>FWPU01008577.1_pt1 | contig 14779 bp, 15 predicted proteins | sample 2228361 | NCBI WGS metagenome assembly FWPU01 (sample SAMEA103939777, study PRJEB20133) | metagenome
TATCCCGGCCTGGACCCTCCTGCCCGACCACGGTTCCATCGGGCCGGTCGGGACCGAAGACCTCGGGCACGGACACCAGGTCGTCGGGGAGCGAGGTTGCATCGGTCGCGGGAGGTCTCGCGACCGGCCACGGCGCAAGCGGTGCCCTGATCCACCCCGCGAGCCACGTGACCGCGATTCCGATCCCCAGGACCACCGGCGGCCCCACGAGTGCGATCCGTCTGCCCCATCCACCCCTTCCCACTCGCTCCCCTGTCCGGGGTCTCGAGGGTCGCGGCGTCCGGACCGGACGCGGGACCGGCTCGTCCGGTCCCAGGGTCCGCTCGGAACGGCGAGGGGACTCCGCGACCTCGCGCGCCGCGCCCGCGAGGGAGACCTCGCGCGCCGCGCCCGCGAGGGACGACGGGTCCGGGGCGGCCCCGGCTCCGGCCCGGAACGCCTCCCACATCTCCGCCGCCGACGCGAACCGGCGATCCCGGTCGGGCTCGAGGGATTTCAGCACGGGCGCGTCCAGTCCCTCGGGGTGCCCGGGGCGGATTTCGGACGGAGACGCGGGGAGGCGGCTGCGCGCGTCGAGGAGTTCCGCGAGGCCCTGAAGCCCTGCCGGACGCGCGGGGACCCCGGTCAGGACCTCGTAGGCGATCAGGCCCGCCGCGTACAGGTCGGTCCGGGGGTCCACGCCCTCGCCGCGCAGTTGTTCGGGAGCCATGTAGGCGAGGGTCCCCTTGAACCCGGGCCACGTGGGCTCGCCCGCGACCTCCCGGTGCACCACCCCGAGGTCGGCGAGTTTCACGCTCCCATCGCGGGACACGAGGACATTGGCGGGCGAGAGGTCGCGATGGACCAGGCCCAGGGACCTTCCGTCGGGTCCGCGCGCGGCGTGCAGGTCCCGCAGCCCCAGCAAGATGCCCTCCATCACGGCCAGGGCCGCGGGGAGCGAAAGCGTCCGCCCACGGCGGCCCAGGTGCGCGAGGAGGCTCGCGAGGTCCGGACCGTCCACGTATTCCAGGATGACCTCGTCATCCGACCCCCCCAGGCAACGAACGACGAAAGGGCTGTCCACGGCCAGGAGGGCCTCGCGCTCCCGTCGCAGCAGGGTCCGTCCCGCCTCACCCGCGCCGGGGAGAAGCCGCTTGACCACGACGGGGCGCGTGTGCCCACCCGCGAGGGTCTGCTCCGCGAGGAACACCTCCGACATGCCGCCCACGGCGAGGCGCCGGACGATGGCGATGCCGTCCTGGCCTTCCGGGAGACCCATGACCCCTCCCGCGCACCGTGCCGACCCGCCGCGCCTGCCGGACTGCCGGCTCCGATTGTACCTGGTTACCAGATCACGGCGACCGCCCCGCCGAACCCCAGGGCCATCGCGGCCCACTGGCGGGGCCCGAGGGGCTCCCGGAGGAAAAGGCGGGCCAGGGGGAGGACGAGGATGTTGGAGGTCTGGTTCAGGACGCTCGCGGTGGTCGCGAGCGTGTGCTTCATGCCGAGGTTCCAGAACAAAAACCCGAGGTATGTCCCGACCAGTGCGGCCGGGAGCGCGACGCGCCACGTCTGCGCGTGCGCGAGCGCCGGAAGGACCTCTGCCCGGTGCCGGGACACCGCGACGTGGACACCGAGGAACGCCACGCCCCCGAAGAGCCGGACCGTGGAGACCCACCACGCGTTCGACCGTTCCAGGATGGGTTTGACCGCCACGATGGCAGCCGCCGTCAGGAAGATCGCGGTCGTCGCGTACAGGAAACCCTTGAGCCAGGGTCGGTCCGCCCCGCCCCCCCACCTCCCACTCTCCCGCTGCGAGCGCGAGGTATCAAGTTTTCCGGCGGCCGGTGGCCGGACCCCTAGGAGGATGGCGGTGATCATGAGTCCGACCGCCAGGAACAGGGTGGCGGGCAGGGGCTCGGCCAGATAGAGGAAGGAACAGAGGATCACCGACGGGCTGTACAGGCAGTCCACGATCGCGACCCGGCCCGCGCCGATACGGTTGAGCGCGCGGAAGAACAACGTGTCCGCGAACCCGATCCCCAGGACGCCGCTCGCCAGGGTCACGGCCCAGTCCGACGCGGTCCGCTCCGGCGGGAAGAACGGGATTCCCAGGACGGCGCTCGTCGCGATGAAGAGCAGCAGGCCGACCAGGCTCTTGAAGGCGTTGAGGACCACGGGAGAGAGGAACTCGCCGCTCCGGCGGAACAGGATGACCCCGTAGGCCCACAGGAAGGCGCACGCGAGGGCGTAGAACTCGCCGATGCCGAGCCAGCTCGAGATGGTCGTCCCCCGTGCCGGGTGGCCTCAACCCGCCGGCGCGTACTATAGACGATCCATCGTCGGACGAACGAATTCCTGTCCTTCCCGAGCGATCGGCGATGTGACTTGCCTTCCACGTGCACGTGATCGCGGACGTGTACGTTTACGAACAAAATCGCGATGTTCCATGTCGTGCCCGTCCACGTCCACGTCCACGTCCACGAATTCAGAACAGCGAGCCGCGTGGACCCGACGAACCCGGTCCGTGCCGACTCGCTCGATTGACGGACGGTCTGGTTCGCGGGGATGATCGCGGGCATGGAGACCGGCACCCTGGTGACCTTCGCGGCTTACCTCGTGATGATGCTCGCAATCGGGGCTTCCTACTACCGGAAGACCCGCACGGCCGACGACTACCTGCTGGGGAACCGCGGCCTGCCGCCGTTCGCGACCGCCCTGTCCGCCCAGGCGAGCGACATGAGCGGATGGCTCCTGATGGGCCTGCCGGGCGCGATTTACCTGGGCGGGGCCCGCGAGATGTGGATGGTGGCGGGGCTCTTCGCCGGAACGTGGTTGAACTGGCGGTACGTGGCCCCGAGGCTCCGCCGCAGGACCGAGGAACTCGGGGCGATTACCCTGCCCGCCTTCTTCGAGCGACGCTTTGGAGGCCACGGCGCGCTCGGCGCGGTCTCGGCCGTGATCACGTTCTTCTTCTTTTCGATCTATGCCGCGTCGGGGCTGGTCGCGTCCGGGCTCTTGTTCGAGTCGGTGCTCGGGGTGCGATACGAGGTCGCGGTCGCGCTCGGGGCCGCGGTGGTGCTCGGGTACACGGCCCTGGGCGGGTTCTTGGCGGTCTGCTGGACCGACGTGGTCCAGGGGCTGATGATGCTCGCGGCCCTGATCGCGCTGCCCGTCCTGGCCTACTGGGTGTCGGGGGGCGCGGCGGTCCTGCCCGGCGCGGCAGCGGGCGGCGGGTTGCAGTCCCCGATGAGCAGCGCGGGCGAGGGCGGCCTCCTGGCCGCGATCTCGGCCGTGTCGTGGGGCCTCGGCTACTTCGGACAACCCCACATCCTCGTCCGGTTCATGGCGATTGACCAGGCGGGCCGCATCGCCATCGCCCGTCGTGTTGCCATGGTCTGGGTCGCTTTGTGTTTCCTCGGGGCGGTCCTCGTCGGATGGATCGGGACCCTGCTCTACCCCGGGGGCCTCGATCGTGCGGAACGTGTCTTCATCCACCTCGTCCGCGACGTCGCCGACCCGTGGACCGGAGGCGTGCTGCTCGCGGCCATCCTCGCGGCCATCATGAGCACCATTGATTCGCAACTCCTGGTGTCGTCGTCCGCGCTGTCCGAGGACCTGTACGCCCGCTTCGTCCGGCCCCGCGCGGTCCAGGGCGAGCGGGTCCTCGTGGGCCGCATTGCGGTGGTCGGGATCACGGCGGTCGCGGTGTTCCTGGCCATGGATCGCGAGAGCACCGTCCTGGGCCTGGTCCGGTATGCCTGGGGTGGGTTGGGGGCCTCGTTCGGACCGCTCGTCCTGTTCGGGCTGTCGTCGCGGCGCGTGCCTTCGACCGGGGCCCTGGCCGCCCTCCTGGCCGGGGCCGGGACCACCGTGGCCTGGAACACGAGCGGGCTCGGGGCCTCGCTGTACGAGATCGTCCCTGGTTTCGCCGCGGGCTGCCTGGTCCTGTGGGTCACGAGCAGTTGCGATCCGAGCACGTCATTGACCGGACGGGCGGGTTCCTGCTAGAAGGTGGCGAGTCTCTCGCGGAGAGTCGCCATGAACAAGGTGTTTGCGAGCGCGATGGAGGCCATCGCGGACATCGGGGATGGGGCCACGATCCTCGTCGGGGGCTTTGGCCTGTGCGGGAACCCCGAGAACCTGATCCGCGCCGTCCATGCCAAGGGGATCAAGGGCCTGACGATCATCAGCAACAACTGCGGGATTGACAACGAGGGCCTCGGGATCCTGCTCAGCGCGGGGCAGGTCCGGAAGATGATCTCGACCTACGTGGGCGAGAACCGCGTCTTTGAACAGCAGTTTTTGAGCGGGCAACTGGAAGTCGAGCTGGTCCCGCAGGGGACGTTCGCGGAGCGCATCCGGGCCGGGGGCGCCGGGATCCCCGCGTTCTTCACCCCGACGGGAGTTGGCACCGTGGTGGCCGAGGGCAAGGAGACGCGCGAGTTCGATGGCCGGACGTACGTGCTCGAGCGGGCGATCACGGCGCCGTTCGCCTTCGTCAAGGCCTGGAAGGGGGATCGGCACGGCAACCTCGTCTATCGGAAGACCGCCCGCAACTTCAACCCGATGATGGCCGCCGCGGGGCGCATCACCATCGCGGAAGTCGAGGAACTGGTCGAGCCGGGCGAGATTGACCCGGACCACGTGCACACGCCGGGCATCTACGTCCAGCGCATCCTCAAGGGCGAGTCCTACAAGAAGCCCATCGAGCAACGGACCGTGCGTCCGCGCTCGAACTCGTGAAAGGGGGGCAGCATGCCGCTGACGAAAGAGGGGATCTGCAAGCGCGTGGCACAGGAGTTGAGGGACGGCTACTACGTGAACCTGGGCATCGGGATGCCGACCCTGGTCGCGAACTACGTCCCGCCGGGGGTGGAGGTGATCTTCCACACGGAGAACGGGATGCTCGCCTACGGGCCGTTCCCGTTCGAGGGCGACGAGGACGCGGACCTCATCAACGCAGGGAAGCAGACGATCACGGAGTTGCCGGGGGCGTCCTACTTCTCGAGCGCCGAGTCCTTTGCCATGATCCGCGGGGGGCACGTGGACCTGACCGTGCTGGGGGCCATGCAGGTCTCGCAATATGGGGACCTCGCGAACTGGATGATCCCCGGCAAGATGGTCAAGGGGATGGGCGGGGCCATGGACCTGGTCGCAGGAGCGAAGCGGGTCATCGTCACGATGTTCCACACGGCCAAGGGCGAGCACAAGATCCTGGCGGAATGCACGCTGCCCCTGACCGGGAAGCGGTGCGTGCACCAGGTCGTGACGGATTTGTGCTACCTGGACGTGACGCCCGGCGGCCTGGTCCTGCGGGAGGTCGCGCCCGGCGTGTCGGTGGACGACGTGCGCCAGGCGACGGGCTGCCCGATCGAGGTCGCGCCGGACCTGCACGTGATGGACATCGAGGCGTGAGGGTCCTCGCGGTTGACCCTGGCACCGCGCGCTGCGGGCTCGCCGTGTCCGACGAGGCGGGGATTCTGGCCAGCCCCGTCCCCGCGCTGGAGGTCGGGGACGGCGCGAGGCTCGCCGAGCGGCTGGCGGAGCGGGCCCGGGCCCTCGAAGTCGGCCGCATCCTGGTGGGATATCCCCTGCAAATGGACGGAATCCCGGGCCCCCGGGCCCGCGCGGTCGAACGCCTGGCCGCCCGGCTGCGCGACGCCTGCGACATCCCGGTGGACCTTGTGGACGAACGCCTGACCACGGTGGAGGCGAGGGAACGACTGCGCGACGCGGACCGAGGCGACCGGGCGAGGCGCCGGAGGTCGCGGGGCGCGCTGGACTCGGCCGCGGCCGCGGTCCTGTTGCAGGGCTGGCTCGACACTCACCGCGCCGGGGTGCCATGAGCGATCCATCCATCGCGGTTCGCTTCCGCGACCTTCACAAGGACTACGTCCCCCCGCTCACCATGAGGCGGCTCGTGACGTTCCGGTGGCGGCGCGACCGTGTCCCGGCAGTGTGCGGCGTCGAGGAGGACCTCGAGGCGGGCCGCGTCCACGCCTTTGTCGGGCCCAACGGGGCGGGCAAGACCACCTTGCTGCAACTGGTGTGCGCGCTCCTGTGGCCGACGCGCGGGGTGGTCGAGGTCCTCGGCGCAGACACGCGGCGCGACCCCGGGGGGGTCCGCGCCCGGGTCGGCTACTGCATCACGGAGCCCCGCAGTTTCTTCTCGCGCCTGTCCGGCCGCGAGAACCTGCGCTTCTTCGCGGCCCTGCATCGCCTGGCGGGGCGTCGTGGGGCGGAGCGAGTCGGCCGGCTCCTGCGCGACCTCGAACTCGAGCCCGTCGCCGACCGGACCGTCCTGTCGTACTCCGAGGGCATGAAGCAGCGGCTCGCCATCGCGCGGGCCCTGCTCCACGAACCGCGCGTCCTCCTGCTCGACGAGGTCGGGCGCGGGCTCGACCCCCGCCTGCGGAAAAAGGTCTTCCAGCACGTGCGCGAGGACCTCGTCCGCGCGCAGGGGGTCACGGTCCTCATGGCGTCGCACAACCTCGACGAGGTCGCAGCCCTTGCGGACCGGGTCTTCGTGATGGACCGGGGGCACGTGGTGGCCTCCAAAAACTTCGAGGCGGTACGAGGGGCGATCTCCAAGGTATTTCGAGGCACCAAGCAGACGTCCGACCGGGAACACGGGCAGGCCGGGGCGTGACGGGTGGCCGGCAGGGGATGACCAGTGACGAAGCGGATCGCGACCATCGCGGCCTTCATCCGGCGGGATTTCCTGTTCCACTGGTCCTACAAGTTCTGGTTCCTCTATGAGATCGGGTCTGTGGTCTCCTCGGTCGTGACCCTGTATTTCGTGGGCCGGATGTTCGGCGGGAACCCCCCGGGACCCATCGCGGCCTACGGGACCGACTACTTCACCTTCGCCCTGATCGGGATGGCCTTCCTGGACTACATGTGGGTCTCGATGCGCGCCTTCGCCCAGCAGGTCCGCATGGCCCAGTTCATGGGGACCTTGCAGGCCATGCTCGCCACGCCCACCTCGCCGTTCGAGGTCGTGTTCTATTCCGCGTCGTACACCTATCTGTGGACCGTGTTCCGATCCCTCCTGTACCTGGCCCTGGGAGTCGGGGTCTTCGGCGCGACCCTCCCGCACGTCCACCTGGGGTCCACAATCCTGTTCGTGGCGCTGGTGGTCCTGACGTTTTCCGGGATCGGGATCGCGTCCGCGGCCATGACCTTGTACCTGAAGCAGTCCGACCCGCTGACCAGTCTGATCGGCGGCGTCTCGTTCCTGTTCGGGGGGATCGTCTATCCGGTCCAGAGCCTCCCCGAGACCCTCCAGGGCGTCGCATGGGCCCTCCCCATGACCCACGCGGTGGAGGGCCTGCGCCGGGCGCTCCTGCTCGGGGCCTCGCCCCTCGACCTCTGGCCCCACGCGGCCGTGCTCCTGGCCTGGTCCGCCGCGGCCTTCCCGTTGTCGTTCTGGCTCCTCGGCCGCGTCATGCGCATCCTGTCCCGCGAGGGCTCGTTCGGGGCCTACTGACGTACCAGCTCATCGCCGACGCCGGTCCCCGTCGCCGGGACCGCGCGGGATGCCTCCTCTGCTCGAAACCCCTTCTCCTCCGACCAACTGCCCCTCGGCGCAACGACGGGGCATTCGGCCGCGGCTGCATCCCCGCGCGCCAGTCAGCGATAGGTGACCGGCCTCCGGCCGTCAATCCCGGCTCGGAGCCGTCTGACCGCCGGGGACCGCGCGGAAGAGGCGACCCACGTCAAAGTGCACGACGACCACGCAGGCCGCGACCAGGACCACGAGCAGCACGGCCGCGAGGGGAAGGCTGTACACCACGTTGAAGAAGAGGGGACCTTCCGCGACGGGCGGCATCTTCTGGGGAGCCCTGGGCAGGCCGTACTTCTCGGCAATCCGGCCCACCGACGACACGTGGATCGCGGGGATTTTGTATTTTCGCATCATGAGGGTCATGGCACCTTCGTCGGGGATCGTCTTGCGGGGAAGGCGACGGTTGATCCCCGGTCGGAAGAGGACCTTCGTGAAATGGGACCCCACGCTCGCCTCCCCGCCCCCGATGTTGATATACGCCTTGTATGGCTCACCGTTCGCCGCCTCCTCGTACAGGCGCAGCCGCGTCGCGATGTTCCCCGCGAGCGTCCCCTCCCGGATCAGGGTGACCTTGTTGCGCTTGATCGCCTTGAGGGCCATCTCGACACCGAGTTCCGACAACTGCGCACCGTTGTCGTCGGTCCCTCCGATGCTGGCCGCGATGGAGCGGGCGTCAAGGAGGCCCTCCCGGTAGGCCACGCGCTCCATGTCTAGCCATGTCAGGCGAGGGTGGTTCGCCCCGTACATCGAGGACGCAACCGACGAGATCATGACGCAACGAAGCCCCAGGACCTTGCACGACACCAGCACCGCCAGGTTCATGGCCGGGAACGAGCCCGTACCAGCCACGGCCACGAGGTCGCCCCGGTCGAGCCCGATCTGCCGCATGAGGTGGACGATGACCGCGGCAAAGTTGGGATTCACCGAGGTCTGCTTTGCCGCCACGTAACCCACGACCGAGGTGATCGGGCTGAGATTCCGCCCAATCAGCCCGGACCCGGCAGGGTCGGTGGAAGGGTCGAGGGTCCCTCGATACCGCAAGACCTCCTTCTTGATGGCCTCCATCGCGGCCGCCTGCAGACGGGCTGCCTCCACCTTCTCGTCGTAGTACGGTTGTTTCTTCAGGACCTTGTTCGTCTCCACAACGAGCATGGCCCCCACTGCGAGGGCCGCAAGGAACGCGAGCGAGGCGTTCGAGACCTTTCCGGGCCTCCAGTACAGCCGCATCTAAAACACCTCCCCGCCCATCAACAAGATGAGACACATCCGGACGATGACGGAAGCGACCAGCAACGTGGAAAACGTCTCGACGATGCCCTGGCGGTCCAGCCAGATCGCGATGAGCCCCGGGATGATGTAGCCCACCACGGACAGGTCCACGGCATACCCGTCCACCTCGAACTCCACCCCGTGCCGGATGAGCGAGCCCACGAGGAACCCGACGAGGATCATCAGGACCGTACGCCTGCGGCCGTAGATCACCATGAAGAACATCATCGCTCGCACGAGGAAATACGTGAGGAGTCCTGCCAGCATCGTGGCCGCGACCTTCAGCGGGTCCGGCAGGCTCAAGGCGATGTACCCTGGTACCACCATGCCCCCGGCGGCCAGGCCCAGGAACTCCGAAAACAGGAGGCTCAGGACGAGCCCGAGCCCGATGGACAACTGGATCAGGTGCTCCATGGGCCGCTATCCACTGTCTTCGGGGGTACCTGAGGAGCGTTCCCCCCCTCGGCTGCGCGGTTCCGAAAGTACTCGTCGAGGGCCGCTCCCATCCCCTTGATATTCCCGATCCCGACAATCACTGCGTTGTGCCCAGACCACGACACGACTCGTTCGAAGACCTTCTGGACCGGCTCTCCGACCATCGTGTACAGGAGATGCTCGGGGAGGCCAGCGCGAAAAGCGGCCCGCGCGAAGGCCTCTGTTCCGGTCCCTACCAGGACGAATCGCGTGATACCACGCCATTCGGCGGCGAGTTTTCCCAGTTGTCTCGACCTGTCCGGACGATCCTCGCGACAGTTCACGACCACGATCCGCGTGTCAGACGCCGCGAAGTCGTCTTCGAGACGACGGGCGATCACGCGGTACGAGTCCGGGTCGTTCGCCGCCAGGGCGTTGACCCAGACAAGCCTTCGCCCGAAGAAGTGGAGGTCCACGCGCCTCAAGACCCCGACGTCTGGAGTGGACCTGTGCATCCCATCGAGGGCAATGTGGCGCGGGATGCCGAGGATCTCCGCAACCTTCAAGGCCAAGGCCACGTTCTCTGCGTGTTCGATGTAGCAAAAGCCCGCCAGGTCTTCCGATGTGAGCGAGACCACGTCTTCTTCGGTCACCTGCACGTACGTCGTGCCTCTCTCATCGCACGCCCGACGCAGGATTCCGTTGAAGCGGGGCTCGGCGGTCACGAAGACCCCGCGGGCAGGGACGGTCCCCGCGAGCGCCTTCTCGACGTCCTCGACGGACGGACCCATCACATCCAGGTGGTCGGCCCGGACATTCGTGCACACCCCGAGGGTCGCCCGGATCATCTTGTGCTCGCTGACCCACTGGTTGACGGGCTGGACGGCCATGCACTCGATCACGACCGCCTCCGGATCCCACCGCGCGACCCACCGCCAGAACCGCATCTGCTCCTGGATGGAAGGCGGCCCAAAACGCCGGATCAGCACCTCCGAACCGTCCGGGAAGATCAGGCGCGGGCTGGAACCCGTGGTCTTGGCCATTGTCCGCAGCCCGCCAGCGCGCAAAGCCCCGGCGATCAGTCGGGTGACGGAGGACTTGCCCCGGGAGCCGTTGACGTGGATCCGGTGCCGGACGCGGGAAAGACGCCGCCGGTTCAGGACGTTCTCGACCGCGAAGGCAGCCGAGCACGCGGCCACGAGACCGGCGATCACCGCGAAGTCAGTCGCCACTGGCATTTTCCCGGCCCGGAAACGCGTGCATCGTACCCTCGGACCGGGCCGGGTTCAACGGTCGGGTCGAGGACATTCCCCACTCGCTCGTGACCGATCAAGGAAAACCCATTCTTTCTTCAGGTTGTCTCGAATCGCCCCTGCTCTGGAAACGCGGGACTCCTTGCCGTACAAGTCCTTGATTTCGCCTACGCCCACGGAGGGGAAAGTCCTCGCGAGACCGGCGTTGACTTGCAAGGCGATTTCGGACTAGCCTTGCGTTCGGCGCTTGTCGGGACCTTGGACATGATGTTTTACCGGGAACGGGGCGACCACCCGGGCAGAGGGGAGATCAAGATGGCAGACGGACCGAAGAACGTGGGCGCGGGCTCGCGGGACGTGAACGCCCTCCTCGGACGCGGGAGCGAGTTCGACGGGAAACTGACGTTCGAGGGCAAGGTCCAGATTGACGGGAAGTTCACGGGCGAGATCTTGTCCGAAGGGACCCTGGTCGTGGGCGAGGGCGCGAAGGTCAAGGCCGAGATCGTCGTGGACACGGTCATCATCCACGGGGACGTGGTCGGGAACATCCGGGCCTCCGGGGCGGTGGAACTGATGTCCACGGCCCGCCTGCGCGGCAACCTCCAGACCGCCGGGCTCGTGGTGGAGCGCGGGGCCGTCTTTGATGGCAACTGCGTGATGGAGGGCCGGGAGACCGCGCCCCGCGCCGGCCTGGTCCCCCCGGCGGTGCCGCCCGCGGTCGATCGCTGACCTCTCCCGGGGTCCGCCTGCACCGACAGGGACCCGCACCAGCCTGGAGGCCCGTCATGCACACCCTGTCCGCTTCCTTGACGACCCGCTGGTTCCGATGCGCCTGCGTGGTCGTGTCGGCGCTGGCCGTGTCGTGGACCTCGGCCTGCAAGAAGACGCCGCCCGCGGACGGACAGACCCCCGGGACGCCCCCGGCCCGTGAATCAGCGCCCCCCGCTCCCGAGCCGCCCACGTCCGCCCTCCGAGGAGTCTCGTCGGACGCCGAGGCGGCCGCGTCGGTCGAGGCCGCCCGTAAGGTCTGGCTGGGCCTCCGCCCCCTGGCTCAGGACGGCAACGTCGCGGCCCTGTTCCCGTACCTGTACGACAAGCGCAGCCAGGCGGTCATCGCCCATCGCCGGCCCGACCAGGTCGCGTCCATCTTCTCCGGGCAACCCGGCGAGTACGAGGTCAACGGGGGCCGGGTCCTGTTCAAGATCGAGGGCAACCCCAACCTGAAGCACGCGGCCCTGTACGAGACCCCGGAGGGTTTCAAGTTCGACCTCCTCGCCTCGGTCCAGTACCGCGAGCCCGACCCGGGGCCCCAGGTCCCCGAGAACAAACCGGTGTCGCTCGCCGAGGCCATGGCCGGGCTTCCTGGCAACGGCCCGCCCGTCGCCGAGATCGAGACGACGAGGGGGACCTTCCGGTGCAGACTGTTCCCGGAGGAGGCCCCGCTGGCGGTGGCCAACTTCATCGGCCTGGCGCGTGGGCTGCGCGCCTGGCTCGACCCGAAGACCGGACAGTGGGTAAAGCGCCCCTTTTACAACGGCTTGACCTTCCACCGCGTCATCCCGAACTTCATGATCCAGGGCGGGTGTCCCAGAGGGGACGGGACCGGCGGACCCGGCTACGCGTTCCGCGACGAGTTCTCGAAGAAACGGCGCCACGACCGGCCCGGGCGGCTCTCCATGGCGAACTCCGGTCCGAACACGAACGGGAGCCAGTTCTTCATCACCGAGTCCCCGACCCCGTGGCTCGACGACCACCACACGGTCTTCGGGGAGTGCGAACCGGTGTCCCTGGTCCGGGAGATCGCGCGGGTCCCGGCCACGGACACGCGGCCGAACGAACCGGTGCGGATCAAGGGGATCCGGTTTTCGCGGTGACCCGTGGACTTCCACGCGAACGGCCTCATCACGTTCACCAGTGATTTCGGGATCAGCGATTCCTACGTCGCGGAGGTCAAGGGGGCGGTCCTGTCCGTGGCCCCGGACGCGCGGGTCGTGGACGTGACCCACGAGGTCCCGCCCCAGGACGTGAGGACCGGGGCGTTTTACCTGATGCGCGCGGTCGCGGCCTTCCCCGCCGGGACCGTGCACCTGGCCGTGGTGGACCCCGGCGTGGGGACCTCGCGCAGGGCCGTGGTCGTGCAGACGGGCGCCGGCCACGTCCTGGTGGGGCCAGACAACGGGCTCCTGTCGTGGGCTTGCGGAGACCGGGCCGTGTGGCGCGAGTGGACAGGAGGCCATGGGGTCCCGCCTCCCCGCAGTCGGACGTTCCACGGGAGGGACGTGTTCGGACCCGTGGCGGCCCTGATCGCCTCGGGCCGTGTGGCGCTCGACGGGTGCGGTCCGGTCGTCCGAGACCCGGTCGTGCTACCATGGCCGCGCGCGAGGCGCACGCGCGGCGGGCATTCGGGCGAGGCCCTGGTCGTCGACCGTTTCGGCAACGTGATCGTGAGCATCCCCGGGGAAGGGCTTGGCCTTGAGGATGGGACTCCGGTGCGCGTCGAGGTCGCGGGTCGGGTTCACGAGGCCGTGGTGGGTCTGTACGTTTCCGGGGTCCCCCTGGTGGTCCACGAGGATTCGTCCGGCTGGACCGAGGTCGCGGTCCCGGGCGGGCGCGCGGACGAACGCCTCGGGGTCCGGCCGGGTGTGAGGGTGACGATCCGATGGGAGTGAAGGACCTGCTGGTGGCGGCCGCCGCGGTCGCGTGGTCGGGGTGTTCTTACTCCGACCATGCCTCCCTCGAGGCCGACAGCCTGACCGTGACCCCCTGCCGGGACCACCAGCCGCGCACCTTCGCGCCGTATCGCCTCGACGCGGGACTTTTGCGGTGGTTCTCGGCCGAGGGGGTCGGGACCCTGGAGGCGCGGTCCGGCTATCGGGCGGCCACGATCTCGGACGCGTTCGTCGTGCAGTTCGGCGACACGGAGGACGTCCGGCGCCGCGTGGCCGAGGACCCTTCCACCGGGTTCGCCGTGGACGGGAAGGCGATCCGCCTCTCCCTGGTCCTGGCCGAGACGTGCCCGAACGCGACGCAGCCCCTGGTGGCCTCGGCGGGGACCCTGATTCTGTCGTCCTTCGAGCCGTGGAAGGGGGGACACATCGAGGGCGAGGGCATGGTAGACCTGGTGGACGCGCGACAGGTCGCGGACGACCCGGCGGCCCCCCCCCTGGTCCGCGGGGCGCGCGTCGTGTTCTCGATGAAGGTCCGCAGCGGCCCCCCGCACGAGGACTTCACCTACTGGCCGTGACGGAGGCGTGCTAGGATCGCTCTGGCGCGCCGCGGCCGGGAGTTGGGCGGGCCAACGTGATCGAGGCAGGAAGGATGGCGGAACCGGACATCCAGAGGATCGTGGACCAGGTCGTGCGCCAGGTCCGCGCGAGGCTGGCGCAGGACGGTGGGGGTACGGCGCGCGACTCGTGCGAGCGGTGCGAGCGCACGGCCTCGGAGTGCACGGCCTGCGGCCACAGCGTGCGCAAGCGGCCCGACGACGCGCGCAAGATCCTGGACATCGGCGCGGCGCGGCTGTCCGCGGCGCCCAACGTGGGTCCGGTGCGCAAGGACCTCGCGCCCTACATTGACCACACGCTCCTGAAGCCCGACGCCACGCGGGAGGACCTGCGCCGCCTGTGCGAGGAGGCCAGGACCTACGGGTTCGCGTCGGTGTGCGTGAACTCCGCGAACGTCCGTTTCTGCCGGTCGCTCCTGGAGGGCAGCCCGGTCATGGTCGTGGCGGTCATCGGGTTCCCGCTCGGGGCGTCGTCCCCGGAGGCCAAGGCGTTCGAGGCCCGCGAGGCGGTGCGCAACGGGGCCCAGGAACTGGACATGGTGATCAACGTGGGCGCGCTGAAGTCCAGGGACTACGCCCTGGTCCTGGACGACATCCGCCGCGTGGTGTCCGCGGCGGCCCCGCACAAGGTCAAGGTCATCATCGAGACGGGGATGCTGACGCACAACGAGAAGGTAATCGCGTGCGCCCTGGCCAAGATTGCAGGCGCGGCCTTCGTCAAGACCTCGACAGGATTCGGTCCGGGCGGGGCCACGGCCGAGGACGTGGCCCTGATGCGCGACGTGGTCGGCGAGGGGGTCGAGGTCAAGGCCTCGGGAGGGATCCGGACGTCCCAGGACGCGGACACGATGATCCGCGCCGGCGCGACCCGCATCGGCGCGAGCGCCTCCGTGGCCATCGTCACGGGCGCCAAGCCCGCGAAGAAGGCGAAGGGATACTGATACGACCGAAGGACGCGAGCCCCTGCTCGCGCCTGTGGCCCGCAGTCACCCCCTCCCGCCTGGGCTCGGG
>FWPU01009804.1_pt1 | contig 14779 bp, 9 predicted proteins | sample 2228361 | NCBI WGS metagenome assembly FWPU01 (sample SAMEA103939777, study PRJEB20133) | metagenome
CAATTCTTCCCTACCCACGGCAACTGGCAGGGTCTCAGCCTGGGATGGACCACCACGGTCTGGTTGGCTCACATTCTCTCGGAAGGCGACCTGCCTGCGTTAGGACGGCAGTTGAACTGCCGTCCTAACGCCCTAACGCCTGAAATAGCCACTCCTCTCCAATTCATTCTTTTCTGCCCTTCTCTTCCGTTTCTTCGTTCCCGACATTCGTTGACGATATTTTCTACTTCGCCAACAAAAACCCAGGTCAGGGGTGAATAATGAAGGGGGAATCACCAATTTTGTAACTGCCTGCCTGGGGAGCAAGCCTCTGACTTGCGAACATCGGCAAATTGGAGCTTTGCCCCACAGTGCGCTGAATGGGTCTTCGATACTATCTCTGGACAGACTAACGGCCAGGCCATCACCCTGTGCTATAATTCCCCCCGAAAGGCTGACTTCCTATGCTGCGGCGATTCGTGCAACTCTTTGGGGGCAACCCCCACCAAAAAGAACTGGAAAAGCTCCTGCCAATTGTGGAGCGCATCAATGCCCTGGAAAGCGCCTTCGAGGCGCTCTCCGACGACGCGCTGCGCGCCAAGACGGACGAGTTCCGTCGCCGCCTGGCGCCTGCCCTGGGAGGGACAGGTGATGGGGATGAGACCCTGGATGACCTGTTGCCAGAAGCCTTCGCGGCCGTGCGCGAGGCCTCCAAACGCACCCTCGGCCTGCGCCATTACGACGTACAACTCATCGGCGGCATCGTCCTGCATCAAGGCAAAATCGCCGAAATGCGCACTGGCGAGGGCAAGACCCTGGTGGCCACGTTACCCCTCTACCTGAATACCCTGACCGGGCGCGGCTGTCACCTGGTCACCGTCAACGATTACCTTGCCCGCCGCGACGCCCGCTGGATGGGCCCCATCTACCACGCCCTCGGCATGACGGTCGGCATCCTGCAAATGGCTGCCGTCACCGAAAACGGCCAGAAAGCCTACCTCTACGACCCCGCCCGCCAGCACGCCCGCGAAGATCAACACCAAATGCGCCTGGTGGATCGCCGCGAAGCCTACGCCGCCGACATCACCTACGGCACCAATTCCGAGTTCGGCTTCGACTACCTGCGCGACAACATGGCTATGCGTCTGGAAGACCGCGTCCAGCGCGGTCACCATTACGCCATCGTGGACGAAGTGGACAACGTCCTGATTGACGAAGCGCGCACCCCGCTCATCATCTCCGGCCCGGCCTCGGAGGACGTTGGGTGGTACACCAAAATGGCGCAGATCGTCCGCCAGTTGAAACCGGAAGATTACGAGGTCAACGAACGCGATCGCACCGTTACCCTCACGGAAATCGGCACAGCGCATGTCGAGCAATTGCTGGGTCAACCGCTGCGTGACCCCGACCGCCCGGAAGACGTCACCCCCGAACAGGCGCGCTTGCTCGGCTACCTGGAACAGGCCTTGCGCGCCCAACACCTCTTCCACCGTAATCGCGACTACATCGTCCAGGGCGGCAAAGTCGTTATCGTGGACGAATTCACCGGGCGCCTGATGCCCGGCCGCCGCTGGTCCGACGGCCTCCACCAGGCTGTTGAAGCCAAGGAAGGCGTCAAAGTCGAGCCGGAAAACGTCACCTATGCGACCATCACCCTGCAGAATTACTTCCGCATGTACCAGAAACTGGCCGGCATGAGCGGCACCGCCCTGACCGAGGCGGAAGAGTTCTCCAAAATCTACAACCTGGAAGTCGTGCCCATTCCCACCAACCTGGAGTACCAGGCGATTGGCCCGAACGCCTCGCTGGCCGAAGTCAAGGCCAGGGATGAGGACGGTTTCGAATACTCCTACTTCGCCCGCCGCGACGACCCGGAGAAAAAGCCCGTGTACTGGCGGCGCAAAGACTACCCGGATGTCATCTACCGTACGCTGGAAGCCAAACTGCGCGCCATCACGCGCGAAATCGTGCGTGAACACGTGCGCGGCCGCCCATTGCTGGTCGGTACGACTTCGGTCGAAAACTCCGAACGGCTGTCGAATCGCCTGCGCGCCGAACCCATCCGCCGCCTGATGCAAGTCCTGCTGATCCGCCAGGCCTGGATGGAGGCACACAACCTGGCGGAAGACGGCCGCGCCATCCCCGAACTACAACCCCTCCACCGGCCAATTGACCAGCTGCGTCCCGAAGACCTGCGGCCCTTCGCCCGTGAACTGGGCCTTTCCCTTAACCCGGAAGAACCCTCCAACCTGACCCGCTTGCTCAATATCCTGCACCTTTCGGAAGGCGATGCCGAACGCCTGAAAGCCGTCCTGCAAGGCGGCGTGCCTCATCAGGTCTTGAACGCCCGCAGACACGCCGAGGAGAGTCAGATCATCGCTGGGGCCGGTGCCTTTGGCGCGGTGACCATCGCCACCAACATGGCCGGCCGCGGCGTGGACATCAAACTGGGCGGCGAACTGGCCGAAGAAGTGTTGACCGCCGTCAACCGCGTCCTGCGTCGCGCCGGCTACAGCGATCCCTACGACATGTCGCTCCCGGCTCGCTATCAGGCCCTGCAAACCATGGACCCGGCCCTCTACGGCATCTACGAGACCGAGGTCAAATTCTTCCTGCGCTATTACGAAGACATGCTGCGCGTTCGCGAACTGGGCGGTCTGCATATCATCGGCTCCGAACGCCACGAAGCCCGCCGCATTGACAACCAGTTACGCGGCCGCGCCGCCCGCCAGGGCGATCCCGGCTCCTCGCGCTTCTACCTCTCCCTCGAAGACGACCTCATGCGCCTCTTCGGCGGCGAGCAGGTCAAAGCCTTCATGGAACGCTTCCACATTGACGATGACTACCCTCTCCAGGCCCGCCTGGTCAGCAACGCCATCGAACAATCCCAACATCGCGTCGAAGGCGCCAACTTCGATGTCCGGAAACATCTGCTCGAATACGATGACGTCCTGAACAAACAACGCACAGCCATCTACTCGCAACGTAATCGCGTCTTCGAAAAGGAAGACCTGAGCGAGGACGTGAGCGAACTTCTGCGCCAGGAAGTCCAGCAGCGCGTCCAGAATCATGCCGAGGAAGGCGAACGCTGGCGATTGTTCGCCTGGCTGGAACAGACGCAACCCTCCTTCCTGACCCCACAGGGCATCTTTCCCTCCTTTACTTACCAGGTCCTGCTCAACGAACTCCGCACCTCCTCCGCCAACCTGGAACAGGCCTTGCTTGACCTGGCCAGTCGCGCCCTGGAGGCCGAACACGACCACCTGCGACAAAGCGTCCAGATACTCCTCGATCGTGCCGGCGACAATCTGGAAAACCAGCAGGCCGAGCGCCTGGAAACCTTGCAAAACTTCCTGGACTCGCTGGCCGAGAACGCCGAACAGGAAACTCGTCGTCCGGCCGCCATCCTGGAAGAACTCAACAACCTGCTTCGCCTGCCTCTGCGCCTGCCCGCCGAGCAAATGCGCCTGTTGCGTGAGGATCCGACCGCCTTGCTCGAGCCGTTAACCGAGCAGATCGAATCCCTGCTCACCTCCCTGATGGCCGCTCGCATGATCGCCACGCTGGAATTCCGCCTGGGCGAGTCGCTTGGCCTGACGGGCCACGATCTCCCGGCAGGCGATTGGGAGACACTGCGCGTCGTCCTGGAAACGCACTTCGAACGCGCCCTGGCCAGCCGTCAGGAACGCTTACTTGGCGCGGAGGGACAGATTCGCCGGGACCTGACCGCCGCGCTCACCCGTCTGGAAGGCGACGACGATCAGGCCCGCCTGCGCCTGCTGGGTCTGATGTCACAGGGTACACGGACCGTGTTCGACGCCCGCAGTCACCAGCAAAAGCGACTGGTCTTCACCCGCCTGCATTACGTCTACCTGGCCGCCCAACTGTTGGCCGACTTGCCGCCCTCCCAGCTGGCAGAGCAAATCCTGAGCCACCTCTCCGCCGCCCAGCAGGCACAACGGCGCGCCTTCGGCGAGACGGAGTACGCCCGCCTGCGCCAGAGCGGACAACTTCCGCCCGGCCTGACTGCCGAGGAAATCGGGCGTCGTATCCAAACCCAAATCTACCGTCAGGTACTCCTGGGTTCCATCACCGAACTTTGGGTAGAGTACCTGACGCGCATCGAGGCCCTGCGCGTCGCCATTGGCCTGGAGGCCTACGCCCAGCGCGACCCGCTGGTACAATACAAGAGTCAGGCCTCGGCCATGTTCCAGACCCTCCTGGCCGATATTCGCGCCGCGGTCATCGGACGTATCTTCCTCTACCAACCCCCGATCAGCCTCGCGTCGCCGGAGACCGCCTCTCCCACCATAGCGGCCACGCCACAAGCCCCGGCCGCTCCTCAGGCGCACGTCAAAAGCAAGCATAAACGCCATCGACACTGAATTGGGAGGCCTGTGACCATCCACCCGGCTTTCTACGCCGCCCTGCCTAAAGTGGACCTCCACCGCCACCTGGAGGGTTCCCTGCGCCCCGATACCCTTCTGGAGGTGGCGCGCGCCTACGGTCTGAGCGTACCGCACAACCTGCGCCAGTTACGGCCCCTGATTCAGGTCCGGAAGCGAGATACGCTTACCTACCAGAACTTCCTGGCCAAGTTCGCCACCTTACGCCTGTTCTTCCGCTCGCCCGAGGTAATTCAACGCATCACTCAAGAGGCGATCGAAGACGCCGCCCGCGATAACATCCGTCATCTGGAGTTGCGCTTCACGCCGGTTGCCCTGAGTCGTGCCGGAGGCTTCTCCTTAGGCGAGGTGATGGACTGGGTATGTTACAGTGCTTACCAGGCGGCCCAAAAGCATGCCATCAGCGTATCCCTGGTAGTCAGTGTCAACCGTCACGAGGCAACGCAACTGGCGGAGGAGGTGGTTGCTCTGGCCATCGAGCGCCGTGAGCAGGGCCTGGTCGGTCTTGACCTGGCCGGGAACGAGGCCGAGTTCCCCGCTGATCCCTTTGCCCCCCTCCTGCGCGCCGCGCGTCAGGCCGGCCTGCGACTGACGATCCACGCCGGCGAGTGGGGTGGCGCGGCCAACGTCCGACAGGCCATCGAGTGCTTCGAGGCCGAACGCATCGGCCACGGCGTGCGCGTCCTGGAAGACCCAAACGCGACAGCCCTGGCGCGCGAACGCCAAACGGTCTTCGAGGTCTGCCTGACGAGCAATTACCAGAGCGGTGTCGTCCCCAATCTGCGCGCCCATCCTCTGCCTCAAATGCTTGCCGCCGGGCTGCGCGTCAGCCTGGGAAGCGACGACCCCGCTATTTCGCAGATCACGCTCAGCCAGGAATACCGCCTGGCCTGTGAAAGCCTGGGGTTGCCCATCCAGGCCTTGCAGGAAAGCATCCTGACCGGCGCACAGGCCGCCTTCCTGCCCCCACCAGAGCGAGCGCGTTTACAGAATCGCGTCAAGATCGAACTCGAACAGATTTTGGAATCCACCAAAAACCGATACAATTAACCTATGACTCAACGCCTGAACATCATCATCCCCATGGCCGGCTGGGCCACCCGCCTGCGGCCTCACACCTGGTCGAAGCCCAAGCCGCTGGTCAGCGTGGCCGGCAAGGCCTCGATCGAGTATCTGCTGGAATCCTTGCAAAGCGTTCCCAATAGCCAATCGGCCAGTTACACTTTCATCGTCGCGCCGTTCCTGGGCGAACGCCTGATGCGCGCCTATATGGCCGAAAAGCATCCCGAACTCAACGTTCGTTATGTGGTACAGGCGGAAATGCGTGGTCAATCCCATGCTCTCTACCTGGCACGCCAGGCTTTGCGCGGCCCTACCCTGATCATCTTCTCGGACACGTTGATCGAAAGCGATTTTTCCTTCCTTGCCCGTGAGGCCTACGACATCGTCAGCTGGGTCAAGGCCGTGCCCGATCCGCGCCGCTTTGGCGTGGCCGAAGTGGGGTCAGACGGGTTGGTCAAACGATTAATCGAAAAGCCTGAAAGTTTAGAGAACAACCTGGTCGTCGTCGGCTGTTACTACTTTCGCGAAGGTCGCCAGTTGCTGCGCGCCATCCGTGAACAGATGCGACGCAACATCCTGCTCAAAGGCGAGTATTTCCTGGTAGATGCCATCAACCTTATGTTGCAGCGCGGCGCGCGTATGCGCACCGAACGAGTAGAAACCTGGCTGGATACCGGCACCGTGCCGGCCCTGCTGGAGACCAACCGCTATCTGCTGGCGCGCGCTTCCAGCAACGGCCACTCTTCTGCCCACCTGGACGGCGTGGAGGTGCTCGCACCGGTCTTCATCCACCCCAGCGCCGAGATTCGCCAGGCGGTCATCGGGCCGTATGTCTCGATCGGCCCAAATTGCCGCGTCGTGCAGGCCCAAATCGCCGAATCGATCCTGGAGGCCGGAGCAACGGTGGAGCAGGTAGCGTTGCGCGGCTCGCTCCTTGGCTGTCAAGCGCTCGTGCGTGGGCGATCTGCCAATGATCCGCCGCTCGAACTTAACATCGGCGATAACAGTAGTGTAATTCTATGAGTGAATTGGTAGAGGTGCATTCCGGCTATCGGTACGGCGAGCGACCACTGGCCCTGCACTGGGAGGGCCAACGGTTAGAAGTAGAGGCTGTGATCGCTGTCTGGCGCACGCCACACGGCCTGCAGTTTCGCGTCCGTACTGCCGATCAGCACCTCTTCGAACTCACTTATCAGGAAGCCAATGACCAATGGGAAGCCCAGCCCCTGTAAGGAGCCCCTATGCCCGGTTCATCGAATAGTAGCCGTTATCTTTCCCAGCGCGTGCGTGCCCTGAAACCTTCCGGCATCCGCAAATTCTTCGACATCGCCGCCAACATGAAAGACGTGATCTCGCTCGGTGTCGGGGAGCCGGATTTCGTCACGCCGGCGCCTATCCTGGAAGCCGGGATTCGTTCACTGCGCGCCGGTGAAACCCATTACACCTCCAATTCCGGTAAGCCGGAATTACGCCAGGCTATTGCCGAACACCTATCACGCCTGTACGGAGTACACTACGACCCAGAGGAGGAGATCGTCATCACCGTAGGCGTCTCGGAGGCGCTCTATCTGGCCATGACCGCCTTGCTCGATCCGGGCGACGAAGTCATTATCCCTACGCCCTGCTTCGTCTCCTATCAGGCCGAGGTCATCCTGGCCGGCGGGGTGCCCATCGAACTCCCCAGCCGCCTCGAGGATAGATTCCAACTGGACCCTGACCGCCTGCGTGCGGCGATCACTCCCCGCACGAAAGCCCTTCTCCTCGGTTACCCCAATAACCCCACCGGAGCTGTTGCCGAACGTGACGTTCTGCTCGAAGTCGCGCGCCTGGCTGAGGAACACGATCTGATTCTCATCTCGGACGAAATCTACGACCGCCTGGTCTATGGCTTTCAGCACGTCTGCGTGCCATCGTTGAGCGAGGCGACCTGGGAGCGCACGATTCTACTGGGTGGTTTTTCGAAGGATTACGCCATGACCGGCTGGCGCATCGGCTACGCGGCCGCCCCGGCTAGCCTATTGGGCGGGTTGAAGCGCATCCACCAATTCACCATCATGTCGGCGCCGACCACTGCCCAGGATGCCGCTATTGTCGCCCTGAAGGAAGGCGAGGCTGAAGTCCAGAGAATGGTCGCCGAATATGATCGGCGACGTCAACTCATCGTGAACGGCCTCAACCGTCTGGGCCTGACCACCTTCGAGCCGCGCGGCGCCTTCTACGCCTTCCCCAAGATCACCATAGCCGGCATGGACGATGAGACCTTCGCACAAAAATTGCTCGAGGAGGAGCGCGTCGCGGTTGTGCCGGGTAGCGCTTTCGGCGCCGGCGGCGAAGGCTTCGTCCGCTGTTGCTATGCCACCGCCTACGAGAAAATCGAAGAGGCTTTGGACCGTTTGGAACGCTTTATGAGCCGACACGGCTAAATTCCTTCGGCGGCCCGCGCCAATCCAAACAGCAGTCGGACACATGACGATACCACCGGCAGGAGAACGGATATGCGACAATTGTGCGTCATCGGCGTTGGGTATGTGGGTCTGGTCACCGGGGCCTGTTTTGCGGATTTGGGCAACCGTGTCATCGCCCTGGACGTGGACGAGGAACGCATTGCCAACCTCAAAAAGGGCATCATGCCTATTTACGAGCCTGGCCTGGAGGAATTGGTGAAGCGAAACGTGCGCGCTGGCCGTCTCTCCTTCACCACCTCCTACGCCGAGGCCTTGCAGGGCACCGAGTTTGCCTTCATCGCCGTCGGGACTCCCTCCGCGCCCAACGGCGAAGCCGACCTGCAATATGTGGCGGCGGCGGCCAAGGCCATCGCCGAGAACATGAGCGGGCCGTTGATTGTTATCAACAAATCCACCGTCCCAATCGGCACCGGCGACCTGGTGGCCGATATGATTCGGCGCGCCCAACCAAAACCGATACCCTTCTCGGTCGTCTCCTGCCCCGAATTCCTGCGCGAGGGTTCGGCCATTGCGGATTTTATGAACCCCTACCGCACTGTCATCGGTTCGCTGGACCGCGAAGCCGCTGAGAAAGTGGCTCAATTACACGTGCCTTTGCGCGCCCCCATCATCGTCACCGATCTACGCACCGCCGAGATGATCAAATACGCCTCCAATGCCATGCTCGCCACTCGCATCTCGTTCATGAACGAACTAGCGGATTTGTGCGAGGCCGTAGGGGCTGACATCAAAGAGGTCGCCGCCGGCATGGGGTACGACAAGCGCATTGGCCCGGCTATGCTCGACGCCGGCCTGGGTTGGGGTGGTTCCTGCTTCCCCAAAGACGTGCGCGCCCTGGCGCACATAGCCCGCGCCAACGGCCTGACCCCTCGCCTGCTGGATGCCGTCCTGGAAATCAACCATGCCCGCCGCCACCTGGCTGTGGAAAAAGTTAACCAGGCGCTGGGAGGACTGGCCGGCAAGGTCATTGGCCTGCTCGGCCTGGCGTTCAAACCCAATACCGATGATATGCGCGAAGCACCCTCCCTCGACCTGGCACAGGCCTTTCTAGTGGGCGGCGCAGCCGTGCGCGCCTACGACCCGGTCGCGATGGAAAATGCCCGCCGCCTGCTGCCGGCCGTCACGCTCTGCCCCGACCCCTACACCCTGGCCGAAGGCTGTGACGCGCTGGTTGTGGTCACGGACTGGAACGAATTCAAACACCTCGACTTGGAACGCATCCGCGCGGCCATGCGCCAGCCGGTCCTGCTTGATGGGCGGAACATCTACAACCCGGCCGAAATACGCGCCCTGGGGTTCACTTACCTCGGTATGGGGCGCGGGTACGATCCCCATTCAGTCCCATGACCATTCCTCCGGTTTGCGACTACGAAGGCTCCGACTATCAGGTTTCTTTCTGGGAGCGCGGCGGGCGGGAGTACGAGGATCGCTGCGAAGCCATTGCCTTGCGACGCTTGCTGCCCAAGCAGGGACGCCTCTTGCTCGAATTGGGCGCCGGCGCAGGGCGGAATACGCCGCGCTATGCCGGTTTTGCGCGCGTTGTCCTGCTCGATTATTCTCTCACCCAATTGCAGCAGGCCCAGGAGCGGTTGGGGCGTTCCCCGCGTTACCTGTACGTGGCGGCTAACATCTACCGACTGCCGTTCGTGGAAGGCATCTTCGACGCGGCGACCATGATTCGCGTGCTCCATCACCTGGCCGACCCGCAGGCCGCCTTACAGCAGGTGCAACGCGTGCTTGAACCGAACGCCACTTTCCTCCTGGAATTTGCGAACAAACGCAATCTAAAGGCCATCCTGCGCTATGGATTGCGCCGCCAGAGGTGGAATCCGTTTACGTTGGAAGCGGTGGAGTTCGCGCCCCTGAACTTCGACTTCCACCCTCGCGCCGTGCGAGCATGGCTGGAGCAGGCCGGCTTCGTCGTGGAACGCCTGTTGACCGTCTCCCACTTTCGAGTCGGCGTGCTGAAGCGCCTGATTCCGGCCCGTCTGCTGGCCGGCCTGGATGCGCTCTTCCAGTGGACCGGCGGCTGGTGGCAGTTGACGCCCAGCGTGTTCGTGCGGGCGCGGCGGATCGGCGCCTCGCCGGCCGTCCCGTTGCCCTCCCCCTCGGAGGTGGTTTCCCTGTTCCGCTGTCCCGCCTGCGCCCATACCCCTCTGCAAGAACAAGGCGCTGGCCTGCTCTGCCCGGCCTGCCGGCAACGCTGGCCGATTCACAATGGCATTTACGACTTTCGCCAGGAGAAAGCGCAGGCACACGATTAATCCGTTCCGTGCTCTTCCCTTTCCCACTCCCTCCATCCCAGCCTGAGGCGAAGGGCCCGCTATCACAAGAAGAAGAACCGATCGGGACATGTCTCCTCTACCTTCTCGCCTGCTCTCCCTGGATGCCTGGTCTCCTCGCTGCTTGTGGAACGCCGGCCTGCTCTTCGCGGCCATCCTCCTTCTGTTGCAGGCCGCCTGCCTGTGGTTGTTGCCTCTGTGGGGCATTCCAACCTGCAACCTGAACGACATTCTGGCGGCGATCAGCAGCCTGGCGGCCAGCCTGGGTCTGTTCTACGGGGCCGCCTGGTCAGCTCGTCTCGACCGCCGGCTGGGACAGGCCTGGGGCTTTTTCGCCTTTGGAATGCTCGGTTGGGCCATTGGTGATCTCCTGTGGCTCCATTCCACGCTGGTGCGCGGCGAGATTCCTTTTGCCTCGCCGGCCGATTTCTTCTACCTCTCCACCTATCCTTTGTTCCTGATAGGGATTACGCGCTTTCCTGCCCTGCAGGAAAAGCGCGAGCATCTGTTCTGGACGTGGGTGGATATTTTCATCGTGATATTCGCCGCGCTGGGCATTTACTGGAATTTCCTCTTGGGCCCCATCCTGCTGTCCAATGCGGAACAGACCACTCCCCTGGTCACATTCCTCAACCTTTCTTACCCGATCGCGGACATCCTGCTCATTGGCGGTCTGGCCTACCTTCTCTTCATGCCGCGCTTCACGCCCTGGATGAAGTCGCTTGGTCTGCTCCTGCTTGGAGAGAGTCTTGTCACCGCCGCGGATAGTCTTTTTGCCTTCTACACTCTGCGTGGCGAATTTTCCACTGCCGATGCTTTCAATATTCTTTACTCGCTTGCTCCCCTGGCTCTGCTGCTGAGCGGTCTGGCACAGGCCGAAACAGTCAGCCGCAGGCTGGAGGGTCGGCCTCCACCGCGCGAATCCGAAGCGATTCCCCTGCTGAGGCTGGTTACGCCGCTTCTCTGGCTCATCTTCTCCTACCTTCTTCTGCACTTTGGCGAAGGACAGGTTCGTTTTCTCACCCACTACCAGAACTGGTTGTGGGTCGCCAGTCTGCTGACGCTTGTGGCCTTACGTCAGGTGGCGGCCGCGCTGCACAACCGACAAATGGAGAGGGAATTGCGCGCCATCAATGAAACGCTTGAGGCGCGCGTGGCAGAACGTTCGGCGGAATTGACACGACTCAATGCCGAATTACTCCAGCAAGTAGAGGAGCAGCGCCGCATTCAGGCCCTGCTACGCGAGCGCGAGGAACGCCTGGCGCACTCGGCCATGCACGATGCTCTGACCGATCTACCCAACCGCGCCCTGCTGGTGGACCGCCTGGCACAGGCCGCGCGCCGTTACCGCCGCCATCCCGATCAGGGTTACGCCCTGCTTTTCCTCGATCTGGATAATTTCAAAGCCGTGAACGACAGCCTGGGGCACCTGGCCGGCGATGAGTTATTGATTCAGGCTGGGCAACGGCTGACCACCGCCGTACGCGCCGAGGATACTGTTGCTCGCATCAGCGGCGATGAGTTCGTCCTGCTGGTCGAACACTGTCAGAATGCGGAACAAGCCGCCTGCGTGGCGCGACGGGTATTGGAGGTCATGAAAAGCCCCTTTATGGTGAGCGGGCAGTCGCTTTACATCAACACCAGCATTGGGGTAACGCTCGCCCGGCCCGAACAGAACGAGCCGATGGAACTCCTGCGCGAGGCCGACCTGGCCATGTACGAAGCCAAGGCTAGCGGCAAAGGTCGCTTCGCTCTGTTTTCACCCGCCATGCGGGAGCGCGCCGTGCGCCGGCTGACGCTGGATTCCGACCTGCGCCAGGCTTTGCAGACCGACGCCTTGTTGCTACACTACCAGCCGATTGTCGCCCTGCAAAGCGGGGAAGTCGTCGGCTTCGAGGCTCTCCTGCGCTGGAATCATCCCTCGCGCGGCCTGATCGGACCGGCCGAATTCCTCCCCCTGGCCGAGGCGAACGGCTTCATCCACACGATCACGGAATGGACTCTGCGCGAAGCCTGTCGCCAATTGCAGCAATGGCAAGCACTCCGACCCGATCGGCCACTGTTCGTCAGCGTCAATCTCTCCCCTGCCTCGCTCCATCGCCCTGAACTTCTGGAGTGGATTGACGATGATCTGCGTTCCTTTTCCCTCCAACCGAACTGCCTGCGTCTGGAGATCGTGGAAACAGCCCTCCTGCAGGATCGTCGCGCCGAGCAGGCCCTGGAGCAAATGCGCCAGCGAGGCATCGAAATCGGCCTGGATGACTTTGGCACCGGCTATTCCTCGTTGGGGTTCATCCATAAATACCCCATAGACATTCTGAAGATCGATCGCTCCTTCGTCGCGCGCCTGACGCAAAGTGAAAAACTGAGGGCAATCATTGCCTCCATCATCCACCTGGCGCGCGAATTAGGCTTGCAGGCCATCGCCGAGGGGATCGAGGATCGCGCGCAGTACGAATTTCTCAACCAGGCTGGTTGCCCACTGGGTCAGGGATTTTATCTTTCCCCTCCACTGGAAGCCCAGCAGGCACAAGCGTTGCTCGAACGTGGTGGTTTCATCCCGCTTGCCGGATGAGAGGCAGGGGATTAAGTCTGCGAAAGACTGATCTCCAGACGCCGCACGACCGGCATGATGTGCTGATCGATCAGAGCGTCCAGATCGGCTTCTGGATTATCGAACATCGCCGCAATCGCGTTGACCAGAGCCGTCACCAGACGATCTTCGATCATGCCCCATAGGGAAATGGTCGGTGTGGCGCGGCCAATCGTGAGCGCTTTTTTCACCAGCGAATAGTAGGCCGGGTCCGGCAAGGGGAAGGCTTCCAGGACATCCTTGTGAGCCGGCAGGAGGGGACTGACAGCGGCGAAGGCCCGTTGGAACTCTGCGCTCGTCAGATGAGCGATCAGTTCTACGGCATCGCTCGGGTAATCGCTCTCCTTCCAAAGGACGAGGAGCGAGCCACCTACATAGGGGCAACCCAGGGGGATCGCCAGGCCGAGGTTTTCCCCCACCACAGACTGACGGCAGCCCCGAATCACCCAGGGACCGCCAATCACGACGGCCGCTTCGCCTTCAATAAACTTTCGATCGGCTTCGGCATCGCTCATCCCATGCAAGGCAGGTGGAATAAAGCGATACAAGCCCAGGAACGAGCGCAAGGCGGCGCGCGCCCGCTCCTGTCCAAGCAACACATTCTTCCCCTGCGCATCCACAAAATTCGTACCGGCCTCCCACAACCACATTGCCAGCGAGTGAACCAGGACATAGGAACGGCGCGCAGGTGCGACGAAAGGCAGTGCAATGCCCGCTTCTCGCAACTGCTGGAGGGTTTGTTCGAAACGCTCGGCGGTAGCAAAGGCTTCCTCCTCCGCAATACCCACCCTGGCCAGCCAGTCACGCCGGTAGCAAACCAAACTCAAGTCCACCATCCAGGGAATCGCCCAAACTTCCCCTCCCCAAAGGCCAGCGCGCCAGAGTGGCGCGTGGAACGTCGCCTCGCCGCCCAGACGTTTGATTTCCTCCAGTTGGAACGGTCGCAAGACACCCATGACCGCGAAATCGGGAAGCCAGGTACTGCCTAATTCCGCTATATCCGGCTGCCCGCCGTAGATTGCCGCCCGCATGAACTCCTGCCACGCCGTGAGAGCATCGAAATGCTGCGTGACAATATCCACCCCGTGCTCCTTGCCATAGAGCGCCATATCGGCCTGGAGTCGGGTTTTGAAGTCAGAAGATTGTTCATGCATGGAGAAGAAGCGCAATCGTTTCATCGGCGCCTCCTGGAAACATTGTGTATCTGCAACTATTTGCGCTGGGATATGGCAACACGGGAGGCCTTACGGCGAAGTGCAAGACAGGCCTTCGATCTACCGGCACGACTCTCCGAGTTACGCCTCCATTGCCGATCCGGGCAGGCCATGATGCCTGTATATCATTCTCTCGCCGATCAAAAAAGTCAGCGTTCTCTTACTTTCTTTGTACAACAAACCGACGTTTTGCGCAAGTCCTCCACGACAGCCGATAGTCCGCCGATCCCTGCCTGGTCCTGCAGACGCAACCCCCCTCATCGTTTCCATTCAATGTGGTCGTTGATGTGATGCCTTTCAAATGTTTCCAGTATCTCCTCGCAGAGCGCATCGTTTCTTCGTCTTTCAGCGATTTGGCTAACTCATAGAGGTGAATAAACATGCTCTTACCGGTTTCGGTTTGCTTGTAATTCTTTTTCCGGAAGGTATGGATAGAACATAGGGTCTGACCGTTGGTCACTTCAGCCTTACCACCCAGATCTTTCGGAATAATATGGTCAGCGTGAATCTCGTAGCCGTTGTGTCGGCCGCGTCCACAAATGACGCAGCGATAATTATCCCTCTTGAAAATCTCTTCCCTTTGCTCCGGTCTCGAGTTTAGACAAAATTTGGGGCGGTTCTGCCCTTGAGCAAAACCGCCTTTTGGTAGAAACTTGGAGTTGTGAACAAACAAACTTCTACCAAAACGAACATTAACAGACTTATCGAATTTCGTCAAGCGGTGTATGCGCAGGTATTTGTCCGTCGGCGCGACGCCTTGTTTGACGCGCTGGACGCT
>FWPU01009805.1_pt1 | contig 14777 bp, 13 predicted proteins | sample 2228361 | NCBI WGS metagenome assembly FWPU01 (sample SAMEA103939777, study PRJEB20133) | metagenome
GGAGATTTCTCTGCCTCACGGCCGGCGCCGCGCCTGCGCCTTGGAGATGGGCTCGAGGAACAGCAGCGGGTCGACGGGCACGCCGTTCTTCCGCACCTCGAAGTGCAGGTGCGGCCCCGACGTCTTGCCCGACTGGCCCACCGTGGCGATGACTTGCCCCTCGCGCACGCGCTGGCCCGTCTTCACCCGCAGGTCGCGGTTGTGGGCGTACAGGGTGATGAGGCCGTGCTCGTGCTCGACGATGGCGATGCGGCCGTAGGCCTTCTGCTCGCCCGCGTAGAGCACCGTGCCCGGCGCGGCGGTCTGCACCGGCGTCCCCTCGGGAGCGGCCAGGTCGATGCCGTCGTGCGGCTGCTTTCCCTTCTTGCCGAACCGCGCGTACAGCACCCCGCGCACCGGCCAGCGGAGGTGCTCACCTTCGGGCAACGCGGGCGCGACCGATCGTCTCGGCGGCGCGTCCTCCCGCTTCGGCTCGACGCGGGCGTCTGGAATCTGAAGCACCTGCCCGACGACGACGCGCGTCGGATCGTCGATGCCGTTGGCCTTCGCCAGCTCGGCCACGGTGACGCCGTGGTTCTTCGCGATGCGGAAGAGCGTCTCGCCTGGGGCCACGCGGTGCTGCGAAGGCCCCGCCGGCGGCGAAGGCTCTTTCGCCGGCGTTCCGTCGGCCACGACCAGATCCGGCTCGCGGTGGGGCTCGATGACCGGCGCGGTCTCCACCTTTGCTCCGACCGTCGCGCAGCCGCACGAAAGCAGCGCTCCGACGAGCGCCCGTAGAGGGTGCGTTCGCGCCTCTTGCCGCATCGGTGCCGACAATGTCGACCGGCCCGGGCGATGGGGCAACTTCTCGCCCCGAGCGCGTCAGGGGAGCTCGAGCTTCCACTCGCGGAGCCGCGCCATGCCCTGCTCGTCGGTCAGATCGAGGTGGAGCGGCGTCACCGAGACGAGCTTGTCCTTGAGCACGGCGTTGCAGTCGCTGCCGGGAATGTCCTCGTGCTGGTACGAGGTGCCGCCGATCCAGTAGTACTTGCGGCCGCGGGGGTCGACGTTCTCCACCACGTCGTAGCCGTAGCTGTGGCGCCCCAGCCTCGTCACCGCGTAGCCCTTCGGAACGGCGTCGCCGGGCACGTTCACGTTGAGCAGCATGCGGCCGGGCCACGGCTGCTCGAGCGCGGCCCTGGCGAGCACCCGGGCGAACGCGGATGCGTGGCCGAACTCGAAGTGACGGCGGGAGACGAGGCTGAAGGCGATGGCCGGCACTCCGAGGATGGACGCCTCCATCGCCGCGGCCACCGTCCCCGAATACGTGACGTCGTCGGCCAGATTGGCCCCGTGGTTGATGCCCGAGACCATCAGCCGGGGCTTGTCGTCCTTGAGCAGGTGGTTGATGGCCAGATAGCTGCAGTCCGACGGCGTGCCGTCGACCGAGAACCACCGATCGCGCACTCTGCGGATGCGCAGCGGCCGGTGGAGCGAGAGCGCGTGCGAAGCGGCGCTCTGCTCGGTCTCGGGAGCGACGACCCAGACCTCGCCGAGCGGCTCGACGGCCTCCACCAGGCTCTTCAGCCCCTCGGCGTGGATGCCGTCGTCGTTGGAGACCAGGATTCTGGGCTTCACTTGGCCGACGTGGCGCGGATCGCCGATCGCCCCGCGTACCGGGCGGCGGCGCCGAGCTCCTCCTCGATGCGGAGCAGCTGGTTGTACTTGGCCACGCGGTCGCTCCGCGAGGCAGAACCCGTCTTGATGAGCCCGCAGTCGAGCGCCACCGACAGGTCCGCGATGGTCGCATCCTCGGTCTCGCCCGACCGGTGGCTCATCACCGAGCTGTAGCCCGCCCGGTGCGCCATGCGCACGGCCTCGTAGGTCTCGGTGAGCGTGCCGATCTGGTTCACCTTCACCAGGATGGAGTTGGCGATGCCCGACTCGATGCCGCGCTGAAGCCGCTCGACGTTGGTGACGAAGAGATCGTCTCCGACGAGCTGCATGCGCCCGGAAAGCTCGTCGGTCAGCATCTTCCAGCCCTCCCAGTCGTCCTCGGCCATGCCGTCTTCGATGGACACGATCGGGTACTGCCCGGCCCACTTCGCGTACAGGTCGACCAGCCCGGCGGCGTCGTACTCCTTTCCCTCGCCCTTCATGCGGTACTTCTTCGACTTCGCGTCGTAGAGCTCGCTGGCGGCGACGTCGAGCGCGAGCGCCACCTGCTCGCCCGGTTGGAAGCCCGCGGCAAAGATGGCCTGCATGATGAGCTCGAGCGCGTCGTCGTTCTCCGGCAGGTCGGGAGCGTAGCCGCCCTCGTCGCCGACGCCGGTGAAGAGCTTCTTCTCCTTGAGAATCTTCTTGAGCGCGTGGAACACCTCGGCGCCCCAGCGGAGGCCCTCGCGGAAGCTGGGCGCTCCGAGCGGCACCACCATGAACTCCTGGATGTCGACGCGCGTGTCGGCGTGCGCTCCGCCGTTGAGAATGTTCATCAGCGGCACCGGGAGCGTTCTCGCCGCAGAGCCCCCCACGTACCGGTACAGGGGCAGCCCGAACGCGTTGGCTGCGGCATGGGCGGTGGCCATCGACACCGCGAGGATGGCGTTCGCTCCCAGCTTGCTCTTCGTCGGAGTGCCGTCGAGCTCGAGCATGCGGCGGTCGACGCGGTACTGGTCGGCACCGTCGAGGCCGATCACCGCCCGAGCGATCTGATCGATCACGTTGCCGACGGCCTTCTGCACGCCCTTGCCGAGGTAGCGAGACTTGTCGCCGTCGCGCAGCTCGAGCGCCTCGTGCTCGCCCGTGGAGGCACCCGACGGCACGGCCGCCCGGCCGGAGGCGCCACCCTCGAGCACCACCTCGGCTTCGACGGTCGGGTTGCCGCGCGAGTCGAGGATCTCGCGCGCGGTCACGTGAACGATTTCGGTCATGGGGTGATCCGTTCGCGCTTTCGTGGGCCAGGTGAAGGGACGGCTCTTGTACTGTCGGGCGTGGGGCGCCGCAAGCGAGAAGGGCTGCTATAAGTCCGCCCCCGTGAAGCTGGCGATCGTCGTCTCGGACCTGCACGTCGGCAGCGGCCACAAGAAGGGGCAGGTCAACATCTATGACGACTTCCGCGAGGACGCGCGCTTCGAGCAGCTGCTTCAGCGCTACACCTCGGGCGAGCACGCCGACGCCGAGGTGCACCTGGTGCTCAACGGCGACATCTTCGACCTGCTCAAGGTCCCGGTGAACGGCAAGTTCCCCGACGCCATCACCGAGCGGCTGGCCCTCACCAAGCTCGAGCAGTGCATCGGCGGCCACCCGGTCTTCATCCGCGCGCTCAAGAACCTGCTGGCCGCGAACAAGCACAACCGCATCACCTACCAGCCGGGCAACCACGACATGGAGCTCTTCTTCCCCGGCGTGCAGCGCATGCTCTGCCGCGCGCTCACCGGGGAGGACACGCACCCGCGCGTCCGCTTCATCTCCGAGCAGCCGTACTTCGAGCTCGAGGACGGCATCCAGATCCACCACGGGCACCAGTTCGAGGCGGTGCACGCGATGGACTTCAAGAAGCTCTTCCTCACCCGCGGACACCGCGAGCCGATCCTCAACCTGCCGTGGGGCTCGCTGTTCATCCTGCACGTGGTGAACAAGATGATGGTCGAGCGGCCCTACCTGTCGCGGGTGATGCCGTTCTGGCCGCTCTTCGTCGGCGGCCTCATCTTCGACACGCGCTTCACCCTGAAGATGCTGGGCATCTCGGGCATGACGTACGTCAGGGCCCGGCTCAACCCGGTCTGGTGGCAGAAGCGCCCGTTCGACAAGCTCTCCCGCTTCGTGCGCCAGGAGCTCAAGTTCGTCGAGGCGCTCGACCACTTCGCCAAACGCATCTTGAAGAACCCGGGCGTGAACGCGGTCTTCATGGGCCACACCCACTGCGAGATGGTGCGGACCTACCCGCGCGCGAAGATCTACGTGAACACCGGCAGCTGGGTGCCGATGGTGAATTTGAAGCTCTCCAACTTCGGCCAGAGCCTCGCCATGCACTACGGGCTGGTGAAATGGGAGAAGAACGAGCCGCCGGCGATTCAGCTCATGCGCTGGCACGGACACCAGCCGGTCGCGGAGGAAGTCATCTTCTGATCCGGCGAGCACGCTGAATCCGCCAAGGCACCGTGCCATGCTCGGGCCATGCCGCCGCCGCTCCGCAAAAAGGGCCCGAAGGTCGTCGACCCCGAAGTCGAGCGCTCGAGAAAGCGCGGGGCCCTGCTCGGCCTCGCGGTCGGAGACGCGCTCGGCTCGACCAACGAGTTTCGCAAGCTCACCGCACCTCCCTTCCCGCAGCTCTGCGATGGACCGCACACCGAGATGCGCGGAGGCGGCCCGTTCCAGCTCAAGCCGGGCCAGGTCACCGACGACACGCACATGGCGTGCTGCCTGGCGAACGTGCTGCGCGTATCTGGCAGCTACGACGCCGGCGAGGCGGCCAAGGCGTACCTGGCGTGGAAGGGCGTGAGCTTCGACGTGGGGAATTCGACCCGCGAGGTGCTCGAGGCGATCCAGGCGGGGACTCCGCGCGAGCTCGCCGCCCAAAGGGCGTGGACGAGGTCGGGCCGCCGCACCGCCGGCAACGGCTCGCTGATGCGCACCGCGCCCATCGGCGTCTTCTTCGCCTCAGATTCCCAGAGGCGCCTCGCCGCCTCGCTCGAAGACTCGGCGCTGACGCACTACGACCCCAAATGCCAGCTCGCCTGCGCCGCGCTCAACGCCTCCATCGCCGCGGCGGTGACCTCGCTGGACGGGCCGAAGCCCGACGCGCTCGTCGACGCGGCCAATGCGGAGATCTCCCGCGCGGCGGCCGAGCTCGGGCGCGCCATGAGCGACTTCGTCGTCGAGGTGCGCTCGGGCGCCGACGAGCTGCGGGCGGATCTGTCTGCGGCGCGGCAGAGCGATCCCATGCTCTACGGGCCCGAGCTTCACCTGCTTTTGCAAGAGGGCTTCGTGCGCGTCTCGTTCCGGCTGGCGTACTGGGAGCTTCTGCACGCAAAGTCGTTCGAGGCAGCCCTGCTCGACGTGGTGAACCGCGGCGGCGATTCGGACACCAACGGAGCCATCACCGGCTCGCTCCTCGGAGCGGTCTACGGCGAGGAGGCGATTCCGGCCCGGTGGAGGGAGCCGGTGCTGAACGCGCTCCAGAACGAGCGGCCCGGCCCGCTGCGCGACGTCTACCACCCGCTGGCGCTGCTAGAGCTCGTGCCGTAGGCCGTCCGAGCGCTCGGGAAGCCGCTGACACGCGAGTCGGTTTGCGCGTATGGTGCGCAGCCCAACGGACGGGAGAGGGAGCGGGACGGGAGCGTTCGCGGGAAGGAGAACAAGATGGGACTGTTCGACGGGAAGGTCGTCGTCATCACCGGCGCGGGCAGCGGCATCGGCAGAAGCCACGCGCTGGCGTTCGCAAGAGAAGGCGCCAAGGTCGTGGTGAACGATCTCGGCTCCGACCGTCATGGCGGCGGCAAGGGCGCCGAGGCCGCGGACAAGGTGGTGGCCGAGATCAAGGCGGCGGGCGGCGAGGCGGTCGCCAACTACGACACCGTGGCCACGCGCGAGGGCGCCGACGGCATTCTCTGGTCGGCGCTGTCCAAGTACGGCCGCGTCGACGTGCTGGTGAACAACGCCGGCGTGCTCCGTGACAAGTCGTTCCTCAACATGTCCGAAGCCGACTGGGACATCGTCTACAACGTCCACCTCAAGGGCACCTTCTACTGCTCGCAGGCCATCGGGCGGCAGCTCAAGGTGCAGGGCAAGGGCGGCCGCATCATCAACACCACGTCGCTCTCGGGCCTGCTCGGCAACTTCGGCCAGGGCAACTACTCGGCGGCGAAGGCGGGCATCTACGGGCTCACGCGCACGCTGGCGATCGAGTTCGCCAAGATGAACGTGACGGTGAACGCGATCGCTCCGGTGGCGCTGACGCGCATGACCGAGGATTTGCCGATGTTCAAGGGCATGAGCGCCGATCAGATCGGGCCGCAGTTCATCAGCCCGGTGGTGCTCTTCCTCGCGTCGGATCTCGCGGCCGACATCACCGGCCAGATCGTCGGCGTGCAGGGCCCGAAGGTCTTCCTCTACCGCATGGAGCAGACCGAGGGCGTCGAGAAGGAGCCGACCAGGGGCCTGTGGACGCCGCAGGAGCTCAAGGAGGCGTGGGGGAAGATCTCCACCTGACCTCGAGAAACGACGAAGCCCGCGGAGGCCTTCGAGCGAAGGCCTGCCCGCGGGCCGGCGAACGCAGAAGGGGGGCGTCAGACCGCCAGGTCGATCACCACCACGCCGCGCTGGGGGCGGTCGTCGTCCTGCCCTTCGGTGTCGGACCGCCGCTTCGGGCGGTCGTCCTGCGGAGGCACGGGGATCTCCAGGTGCGGGCGCTCCCGCTCCTGGCGCATGCGCTCTCGCCGCTTGATCTCCTCGATGATGAAGGCGTCGAGCATCGCTCTTCGTCTCCCGTCAGGTACGCACCCCTTGATACGCCCGCCACCGTCCCCTTTCTCTTTCGGCCTCTCCACTGCAATCGTAATACCCTGCGAACCATTCCTCACGCCGCGGGGAATTGCGCCGACTTGCTCAACCGACCTCCGGGACCGGCTGCGACCCGGCCCCCGCCACGTCTGACACCATTGACGGATCAGAACGGCAAAGTGTTGCGACGATTCTAATCGAGTCGAACGCGCCAGCAACTCACGCCCGGTGGTGGAATACCGGATGGCGCGTCAGCCTGGCTGCCTGCCCGCTCGTCGGGCGACGTTACTTCAACGATTCCGCGCGCTTCTTGAACGCCTCGAGCATTTTCGGGAGCTGGGTGTCGACCAGCGCATGGACGATGCTCTTGGGGACCCAAGGCCCCAGGGCCATCTCGATCTGGTAGGTGGCCCTGGTCTTCCCGTCCGGGAGCGGCTCGAGCGACCAGCTCCCCCGGTTGTCGCGCATGAGCTCGCCGCTCAAGAAGGTCCACCGCACGCCCCCGGGTGGATCCTCCACCAGGCGGATGGAGTACTTGATGGTCTTGACGACGTCGACCTCGTAGTGCGCGTCGACCTCGTTCCCCTTCCTGTTCTCGAGCCGGATCCGCTTCACCTCCGGAAGAAACTCCGGATACCGCTCGTAGTCGCGGATGACTGCGAACACCTTCTCGACAGGAGCATCGATGACGATCGACCGAGTTGCGCCAGCCATTTTTCGTGCCCCCGGCCTCTAGTACACAGGCTTCTTGTCGAACTTGTGCGACGACTGGATGTAGCGGACGGTGCCGGTCTTCGAGCGCATCACCACCGAGTGGGTCTCGCAGCCGCCGCCGAAGAAGCGCACGCCGCGGAGGAAGTCGCCGGTGGTGACGCCGGTGGCGGCGAACATCACCTCGCCTCTGGCCAGGTCCTCGGCGGTGTAGACGCGGTCGAGATTCTGGATGCCCATCTTCTTGCAGCGCTCGGCCTCCTCGGGGCTGCGCGGCTTCAGCCGGCCCTGCATGTCGCCGCCCACCGACCGCAACGCCGCCGCGGCGATGACACCCTCGGGCGCTCCGCCGGTTCCCATCAGCACGTCGACGCCGGTCTCCTCGAAGCAGGTGGCGATGGCCGCGGCCACGTCGCCGTCCTCGATGAGGCGGATGCGCGCCCCCGCCGCGCGGACCTCCTTGATGAGCGAGTCGTGCCGGGGCCGGTCGAGAATGATGACGGTGAGGTCCTCCACGTTGCGGCGCATGCGGTCGGCGATGGCCCTCAAGTTCTCCGTCGGGCTCTTGGTAAGATCGATGGCGCCCCTGGCCTTCGGCCCGACGGCGATCTTCTCCATGTACGTGTCGGGGGCGTTGAGCAGATTGCCCTTGTGCGCCATCGCCACGACCGAGATGGCTCCCGGCCGGCCGTAGGCGCAGAGGTTGGTGCCCTCGAGCGGATCGAGCGCGATGTCGACGGCCGGGCAGCCGGGCTCGCGGCGGCCCACCCGCTCGCCGATGTAGAGCATCGGGGCCTCGTCGCGCTCGCCCTCGCCGATGACGACCGTGCCGTCGACGTTCAGCGCGTCGAACGCCTTGCGCATGGCGTCGACCGCCGCCTGATCCGCCTCGTGCTTGTTGCCCCGGCCCATCAGCCGCGCGCAGGCGATGGCTGCCATCTCGGTCACGCGCACCACTTCGAGCGCCAGGTTGCGATCCATTCGTCATCTCCTTGTGCCGCCCTCAGGGCGCGCCGGGTTTGAGAAGCTTCACCATCGCCTCGGGCAGCGCCTGAGGCCGCCCCTTCTGGTCGATGCACGCGTGCACGGTTCGGCCGGTGCAGAGGAGCTTGGGGTCTCCCTCGCGGAAGATCTCGTACGTGAACGACAGCGACGCCCTTCGGACCTCGGCCAGATGGATGCGAATCACCAGGAGGTCGTCGTACCGCGCGGGCGACTTGTATTGGGCGGTGGCCTCGACGACCGGAAGGAAGAGCCCGTCGCGCTCGAAGCTCCGGTAGTCGCCGCCCACCTGTCGGAAGTACTCGGTTCGCGCGAGCTCGAAGTAGCGGAAGTAGTTCGCGTAGTACACGACCCCCATCTGGTCGGTGTCGCCGTAGATGACGCGCAGCTTCGCTTCCACCATGCGAGGGCGCGCACCCTATCACCGTGCCGAATGAACGGTCACGCTCCGGCGGCGGTGAGCAACAGTTGCACTGTTCGGCAAACGAAGGAGGATTGCCGGCCATGCTCTCCCGTTCGGCCGCACTCGTCGCGCTGCTCTCGCTCGCCGCCCACGCCAGGCCTCCGAAGCTGACGGTGTTGATTTCGGTCGACGCGATGGGCAGCGACCTCTTCATGCGCACGCGGCCGAAGCTCAAGGGCGGGCTGGGCCAGCTCGCGTCACAGGGAGCGTACTTCCCCACCGCGCACTACGACTTCGCCGAGTCGGTCACCGCTGCGGGCCACGCCACCATCGCCACCGGAGCCAACCCCTGGCGCCACGGCATCGTCTCGAACCGGGTGCTGAACCGGAAGACGGGCAAGGACGAGCCGATGCTGGCCGACCCGGGCCACCCCGCGCTCGAGGCCCCGCTCTCGAACGACGACGTGTCGCCGCAGAACCTTCTGGCGGAGACGCTGGCCGACCGGCTGAGGCAGGCCACCTACGGCCGGGGCAAGGCCATCGCCATCGCCGGCAAGGGACGCGCGGCCATCACCCTCGGCGGCCGGCTCGGGCAGGCGTACTGGTTCAACGAGCAGGTCGGCAAGTTCATCACCGGCACCTGGTACACGAAGGAGCTCCCTTCGTGGCTGAAGGCGTTCAACGAGAAGAAGCTGCCCGAGAGCTACTTCGACAAGCAGTGGACGCTGGTCGCTCCGGCGAAGGAGTACCTCGGCGAGGACGACCGGCCGTTCGAGTCAGACTGGTACGCGCTGGGCCGCGCCTTCCCCCACCCGCTCAATGGCGGCCTGCCTTCTCCCGGCCCGCAGTCGTATGCGGCGTTGGCGTCGTCGCCTTTCTTGAACGACCTCACGGTGCAGCTGGCCAAGGCGGCGATCGACGGCGAGCAACTCGGCAAGGACGACGTGCCCGATCTGCTCTGCGTCGGCTTCAGCTCGATCGACCGCATCTTGCACCTCTACGGCCCGTACTCGTGGGAAGTGCAGGATGCGCTGCTGCGCCTCGACAAGGCGGTGGGCGAGCTGCTCGCCGCGGCGGACAAGGCGGCCGGCGACAGGGCCAACGTGCTCGTCATCCTCACTGCCGACCACGGGGGCGCGGCCATTCCCGAGGAGTGGACCGCCATGGGCATCGACGCCGCGCGGATTCACCCCGCCAACCTCCAGCAGGCCCTCGCGCAGGAGCTGAAGAACCGCTACGGCGCCGACCTGGTGCTCGGCATCGAGGAGGTCGACGTCTATTTGAACCCCAAGGCCATCGCCGAGAGGAAGCTCGACGGAGCGGCCGTGCGGCGCGCCGCTGCCAACTTCCTCGCCCACCACCCCGCAGTCGCCACCGCCGTGGCGAAGGACGACCTGTTCGGCTCGGACGCATCTCCGGGCTTTCTGCGCGCGCTCAGGCTCGGCTACTTCCCCGAGCGCAGCGGCGACGTGCTCTTCCACCTCAAGGCCTTCCACGTGCTCACGGAAGAGACCACCGGCACCTCGCACGGCACCGCCTACAGCTACGACGGCCACGTGCCGGTCATCTTCGCGGGCAAGGGAGTCCGGCCCGGCATCTACCGGCAGGAGATCGGCGTCATCGACGTCGCTCCCACCGCCGCGGCCCTGATGGAGATCGGCGCGCCGGCCCAGGCCGAGGGCACGGTGCGGGCCGAGGCGCTCGAGCCCAGATGAGCGCCGCGCCGAGTGGCTGAGCGCTCCCGTCGAGCCCAGGCCGAGGGCACGGTGCGGGCCGAGGCGCTCGATCCCGGATGACCCCGCTCACCGTCGCCGCGCGAGAGGGACGATCTCCAGCGAGAGATCCATCGCCCGCGCCGAATGGGTGAGCGCTCCCATCGAGACGTAGTCGACGCCGATGCGCGCGAGCGTCCTCAGCCGCTCGAGGGTGATGCCGCCCGACACCTCGAGCTTCGCCTTGCCCCGCGTCAGCCGCACCGCCTCGCGGATCTGCGCGTCCGACATGTTGTCAAGCATCACCACGTCGGGGCTTTCGGCGAGCGCCTCCTTGAGCTGCTCGAGCGTGGTGACCTCGATTTCGATCTTCACCAAACTGCCAGCGCGCTCCTTCGCGAGCCGCAGCGCCTCGCGCACCGAGCCGACCGCCGCGATGTGGTTGTCCTTGATGAGCACGCCGTCGAAGAGCCCGAAGCGGTGGTTGTGGGCCCCGCCGTCGCGCACCGCCGCCTTGGCCAGCGCCCGGAACCCGGGAGCCGTCTTCCGCGTGTCGAGGATCTTCAGCTTCGAGCCCTTCACCGCCTCGGCGGCCTGGCGGGCCAGCGTGGCGATGCCGCAGGTGCGCTGCACCAGGTTCAACGCGGTGCGCTCGGCGGTGAGCAGCGACCGCAACCTGCCCTCGAGCGCGGCCACCTTCGTGCCGGCGTTCACCTGCTCGCCGTCGCGGCACGAGAGCTTCACCCGCACCTCTGCGTCGTACCGGGTGAACGCATAGGCGAAGGCAGAGAGGCCCGAGAGCACCATCGGCTCCTTGGCCAGAAGCTCCGCTCGGCCCCGCGCGTCTTCGGGGACGAGGGCACAGGTGGTGATGTCGCCCGCGCCGCCCAGGTCCTCGTCGAAGGCGAGCTCGAGGAGTCGATCGAGGGAGCGCGTCGACGGGCCGTGGTTCGACATCACTTCTTCTTCTTCGACTGCTTGGCCGGGCGGGCCTTCTTCGCGGGCCGCTTCGCCGCCGCCTTCGCAGCCTTCTTCTTCTTCGCCGGAGCCTTCGCCGCGGCCGTCTTTCCCGCGGGCGAGCGGGCGGGCTTCTTCGCCGGCTTCTTCGCGGCGGTCTTCTTGCCCGACGCGGTCTTCGGCGCCTTCTTCTCCTTCTGCTCGCCCTTCTGCGCGATGTTGAATTCGCGCACCGCGTCGTCGACCAGGCCCATGTTCAGGTAGGCCACTCCGAGGTCGCGGTGATCGCGCGGCGAGAGCCCCTCCTTGGTGCCTTCGCGGAGCTTGTCGAGGGCCTCCTTCACTTGCGGGTCGACCTGTTCGGGCACATCTGCCGCCTCGAGGTCTCCCTTGAGCTCTGCCGAGAGGTCGACCGAGCCCTCGGCAAGAGGCGCGACCTTCACCTTCGCGGTCTCGGGGTTCTCCACCACGCTGGCCACGGTGGGCGAATCGCCTCCGTTCGGCTTCTTCTCGTCGGGCATGCCACCCTCCGGCGCCAATGACGCGAGGAGCGTCTTCAGCTTCGCCCTCTTTGCCTCCAGCTCGCCGATGCGCGCCCGATGTTGCTCCACCACCTCGGCCGGCGCGCGCTGGACGAAGTCGGGGTTGTCGAGCCGCTTGCGGGTCGCGGCGAGGTCGGCCTCGACCCGGGAGATCTCCTTCTCGAGCCGGGCGCGTTCCTCGTCGAAGTCGATGAGACCGGCCAGCGGCACGAAGATCTCCATCTGCCCGCCGACGTAGGCCGCGGCCTGCTTCGGCCTCGAGCCGGGCTGCCCGATGTGCACCGCCTTCAGCCCTGCCAGCGGCATCAGGTAGCCCTTCCACCGCTCGAGGGTGCGCCGCAGCTGCTCGGACGACGTCTGCACCACCGCCTCGAGCCTGGCCTGGGGCGGCAGGTTCGACTCGCCGCGAATGTTGCGCACGCCCTCGATGGCCGAGATGACCGGCTGCATCTCGCGCTCGGCCTCGGCGTCGTCGAGCCGCCCATCGGGCCGGGGGAAGTCCGCCACCATGATCGACTCGGTCGTCCGCTGAATCGGCAGCTTCTGCCAGATCTCCTCGGTGATGAACGGCATGAACGGGTGGAGCAGCCTGAGCACCCGGTCGAGGCAGTACACCAGTGTGGCGCGGGCGGCGGTCTTGGCCGCCTCGTCGTCGCCGTAGAGGGCCGACTTGGACAGCTCGATGTACCAATCGCAGAACTCGCCCCAGAGGAACTGGTAGACCGTCGAGGTCGCCTCGGAGAAGAGGAAGCCGTCGAGCGCTTCGACCGTGCCGGCGATGGCCTTGTTGAGCCGCGAGAGGATCCACCGGTCGGCGAGCGACAGCTTCTTGTCCTTGATGAACGTGCCGTCGTCTTTGTAGTCGCCCAGGTTCATCAGGGCGAAGCGGGCGGCGTTCCACACCTTGTTGCCGAACGCCTTGTAGCCGGCCACGCGCTCGAGCGAGAGCTTGATGTCGCGGCCCTGCTGCGTGAGCGAGGCCAGGGTGAAGCGCAGCGCGTCGGCGCCGAAGGCGGGCATGCCGTCGGGGAACTTCTTCTTGAGCGCGTCGGGCAGAAGCTCGGGCTTCTGGCCGCGCACCACGTCGAGCGGGTCGATGACGTTGCCCTTCGTCTTCGACATCTTCTCGCCCTTCTCGTCGCGCACCATCGCGTGCAGGTACACGGTGCGGAAGGGCACGTCGCGCATGAAGTGGATGCCCATCATCATCATCCGGGCGACCCAGAAGAAGATGATGTCGTGGCCGGTCTCCATGACCGACGTCGGGTAGAAGGTCTTCAGCTCGTCCGTGTCGTTCGGCCAGCCCAGGGTCGAGAACGGCCACAGCGCGCTGGAGAACCAGGTGTCGAGCACGTCGGGGTCCTGCTCGAGCTGGCCTTTGCCGCAAATCGGGCACTTCTCGGGCGCTTGCCGCGCCACGATGGGCGTGGCCTTCTCGAAGTCGATGCCGCCCGACGCGGTGCGCGGTGAGCAGAAGACGCAGTACCAGGGGGGAATCTGGTGGCCCCACCAGAGCTGGCGGCTGATGCACCAGTCGCGGATGTTCCGCATCCACGCGAAGTAGGTCTGCTTCCAGCTCTCGGGGATGAACTTCGTCCTCCCCTTCTCCACCGCCTCGATGGCCGGCTGCGCCAGCGGGAGGATCTTCACGTACCACTGCGGCGACAGGCGCGGCTCGAGAATGGTGCCGCACCGCTGGCAGACGCCGATGGCCAGCCTGTGCGCGTCCTCCTTCACGAGCAGGCCCTGGGCCTTCAAGTCGTCCAGCACCCGCTTTCGGGCATCGAGCCGATCGAGCCCGGCGTACGGACCGGCGTTCTGGTTGGTGCGGGCCCGCTCGTCCAAGATGGAGATCATCTCGAGCTGGTGGCGCAGCCCGGTCTGGTAGTCGTTGAAGTCGTGGCCCGGCGTCACCTTCACCACGCCGGTGCCGAACTCCATGCTGACCAGCTCGGCGTCGGCGATGATCGGAATCGACCGGCCGATGAGCGGAAGCTTCACCTTCTTGCCGATCAGGTGCTGGTAGCGCAGATCGTCCGGGTGCACCGCCACGGCGGTGTCGCCGAGCATCGTCTCGGGCCGGGTGGTGGCGACGACCAGCCGCTCACCCGAGCCCTCGACCGGGTAGGCGATGTGCCAGAGCGAGCCGTCGCGCTCGGGGTTCTCGACCTCGAGGTCCGACAGCGCGGTCATGCACGAGGGGCACCAGTTGATGAGCCGGTGCGCGCGGTAGATGAGGTTCTCCTCGTACAGCCGCACGAACACTTCGCGCACCGCGGCGGACGAGGTCTCGTCCATGGTGAAGCGCTCGCGCGTCCAGTCGAGCGACGCGCCGAGCACCTGGTGCTGCTCGCCGATGCGGCGGCCGTACTTCTCCTTCCACTCCCACACGCGGTCGAGGAAGGCCTTGCGCCCCAGGTCGTGGCGCGACTTGCCCTCGGTCTTCTTGAGCTCCTTCTCGACCACCATCTGGGTGGCGATGCCGGCGTGGTCGGTGCCGGGCACCCAGAGGGCGTTGAAGCCGCTCATGCGCTTGTAGCGGATGAGGATGTCCTGAATCGTCGCGGTGAGCGCGTGGCCGAGGTGCAACGAGCCGGTGACGTTCGGCGGCGGCAGCACGATGCAGAACGGCGGCTTGCTCGAGCGCGGGTCGGCGGTGAAGTACCCGCGCTCCATCCAGAACGAATACCAGCGCCGTTCGACGTCGAGAGGCTCGTATGACTTCGTCAGCTCGCTCATTCCTTGCTTGCGTGGGGCCAGAGGCCAGGGGCTCGGAGCCTGCGGTCATGGGATGCTGGAATTTCACCCGGCCCCCGTGGCCGCTTGCCGCCGGCCCCTCCCTCAGTTTTTCTGCTCGCGATCCTTGATGAGCCGCTCGAGCTCCTCGCGGATGATCGTCTCGGCGAGCTGCGGGACGACCTCCCAGGCGATCTTCTCGATGACCTCGCGCGACGCCTTGGACAACGCCTC
>FWPU01004651.1_pt1 | contig 14775 bp, 11 predicted proteins | sample 2228361 | NCBI WGS metagenome assembly FWPU01 (sample SAMEA103939777, study PRJEB20133) | metagenome
AGGAGACGATGAGGTATCTATATACCATTTTTTTTATTTCCTTTCTTATTGTAGTGGTGAACCTGTTCTTTTACGAACTGTGGACAAAGAAGCATTATATTCTTTGGAAGGCCATCTTTGTAGTTTTAATTTTGTTTGCCTTTCTTGGCTATTCTTTTTTTATACTCCGTACCTTAAAAGAGGACTCCTTTTTAGAGGCTTCTCTGGTTCAACCAAATATCCTTCAGCCTTTAAAAGGAAGGTCTTTTTTTAGAGGTTACTGGATAGAAAGGATAAAGGATTTAGTTAGAAAGACAAAGCCGGAGGCTTTAGTAATTTTTCCTGAGGCAAGTTGGCCAACAATTTTTACCTTAAAGGATTGGCAGGATTTGAAAGATTTTGTAAAAGAATCAAGGCGGGATATCTTGATCGGTGCAGTAATAGAAGAAGAGATTGGTTTTTACAATACCGCTATTTTCTTTAAAGAGGGAGAGTGCAAAGATATTTATCGTAAGATAAAATTGGTTCCCTTTGGAGAGTATGTTCCTTTAAGAAGGTTTTTAAGGTTTATCAGGGTATTGAATGCCTTAGGGGATATGCAGAGGGGGGATACAGTTACCAATTTTAACTTTCAGGGAAGGGTTTTTTCTGTACTTATCTGTTTTGAGGATATTTTTCCTTTTTTTTTCTTTAGGGTTTCTCAGAATAAAGATTTTTTAGTAAACATTACGGACGATTCCTGGTTTAAGGGCAAACCCCAAGCCAATCAGCATCTGGCCATTCTCACCCTTAGAGCTATAGAGAACCGTATTTCTATTTTACGCTCCGCTAACAGCGGAATAAGTGGATGGGTTTCGTTTACGGGTAACCTCCATACCTTAAAGGTAGAGAATAAGGAAACCTTTTTTCCAGGGGTATTAAATAGTAAGGTGCCTTTAGCGCGGATAGATAGTTTTTATAACAGGTATCCGGAAATGTTTTGTTTTTTTGCGGGATTCTTCCTTTTAGTTTTATTAAAAGTTAGATGAAGGATAGTTATTACTCCGCATCTTTAAAGGTAAGTGTATTTAGTATCTCGGTGAATCTTTCCCTGGCTATCCTGCAGGCAGTATTGGCTTCTTTCGCTAAAAGTATTTCCCTTTTTGCAGATGCCTTAGATAGCTTGCGCGATATTTTAAGCAGTTTGGTAGTGATCTTAAGTCTTTATTTTAGTAAAAAGCCTCCAGATAAAACCCACCCCTTTGGTCACGGTCGGATAGAAGATATTAGCGGGTTGGCGCTTTCCTCCTTTCTGATCTGGATGGGGTGGTTTTTTTTAAAAGAGTCTTCTTTAAGGTTATTTTACCCTGTTGCTTTAAGGATAAATTATTATATTATTTTTTCCATCTTTATCTTTGCAGGGGTAAAATTGATTTTGGGCTGGGCTGCCCAGAGGGTATTTATAAAACATCATGTTTTCTTAATGAGGTTAGAGGCGTTTCATCATTATACAGATTTTCTTACCACCTTTGTTGTAGGTTTAGGACTTTTGATATCAAAGCGGCTCAGCTATCCATATATAGATGCGCTTTTGGGAATAGGTATTTCTCTAGTGATTATCTTTTGGGCATTGATGAGATTTAAAGATTTTATAGATAACTTAATCGGTAAAGAAGCGCCATCAGGTCTTTATGCGCGGATAGAGAGTATCTGTAGAGACTTTAAGGGAGTAGAAGGAATCCACGATATTGAAGTTCATACTTACGGAAGAAAAAGAATTATTACTCTACATATTGAGATGGAGCCTGGTTTATCTTTAGAGGAAACCCACAGGGTAGCTGATAGTATTGAAAAAAAGATTTACCAAGAAGGGCTGGGAAGGTGCGTGGTACATGTAGACCTAAAGAAAAAGTCTGCCAATTTTTAAGAAGGATAAGATTAAAGTACGGATTAAAGAGTTATTGAGCTTTACCGCAGAGATTAAGGATTTTCATGGGCTTGTAATTATAGGCTCGGAAGGCTTAAGTATTCTTAATTTGCATTTAGTTCTGGATAAACAACCTCCTTTAGCCATTCGCATCGGATTTCTCACCGTGCAGTTCCGGACTTAAAGGAAGGGTTTAATTTTCTCCGGGTAAATATTCCTATTGGATCATATTAAATTGACTATTGGTTTTTTGCTTTTCATTCTTGGTGAATTATGTTTTGTTTATATTGTCTAATTTAAATTACGAAGAGCGAATAGCCAAAAGCTAATGGGATTTTATTCTTTAAAAATTATCTTAACTATGTATAATTCTTATGTCGGAAAAATTTATCTAAGGAGGAGGTGGAGATGAGGTTAGAGTTAGAGGTGGTTAAGATTGATAAACCCGATGGTTTAAATGTAGTTATTGGACAGACGCACTTTATTAAAAGCGTGGAGGACATCTCGGAGGCATTGATAAGTAGTGTTCCTTCCTTAAAATATGGACTTGCTTTTTGCGAGGCTTCGGGTAAGTGTTTAATAAGGCTAGAAGGAAACGACCCTCAATTGAAAAATATTGCTCAAGCAAACGCCCTGAATTTAGGTTGCGGACACACCTTTTTTCTTATCTTAAAAGATGCCTATCCTATAAACGTTTTAAATTCTCTCAAAAACGTTATGGAGGTTTGTCAGATTTTTTGTGCCACCGCCAATCCTTTAGAGGTAATTGTAGCCCAAACCGAACAGGGCAGAGGCATCTTAGGGGTGATTGATGGTTTTTCTCCCCAAGGCGTAGAGGGGCCTGAGGAGATAAAATGGCGCAAAGAGTTATTAAGAAAGATGGGATATAAATTCTCTTAAAAAATGATTGCCGGATTAAAAAGTTTGATTACCAAGATTAAGAAGTGATTACGTAAATTTTATTTTAAATTAATTGGCCAATCTGTAATTGGTCTACCTCTGGTGTGTTTTAAAAGGATTTTTTAAAATATGGATAAAGAAAAAAAGAAGCTTTGGCGTCGTTGGTTGGGTTGGATTTTTTTAAGATTCTCTATTCTTTTTCACGACGTTTTCCCTTTGGGTTGGAGTTATTTTTTAGGTGCGCTTTTAGGAAGCTTAGCCTATTTTTTACTTTTTCCTCACCGGCGGATAGCCTTAGAGAGTTTAAGTATCGCCTTTCCTAAACTTAGCCTGAGAAAGCGCCAGAAAATAGCCAGGGCTTTTTTTATTTTTATAGCGCAGAGTTCCTTTGAGCTTGTGTATTTCTTAAAGCACCCCCCGGCTTTAAAAAATATCCAGATCGAAGGTAGACGATATTTAGAGGAGGCTTTAAAAGAGAAAAGGGGAGTAATTTTAGTTACCGCGCATTTAGGAAGCTTTCCTCTCCTGAGTGTAAAATTAGTAAAGGAAGGATATCCGGTAAATTTTGTTACCCGACCTATGCGTGACCAAAAAACCGGAGAATACCTTTACCATTTAAGAACACAGGCGGGTATAAAGACCATCTTTTCTTTACCCAGACGTCAGTGTTTATTAGAGATTATCCAAGCCTTAAGAAATAATGAGTTAGTGATTCTGCAGATGGATCAGAATTTTGGTAGCGGCGGGGTATGGGTGAAATTTTTTAATAAATTAGCTGCTACCCCTACCGGAGCAGTTACCTTAGCTTTAAAAACACAGGCAAAAATAGTTCCCGTTTATATTTGTCGTCAATCCAGAGGAAGGCATACTATACATATCTTACCGGCGCAAGAGTTAGTAGTTACTCCCAATGCAGATGAAACAATCCTTTTAAATACTATCAATTTGAGTCGCTTAATAGAAAGTTGGATAAGCAGGTATCCAGAGCAATGGGGATGGTTTCACCGCCGTTGGAAATCACAACCCTCTAGTAAAATGGAAAGGCTACCCTTTAGAATAGAGAAATAAAAATTATAAAAATATTGCAATCGTGCGAAGGTTTGATAAAATTATTTTCATGATAAAAAAGAAAGAAAAAAAATATTTTTTAGGTATAGGCTTAAACCTCTTTGATGTGGGCGCTATTCTTTTAAGGGAGGATAACAAAGTTATTTTAGAAGTAGAGAAGGAGAGAAAAGAAATTAGCGCCAACGAAACTATCAGTATCCTTTTAGATCTATTTGTAGAAATTTTAGAAAAAGCCCGGCCCTATCGAGATAATATTAAAAGTGGAGGTTTAGCCTTAGGAGGAATTGTAGATAATAAAAAAGGAATAGTGCATTGGCCCCAGAGAGAAGACCTTTTCTATACCTACATATCTTTACCGTTAAAGGCGCATTTGGAGAAAAAATTTGGTTTTCCTTTAATTTTAGAAAATGATGCTAATGCCAGTGCCTGGGCTGAGTATCTGCTGAATTTTTCTCAATACCGAAATATTATCTATATGTTTTCGGGAGTAGGTTGCGGTTTAATTCTTAATGGTCAACTTTATCGCGGTAAGGATGGAGGCGCCGGAGAGGTATTTTTGCTGCAGAAAAGGACAATGACTTCTTATCTGGGAGATTTTTCTTTTCTCCAACAGTGGCCTCGGGACTTAAATATAGTCAAGAGAACAAAGGAATTGATTTCTTTGGGTAAGGAAACCCCACTAATTAAAAGGATAACCCCTACCGGAGAGTTATCTTTAAAGGATATATTTGAAGAAGCAAAAAGGGATAAGATAGCACGGCAGGTTTTAAAAGAGGCAGCATTTTGTTTAGGGGTAAAGATAGCTTTTTTGGTTAATCTTTTAAATCCCGAGGTGGTGATCATTGGCGGAGGATTAGAGGAAGCAGGAGAGTTTTTTCTGGAAGAAATTAAAGAGGTAGTAAATAATTTTTCCTTCAGGGAGATGTTTAGTCATCTTAAGATTGTCTTTTCTCCCTTAGGAAAGAAAGCCACACCCTTAGGCGCAGGGTTATTGGCTTTAGGCGGAGGTATAAGTTAATTTTTTTTAAATCTTTACAAAAAAAAGGATAGTGTTATAATAAAGCAAAAGGGAGGTGGTATGGATATTAAAAAAATAATTCCTATTATCCTTTTCGTTATCATCTTAGTGATGCTTTATTTTGCATATAGTTTTTGGAGCCAGAATAAAATTTTGACAGATAAGAATACTGAATTGACTAAAGAGAATGAGCGTCTCTTCCAAGATAAAAAAAGCCTGCAAGAGAAAATGAAAGGGTTAGAGAATGAGCTGGAAGAACTGAGGGCCAAACGTCAGGAGTTAGAGGAGGCTTTAGGACGGCTACAACAGGAAAAAGATGATTTACAGACCCGTTATAACGAGTTGGTAAAAGAACGCGATTCGCTGGTAGAGAAATTAGGCGCTCAGAAAGCATCCCCTCCGCCTACCGTAGCGGTAAAAGAGGCAATCCCAACTACCCCCGCCGTTGGGGCTAGCGATGAGGAGTACTGGGTAGATGTGGTAAAGAAAAAAGCGCAATTAGAGGTGGAGGTAGAGAATTTAAATAAAGAGCTTTTAGAGGTAAAGGCTAAACTCAGCGAAATGGATAAGACTAACAAAGAGTTAAGTATTAAGATCGATGAGCTTACCAAAGAAAAGGAAAGGTTAGAAAGCGAGATTAGCTTCAAGGAAAGAACCATAGGTATTATGAGTAGGGATTTAGTTAAAGAGCGCGAGGGAAGAAAGGTGGCCATTGAGGAGTTGAATAAATTACGCTCTGAGAATGTAGGTTTAAAACGCGAATTGGTTTTGGCTAACAAAGAGAAGATGCAACTGCAGACAAATATGAAGGACCTCCTAGAGAAAAAGGAATCCTTAGAAAAGAGGATTGATGAGATTGATAAGGCTTTGAGGGAAAAGGCTATCCTTTTTGAGGAGCTTCAGGAAAGGATGCGCACCGCAGTAAAGGGAGGCAAGGCGATTATTTCTCGGGAGACCGCCTCGGTAGAGCTTCCTCCTATTGTGGTAAAGCCCCAAGAACCCAGCCTGAAGCAATTGCAGGGAGAGATTATTGCGGTAAATAATGAGCAGAATTTTGTGGTGATTTCTTTGGGAGAAAGTTCTGGGGTTAAGCCGGGAATGGAGTTTAAGGTAGTAAGGACAGAGAAGGAAATAGCCTCTTTAGAGGTGATTGAGACACGCAAGCAAATCTCCGCTGCGGATATAAAAGAGGTAGCAGCAGGTTTTAGCTTGCAGAAGGGTGATTTAGTAATAAGTAAATAATTTTGTCCACAGAGAATTCTAAATTTTAAGGGTAAAAACTCTTAAAAGTAAGTTTGTCTTTGTGGTTAGCCAAGGGTTCCGAAGGCAACCACATGTCTTCTTCAAAAATCACTATTCGCGAAGTCGCCAGGGAAGCAGGTGTCTCTATTGCTACTGTTTCCCGCTTCCTTAAAGACCCTACCAGTATAAAAGAGGAGAATCGTAAGAGAATAGAAATAACCATCCAGAGGTTTAACTATCAACCCTTTACTTATGCGCGTAAACTTGCCGGGGGTTATTTAGGGGTCTTTGGATTAATTATTCCCGGTTATGAGGATATCTTTTATTCCTTTTATGCCCTGGAGATTATTCGCGGTGTAGGTATGGCTTTAAATAAAGAAAATTTGGATTTATACTTACATATCTTTATGGGTAAAGATAGATTCCAAACCTCTTTGGTAGACGCGGTGATATTTGCAGATGTAATTGGTAATGAAAAGCAATTGGAAAGGCTATACAGGGAGAAATTTCCTTTGGTAGTAATAAATAAAAAGATAGAAGAGCCTGCCGTTTCTTATGTAGCGGTGGATAACTTTAAGGGTGCCTATGAGGCCACGGAATTTTTAATTCAACACGGCCACAAAAGGATTGCACACCTAGCCGGGGATTTAAGGGTAGAATGTGCTCAGGAAAGATTATCCGGCTATCAATCCGCTTTAAAGAAAAACGCTCTCCCCGCAAAAGATAACTACATCAAAATTACCAATTTTTCCCGAAGGGAAACATCCGCAAAATTAGAAGAGTTATTTTCTCTTGCGGAACCGCCCACAGCTATTTTTTGCTGTAGCGATGAGGTAGCTTTAGAGGTTTTAAGTTATGCCCAGCAAAAAAATATAAGGGTGCCTGAGGAATTAAGCGTAATTGGTTTTGATGATAACCCTAATTGTCTTTACGGAGGTCTTTTGCTTACTACCGTAAAACAACCTCTTCTAAAGATGGCCAGTTTAGGTGTAGAGATTTTAAGGAAGGTTTTAAAAGATAGTTCTTATCAGGAAAGGATAGTTTTGGCCCCGGAGTTAGTCGTCCGGGATACGGTAGATTTTTACAAAATGTAGTATTTTTGAATCCTCCAAAATACTACATACAGTATTTCTTGACAAGGTCAGAGGCGTATGGTATAAAGAAAGTGTTTTTTTGAGAAAGGACAAAACCATGAACGAGAATTTAAACTTTTCTCCAAATGCGCTGGTGGTCTTACACAAGCGTTATCTTAAAAAGAACAATAAAGCAGAGGTTGTGGAAACCCCCGCAGGTTTAGTAGAAAGGGTAAGTGAAGCAATTGCTTCAGCAGAGAGAAGGTTTGGGCTAGATAAGGCTAAAATAGAAGAGATCAAGAAGAGTTTTTTTGAGATAATCGCCAATTTAGAATTCCTTCCTAACTCCCCTACCTTAATGAACGCCGGAAAAGAATTAGGTCAGCTTTCTGCCTGTTTTGTGGTTCCGGTGGAGGATTCTATGGAGTCTATCTTTGATGCCATAAAGGCTACCGCCCTTATTCATAAAACCGGTGGGGGAACAGGTTTTAGTTTTTCCCGATTGCGTCCAAAAAATAGCGTAGTCAAATCCACCGGAGGGGTTGCTTCTGGTCCGGTTTCCTTTATGAAGGTTTTTGATGCCGCTACGCAAGCAGTAAAACAAGGTGGGACACGACGGGGAGCAAACATGGGTATTTTGCATATCCAGCATCCAGACATCGTGGAGTTTATAAGTTGTAAAGAGAAGGAGGGAGAGATTTCTAATTTTAATATCTCCGTAGCGGTTAGTGATGAATTTATGGAGAAGGTTTTAAAGGATGAAACATATAATTTTATTGACCCGCATACTAACCGGATAACTGGAGGTATTCCTGCACGCCAGCTGTTTGATTTGATTGCTACCTGCGCGCATAAAAACGGAGAGCCCGGGATTGTTTTTATTGATCGAATAAATAAGACAAATCCCACTCCGCATTTAGGAAAAATCGAAAGCACCAACCCTTGCGGTGAACAGCCGCTTTTGCCTTATGAGTCCTGCAATCTTGGTTCTATAAATTTAGTCCGTTTTTTACAAAAGAAAGATATCGGCTTTGAGATTAACTGGGAAAGGCTGCGTAGGGTTGTGGATTTGGCAGTGCGTTTTTTAGATAATGTAATCGAGGTAAACAAGTTCCCCCTCCCCCAGATAAAAGAGAATACCTTAAAGACAAGAAAGATTGGCCTGGGAGTGATGGGTTGGGCTAGTCTTTTAGGTTTTTTGGGTATCCCTTATGATAGCGATGAGGCTATAGATTTAGCCAAAAAAGTAGCCAGTTTTATCTATGAATGCGCCAAAGATGCCTCTATAAAATTGGCGAAAGAAAGAGGGGTTTTCCCTGCTTGGAAGGGAAGCGTTTGGGAGGAGCAAGGAATAAAGATAAGAAATGCAACCCTTACTACGATTGCCCCTACGGGCACTATAAGTATTATCGCTGGTCCTACCTCTTCGGGGATAGAGCCAAATTTTGCCCTTTGTTATTTTCGCAATGTTTTAGATGGTCAGAAACTTTTGGAGGTAGAGCCTGCCTTTGAGTACGTGGCAAAGAAAGAGGGTTTTTATTCTGAGGAATTTATGCAGAGGATTGCCGCCGGCGAAAGCATCCAAAAAATGTCTCAGATCCCCGATGAGATAAAGAGGGTTTTTAAGACAGCTTTAGAGATTTCTCCCTTTTGGCATATTAAACATCAAGCTGCCTTTCAGAATTTCACTGACAATGCGGTTTCCAAGACGATAAATCTGCCTAATTCTGCTACAGTGGAGGAGGTGAAGGAGGCATACCTTTTAGCTTATAAGTTAGGTTGTAAAGGGATTACTGTTTATCGCGATGGAAGCCGACAGGTGCAGGTGCTTACGGTAGAGAAAAAACATCCTCAACCTGAGCAGGAAAAGGTTTCTTTGAGTATTGCTTTCCCTCGGCCGCGGCCAGAGGTGATCAGAGGAACTACCACTAAGGTAAGCACCGGTTGTGGCAATCTCTATGTAACCATAAATGAAGATGAAAAGGGTAATTTTTTTGAGGTTTTTACCCAGATGGGAAAGGCTGGTGGGTGCGCAGCTTCACAGCTGGAGGCATTAGGTAGACTTATCTCTTTAGCTATGCGAGGAGGAATTGATATTAAGGTAATTATTGAACAGCTTAAAGGGATTAGGTGCCCTTCTCCCAGCTGGGCTAACGGGAAGAAGATTTTTTCCTGTGCGGATGCAATTGCGCGGGTTCTGGAAAAAAGGGCTTTGGATCAAAAAGAGTTTCTTAAAGCAGAGGTAAAAATAGAACAAAAGGAAGAGGTTTCGATCAAGAAGCATATCTCGAATAATATTGTAGGCGTTTGTCCGGAATGTGGTTTTGCCTTAAGGCATCAGGAGGGTTGTTTGATCTGTGATGCCTGTGGTTATTCTAAGTGTTAAGATAGAAAATGTATAAGCTAGTTTTATTAAGACACGGAGAAAGCATCTGGAATAAAGAAAACAGATTTACTGGTTGGACCGATGTGGGCCTTTCCGATAAAGGGATCGTCGAGGCGCATTATGCTGCAGAGTGTTTAAAGAAAGAGGGTTTTATTTTTGATGTGGCTTTTACCTCTGTATTAAAGAGGTCAATTAAGACCCTCTGGATAGTTTTAGAGGATTTGGACTTAATGTGGATACCCATTTATAACTCCTGGAGACTAAATGAGCGTCATTACGGAGCCCTGCAGGGTTTAAATAAATTAGAGATGGTAGAAAAATTTGGCCAAGAGCAGGTATTTATCTGGCGAAGAAGCTACGATGTTGCTCCGCCGGCCTTAAAGGAGGATGACCTACGTTCTTCCTTTGGTGATCCCCGCTATCAAGATTTAAAGAAAGAAGAAATACCCCTTACGGAGTGCTTAAAGGATACAGTAAAAAGATGTCTACCTTATTGGCATGAGGCTATTGCGCCAGCAATAAAAGAAGGCAAACGGGTAATCATTGTGGCGCATGGTAATAGTTTAAGGGCTTTAGTAAAGTATTTAGACAATATCTCGGATGAGGATATAGTAAACTTAAATATTCCTACCGGTATCCCCTTGTTGTATGAACTGGATCATAATCTAAAACCTTTAGGAAAACGGTATTTAGGTGACCCAGAAAGAACAGCTGAAGCAATTAAATCTGTAGTCAATCAGACAAAGAAATAACCCTCCTTATTTTTTAAGATTAATTTAAGTATGGCTTTTATACTGGCTTTGTGGTTCTGCTTATTAGTTCTTGGTGCTGGTAAATTTATATTGATATTGTTTATATTTAAATTGCAAAGAGTTAATCCACATTGTATTGTATGCACAAATACGACTGTATAGTAATTGGGGGTGGTCATGCAGGTATAGAGGCGGCTAATGCCTGTGCGCGTTTAGGCGTAAACACCCTTCTTTTAACCCTTTCCTTAGAGACCCTGGGAAAACTTTCCTGTAATCCCGCTGTGGGAGGGGTAGCCAAAGGGCATCTGGTAAGAGAGGTAGATATTTTAGGTGGGTTAATCGCTAAAATTACCGATAGATGCGCCATCGGTTATCGGATATTAAACAAAAGCAAAGGAAAGGCGGTTTGGGCTACGCGGGCGCAGGTGGATATGTTTTCTTATCCAAAGGTAGCGCAGGATTTTTTATTAAACTTAAAAAATTTAACTATCTTGCAGGCAAAGGTAGTTCAGATCCTGGTAAAGGGTAAAAGGGTATTAGGGGTAAAGACAAATTTTGGTGAGGTCTTTTTAGCCAAGACGGTCATTGTTTGTGCAGGAACATTTTTAAAAAGTACAATCCATATCGGTTTGCATAGTTTCAGTGGGGGTAGGCTCTCCGAGCAATCCAGCGATGAACTTTTTGAAAGTATTAAAAGGCTAGGGCACACGGTCAGGCACTTTAAAACCGGTACCTGCGCGCGCCTGGATAAACGGAGTTTAGATTTTTCCCAGATGGAGGAACAACCCCCGGACAGAGATGCCGAGCCCTTTTCTTTTTTTACACCATCTTTACCTTTAGAACAGTTAAGTTGCTATATCACCTACACCAACCCTAAAACCCACAAGATTATTTTAAAAAATTTAGACCGTTCTCCTCTTTATACCGGAAAGATTAAAGCCTGTGGGGTAAGGTATTGCCCTTCTTTAGAGGATAAGGTAGTAAAGTTTAAGGAGCATCCGCGCCATCAGGTTTTTATTGAACCGGCAGGCAAAGAGACCGTAGAGGTTTATCCCAATGGTATTTCTACCTCTTTACCCTTTGATGCACAGGTGGAGTTTATCCACAGCATTAAAGGCTTAGAAGAGGCAGTGATTTTAAGACCGGGTTATGGGATAGAACACGGCATAATCGATGCGCGTCAGCTTTATCCCACCTTGGAGTCTAAGATTATTGAAGGGCTTTATTTTAGTGGGCAGGTAAACGGTAGCACCGGTTATGAAGAGGCTAGTGCCCAGGGGATAATTAGTGGGATAAACGCTGCCTTAAAGATAAAGAGGGAAAGGCCTTTTACTATAAGGAGGGATGAGGCTTTTATTGGGGTTTTAATTGACGATTTAACCAGCAAGGGAACGGATGAGCCGTATCGGATGTTTACCTCCAGGGCAGAATTTCGTCTTTCTTTAAGAGAGACTAATGCCATCTTTCGCTTAGCTCCTTTAGGTTATAAGTTGGGTTTATTAACCGAAGAGGATTACGAAAGGATTTTAGAGAAGGAAAATAAGCTTAAGGAGTATTTTCAGCTGTTAAAGAATACAAAGGTTTTTTTTGAAGAGCATAGCCAAAAGATAAGCCTTTTTCAGATCTTGAAAAGACCAAATATTTTTTTAACAGATTTAGAAAAATATTTAAAGCCAGCAATAAACGACAGGACCGTAGAACGGGAATTGGAGATCCAAGTAAAGTATGAAGGCTTTTTAGCGCGAGAAAAACGTTGGATAAAGGAGCTTAAAAATTTCGAAAAGATAAAGATTCCTCCTTTAGACTTTACAAAGATACCGTCCCTTTCCCGTGAGGTGAAAGAAAAATTAGAAAAATTTAAGCCTACTAACCTAAGGGAGGCTTTAGGGATTAGTGGAATTACCCCCGCAGCAATTATGAGCATTTATAACTTTATAAAAAATAAAAGTTCAGTAAAGATTTAAAAATTTCCCAATATACGAGGAAAAGCCCTCGATAGCCCCCTGCGGTAAAAGAAATTTTTTTATTTCCTGCAGTTGAAGCTTTAGTCGCGTATACCTTTGGGGATCCTTTAAGATATGGATGGTTGTTTTGGCTAAACGGGAGGGATTGGCTCGGCGTTGGAGGTATTCTTCTACTATCATTTTATTGGCTAAGATATTAGGCATACCTACGAAATTTGTTTTTACTATTTCTTTTAAGATAAACCAACTCAAAGGATGAATCTTATAAAAGATAAGGAAGGGAACCTCTAAAATGGTAATTTCTATAGTGGCAGTACCGGAAGAGCTTAAGATAAAGCTAGATTCTTTTAGGCGAGCATAAGAGTGTTCTGTTATTTCTACATCTGGAGGTGCTTTATAAAGCTGAGAGGGGAAATGCGCCGGTCGGATAATCCGAAAGGAATATTCGGGAAGTTCTTTTTTGAGGATCTCTTTAGTTTCATAGATCAGGGGTAAATGGTATTTTAATTCATTTTTTCTTGAGCCGGGTAAAAAAGAGATGATTTTTTGGGTGGGTATATTTAAAGCAGGGATTATTTCTAAAAGGGGATGACCGAAGTAAAGGGCGTCTATTTCTTCTTTTTTATAAAATTCCTTTTCAAAGCCAAAGATAATTACCATTTTATCTACATACCTTTTAATTATCCCTATCCTTTTTTTGCGCCAGGCCCAAACTTGAGGACTTACGTAGTAAAAAATAGGAAAACCTCTCTTAAGTTTTTTTGCTAAAGCAAGGTTAAAATCGGGAAAGTCAATCAAAATAATCAGATCCGGTTTGATTTTCTTTATTTGTTGAAGGGTATTTTTTAGGCTTTTAAAGAGATTCTGTAAGGAAGAAAAAACCTCCCAGAGCCCTCCCACCGAATGGGAGAGGAGATTTTCTTTCTGTAAGGAATATTTTGCCAAAAAGGGACCGCCAAAGGAATAAATTTCTAATCCCTTAAATTTTTCCTTAAGTTTTTTACTTAAGGTCCCGCCGTAGAGATCCCCTGAGGCGTCTCCGGCAACAATTATTATTTTTTTCATAGGGTTTGAGAATTTTGGATTTGGTTATTCTAAGGTTATTAAAGTCTAACGCAGAATCTCGGTTATTTTTTTTAGGTCTTTTTCTATATCTTTTTGGATGGTTAGAGCTAATCTTAAGGCCTCTTTAGCTTTGAGGGCTTCTTCAATTTCAAACCTTTTATTCTTTACCAGATTAACAAAGGTTATCAGTTCTTTTTTTAAAGGCTCTTCTTTAATTATCGGTAGAACCTGACTTTTTATCTGGCTATTAACCTTCTGGTGAATCTCTACTTTTTGTTCCGCGTAATTTAAAGAGATATAACAATTGGGGAAGAACACCCTTATTTTCCTTTCTTTTTTATTGGAGATCCTTGAGGCGGTAAGGTTAGCTACGCATCCGCCCGCAAAGTTTAAACGGACATTGGCAATATCTATATTGGAAGAAAGAACCTTCAGGCCCTTTGCTTCCACTTTTTTTATCTTATCCTGGACTAAGTCTAAAATTATATCTAAATCATGGATCATTAAATCTAAGACTACGCTTATATCTAAGGAACGTTCAGGAAAAGGGCTTAAACGGTGGCATTCGATGAAAAGGGGATGCTTTACAATCTTTTTTACCGCTAAATAGGCATTGTTATATCTTTCTACATGCCCTACCATTAAAAGGGTTTTATTCTTTTGGGCAAGGGCAATAAGCCTTTCGGCAGCGTAAAGTTTATCGGTAAGTGGTTTCTCTACCAGCACGGGTATCTTTTTGTTTAAGAAAAACCTGGCTATTTCGAAATGGGTAGAGGTGGGCGAGGCGATACTTACTATATCCACCTTGCCTAAAAGATTTTGGTATTGCAAAAGGGAGCTATATTCGGGATAATTAAGGAGTTTATTCCGGTCAATATCTACCAGATAAATCTTTTCTATCTCTGGGATTTGACTGTAAATGCGTAGATGTATACTCCCCAATTTACCTACACCTACAATCCCTGCTCGCATAATAATTATCCTATCAAAGGGCTTGTGGAAAGTCAATTGCTATGGTAAAATTTCAACTAATCTCCAAATATGTTTAAAGCCTATCTAAAGGAATACCGGAAGCTTTTACGTTTAGCCTACCCTTATCGGTATTTACTTCTTTTGGCTTTTTTCTGTATGGGTTTTTCTGCGCTTTTTGATGGGGTATCTTTAGGGATGATTATCCCGGTGGTTGACCGTATATTTTCCTCAAGAAGTATTGTGGTTCCTTTAAAGCTACCCCCCTTTCTAAATCAGCTTATTGATTATTTAAATAAACTTCCTGCCATAAAAATTTTAGAAATATTATCTTTTACGATAGTTATACTTTTTGTGCTTAAAGGTTTGTTTTATTTTTTTCAAAATTACCTGATGAATTTGATTGCCCAGAGGGCAGTGCGGGACGTAAAGGATAAACTCTACGCTAAATTT
>FWPU01009811.1_pt1 | contig 14774 bp, 9 predicted proteins | sample 2228361 | NCBI WGS metagenome assembly FWPU01 (sample SAMEA103939777, study PRJEB20133) | metagenome
GGAAGGGTCCCTTTGCAAAAGCTCTGAGAAGCCGATTATGACAGTTAAGGTGTTGTTAAAATTATGGGCGATGCCGGCGGCGAGCTGCGCTACTGCCGAAAGACGCTCCTGCCTCTCTATGCGCTGTCTCTTTATCCTTTCCGCGGTGACATCCCTAATCAGTATTACTGCACCGTCAGCTCCGAATTCTGATTTTATGCTTCGAGCCGATATTTCGAATACCTGCTGGTTTGGCTTCTCCGATATTAATTCGTGATATGCCTGGCCTTCAGAAGGCAATTCCAGGATACTCTCGATAGGTTGTCCGGCCAAGTCTAGGATGACATCTCCTAACCCCACGTTGGCCAATAGCCTCAGGTATTCCTCCCCGGCAGGGTTTGTCAACACTATCCGTCTATTACTATCTATCAGAACGACTCCGTCGCTGATACCCCCCAAAATAACCGAAAGCCTTTCTCGCTCTGAATCGAGTCTTTCCTGGAGTTCCTTGCTCCTTTTTTTCTCCTTGGCCTCGCGTAACGCCCGGGCCACCGCCGGGGCCAGCCGGGACAGTTTATCCTTGGGCACATAATCGGTGGCGCCGTTTCTTAAGGTGTCGATAGCCGTCTCCTCCGCCAGCGACTCGGCGACGAAAATAAATGGCGTATCCGGGCAATTTACTTTAGCTATTGATAGTACTGACATACCCTCTACATACGGAGGCGAATAATCCGAGAGGATGAGACCGGGTTTGAATTCTTCTAGGTTCTTGAGGAAGGCTTCTTTAGTATCCGCTATCTTTGTGGAGAACATTACGCTTAATTTTTGCAGCTCCCGTCCAATAAGTTCAACATCCGTTGCGCTGCCCTTGAATATGAGAATCCGGAGGTCTTCATCAATTGACAACCCACCCGGGTCAGCCATGGTGTCTCCTTAAGTGCGTCTCTGCCGACAGCAACATAATAGGCTTAAGAGCTATTAGTTCGTCGGCGCTTGGCTCCTAATCACTCCGCTTGACCAGTCCCTCGGTAGTACATTTGCCGCAACCTGCTTTTATTGACCCTCCATCTTTTTTCGCGGCTGTATACTACTGTTAATTTTTTAATCATTGATATTGAGCTTTAGGGAGGGAACATAAGGAAAGGTAATTTGACCAGGCCTGAATAAACTCAGGAAAAAGGGTTTTATGTGTTTGGAACGCTCCGCCCGAAATGAGCTCATTTTCAAAAGACCATCCTCGTGGTTAATCTAATTACACGCTCAAAAAAGCTATAATCTCTTGCCATAAGGCTCTTTTATTATTCCTATTTTATTATACTCTCAATTTTATTTCAACCTATCTTTATAAGGGCCTGAATCGGAATGGAGATGCGTACACCGGCTGGAGAGAGGAGTCCATCCTCATTTGTTATATTAACCAGAAAGTATGTAAAATAATGGACAATTAAGCAGAGAACCGTATACAGGGCTATATGGAGCTAAAAGCAGAACTAAGAGAAGACGAAACGTTGGACGGCCCATACGGCCTTAAGGTCATACAGAAGAAGGGCTATTACCGGTATTCGCAGGATTCTCTACTCCTTGCGGATTTTGCCGGAATAAGGAAAAACGACGAAATAATAGACCTGGGAACCGGTTGTGGAATCATAACCCTGATACTGGCCAAAAGGGGATTAGGCAGCAGAATCGTCGGCATCGACATACAAAAAGAGCTGGTAGAGGTTTCGAGGAGGAACATAAGGTTAAACGGCTATGAAGAAAAAATAGAAATCGTAGAGGGCGATATAAGAAGCATCGGCTCTCTTTTCCCACCAAATTGTTTTGATTACGTTATAACCAACCCCCCCTATATTGAAGCAAGAACCGGCTTTATAAATGCCGGCTCGCAAAAGACCGTCGCCCGGCATGAGGTTCTTTGCAATATGGGTGATGTCCTCGAGGTGATGAGATACCTGCTCAAGTCGCTCCGGTGCGGGGCGTGTATCTACCCGGCGGCACGGTTTGCCGAGTTGGTCACAGAGGCCAAAAGAAGAAGACTGGAGCCCGGCCGGATACAATTCGTTTATCCCGGACTTGGGGAGAAAGCGAAGCTGGTTATGGTCGAATTTATAAAGGAAGGAAATCCACGACTGGAAGTCCTGCCTCCCTTGGTAGGTTGAGGGTTAATGGTTAAGAGTCGAGTGTTTAGCCAATTGCTCGTCCTGCCCTGAGGAATGTTTAGAAGATTAATTGTAGTATTTGCTTTTAATATGTTCATCCTTCGACTCCGCTCCAGGATGAACGGGTTTTTTATCCCTCTTTACCAGCGGATGTAAATCCGCTCATTCCTTCGATGAACTCAGGACAGGCTCTGAGTTCAATCGAAGGATGATCTGAAGCAATAGGAGTTCACTCTTCGATAGTTCAACAGGTTTGGTACTCAGCATGAACGGAGTCATGTCGAAAATATGTCGAGTACACTCAAGGAACTGTTGTTATAGGCTGTTGAAAGCAAAGTTTAATTCTCGATTCTTTGACCATCCCCGCCACCTTATTTCCATCTTGGCTTGATCAAGCTAATTCTTACTGCCTTTCTGTTTTTTACCTTGAATCTCTCGTCCATCCTCAACCCTCCGACCCACATAATTTGTCCCTTGCTGAGAAATATGGGAATCCTGCTTCTCAGGAACCTGGGTATCTTTTCGTCTATAAAAAGGTCCTTTATCTTTTTTCTTGTTTTCATGCCCAGTGGGACAAACCTGTCCCCCGGATGGAAGTTTCTAATTTCTATAGGAAACTCGACCGAGTCTCTGTCGAAGAACTGAGTAAACGGGTCTTCACCCCACGATTCCACTTCCACGATGTCGATTTCAAGCTCGGCATGAGGGAAGCTCCACTTTCCCGGGGAAGCTATCCGGTATGAGAATTCGGGTTCGAGCCTGGATTTTCGGGTAATTAAGAATGAGTCATATCCCTTTGCCACCACGATCTCACCGGGGAGTATAATTTCACCCGATGACGATTCGGAGGAGAGGAGTTCGTCGGCCGAGGCTACGTGCGTAAAGGAGACCTGTCTTAAGCTACCTTTTATTTGCTCTATGGCTATCCTCAGAAAGGTCGGCCTTAGCGCTTCGGGAATGGCTTTGTAGCGGGAGAGGGTCCCAAGAAGCTCGTCTTCATTCCGGTGCTGAAGCACATACTCAAGCCAGTTCCCTGCTCTACTTCTTATGAAGTCCTCCTCGCTCCTGAAGATATTAGCCGTCCTGGCCAGTGTCTCTTTTATCCGGGGATTGTATTTCTGGAGTACCGGGATCAAATCATGTCTTATCCTGTTTCTGAGGAAGGCTTTCTCCCTATTTGAGGAATCTTCGACCCACTTAACCTTTTTTCCCTGGAGGTATCTTTCCACTTCCGACCGGGGTATTTCGATTAAGGGCCTGATTATCTGGCCTTGAGATACCGGCGGTATGCCCGAAAGCCCTAAGGGGCCGCTCCCCTTGATAAACCGCATGAGTACGGTTTCAGCCTGGTCATCAAGGGTGTGAGCTGTGGCTATTTTTTGGGCGTCGTGCTTTGCCAAGACCTCTCTTAAGAATTCATATCTCAATGTCCTGGCGGCCTCTTCCAGGGAGAGCCTCGACCTTTTCTTGAATTCAGGGGTGCTTACTTCCCGGGTTTCGAAGGGGAGGTCGAGCTTCTTTGCTATTCCCTCTACGAATAGCGCATCCCTTTTGCCTTCTTTAGGTCTGATGCCATGGTTCAGGTGGGAAACAATCAGCTTTAATCTGTATTCTTTAAGCTCTCGGAGTGCGTATAGCAGAGCCAATGAATCTGCTCCGCCCGAGACCCCCACTACGACCGTATCACCGGGAGTGAGCATATTAAATTTTTTTATCGTTTTCCTTACTTGTCCTAAAATCCTCGAGTTGCTCAGAGGAGAGTCCTCCCGATACTATTATTCTGAACGCGTCTTCAACGCTTATGGGAAGCTCTTTAACCTCATCCTCAGGAATCAGCAGGTAAAAACCCCCTGTCGGGTTGAAGGCGGTAGGAAGAAATATACCTAATAGCCTTTTCCCGGACTCGGTGTAGTTTGAAACGCCGGTAACAAATCCTATCGAGAATATACCCTTTCTTGGATATTCGAACATTACCACGCGCTTAATCCCCTTTAGTCCGTCGCCGAAAACCGACTCGATTATCTGCTTTGTAGCTTTGTATATGGTCCTAGCAAAAGGAATTTTTGAGATAAGTCCTTCTCCAATATCGAGTAGCTTTCGCCCCACAAAATTTCTGGTTACTGCGCCTACTACGAGAACTATGAGTATTGTTCCGATAATTCCTATGGCGAAAGTGACGGCTTGAAATAAGGGTGGAGGAAGCTCGGAAAGAGGGCCGATCAAAACCTTAGCCGGGGCCGCACTTACCAATTCGATTATCCATTTACCCAATATAAACAATATGTATAGCGTGAGTCCGAAGGGAACTGTGACGAGAAGTCCGGCGAGTAAACTGCTCCTAAGTGAACCAGTAAAGCCTTTCATTCATGAATCGGTTCTTTATTAATGGCATCGCGGAGGAATCTGCTCGGTTTGAATACTACCGCTTTTCTCTCTGAGATTTCTATGGTCATTCCGGTAGCCGGGTTTCTTCCCTTCCGGGACTTCCTTCTCTGAACACGGAAGGTGCCGAAGCGGGGTATCTTTATACCCTCCCCGTTGGTGAGTTTTTCCTTGGCAATCTCAAAGAAGAATTCTACGATCTCTGCGGATTCTCTCTTTGATAGCCCGATCCTCGTATGGATTACATCCGCAAGCTCTTTTTTTGTCATCTCTTTTCCCCCTTTTTAGCTCTTACGTAATTGAGCTCCAATTACCGATTGAAGCCTATTTAAACCCTTTATTTGAACATCTTCAACTTCCTCATCGGTTAAGGTCCGGTCAAGAGACCGGAGAATCATGGATATGGCCACACTCTTTTTTCCTTTATCCACGGTGCCGCCCTTGAACACGTCAAAAACGCTTACCTCCTCGATCAAATCGGATTCTATTTTCCGGAGTTCGTCCAAAATCCTCCCGACCGGTACATCCTCGTCGACGATCAAAGCGATATCCCTTTTTACTGAAGGGAATTTGGGTAAATGGGTAAATTGCTTTTTGGCATCGTTGCTTGCCGCATACAGTTTTTCCAGGTCGAGCTCGAAGAGATGAATCCTTTTGGAGATTTCCAGTTTTTCTCGGTAGTCGGGGTGAATCTCTCCTAGGTATCCCGCCTCTTCGTCTTCGACCAAAATCCTTGCCGATTTGCCCGGATGTAGAAAATTTATTCCGGTTGAGGTTGCGGAATCCGTCAACCTTATCTTGTCTGAAATAGAGAAAGCCTCGAATATCCTTTCCAATATCCCCTTTAAATCGAAGAAATCAAATTCTTCCTTGTCCCATAGCTCCGGCTGTCGTCTTCCGGTTGCCGCTCCAGCTACCTTTGTGGTTTCTTTTGGAAGCCCGTATTCTCGGGGAATGTACACCTTCCCTGTTTCGAATAACCTAATGTCCTGGGCCTGGCGGTTCAGGTTAAGAATCACGTTTTTTATTATTCCGGTCAATAGATTTGTCCTCATGACCGAGCCTTCGCTGCTGAGCGGGTTGAGTATCCGTAGCGGCACTGTTCCGTCGAACAAACCGAGTAACGCCGGGTCTTCAAAGCTATAGTTAATTACCTCAAGAAAACCGCTGGATAACAGGATTTCTTTCACCCGGTTTTCGAGGATTTTCTCTCTTTGTAAACCGGCCGTCATCATCGGGATGACCGGAAGAGTTGCCGGAATACGATTATATCCGTAATGCCTGGCCAGCTCTTCTACGATGTCTATCTCTCGGGTGAGGTCTGTCCTGAAGGTTGGAATCCGAAGAAACATATCGCTGTCTTCAACGGCAAGCGTCTCGACCCCGAGCCCTTCGGTTATCTTCCTAATTTTGTCCGTTTCGATGTGAGTACCTAGAATAGAATCAACCCTTTTTAAGGAGAGTTTTACTTCTCTGGGCTCGATCGGGTTCGGATAGACATCTATTCTTCCTTTTGACACCTTTCCACCGGCCAGCCCTCTTATAAGCTCGGTAGCCCTGTCCAGGGCCTTTACGACTCCGTTAGGGTCGACTCCCCTTTCAAACCGGTATGAGGACTCCGAACGGAGACCGGTCCTCTTGGAGGTTCTTCTAACCCTGACCGGATTAAAATAAGCGCTCTCAAGGAGGATGCTCCTAGTGCCGTCTGAAACCTCGGTATTACCTCCACCCATCACGCCGGCGATTGCCACCGGTTTCTGAGCATCACATATAAGTAAATCTTCCCTGGTCAGATGTCTCACCACGCCGTCGAGGGTTTGTATAACCTCTCCATCTTTGGCCAGTCTCACCAAGATTTTCCTTCCCTCGATTAAGTCATAGTCAAAAGCATGAAGGGGCTGTCCCAATTCGAGCATTACGTAATTGGTGATATCCACTACGTTGTTGATTGACCTGATGCCCGATGCCTTCAGGCGCTTCTTTAGCCAGTCGGGGGAAGGGCCAATTTTAACGTCCTTGACTATTCGACAGGAATATCTGGGGCAGCCTTCTCGGTCATACACTTCCACCTGGGCTAATCTTCCGATGTCCTCTCCTTCCTCCCTAACTCCGTAATCCGGATATGTAATCCCGCCCCCCAGGATGGCTGCGACCTCCCGGGCTATTCCTAATACACTCAGGCAATCCGGGCGGTTTGGCGTAACCCCGACCTCGAAGACTACATCGTCAAGACCTAACTCATCTATCAATCTGCTCCCAATATTCGAGGAGTCGGGGAGAATCATTATGCCGTCTCCCTCTTCTCCTATTCCCAATTCGTTCTCGGCACAGAGCATGCCCTCAGATTGTTCTCCCCTAATCTTTGCTGACTGGATCAGTATGCCGTCTGGAAACTTAACACTGGGAGGAAGCTTGGTACCCGAAGGGGCGAGGGCTACCTTGTCCCCGGTCTTCATGTTTTTTGCCCCGCAAACAATTTTGTAATGCTTGGTACCGTCGGTTACGTCACAGAGAACCAGTTTTGACGCATTGGGATGGGGCCTTATGTCCAGTATCTGGGCTACTATAATGCCCTCAAGCCCTTTTCCCATGTATTCCAAGGACTCTACTTCCAGCCCGGACATAGTTAAGCTTTCGGCTAACTCTTCTGGGGAGCAATTAATTTCGACGTATTCTTTAAGCCAGCTTAAACTGAATCTCATTTTCTGATGATGATAAAATTAAATGATTACATATTCTTAGAGAATGGTCAATATGCAAGTTTAGTAGAGTGGCCAGGGCTCAGGGGGAGCACGTAACGGGTGCTTAACCTTGTCTAAGAATCTGATGTACCCATTGCTACCGATAGCATTCCGGCTAATTTAAGAGCGAATTAAACCAGGCTTTCTCTATTGACTTATTTGTCCATATGCATATATGATTAAATCGGTAATTTCTAAAAAATATCAAGGAGTTATGAATATGGGATTTCTGATATTCGTAGTCGTTATCGGCCTACTAATAGCCGTGTTTGTAGGGATATACAATTCACTCATAAAGCTAAGAAATATGTCCGAACAGTCCTGGTCTGATATCGACGTTCAGCTCAAAAGAAGATATGACCTGGTGCCTAATCTGGTCGAGACGGTTAAGGGTTATGCGTCGCATGAGAAAGACACCTTCGAGAAGGTGGTTCAAGCAAGAAATGCGGCCATGCAGGCCTCTTCACCGGGGGACAAAGCCCAGGCGGAAAATATATTGCAATCCACTCTTAAAAGCCTCTTTGCCCTGGCCGAGAGTTATCCGGACCTCAAGGCCAACCAGAATTTCGTCGAGCTTCAGAAGGAACTCTCCAACATTGAGGAGCAGATCCAGCTATCCCGCCGCTACTATAACGCCGTCGTGAGAGACCTCAATACCAAGATCGAGTCGGTGCCGAGCAACGTAGTGGCGAATATGTTCGGGTTTGCCAAGAAGGAATATTTTGAGCTTGACTCGACCGAGGAGAGAAGGGCCCCACAGGTGAAGTTCGGGTAAGATTTTTTAACCACAACGGCACCAAATTTGGGCTTTGGGTAAAAACGTTCTAGAGACACTATATATGGCGTCCATTTTTCGCGTATTCTTTATGAAGCTACTAGTTACTAAATTTGCTTTTTCCTTCCTGATTTGCCTATTCCCACTGACAATTCACGCCGAAGAGATAAGGAATTTTCACGCTGAGATATTAATAAACAAGAATTCATCCATAAGCGTCCAGGAGGACATAGAATACGATTTCGGTTATGAGCTTAGGCATGGCATATTCCGGGAAATACCCTACAGATATGAGGTGGGTATCAGGAATTATAATCTGCGAATGGATGTACGAAGGGTTACCGATTTCAAGGATGACCCTTATAAATATAGTGTCCGCCGTGAGGGGCGGTATGTAATTGTCAAAATAGGTGACCCGGATAAGGAGATAACCGGGGTGCATGGATACAGGATAGAATACTTCGTGGATGGAGCAGTAATTTTTTTCGAGGATCATGATGAGCTTTACTGGAATGTTACCGGCAACGAATGGAAGATACCCATAAAAAAAGCAAGCGCAAAGGTGTATTTTGAGGAAGAGGTCCCGGAAGGAGTTAAAGCAACCTGTTATACCGGCTATTACGGTTCAAAGGAGCAGGATTGCCGGTTCACCATTGCTCAAACCGGGGTCGAGTTTTTTGCTTCTGATAGTTTCAACCCCGGCGAGGGGTTCACAATCGTGCTCGGGCTTCCAAAGGGGATTTTGAAGGAACCTTCCTCGCTCAAAAAAGCCTCCTGGTTTATCGCCGATAACTGGTTTTTTTCTCTTCCCTTCCTCACGCTCTTTTTCGTGATCTATTTCTGGCACACCAGGGGGCGAGACCCGGAGGGTAGGGGAGTTGTGGCAGTGCAGTACGAGCCGCCCAGGGATTTAACTCCGGCCGAGGCCGGGGCGCTGGTGGATGAGCGGGCGGATATCATCGACATAACCTCGACCGTGATAGACCTGGCGGTAAGGGGCTACATAAAGATCCGGGAAGTAGAAAGCACAAAACTCTTTTTCTTCTCGGACAGGGACTACCGGCTTATTAAAATCAAGGAGCCCCTTGGCAACGAGCTTAAACCCCATGAGCTTGAGGTCTTCACCGGCATGTTTGGCTCGAAGGATGAGATACTCATTTCCAGCCTGAAGAACAAATTTTATACCCATCTTCCATCCATAAAGGGATCCCTCTATAAACAGCTCGTAAGCGGGGGTTACTTTCCTTCTCACCCGGAGAAAGTTAGAAACGTGTTTAAGTGGTCGGGGATAGCATTAATAGTGGTGTCTTTCTTTTTTCTGCCGCATTGGGGGATTAAGCTTTCGTTTGTTCTTTCCGGGATTTTTATCCTGATATTCTCAAGGTATATGCCCAGGAAAACGAAAAAAGGCTCTCTGGCCAGAGAGAGCATCTTGGGCTTTAGAGAGTTTATCGAGAGGGCGGAAAAGGACCGTATCGAAAGGCTGGCCAAAGACGATCCCACTCTCTTTGATAGGGTGCTTCCTTACGCCTTGGTGTTCGGCTTGGGAGACAGATGGGCCGAGGCTTTTCAGGATATGTATGCAAAACCTCCCTCTTGGTACGATTCTCCGAGATACGGAAATTCGTTCTCGCCGCGTATATTCGTGGATGACCTGGGAAGGAGCCTCAGCGTGATGAACAGCACCTTTGCCTCCACCCCAAGCAGGTCCGGAGGCGCCGGCGGGAGCGGTTTTAGCGGCGGCTCGAGCGGGGGAGGGTTTGGCGGCGGCGGGGGCGGGTCGTGGTGATAAATTCCGAGACTCGATCGCACAAATGACCCTTCTATACCTATTTCCTGACCGCTAGTTATATCATTCCTGCTATCTCTATGTAATCGCTAAAAATTTTAAAATAATCTTAATGCCAAAGTATGAGATGAAGATTCATACTTTGGTAGTATTGATTAACGTAATTATCTAGTGAAAAGTATGTATCAAATTTGAAAGAATAGTACTTAAGTATTAACTAAAACCCGGTCAAGGATAACCTGAATTGGACATCGGACGACAGTTATCCACTGAGCAAGTCCCCAACATTTTTAAAACGTTTGTCTTAGCTTTTTTCATTTTATTAGCCGATTTCGTTTTATATCAGTCTCTGGGATTGGCCGATGTGGTCAACCTTATCCCAACGAAAGACACATTTGTGAGCAAAGCACAACCTGCCACCAGTTTTGGAGGCATGAAAGTACTGCGAACAAAAGCCGAGACCGATACCGCCAGAGAAACGCTCTTACAATTCAATTTGTCCAGTATTCCTAGCAGTGCTCAGATTCTTAAAGGGGAGCTTAGACTCTTCAGTAAGAAAAGTAAGTTTTTTAAACCGGATAATAATGTGGGAGTTTTCGCAAACTTAGGATCGTGGAGTGAATCCACGACCTGGAATACCAGTCCAAGCCGGGCTTCATCTTTTGAAGACAGTATCGCCGTGACAAGAACGCGTCGTTATTACGCTTGGGATATAACCAATCTGGTTCAGGATTGGGTTAGTGGGGTAGAGACGAACTACGGGGTCAGGGTTTTAGGTTTCGGCGGGGGTAGCTTATTTTTTAGGAGCAGCGAAGCACCGTCTAAACGTCCCATTTTACGTGTTGAGTATACCCCGGTCTCGTATATCGGTTTCGGAGATAGTATCACCAGGGGGTCCGGAGATGATATTACCAATGACAACTGCTCCAAAGACGGCAGGAACTGTGGCGGTGGATACGAGCCGATCTTGAACAACCGGCTTACCAACACTTTTGGATATGACCATACGGTATTGAACAAGGGGGTTAGCGGCAATAAGTCGATAGACGGCTTAAACCGCCTGCCTACCGTGCTATCTGAACGTCCCAGGACGCAGTACTTTCTGATCCTATTCGGCACCAACGACGCTTTGGCTTCACCTCCCGTCCCAAGCGGTAAGGGGCTTAATCCGGGCAGCCCCGGATATGCGGGCAGTTTTAAGGATAATATGCAGCAAATTATCACTGCAGTCATGGAAGCAGGTAAACAACCATATTTAGCTAAGGTGCCTTATCTTTATGCTCCTTGCGGTACAAATGAGCCGTTTCCCAACCCGGACCAGGCGCCTCAAAACCTGTTGATTCAGGAATATAACGTGGCAATAGATGAGCTTGTGGCTGTTAATGGTATTGAAGTAGTACCACCTAATTTTTATAACTACTTTAGAGCACACCCGGAGGAATTGGCCGACTTCTGTCATCCTAATGGGTTGGGTTATAAGTCTATGGCCAGGATGTGGCGAAACGCCATAGTATCGGATCAATAAGAGAGAAAATTAAAAGATTCCTATTTTCTATCAGCAACCCGAAACCAATAAGTAAACAAATCTTTTTCCAGTTCCTGATAGTTATTGAATACTTTAGATACTAATCCCCAGAATGCTTCGTTATGCCTTTTCTCCCTTACATGGGCAGTTTCGTGGAATACTACATACTCCACCAAGTGCTCCGGTAAATGCCGCATCAGCATGTTGATGGTCAGGTTTCTTTTAGAGCTACAGCTTGCCCATTTGCTTTTCATCTTTCTAAAATAAATTTGATTAAGTTTTACCCCTAATTTTTTGGAGTATTTTATAGCAAAGGAATAAACGAGGTCTTTAAGTTCATTTTCTGTTCTATCACTTATTTGTTTGTTTGCTGAGTTTTTTAAGCAGCCTTCGATAAATTCAATTTTTCTGAGTATCCAGGTCCTGTGCTTTTTCAAGAGCGAATTATGCTCATGGCCAAATGGGAGAATTAGGAGAAGCTCCCCTGTTTTAAACTCCAAACGAGGATATTTTACGCTTCGATAAGAAACCCTGTAGGTTAAATTAGTTAGCCCCATAGTTCTTAATGTTTTCTAAAAGCTTTGCATATAAGTTATTCATTTCATCGAGAGAGAGATTATGTTCCTTCTTAAGTCCCCTGGCAAATCTTCTTACTTCCCTCTCTATCTCTTTCCTGACAGTAGTTTGATTAAACCAGCCAGGAAACATAAGTTCCTTGAGATTTGTAGAAAGTTTTTTTATATTCTCTACCAATACACCTTCACTTCCGAGTTTATCCCCAAGCGTAAGCAACATCGAATACTCCAGTTTTGAAAAGCCTAAAGCTTTTTGCCTTTCAGAGAGAGAATTAATCTCATCTATAATTCTTACCCCCTCTCTATACATCCGCTCATAATCCTTGGTCTTTTCCTTCCACATTTCGAGTAATCTTTCGACCTTTTCTATCAAAGACTCATAAATAGGGTTTCCGTGTCGTTCGACGAGTACCAGCCTGTTAAGAGTAAAGAGAATGTTGGCCGCTTTTTCTTCCCTGCTCTTAACCTTCTCCTCCAAAGTTTTCAGGTATTCTTCATCAAAGGTTATGGACGGAAGTTCATTATGTATTTTTTCTATTTCCGTGGCTTTGTGGATGAACCTGACGGTTTTATGATAGTATTTCTGGACATATCCTTCCTCATCAACCGGTTTCTGTATGACCACTTTCATGTAATAGGCATAAATCGCCGAAAGCCACTTATAATCCTCGAAATACTCTAGCTTAATTTCATCCGGGCCAAGAAGCTCAAATATTTTTCTTAGGTTTTTATATTTTTCGTTAAATTCCTTCTCTTTTTCCTCATCCGAGGTAAGAACCTCAACTGCCTTTAATAGTGTTTCCCTTTCGTAATTTTTAGAGACCTCATTTAATATCTCAAAAATCTCTTCGATTAAAGATTTGAATTCTTCTTTGACGCTATCGTAATTAACCAGTGCTCCTTTTATCTCCTCCTCGTTATACATCTCAAGGGCTCTCTTGAACTCCTTCAGGATTCCCACGTAATCAATCACCACCCCTGCTTCTTTTGAATCATCGAAGGGTCTATTTGTCCGGGCAACTGCTTGAAGAAGCCGGTGTTCCTTTAGTGGTTTATCCAGGTACATCACCTGGAGAATTGGTGCATCGAAACCGGCAAGAAGCATATCGGTAACGATTAAAATTTTGGGAAATTCTTCATCTGTGAATGATTCTCTAATTTTTTTTCTTAAGTCTTCGGGGGCTAATTCACCAAATCTTGACCTGGCTTCTCTTAGAGTTTTTGCTTTTCTATTATCACTCTCTCTTTCGTAATACGTCATCACAATTTCAGAGTATTCCTTGGGAAAATATTTATCCAACTCTTTTTTATAAATCGTACAGGCGGTTCTGTTTCCCGCTACCACCATAGCCTTGAACTTGCCGTCAACGTTATTCTTAAAATGATCGGCTATGTCCTCGGCGATTCTTTTTATTCTCTCCGGATTCTCGAGCATTACCTGAATTGCATTGAGTTTATCTTTAATCCTCTTTTCTACCTTTTCCCTTATCTCTTCCTCCAGCTCTTCCAGTTCCGTATCCAAAAACGCCTCCAACAAATCCTTTCTTAGATGAACTTCCTTTTCGAGCCTCGGCTGATAGACAATCTTTAAGGTGAAACCGTCTTTTATAGAGTCGGTAACAAAATACCTGTCGAGATATGGCTCGTCGGGGGGATAGCTGAATTCATAATAGGTATCTTTTCCTTTTTTTGATATGGGAGTGCCGGTAAGGGCAAAGGAAAAAGCGTTCTTGAATATGAATTTTCTCTGAGCGCCAAGAAGACCATACTGGGTCCTGTGTCCCTCATCTATAAAGGCTATAACGTTTCTTCTGGTCATTATAGTTTCCTTCTGACCCGATATTTTTTCGAGTTCTTGTTGCACCTCTTTGAGTTCTTCCGGTGTGAACTTGTGAATGAGCGTTATGAATATTCCTCTTTTGCCTCTGTAATCATCGTAGCCTATTATCTCTTTTAGCTTGCTTACAGAGCCAATGACTTCCGGTTGCACGATGTCCAAGGAAGAAAATTCCTTATAAAGCTGGTCCTCAAGGTCGATTCTATCAACGATGAAAAAAATACTAGGGTTTTGGAGCTTTCTCATGTAGAAAAGCTTGTTGGCGGCGAATATCATGGTAAGGGTCTTTCCACTCCCTTGCCAGTGCCAGATAAGCCCTTTGTTTCTCTTCTCCTTGCCGCTTAGATTTTTAAGAACCCTGTTTACGATTTTGTTTGCGGCTCTATATTGCATATACCTGGTTATGACCTTTGTGGCGTTGCCACGTTCCTCTCTGTAAAAAAGAAAATGCTTGATTATATCGAGGAGTGTTTCTGTTGAGAGCATTTCAACTGTTGAGTCGATTGAATCATTAAACTCGTCATGCGTGACCCTTCTCTTTCCCTCCTTGCCAAGGGTGGATGTAAGGGGGGTCATTGCTAAGGAGCTTACAATTCGCCATTCATAAGACCTCACCCCATCCTGCCAGGGAACGATTGGGAAATACTTTGCTACGCTTTCTGCGGCAATTCCTATTTGGATGTACTTATAAAGCTCAGGAACTATGTTTTCATAATCCTTTATCTGTTTATAAGCCGTGAACCAGCTTTCAGATAAGCTAACCGGGTTCTTGCACTCGATGTTTACCAGAGGAATGCCGTTTATATAGAGCACAATATCGGTTCTGATTTTATCTTTACCGTAGTAGTAAGCCTGTCTTGTAACTATAAACTCGTTATTTTTAATATCTTCGTAGTCAAAAAGCCATACGTATTTTACGACCTTCTCTTTCTCAAACTTTACCGGTACGCCGAACTTGTAGAAGTTTAAAATTCTTTTAGCCCCTTCTATGCCCGTGCCGGCGAGCTTTAGC
>FWPU01004731.1_pt1 | contig 14773 bp, 7 predicted proteins | sample 2228361 | NCBI WGS metagenome assembly FWPU01 (sample SAMEA103939777, study PRJEB20133) | metagenome
CTGGATCGAGACGGGGAGCCAGGGCGGCGCGTACTTCTCTCCGAACTGCGGCGAGTTCGGGTCGAACTCGTTCGAGAGGTCGTCCAGGATAAAGCCCACCAGATGGGCGGCAACGGGCACCTCCGTGAACATGAAGAAGTCCACGGCCGCGTTCAGCCCGTCGTCGACCTCGGTCTGCTTTCGGTCACACAGGGGTCTTGGGTTCGGGTCGGTTGAGAAGGGTGCGGGAATCTGTGCGTCCGGGAAAAGGGTCAGGTAGGGCGGCCGCGAGGCCTGGGCACGCGGCTCGCCCACGCAGACCGGCGGAAGAAGGAGCGGGCTCGGCGTATACTCGTCGCCGAAATCCACATTCTTGTCTTCTTCCTTCACAATCTCGTAGGCGCTGGTCAGGGCGGCGTTCGGTGCGTTGGGCGGCACGGCCTCCACGATGTAAGTGCCAGAGACCAGGTTGTTGAAAGCGTATCCGCCGTCGAAGACCCCGGGCCGCACCTGGTTGAAGTTCCTCAGCCCGTCGTAACAGTCCGTCGGCACGCCGTGCACGACGAACGGGTCGCCCTGGCATCCCGTGGGCACGCTGTCGTCCCAACTGTCGGTCGTGACATACTGGAGCGCGTCTCCGAGGTCGAAAGTGGCGTTGCCGTTCCGGTCAACGTCTTCATCGCCCCTGAGGCCTCCGTCGCGCCAGCCGAAGGGAAAGTTGTCGACGTCCGCCTGTGTAGGACCGCCGTCGGAGTTGACGTCGTCGATGATCCCGTCCGGATCGTCGAAGATTCCGTCGTTGTCGTAATCGATGTCCTCGGGGCCGATCGGGCCGCCGTCCGCCCATCCCCAGGGCTGGTTGTCCACGTCGCCGTCCGCGTACAGGTTCACCTGGACCCTGGGGATGCCGGGCTCCCAGGGCTCCCAGGCCGCGTAGCGGGGATCGTCCTCGGCCCTTGTCACCGCGTAGTAGACAACGCCGGAGATTCCTCCGTTCTCCCCGGGGGCGTAGGTGGATTTCCCCCACTGGATCACGCTCGTCTGGCCGATGAACCCCTGGAAGGCCTCGAGCAGCACGGTTCCCTGTTCGGTCCGGTAGGGAGCCCCTCCGTTCTCGGACTGGGGCTGGGGCGTCAGGATCCCGCCGAAGGACCAGGGGTCGTTCGGGTCGATCGGTCCCCCGGCATCCACAATGACAGTGGCTCCCGTGGCCTTTAGGCGACCGAAGTCAACTTCGGCGACCAGCCAATGGAAGAAGGGAAAGACCTCGTCGAAAGGCACAAAGCCTGTCAGATCCGTGGGCGCGGACTGATAGAGCGAACCGTCCCGCCAGCGCAGGTTGACCGGAACTTCAGGAATCCCGGGTTCGCCTTCGTCGCGGAACCCGTCGCCGTCCAGGTCGTAAAAGACATAATTTTCCAGGCGCGTAAACCAGTTGAAGACGGGAACGTCGCCGAGGGCCAATTCCCCTTGACCGGGCGCCACCGTGACGCCGAGGAAGGCGAAGATCAGATCCAGGTTGTCGTCCCAGACGACGAGCTGGTAGGTGCCCGGAGGCACGTTCGGGATTTCGAAACTTCCGTCAGGGTTGCACCTTTGCGCGTAGATTCCGCCTCCGACCCCTCCTGCACCAAGGTTCAGGCCGACCCAGGGCGTTGTGTGGCCGAAGGGCACGCCGTTGAAAAAGTCGTAGTTGGGAGGCCGCGACAGGTGCAGGTTCGTCACCCGGCCGGTAATGGTCGTGCTGCCGGTCAGCGCTGTCGGATCGGCAAAGGGCTGTACAAAGCCGATGAACACATGCCAGCCCGGCGGCCCGAACTCTTGGAAGAAGGGCGGCTCGTTGGCTTTGACCCAGGCATCGATGGTTTTCGTTCCCTCGATCGTGGAAGTCTGAATCCAGTTCTGCCCTGCCGGGGGCACTGCCTGGACGCCGTACTTGCCCGGAGCCAGGTTCTTGATTACCGCCATGCCGTTGGCATCCGTAAGGATCGCGCCGGTGCCCATGCCTGCCACGGTGCCGTCCGGGTTGTACGTGGTCCCGAGCGGGTTTCCGAAGGCATCCTGCATCATTTGGCCGCCGGCCATTCCATATCGGCCTCCGGCGTCGAACAGCAGGATCGAGAATCCTCCCAGGCCGCCCTCTCCAGGAAGGTCCGGAGCGTTGTTGATGGGGTTGTTGTCCTGAAAAACGAACACCGTGATCTGGGCGGTGGGCAAGGGGAGAGGGTTGCAGGTGACGGAGACTGTATCTTGCCCCGGCGCTACAGCGGCCCCTCCGATGGTGTAGCCCGAGTCCGGCAGAACAGAAACGAAGTAGTGCCTGGTGGGATCCACCGGGATCGAGGCGCTGTTCGTGGAGTCGCCTTTGGCCACGACGGGCATGTAGCTCCTGTGGAAAGTGGCTGCCAGCGTGTACGGATCAAACACGCCGGGTTGAGGATGGTAGGTGTCGTCCTGCTCCAGGAGCCAGCGGTAGCTTCCCACGCTCTCGCCGGCCGGCCCGGTTACATGGATCGTCAGGGCAAGGCCCTCTGGAGCCAGAGCGAGCGAGGCCGCCAGGCACGCCAGAAGAACGGCGGATGCGACTCCGCTTTTCCGCCAGGTTTCTGCCTTCATGCTTTCCTTCATCACGAGTTCCTCCCTGTCTGGAATGTGCCTTGGGCGGACAACCCTGGAACGGCGCCTGTGGGCTTGGGCCTCTGAAAGGACCGTTCGAGTCGCCGTCGCCTTCTGCATGGTCTCCTCCGCATCTGAAATTCCCTCGTTCGCAGACCTCTTGACTGGAAGCGGATATCAACGAACGTGCCAGACCTCGGATCTGTGGGGATGGAAAGTTCTTTCCTTGCCGCTTCAGGGGGTTATACGGAACGCGCCGACCGAGGGGCGCTGCGAGGACTTCTGTCTCCCGTTGGTTGGGCCGGCCGGAATGGCGAGGCTCCATCGCAGGAAGCTCGCTGTATCGAGGGGTTCGGCACGGGCACACCATTCTGGTACCTTCCGTTTTGGACAATCCCGTCAGGACAGGCACGGGCGAGGTCTGGCAAAGGTTGACTGACGGCTCGGCCGAGCGACAGGCAGGCGCTCCGCGGCCGGCAGAAGAAAGCTGAAGATCGTCTGTCCGGATCAGCGGCTTCCTTGGGTGGCAGGCCCGTAGAGGGAATCGAACGCATCCCACACCCATCTGGCCACCTGCCGGCCGGCCCGAAGGGCTGTCTGGTTGCCGAAGGAATAATGGATTCCGCCATAGATGCGGCTGATTCCGGCTTCTTGGGCGGCTTGAGAAAAGCGGCTGTAGTTCCGGTACGTCGGTGGCTGGCTGTATGACTCGAGAGAGAAGTCAAACCGGTCGGTGTCGAAAAACAGGATCAGAATCTCCGCGGCCGCTGCACTGAACGTGCTGTGGGCCGAGTTGTATTCCGGAAAAGCCGGGGTGGTGAGCAGAGGCAGCCAGTCCGGGACGCCCTCGATGCGGCGGTTTCCATCGGTGTCGGCTTCCCGGATCGCGGTCACGGGCCTCCAGAAGTTGTATTCGTATTTCGTATCCCACGCGGCAATTCCGGCGTCGGCTAGGGCGACGTTCAGCAAGGCGAACAGACGCGCGTTTTCTTCCAGCGAGTTCCCCCAAGCCTCGGCCGCGTCCTGGGCAATGAGGTTCCAGCGGCCCGCGGTCGTCACCGTGCCGGGGCTGTCCGCCCAAAAAACGGCGACCTCGGAGTGCTCAGGCGTCCGCAGGGTGCTTGCGGCTCCTCCGATCTCTTTTACCTCGTTCAGGGCATTCGCATACCTGCTGCTGGTAAGGGCCGGGGGCGGGCGGCTCCGGAACTGGCAGTTGCTTGCCAGTGCGAAGGGCGTAACGATGGCCCAGTTCGGCATCATGGCGGGCATGTACATGGGCGGAGTCGGCCTCCAGTCGCCGGGCTGATCCCCCGGAACGTAGGGAACCATGTCCTGGGAGTGATCGGTGCTTCTCCAGGCGATGATCTCCTCGGCCTTGCTCTGGCCGAGAGCGATGCCGGCTGTTTTGGCCTCGCCTTCCGGTATCTGTGCCAACGCTTGCGAAGCGAGTTCTTGCAGGGACTGACTCTGGCCCGGGAAAAGGGAAACAAGGACCTCGGAGGCGGCTGCGATGACCGCGGCGTCCGTGGACACCCCTCCCTCAGGGACGACAGCCTGGCATGCGCTTACGGACTCGTAGACGGCCAGATGAACCATGGCCAGAGCGCGAGATGCTTTTGTGGACACGAGAAGCCCCTGCTGAATGGACTGGAGAGATATGTTGTTCCAGTCCACGACCACGTCCGCCCCGGCTTGTTCGTGGGGCAGAGTCATGCAGAGAGCGACAGCAGCGAGGACGGCAGCCGGCACGGCCAGCCCTTTCCGTTTCATCTTTGAACCTCCCTCTTGTTGGTTGGAATGTGAGAGATAGCCTGATCCCATTTGGGGAACTCAATCCTCCCCGTCGGAGCGCTGGAGTTCAAAAGCTGTGCCGGATCTTGCGCTCGTGCAGGCCCAGGTGGATTTCGCCAGCGTTGTTCACTGCCTGCACGGGGTTTCGGCGATTTCCTCGGCGCTGGCGTGCTCGGTGCGGGGCCGCGCCGGCCTTTCGAAATGGGAAGGTTAAAGGCCTGAACGCCCAGGATGTCCGGCCAAAGGCAGGAAGACCGTCCATTTTGGCATGGTGTCTTTTTGGAGGGAGCGGCAGGGTCTGTCCCTCTCCGACCGCGCCTTGCTGCGCCGCCCGATCCCCTAAAACAGGAGCAGAGCCAGGACGACCAAGGGGACCCCGTAGGAGTCGAGCTTCCTGCGGAGTGTGTTCAGGCCGATGCCGAGGAGCTTCGATGCCCTGGCCTTGTTCCGTCCGCTCTGCTCGTAGGCGGCCAGAATGTGCTTCTTCTCAACCTCGGCCAGCGGAAGAATTCCCTCGGCGGTCGGGCACGGGGGTTCCGGATGGATGCTTCTGGGCCTGGAGCGGAAAAGATGGGCAGGGAGACAGTTGGGGGAAATGGGGCGGCCCCGGCAGAGATTGACCGCGGACTGGAGAATGGATCTCAGCTCGCGGACGTTGCCGGGATAGCCGTACTCCATGAGCAGGGACATGGCTTCTTCATCGATCTCGGGTCTTTCCTCCTCTCCGGCGAATTCCTGCAGGAACTTCGAAGCCAGAAGGGGGATGTCTTCCTTTCGTTCCCGCAGAGGCGGCAAATGCAACCACGCGCCCTTGAGCCTGTAGTAGAGATCTTTTCGAAACAGACCCTTGCCAAGCAGGGCGTCCAGGTCGGCATTGGTGGCCGTGATGAAGCGAACGTCCGTGTACTGGGGTTTGCTCGTGCCGAGCTTCACATATTCGCCTTCCTGCAGCACCCGCAGCAGCTTTCCCTGGAGCTCCTGGGGCAGGTGCCCGATCTCGTCGAGAAAGAGCGTGCCCCGGTTGGCGTGCTCGAGGTAGCCGGCTCGGTCCTTTTCCGCGCCTGTGAAAGCGCCCCGAGTGTGGCCGAAAAACTCGGCGTCAAAAAGCGTGGCTGAAACCGCAGCCATGTTCACGGCGGTGAACACCTGCCCGGATCGGAAGCTGGCGGCGTGAATGGCCCTGGCGAGCAGCTCCTTGCCTGTTCCGCTCTCGCCGCTCAGCAGAACCGGGACATCGCTTCGGGCGTGAAGCTCGGCCTCTTCGAGAATCCGCTTCATCCTCGCGGATCTCGTCACAATGGCCTCGAAGGCTTTCGGATTTCTCAGGCCCGGCGTCCGGCCCCTGCGCGTAAGGTCGAGAAGGTCCAGAAGGCGTTTCCTTTCGAGGGCGTGCTGAATGGCCACGACGAGGTCTTCCCGGGACACGGGTTTGACCAGGTAGTCGTAGGCGCCCCTCCTGAGGCACTCTACAGCGACGCGGGCCTCGTTCGCCGCCGTCACCATGATGCACTCGGTGGACGGGCTCTGGCTCCGGATCACCTGGAGCAGATCGACCCCGTTCATCCCGGGCATGGTCACGTCGATCAGGGCCACGTCGGCGGTCTCGCCTGCCAGAAAACGGTCGGCTGCCCTTTTCGGGTCCTGCTCGAGCCGCAGGCTGGAAAAGCCCGACGTGACAAGGCCCCGGCGGAGGCTGTCCAGAAAATCGATTTCGTCGTCGACGATGAAAATCACGGGTCCCATGTGCACACTGTCCTTAGAAGCCGGACGCCTCCTCCGCGGGCTGCCGGGCCGGAGCGGTTTTTGTCTTGGCGAGCAGGATCCGCATGGTGGTGCCCTTTCCGGGTTCGCTCTCCACTTCCATGCGGCCGCCCAGCCTCTCCACGAGATTCTGGCACACGTACAGACCGAGGCCGGTCCCTTCCCCGGACGGCTTCGTGGTAAAAAACGGATCGAAGATTTTGCTGCGCGTCTCCTCGTCCATGCCGCACCCGTTGTCGATCACCTCGATGGCCAGGGGATCGCAGGCCGTCACGCGCACCGAGACTCTCGAATCGTGCCGGGCCGAGGCGGCCGCCGCGTTCGCCAGGAGATTCACGAGCACCAGTTCCAGATCGTCCGGGCAGGTGAGCACCCGGGGGAGGTTGTCCGGCACATCGAGCTCGAACGATCCTACCGATCTCCTGCCCGGGGCTCCCAGGCAGATCGTGCTCGCCCGCTCGATGAGCTCTTTCAGGTCCACGTAACGCATCTCGCTGCGGTCGCTCTTGCGGACGAAGTCGCGCAGGTTGGCGACAATGGCGTTGATCCGGCTGGATCCGTGCTCCATGTTGTCCACGAGGTTGAGAAGATCGCGCCGGAACTCGGCATAGGGCATCCCGAAGAACTTGGTCGTGGGCCGGTCTTCCACGCAGGCATCCAAGAGGGGCAGCAGAGCCAGGAGGTAGTCCCGGAGAATGGGAAGGTTGAAGCTGATGAAACTGTTGGGGTTGTTGATCTCGTGGGCGATCGTGGAGACGAGCAGACCCAGGGAAGCGAGCTTCTCGTTCTGGATGAGCTGTCGCTCCATGGCCTTGGAGTCCGTCACGTCCCGGATCCGCAGAATGGTTCCGATTTTCTCTCCCGTAGCATGCCGCAGGGGATGGAGAACGACCTGCTCGATCCGTGTGGGGTCGCGGATCCCCCTGCGCTCGAACCGCCCTCCGTTTTCATGAAGCCTGACGTGGCAGCCGTCGCACGGGGCCGAACGTCCCCGGAACACCTCGTGGCAGGGTTTGCCGATCGCCTCGCCGGAGCACGAAAGGCCGTAATACTCCAGGGCCGCCTGATTCAGCATTCTTACAGAAAGGTCGTTCCCCAGGAGCAGGAGCGGCTCCGGGATTCCGTCGAACACGAGCTGAAGAAGCGACTTCCCTCTTTCTGCGTCGGCCTCGGCGCGGACACGGCCCGAAACCTCCCTCTGGAGCGCTTCGTTTGAACGGGCGAGCTCCTTCGTTCTTTCCGCAACCCGTCCTTCCAGTTCTTCGTGGGCGCGTCGGAGATCCTCCTCTGCCCGAACCCTCTGAATGGCCACGCCGAGTTGAAGAGCCACGGCGTCGAGGGTTTCCAGCACGGAGCGGTCGAATCGATCCCTGGCCGGGTCGGCGAGGTGAAGCATCCCGATGATGCGGTCCCCCAGGGGAATCGGAACGACCGCCACGGACTCGTATCCCTCCCGGCAGCATGCGCCGCGGTACTTTTTTCGCTTCTCGGGAGTCAAGGCGTCGAGGAAAAGCGAGGTTTGACCCAGGCAGAGGGAGCCCTTGTCTCCGGCCGCCGCTCTGCCGGTAAAGGCCTCAATACACAAGCAGGAATCCTTCAGGATCGAGAGGGAACCCTCCGCCCTGAGAAACGCCTCGCTGAGCCCCTCCTGGTACCGATACGGAATCCCTCCCTCTTCGTCCAGAATGCGGATGCCCGCGGCCGCGCATTGCGCAAAACGCCTCGCCTCGGCCACGGCCTCCCGGAGAAGGGATTCCATGTCGCTGCGCTGGTTGGCCATCTCGAGAAACCGGATGACGGCCTCCCGGGTCCGCTGCGCTCTGCGGCGCTCTTCGAGGCTCCGGACAAATGCCCACATGCCGGCCGGTTTGCCTCGCTCGTCCCGCAGGAAGTGGACCCTGAGTTCGACAGGTACGACCGTTCCGTCTCTGCGGATGTATTCCTTGGTGTAGAGGTCCGAGTGACCCTGCCTGAGGACCTGCTCCTCGATGATCCTGGTTTCCTGGGCATGCCACTTCGGGGGCGTGACATCCTGAAAGGTCAAAGAAGCCAGCTCGGCGGCCGAGTACCCCAGGAGCTGCTGAAATGCTCTGTTACATTGCGTAAACCTGCCCGCGAGATCGACTGCCGCACATCCGTCGGGCAGGGATTCGAACACCTCAGGGTAGAGGAGCCGCGTACGGGCCCCTGGAATCCGGTCGGTCCCGGCCGAGCCCTCCCTCGAAACCACGTCTTCCGCCTCGACTCGACCGAGGTTGGCGAACGGCAGCTGTGAGAGTACCGCTGCACCTGCAGTCGGGGGATCGTTCTTTTCCCCGCGTGAACGGCTGGTTCGAGGATTCACGGCATCCCTCCGGAGCGGTTTCACTCGAAGAGCCCTGCCAACCGATGTCGAGGCGAAATCTGACCCTAAGATGCCGCAGGCATACACAAGGGTTCCGGGTCGGCCGATAAGGAGCCGGAAAGGGAGTGGGCCCGGGTTCGGAAAGCCGGGTGCCGGGGATACCGCAGGAGCGGGGCGGACAGATCGGTCCGCCGGAAGACTGCCGAGCCGGAGACGGGCCGGCCGGACGCGGGCGCAGGGCTACGCGCGTCGGGCTTCATCCGGCCGGGATGTCCCTCTCGTAGATTCTGTAGGTCTTGTAGCACTCGGCCTTGAGCGGTTTCAGGGCGCCGATCATTTTGTGGTTCGTTTCCACGATCAGGGAGCAGTCGGATTCCGTGTATCCCATTGCGATCCCGTCCTCGATGGTCCGCAGATAGAAGACATCGTCGATCTTGAGCCCGCGGTACTCCGGCAGGACGCCCATGATGATGGTGCGGAGCTTCTTGACCTTTTTCACGGCCCGGTACGCCCTGAAGAGCCGCCAGGGATACAGCCTGCCGTTCAGGATCTGCAGGGCCGGATTCGCGTCCGGAATGGAGATGATGAACCCCACGGTCCTGCCGTCCTTCTCTGCGAAGATGACGAGCTCCGGAATGGCGATCTGCTTGAGCTCCTTGACGAACATGTTGAACTGCTTGTCGGTCAAGGGCAGATGCCCCCAGTTGCCGTCCCAGGCGATGTTGAAGATGCGGTGGATGTCCTCGGCGCGCTGCTTCCATTCGCTCCACTTGAGGGTCTTGTACTCGACGCCCTGGTTCTTCATGAAGGTCTCGCGCACCTCCTTGAGGTAAGGCTTGTAATCCTCGATCTTGCGCACGAGAAAGCAGTGCCAGTCGATACACTTGCGAAAACCGCACGCCTCGGCCAGCTTCTGGTAGTAGGGAGCGAAGTGGAGCAGGCCGATCACGGGCCGCACGTTGTGGCCGTGGACTTCGAACCCGACCGAGTCGTAGATGGAAAAGCTCTGCGGGCCGTTCATGATTTTCTTGCCTCTGGCGCGCAGCCAGCCCTCGGCCGCGTCGAACAGCGCCTGTGCCACTTCCACGTCGTCGATCGACTCGTAGAAGCCGAAAAATCCAGTGTGGGTGTCGTACTTCTTCTCGTACAGGCGGTTCACGTGCGCCGTAATCCTCCCCACGGGCTTTCCTTCCCGGTAGGCGAGGAAGAATTCGACCTCTCCGATTTCAAAGAAGTAGCCCTTCCTGGGATCGAAGAACCGCTTCTGGTCATGGATCACCGGCGGAATCCAGCAAGGGTCGTTCCGGTAGATGCCGAGGGTCCAGGGCAGAAGGATGAACTCCCGCATCATCTTCTTGTTGTCGATTCGACGGACCTCGATGGGGGAAGGCATGGCGGAAAACCTCCGGATTCGTCGGCAAGGGGTCGTCGCTCGTGCCGCGGAACTATATAGAAGAGGGGTGCGGCGCGTCAAGGCGGACAGGGGGTCGGTCCTTCATTTTACGGATAGACCTGTGGCCTGCGCTTGCAGCTGGCTGCTTCCACACCCGCGGGCACCGCGTCTTCTGGAGGGACGCGCTTCGTCGCGTCCGTCTTCGGGCCTCGCCGTGGGGCCGTCAGGTCCGTCCGTGCCGACCCGGCGCCGCGGGCACGACAGAGCGTGCCCCTCCAAGGACGAGGAGCGCGGGCACGACAGAGCGTGCCCCGGCGAGGAATGCCGAATTGTGTGCCGGTCGCGTCTTCTGGAGGGATGCGCTTCGTCGCGTCCGTCTTCGGGCGCGGCGGGGTATCCGCCTCCGGTTTTGAGCCGCCCCGGGACCAACGCGCCGCGGGCACGACAGAGCGTGCCCCTCCAAGGACGAGGAGCGCGGGCACGACAGAGCGTGCCCCTCCATGGGGAACTGCGGACCCGGAACGCTCAGAGGAGCGTTTCCACCGGTGTGTGGTCGATCCCGAGGGCGGCGGCGACGCCCGGGTGGGTCACCTTGCCCTTGACGATGTTCGCGCCGTGCCGGATCTCGGGGTTGTCCCGAAAGGCGCGCCTCCATCCTTTGTCCGCGATTTCCACGGCGTACCGGAGCGTGGCGTTCGTCAGGGCCAGGGTGGAGGTCTTGGGCACAGCGCCGGGCATGTTGGAGACACAGTAGTGGACGATTCCGTCCACGGTGTAGATGGGATCCGCATGGGTCGTGGGCCGCGAGGTCTCGAAGCAGCCTCCCTGGTCGATGGCCACGTCCACGAGCACCGCGCCAGGCTTCATGAGCTTGAGCATGTCCCGGGTGACCACCTTGGGCGCCTTGGCCCCGGGGATCAGCACGGCGCCCACCACAACGTCCGCTTTGGCCAGAAGCTCCCGGATCGTGCCCGGGCTGGACATGAGGAGGAAACAGTTCTTGGGCATCACGTCGCTCAGGTAGCGCAGGCGGTCGAGGTTTGTGTCGAGGAGATACACCTTGGCGCCGAGCCCGCAGGCCGTCTTGGCCGCGTTCGTGCCCACCACGCCGCCGCCGATGACGACCACGATGCCCGGGTCGACTCCGGGCACGCCGCCCAGCAGGACACCGTCGCCGCCCTGGGGCATCTCCAAGTACTTTGCCCCTTGCTGCACGGCCATCCGGCCCGCGACCTCGCTCATGGGGATCAGAAGGGGCAAGGAACCGTCTTCCTTCTGAATGGTCTCGTAGGCGATGGCGACGCATCCGCTGCGCATGAGGGCCCGTGTCAGTTCCTCCGAGGCGGCCAGGTGCAGATAGGTGAACAGGATCTGTCCGTCTCTGATGAACGGGTACTCGGACGGCTGGGGTTCCTTGACGCGCATGATCATGTCGGCGCGGCTGTAGATTTGTTCAAGGCTTTCCACAAGGACCCCCCCGGCCGCCGCGTACATCTCGTTCTGGAAGCCGCTCCCCTTGCCGGCGTCATGCTGCACGAGCACCGTATGGCCGTGCTGCCTCATGACCTCCACCCCGGCCGGGGTCATGCAGACCCGGTTTTCCTCGGCCTTGATTTCCTTGAGAACCCCTACGATCATGGCCCCTCTCCTTCCTAGTTGTATTCAGGATCTTCTCGTGCCTTCCGGCTCCAGATACACGCGGGGCACCCGCGAGGGTATCGAGGTGACTACCTCGTAAGAAATAGTGCCGAGCTCCAAGGCGATTTCGTCCGTGCTGGGGGCTCCGGCTTCTCCGCCGCCGAAGACCACGACCTCGTCGCCGGCCCGCAGGCCCTCGATGCCTCCCACGTCGATCATGGTGAGGTCCATGCAGACTCGGCCCACGATGGGAGCCCTCGTGCCGCGGACAAGCATGAAGCCTCTTCCGCCCAGGGATCTCCTCAGTCCGTCCGCATACCCGATCGAGACCGTCGCGATCCGCGTGGGGCGGGGCGTCTCGTAGGTCATGCCGTAGCTCACCTTGAATCCGGCGGGCACATCCTTGACCTGAACGATTCTGGCCTTGAGGGTGAGTGCCGGCTTGAGCGCAGCCCGGCTCCGGTCCACGTGGGGGGAGGGGTAAAGCCCGTAGATCGCGATTCCAGGCCGCACCAGGTCGAGGTGGGATTCTGGAAGGTCGAGCAAGGCCGCGCTGTTGGCAGCGTGGAGATGCTGGAACGTGGCGCCCGAGCGCCTGAGCCTTTCCGCAAGGGCCAGGAACAGGGCCAGTTGTTCCCGTGCAAAGGCCTTGTCCGCGAGGTCCGCACCCGCGAAGTGCGTGTAGAGGCCCTCGGCGGCGAGCCCGGGCAGGCGCAGGACGGCCTCGACCTGGCGAGCGAGGTCTTCCTCCGCATCGTGCCGCGAGCCCCTGGGATCCCCGCTTGAGCCGGCCAGAAGGCCGAGCCGGCCCATGCCGGTGTCCACCTTGATGTGAACGCGCACGGATCCGCCGGCCGCAGCAGCGGCATGGGAAAGGGCATGCGCGTACTCGGCGGAAAAGACGGTCTGGACAAGGTCCAGATCCATGAGCCGGCGGACGGCGGCGCAGGGAGTCTCGCCAAACAGCAGAATCGGGGCGCGGATGCCGGCCTGCCGGAGCGCCTCTGCCTCGCTGAGGCGGGCCACACCCAGCCATGAGGCGCCGTTGGCCAGCGCCTGCCGGGAGATCTCGACAGCTCCGTGCCCGTATCCGTCGGCCTTGACCACGGCCATGAGGGCCGCGGTGGGCTGCGCGGCGCGTCGGAGTTCACGCACGTTGTGCGCCACGGCCGCCAGATCGATCTCTGCCCAGACCGGGAAATCTTCCAATCGGTTGGACATTCTCGGATTCCGGGAATCGGGTGGTCTGGTTCGGTTCTTCTCCGGGAGGCGCCTTTCCAAGGTACCACGCTCGGGACCGGCGCACAATCGCGGCCGCTGGGCTGTCTGCCGGCCAAGAGCGGCGGGCTGGCCGGGCATGAACGGGACGGGCCCCGATGGAAAGCGCTACGGCCGGAGGGGGTCCCGGACCGGGCCGAGGGAGACGGCCTGCCCCCGGGGATTCCGCAGGGCCTCTGGACTCTCCGGCCGCAGAGGGGGTATAGAGAGGTGGGAGCAGCCTCGCTCGGGAAACACAAGAAGGAGCAAGCCATGGACCAAGCGCTGCAGGAGAATGTGATGAGGCGGTTTTGCGTGGGTGACATTCTTCGCAGGACCGCCCTCAACAGGCCGGACAAGGAAGCGATCGTTTACAATTACGAGGGGCGGATTCTGGGCCGCCTGACTTACGGCGAGCTCAACCGCAAGGCGAACCGCTTCGCCAACGCCCTGCGGCAGCTCGGCGTGCAGAAGGGAGACCGGGTGGCGATCCTCTCCTACAACTGCCTTCAGTACGCCGTCTACATCGCGGCCCTGGCCAAGATGGGCGCGTGGATCACGCCCTTCAACTATGCGCTCAAAGGCAGAGAGATCAAACCCCTCGTCGACCACGCCGAGCCCGTCATGTTCATCGTGGAAGACGACCTGGTTCCCACGGTCCGGGCCATCCAGCCCGAGCTGGGGACAGTGCGGCACTTTGTCATGATCGACCTGAATGGAAAAACGGCCCTGCCCGATGGGTGGCTCGATTTCGACGAGCTTTGCTCAGAGACGTATTCCGACGAGGAGCCCTATGTGCCGATCGACGGCGACGATGTGCTCACCCTCATGTACACGAGCGGCACCGAGGCCATGCCCAAGGGCGTGCTCAACAGCCATGCCAACTGGCACGCCTCGATCCTGAACATGGCCCTGGACTTCGGCCATATCATCCAGCCGGACGACACGGGCCTGGGCGTGGTACCGCTCTTTCACGTGGCGGGCCATGCCACGCTCCTGACCGCCTTCGCCCACGGCACGCGCACGGTGATGCTGCACAGGCCGGACCCTCCGGTGGTCATGCAAGTGTTCCAGACCGGGGAGATTACGAGCGCAACCCTTTCCCCCACGGTGCTGGCCAATATCGTGAACATGCCGGGAGGGGAAGACCTGATCCGGCAGCTCTTCGGGTCGCTCCGTTGGGTGACTCTTTACGGCAGCCCGACGACCGAGGCCATGATGCGCAAGATCATGGGCCTTCTGCCGAACGCTTTCTTCCAGAACTACTACGGCCAGTCCGAGGTCACCCCCCTGGGAACCACGCTGAAGTCTCCGGATCTCCTGCGCAAGATGAAGGAGGCCTTCGAGCGGTTCGGCGGGGCCGAGGCGATCGGCCAGTCCCACGCCATGGTGGAGATGCGGGTCGTCGACGACAACGACCAGGAGGTGCCGCCGGGCACGATCGGCGAAATGGTCGTGCGCAGCCCTGCCGTGATGCTCGGCTACTACAAGGACGAGGCCAAGACCCGCGAGACCTTCCGCAACGGATGGCACCACACGGGAGACCTGGCCGTGATGGACGAGGAGCGCTTTTTCTACTTCGTGGACCGCAAAAAGGACATGATCAAGACGGGCGCGGAAAACGTCTCCTCCGTGGAAGTGGAAGGCTGGGTCGCCAAGCACCCCAAGGTGGCCGAGTGCGCGGTCGTGGGCCTGTTCCATCCCAGGTGGGTGGAGGCGGTGACGGTTTTCGTGGTCCCGGTTCGGGGCGAGACCGTGGACGAGGCAGAAATCATCCGGCATTGCAAGGAGGGCCTGGCCGGGTACAAGGTGCCCAAGAAAGTCGTCATTCTCGATGAGCTTCCCAAGCTGCCGAGCGGAAAGGTTCTCAAGAGGGATCTCAAGCGGGAATTCCGGGATCTTTACGGTTCCTGATCGGTCGAAAGGGGGCGGGACGCTCGAGCAGACCTGAGGCGGAGACTCCTTGCCCCGGAAGACGGACGCGGCGGAGCGCG
>FWPU01009812.1_pt1 | contig 14773 bp, 10 predicted proteins | sample 2228361 | NCBI WGS metagenome assembly FWPU01 (sample SAMEA103939777, study PRJEB20133) | metagenome
CCTGGCCTGTCACCCATCGAGCAATTGCGGCGGCGATGGCTGACGCGGCTAATGCCCGTGCTGACGCCATCCGAGCGCACTGATGTGATTCACCAGGCTGTTGAACTGAGCCGCCCTGGCATCAATTTCCTGTTCCTGATGGTTGTGTCGTCGCTACTGGCTTCTTTCGGTCTGCTACAGAACAGCGCGGCGGTGATCATCGGAGCCATGCTCGTCGCGCCTTTGATGTCCCCACTGATGTCTTTTTCGGTGGGCCTGGTGCAGGGTAATCTGCGTCTGATGCGAGGAGCAGCTTTCACGGTGGCACTGGGGGTTCTGATCGGGCTGAGCGTAGCTGTAGTCGGGGGTACCATTATGCCGATCCACGTGGCCACAGACGAAATGTCCGCACGAGGCGAGCCGTCTTTGCTCGATATGGGGGTGGCGATTGCTTCGGGGGCAGCAGGCGCGTATGCGATGGCGCGACGCGATGTGCCGTCAGCTCTGGCAGGAGTAGCTATCGCTGCGGCTCTGGTGCCACCGCTGTGTACGGTGGGCCTGGCTCTTGCCTTTGGACAGATGGAACTCGCTTCCGGTGCGGGTCTGCTTTTTCTGACCAACATTGTCAGCATCAGCCTGGCTGGAGCGGGGGTGTTTGCCTGGCTGGGGCTGAGGCCTGCGCCACAGAGCCGCACCTGGCGACAGGTGATCATTTCGTTGATTGTGTTGATGATCCTGGCACTGCCGCTGGCCAGTACATTTGTACGGGCCGCCCGCACAGCCCAGCAGGTGGAGGCAGTACGTCGGACGCTGGAGCAGGAGTTTTCCGCCGACGAGGTTTTGCAGGTGACTATTGAAGGCGATCGGGTAATTGTCACCGCCAGAGGGCCACGGATCATCACTCGCGACGAGGTGCGCCTGGCTGAGCAGGCTGTTGAGCAAACGCTGAGGCGCGACATCAGTCTGGAAGTGACGTATTGGCGCATACTCACACCATAGCGTCGGGGGGAGGACATGCGCGTCTACTGGCAGCTCACCATGCAGCGCCTGATGGGGCTGATACTGTTCACACTCCTCTTTACCATGGCGGCTCGTGTGCCTACCGATACTGACACGTGGTGGCACTTGCGCAGCGGACAGGTCATGGCAAAAGAGCATACCATTTTGCGCCACGACCTTTTTTCTCACACACGGCAAGGCGAAGCCTGGATCAACCATAGCTGGGGCGCGCAGGTCCTTTTGTACGGTGTCCATGAACTGTTCGGCGGAGGCACTCAGCCTGGAGCAACCGGTAACATCGGTCTGTCTCTGTTCACGGCGGCACTGGCAACGGCGGGGATGGGATTGGTGTATGCCATGTGCGCGGGCAATGTGTACGTGCGCGCCTTTGCCGTAGTGCTGGGGGCAGCGACCGCAGCCGTCTTCTGGTCGCCGCGCCCGCAGATGTTCTCCTTCGTGCTGGCGGCGGGCGTTCTGTACCTCTTGTATCTTTACAAGCATCGGCATGTTGACCGGCTGTGGCTGATTCCAGTGCTGGTTGTGGTGTGGGCCAATCTGCATGGTGGGTTTGCCGTGGCGTTTATCCTGTTGCTGGGCACGCTGGCCGGAGAAGCACTGGGCAACCTGGCAGGCGACCAACGAGCAGAAGTAATGCGCGGGGCGCGGCTGAGAAAACTCGCCGTGGTGACGGCAGTGTCTGTCCCTGCTGTCGCGATCAACCCCTATGGAATCCGTATGCTGGCCTATCCGTTCGAGACGGTGAGCATTGGGGCCTTGCAGGATTTTATCCAGGAGTGGGCGGCGCCAGATTTTCATCTGCCGCAGACATGGCCCTTTCTGGCGATGTTGCTGGTGCTGCTGATCCTCTCAGCGACGAGCAAAAAGCGGGTTGACTGGACCGATGTGGTTCTGGTGGCAGGCACTGCGAGCATGGCTCTGATGGCTGGGCGCAACATTGCCCTGTTCGCGGTAGTCGCTACGCCAGTGCTCTCGCGGCAGGCAGACTCCTGGCTGACGGAGCGCGGCTGGCAATTGCGACCACGCCGCACGGTGAGTCGGGGAATGCTGTTTGCTAACTGGACGCTGTTGGCGCTGGTGAGTGTGGGGGCACTCGCCAAGATTGCGACGACGCTCAGCGAACGAACGATTCGCCAGACGCAAGAAGAATTCTTCCCGGTGCAGTTGGCCAGTTATCTGCAACAGACGTCACCTGCGGGCAGGCTCTTCAACAGCTATAACTGGGGGGGCTATCTGATCTTCGCAGCGCCTGACGTGCCCGTCTTCGTGGACGGGCGAACTGACCTCTACGGAGATGATCTGCTAGAAAAGTACTTAGAAGTCATCTTGCTGCGCGATGGCTGGCAGCAGACGCTCGACGAGTACCAGATTGAGTTGATAGCTATTGAGTCAGACAGCACTCTGGCCGGAGCGTTGCGCCTGTTGCCCACCCGCTGGCAGGAGTTACGGTTCGATGAGGGCCGTTCGGCTTTGTTCGTGCGTCAGGCAGGGGGATAAGGCGTGACCGATCAAGGAGAGCGCTCCGGGCTGCCTGCCATATTCTTCGATTTCCGGCTGCTGATCCTGCTTTTCCTGGGATTGCGACTCACACTGGCCATCGTCTATCAACCAGCGCTGGTGTCAGTTGGCGACGGGCAGGGAGTAGCCATCTCTGTCGAGCGCGGGTTGAGCGCTTTCGGCGATCTGCCATACTATTACCGGTTGATGACCCTGGCTGACCAGGGGGTGCTACCTTATCGGGATTACTGGTTCGAGTTTCCGCCAGTTGTCTGGCTACTCTACCGGGGATTGTATGGGATTGCTGGTGTGGGACAAGGTCTCAGCTATCCGGCCTGGGCCACGCTGGCAGGACTAACCATGACGGGCTGCGATTTGGGCATCCTGTGCGTGTTACGCCGGTTAGCAGAACGACTGCACGGTCTGCAGACAGGGATAGCGCTGGCCTGGGCGTATGCCTTGCTGGCGGCGCCGGCGATCGTTCCGTGGTGGACTTTCGAATCACTGGTGGCGCTGACGCTATTGCTCGCGCTGTGGTGGTTGCTGAACAATCGCCTTGGGGCATCTGCGCTGATCACCGTGGTTGGTGTCCTGACCAAATACGTGCCCGTGTTGATCCTGTTCACCGTATGGCGCTTCTGGCCGGCGGGCCGGGCGTGGCGCTTCACGGCGCTGGTCGCCGTTGTGCCGCTCATGGTGGCAGGGTTGCTGTGGGGCTGGGGAGGCAGGATGGCTTATGCATCGTTGGCGGCTCAATTTCACAAGGCATCCTATCAGACCGTGTGGGCATTGCTCGACGGAAACTGGCAAACGGGACTGTTTGCTGCACCAGAAGAACGAACCGACGCAGACACAGCCTTCGTGGCGACAGGGGAAGCGGTTGTACCTGCGTGGGCGCGCACGGCACTCCTGGCATTGCCTGGCGTCTGGTTCTGGCTGCGTGTACGCCGTCGGGACGAGCGGATGGTTGTAGCGTTTTTCAGCGCGACAGTGGTGCTGTTCTATCTTTGGGCGCAGGGCTGGAGTCCGCAGTGGCTGGTGGTACTGTCTCCCTTGATCTTGCTCAACTTCCCCCATCGCGTGGGGGTGATGGCCTGCGTGGCGCTGGCCTTCGGCGCATTCATCGAATATCCGGGGCTATTCATGCACACAGCAGAAACAGGTGGGGCTATCAGCGGAGCACTACGCCCCACTTACGGATTGCTCGTACTGGCGCGGACGTGCATACTGGCTGGTGTTGTGGTGGGCTTGGGAAGGCAACTTGGTAGTGAGACGGTCTAGGCGCACGCTACGGTTGCGCTCATTGGTCTATCTGGTGCTGATTCTGTGGCTGGCCTTTGGCCTGCGCCTGATCAATTTGGGCGGGCGCACACTATGGTATGACGAAGCCTTTGCTGTGCTGTTCGCCGAAAAAGGGCTCAGTGCCATGCGCGAGGGCACGCTCACCACGGCTGAAGGTTCGGCAGCAGATGTCCATCCGTTACTCTACTATGGTCTGTTACACGGATGGATGCGTGCCGCGGGGCAGTCGGTAGTGGCGGTGCGGCTACTGAGTGTCTTGCTGGGACTGCTGACGGTGGCATTTGTCTGTAGACTGGCGCACGATTGGTTTGGCGAAAGGACAGCTCGCGCTGCTGGCGCGATTGTTGCAGTTGCCCCCTTTCACGTGCAGTATTCGCAAGAAACGCGCATGTATGCGTTGCTTGCATTGACGCTGATAGCCAGCACCTGGGCCTGCTGGCGCGGGTGGAGTCGTAACCGGGCAGGCTGGTGGCTGCTCCTGGGCGTTCTAGCAGGCGTGAGCATGTACACGCAGCAGCTGGCAGCGTTTTATCTGCTGGCGCTTGGACTGCTGCCACTGTTGTACCATGACAGGCGGCGCATGGTTTCTATGGTCGGTGCGGGCCTGGTGGCGTTGGTAATCTACCTGCCGTGGCTGGTACATCTGCCGGCGCAGATGGGCAAGCTGCGCCAGTACTGGGTAGAGCGCCCCAACATACTGCATCTGTGGCTGACCCTGCGCTCGTTTATCGCGATCAACCTCGACTTTGCACCGACATGGTGGCTGCCGACCTTTCTGCTGGCGGCAGTGTTGCCTGTCTTCGCTGGCCTGGAATGGCGGCGGACACGACACTCGCTGTCGCGTGCTTCGCGGGAACGCCTGGCCGTTGACTGGGCAATGTGGCTGGCACTGGCACCGATGGCTTTTATGTGGGCTGCGTCCCATCTGCTTCGGCCAGTCTTCCTGCCGCGTGCTCTCCTGCCCTCGGCGGTGATGTTCTACTTGGCCCTGGCATGGCTATTCACGCGCTCGCGTCTTCCGCTGGCGATCAGAGCGATGCTCGGCATGGGGTGGGGGGCGGTGATCGTATTTGGCCTGGTCACACACTATACATGGGACAGATTTCCCAATCCGCCCTTTGACCGGGCGGTGGCCTATTTGCGTGCACACCTTACTGAAGGTGATGTGGTGGTTCACGGCAACAAGATCACCGCACTGCCGATGCTGTATTATGACCGTGATGTAGCGCAACGCTATATACGGGATATTCCCGGTTCCGGCTCCGACACACTGGCCGTGCCAACACAACGGGTGTTAGGCGCACTGGCCGATGCTTGTGTCGGCGAGGCGGCACAGGGCGCGCCGCGGGTGTGGTACATCGCCTTCGATCGTCTGGAAGAGGAAATGGGCGAGTTGATCGCCGAAAAACCTGACTACAGCCGCTACGACGCGCTTGGCTGGTTGCGACAGCACTACACGCTGCAAGATATGGCAGCATTTCATGATCTGCTGATCTATCAATTTGTGGGGCCGGACGCAGAAGCAAAACACGCCGTGTGCGATTGAGGGGCAGATTCATGGTGGCAACGCGAACGACCCTAGGGGCGATCCGTCGGAGACAAACGGGCATCCTGGCGGCGGTCTTGCTGCTGGTGCTGGGTGTAAACGTGGTGGTGACGCACCAGGTACTCACTGAACCATACCCTGGGCACAACGATTTTATGTCACGCTGGGAAGGTGCGCGCTCGTATTGGCGAGATGGACTAGACCCGTACGGGGACCAGGCGAGCGCCAACATTCAGCAGCGTATTTATGGCCGGATGGCTACACCAGAGGAAGACCCTGGTTACTTTGCCTATCCCTTTTACACGGTGTTTTTGTTGTGGCCCCTGGTATTTGTTCCCTATGCCTGGGCCTCGGCTATCTGGATGGTGGTGCTCGAAGTCTGCCTGATCGCGGCGTTGCTGCTGCTACTCGATCTGTATCGCTGGCGTCCTCAGCCGTGGCTTTTGGCGACGCTGCTTTGCTGGGCCATTGTCAACTACTATGCAGCGCGTGGCCTGTTTCTGGGACAACCTGGACATCTGGTCTACCTGTGCCAGGTGTTGGCGCTGTGGGGCCTGGCGCGCAGGCGTGATCGCCTGGCAGGAGGGGCGCTGGCTCTTTCTACCATTAAGCCGCAGATGGGCTTTTTGCTGGTGCCATTCTTGCTTCTGCTGGGAATGGCCCTCAAGCGTTGGCGCTTCATCGGCGCTTTTCTGGCGACGTTCGGCGTGCTGATGGGGGCAAGTTTTTTCCTGCTACCCCTATGGTTGGGAGAGTGGATCGAGCAGGTACGGCTGTATCCGTCCTATACGGCAATCGGCGCTCCAGTCTGGATCGTTATGGACTACTATCTGGGGCTGGAAAAAGTGGGAGAGCTGGGACTCACGGTGTTGCTGTGGGCCTTCCTGGGCTGGGCATGGTACACGGTGCTGTGGCAAAGGCGGATGGAGTGGCTCGACTGGACGGTCATGCTCACCTTGACCGTTACCCATTTGTCTGCCGTACGCACGGCGACGCCACACTTTGTCGTTTTTACCATCCCGCTGGTATTTTACTTGAAGCACCTGGATCAGCGGGGCAGACGTGGCAAACGATGGATCGCGTTGATCTTGGTGGGGACACTTGTTCTGCCCTGGGTACACTTCATTTTGACAGTCGAGGGGCGTTTCGAACATCCAACGGTCTACCTGCCAGTATCTTTTGGCGTGTTGCTGGCGCTGTGGTTGACGCGCAGACAGTGGGGGCAGACACCCTCCGTATTGGTTGCGGAGGATAAGCCGTGAAGTCTGTTGTCCGGCAGTATGGGCTGATGACCCTGCTGGCGCTGGCCTGGGCTGTTTTGGTGGCCTTCATGTTGTCACAGCCGGGTTACACGGATGCGTACTACTACTTCAACGCTGGCAAGCGTCTGGTCGAAGGGGAGGGGCTGACCGACCCCTATCTGTGGACGTATTTCCATGCGCCAGAACGACTGCCCGGCCCCAGCCACACTTATTGGATGCCCCTGGAATCGCTGGTGGTGGCCCTGAGCATGAAGGTCTTCGGCACGACCTTCCGCGCGGCGCAGTTCCCCTCAGTGTTGTGCTACACAGGGCTTGTACTCCTGGCATTTGGAGCAGGGCGAAGGCTGGGCGGCGCGGCCAGGCATGGCTGGCTGGCAGGGTTGCTGTTGCTGTTCAGCGGCTTCTACGTGCCATTCTGGGTCACCACGGATACGTTCGCGCTCTATGGGCTGATTGGTGCGCTGGCCCTCCTCTGCATGGCCAGGGCAGTGGAGAGAGGACAAGCGCGCTGGTACGCGCTGACGGGGGCTTGGTGTGGTTTGGCGCACCTGACGCGCGCCGACGGCGTGTTGTTGCTACTCATCGCTCTTGGGGTGGCGCTGATACGCGGCAAGGCAGGCGGCTGGCAAGCCGTGGCGCGTTTTGCCTCTAGCGTCGTGCTGGCTTACTTGCTGGTTATGGCGTTGTGGTTCGTGCGCAACGTATCCGTCTTGGGCACGCCATTACCGCTGGGGGGCACCGATACCATCTGGATGCGTAGTTACGAAGAGCTGGTACGTTATCCTCCCGGCGTGTCGCCTGCAGACTTCCTCACCTGGGGTATCGGGCCGATTCTGCGTTCGCGTTGGACAGCTTTGCTAAATAACCTCGGTACGCTGATAGCGGTCGAGACCTGGGTGGTGCTGGGGCCTCTGGCGTTGCTTGGCGCGTGGCGACTGCGGGAGAGAGCATCAGTATGGTGTTTCGCCATGTACGCAGTGCTCTTGCACCTGGTCATGACCTTTGTCTTCGCGCTCCCCGGTTACCGGGGCGGACTGTTTCACTCTGCAGCGGCGCTGATGCCGTTCTGGGCAGCCGTGACGCCGGTAGGGTTAGAGACGGCGGTAGCCTGGGCAGCGCGCCGACGAAGATGGCGCTATGACGAAGCGCGGCTGGTATTTTCGGGGGCTGCAGTGGCGTTGGCTTTCGCTCTCTCGGTGGGCCTGTTGCATGGCCGGTTAGGCAGTTGGAATACCAACGCGGAGAATTACCGCGAGCTGCACGCGATGTTACCCGCGGACGCAGTGGTGATGATCAATGATCCCCCCGCGCTCTACTATCACACTGGTCTGTCTGGGGTGGTTGTCCCCTACGCCAGCCCAGATGTAGTGCCGGAGATCGCGGCACGTTACGGCGTGACGCATCTACGGTTGGACATTGATCGCACAACCCTATTCACAGGGCTGTTCCTGGGACGAGAAACGCGACCCTATCTACGGCTGCTCCATCACGAGGGGACGCAAACACCCGATCTGGCAGATGACTGGTTGCTCTTTGCCATTCATCAGGGAGACAACACCCCGTGAAACGCTGTGTCACGATTTCGCCTCTCGATCTTTTGTTGGGCTTTCTGGCACTGGTCAGCGTGCTGGTGTACGTGGGGGTGGCTGCCCGTCTCGATGAGGTGGGGTATCCGCTAGATGATGCCTGGATTCATCAGACGTATGCCCGCAATCTGGCTCGTACAGGTCAGTGGGCGTTTGTGCCCGGACAAGTGAGCAGCGCTTCGACAGCGCCCCTGTATACCCTCTTGCTCGTACCTGCCTATGCTCTGGGGATTCCGCACTTTCTCTGGACATTTGGCTTGGGAATTGGGGCGCTGTGGCTGGCTGGCAGCCTCAATGTCCGTCTGGCCGGAAAACTATGGCCAGGAGTGCCTGGCGTGCGCCTGTGGACGGGCGTTTTGACTGTGTTGTCCTGGCACCATGTGTGGGCGGCAGCGTCCGGAATGGAGACGATGCTCTTCACAGCGCTGGCCTTGGCAACGATCTGGGTAACCTGGACAGATGCAGAGCACCTTGACCAGGCTACATCGGTACAGGGCATGGCTGTGCGTGGCTTGCGCGCTGGGCTGATCGGTGCGGCATTGACCCTGACCCGTCCTGAAGGGGTGATTCTGGTGGCCCTGGCCGGTCTCAGTCTACTGCTAGCGCAGGGGCGCGCAGTGTGGGCACGCTGGCCGACGGTCACAGCCTGGGGAGGAGGGTTGCTGGCGGGCTGGCTCTTGATGTGCGGTCCGGCAATGGTCTGGAACTGGCAGATGAATGGCACACTGTTGCCGGATACAGCAGCGGCCAAGCAGGCAGAATATGCACCCATCAGCGAACGGTGGTCGTTTCCCGAACGATTATTTCGTGTAGTCATTCCCCTCTTAGCCAGCAACCTCATCCCCATCCTCCCAAGCACCATACACAGCGCAGCGAGACTCTTCAGACACCACCCACATCCCACCCATACCCTACCACTAGCCTGGGCCGCCGCGCACATCGTCACCTACGCCTGGCGACTCCCCGCCAACTACCAACACGGACGCTACCTCATACCCATACTGCCCGCGCTCCTGCTTTACGGAGTAGGCGGAACACTCGCGTTGATCCAGCAATGGAGGCAAACAGCAGCAAGACGGGTGATCTCGCGCAGCCTAGCCCTCTCCGCCTTAGCAGTCACCGCGGGATTCTGGGGCATTGGTGCCCATCAATATGGACAAGACGTACGCATCATCAACACAGAAATGGTTGCAACCGCCAAGTGGATCCACACCAACCTTCCCACAGATAAACTGCTTGCCGTACACGACATAGGGGCGTTGGGCTATTTTGCGCCCAGACCCATTCTCGATCTAGCCGGCCTAATCAGCCCAGAGATCATTCCGCTGTTCCGCAACGCGGACGCACTGATGCGACTGATGTGCGAGCGCCAGGTGACTTACCTGATGGTAATGCCCGACCAACGCCCTGTCCCCCCAGACGACCCGCGCCTGGGGGAGATCGTATACGTGACCAATGCGCCTTATGCCCCCGCAGCCGGAGGAGGCAACATGGTTGTTTACAGAATGGTATGGCCGACGGGGTGTGCCTGGTGAGAACCTGTGCCAAGACTGCTCGTATGTTCTATTGTGTGATTGCGCGCGATAAACTATGCTAGGATCACAGGGTAGGGATCGCTTGGGCATCACCCCAGCATATGGGAGTGAACTTTCCCGATGTCATACGACCAAAGCGCGTATGCTTCCCAACCGCGCATCACGCTGGTAATTGTTGACGATCACCCCGTCTTCCGGCAAGGGTTGCGCAACATCTTCACCGTGGAGGATGATATCAGACTTCTGGCAGAAGCCAGCAGCGGTGAAGAAGCACTACGCCTATGCCGGGTCCTGGTACCCGACGTAGTGGTTCTGGACATCAACCTGCCCGGCATGAATGGGCTACAGGTGACGCACCAGCTCAAGGCAGAGCAGGTGCCCACCGCCGTTGTGCTGCTCACCGCCTATGATGATTTTGAACAGGTGCTGCACGCCATGCGCGCGGGAGCAGCAGCGTTTTGTCCCAAAGACATTGAGCCAGAAGCACTGGTAGATGTAGTGCGCCAGGTGATGCGGGGCCTGTACGTCGTCAATGGCGAAGTCTACACCCTGGCTGAGCTAAAAGAATGGCTCGACGCCAGTGTAGAAGCGGCTACAGGCCCCTACATGGTGGACCCCAGCGAACACTTTGTGCCGCTTAGCGCACGCGAGATGGAAATCCTGGAATATGTGACACGCGGGAAGAGCAACAAGGAGATCGCTCAGACGCTGGGCATCAGCCATCAGACCGTGAAGAATCATATGACCTCGATCCTTAAGAAACTGGACGTACGCGACCGCACACAGGCAGCAGTCTACGCATTGCAGCGCGGCTGGGTGCGCGCGCAAGACAAGAAGCCCTAGGCACAGTGGCAGACAAACAGTGAGGGAAAACAGCGATGGCTCAGGGTCTTCAGAACGAAGTGCTGCGTGAGCTGGAAACAGAGTACGACAATATCCGCAAGCGCGTACAGGAAAATCAGCGCCTGATCGAGCAGACACAACTCGAAGTGACCCGCATGCGCGAGCGCAATATCGCCATCAGTGCACAGTTGAGTCGCGTGGAGACGAACTTCGACACCATCCCCCGCGCCGACATCAAAGCGGCCTACGACAGCGCCATGGACGCCAATAAACGCCTGTTGACGCTGCAGGGACAGCTTGAGAAAGCGAAAGCCACATTGAGCGAACTGCAACGCTTCGAGCAATTGCTGGGACGGCTGCTCGACCTGGTGCGCACACTGGGGCCCGAAGCTGCAACATACCGTGTCCCTGTGCCAGCTCCTGCAGCCAGCGAACGCGAGGCAGAGCAGCTATCGCGACGGGCGATCATCAACGTAGTAGAAGCGCAAGAAGCAGAGCGGCAACGCCTGGCACGTCAGATGCACGATGGCCCCGCGCAGTCGCTGACCAACTTCATTTTGCAGGCGGAGATCTGCCAGCGGTTGTTCGATCGCAATCCCGACCGCGCTCAGGAAGAACTCAATAACCTAAAAGCTGCGGCGAACAGCACCTTCCAGAAGGTGCGCGATTTCATCTTCGATCTGCGCCCGATGATGCTCGACGATCTGGGCCTGGTGCCTACTATGCGTCGCTATGCAGAGGCATTCGAAGAGAAAACGGGCATTCAGACCCAATTGAACGTGCTGGGCGATGAGCGACGGTTGCCCAGCCATATCGAAGTCATGATGTTCCGATCAATCCAGACCATCATGGCTAACGCGCGAGACAACCTGGGAGCCAAGACGGTCAATGTAGTGATAGATGTCGGCCCAGACTGGCTGAAGGCGACCATCGAGCATGACGGGCGCAGCTTCGACCCTGCCGAAGTCCTGGCACATAGTGAGCAGGGAGACGTGTCTGGGCTACGCACTCTCAAGGAACGGATCGAGCTGGTCGGGGGGATGTTGGAAGTCAACAGCGCGGAGGACGAACCTAATCGCTTCGTCGTCATGCTGCCTGCCGTTTGACGGGCGGAAAGACGGCGTTCGAGCGTCAGGGGCGGAGGGTGGCGTTTTTTTCGACAGCGCTACCCTCCTGTGTTTTTGGGACTTTGAGCCTGTTTGCGCGTTTTCGACATCAGACTACACTAGTTAGCAATTGAGACAGGTTGTCACATGGCCTGATCTATCCCGGTGCAGACGGTTCGGGAGGGAAAACCTTATGCGAGGTCGAGTGCTGATCCTGTTGGGCATGGTCATCATCCTGGTGATTGTGCTCGTGTTCGTGTTGATGTCCGGCGGCGACGAAGCTGGACAAGAAGGAACAACTGAAACCCCGGCTGCGGCGGCAGAGACCACTCCCCTGCCTGAAGAACTCAGCCCCCGTTTCCTGGATATGGTGGAGATCGTGGTGGCGATTCAGGACTTGCCGCGCGGCATTGTGATCCCACCTGATGGCGTCGGCGTGCAGCTCTGGCCACAGGAAGCGTTGCCCGAACCCGGCAACTACTTCACGGCAGAAGAGCTGGAGGATGTGATCGGTCAGATCGCACGCACCGATATTCCACGAGGGATGCCTATTCTGGCCAGGCAGATCGTGCCTAATCTCTATGAGATCGCGCAGACAGGATCAGACGCAGCGGCTCTGATGCGGGCCTTCGAAGACGATCAGCCACGGGTAGCCGTGTCTATCCCGTTGGATCCTACAGGGGTAGGGCAAGTGGCTTACGGCATCCAACCGGGTGACTTCGTAGATGTGATCCTGTCCTTCCTGTATATTGACGTGGACCCCACCTTCCAGACGCGCATGCCTAACAACGTCTCCCTGATTACCCGGCTGGAGACAGGCGAATTGAGCATCGGCGCTCCGCGGCAAGGCCGACCGGAAGCCAGTACCCTATCTCCGGAAGGAGTCTTGCTCAGCCCCAGTGAACCCTCCCAGCGACCTCGTCTGGTCACACAGCGCACGGTGACCAACGCCTGGGTGTTGCACGTCGGGTATTTCCCACCGGGTGGAGATATTGTGGGTGCTACACCCACGCCACAGGCTATCGAAACAGTTCCGCCACCTGGCCAGGGAGAAGCTCAACAGGCAACGCCGCAACCGACGGCCACGCCTTATCTGCCTCTGATCATCACGCTGGCGGTGACACCTCAAGACGCACTGGTGCTCACATGGGCAGTGGACGCGCAGATTCCCATCACCCTGGCATTGCGCACAGCTGGTGACAACAGCGTGGTGGCGACCGACCCTGTGTCGTTGGACTATATGATCCGCACGTACAATGCGCAGCCGCCGGTAGCGCTGGAGTTCGCCCTCGAACCGCCGATCACCAGCGTACGACGCTTTGACATTGGGCAACTGCACAGCTTCTTGCAGCAGGCGGTTGGCCAGAGTGCCGCAGGGGAATAGCAACTTGGACAGAAGCATTGACTTTGCGTTAAAATAGTATAAAGGGCACGCGCTCGCGCGAGCGTCCGCATGCCCTTTATACTCATCGGCGGATGGTGCACTGGATACAGTGGGTTGGTGAGGCAGACAAGGTAGCGACTATGAGTAGCGAGCGTCAGGTCATCAAAGTGCTGATTGTTGACGACATTCCGGACACGCGCGAGAACATCCGTAAACTGCTCGCCTTCGAGCCGGACATCGAAGTAGTCGGCGGAGACGGCGCCAGCACAGGGCGCGAGGCCATTGAACTGGCCACCCAGTACAAGCCTGACGTGGTACTGATGGACATCAATATGCCCGATATGGATGGCATCACTGCCACCAAGCAGATCACGATGGCAGTACGCACGGCTGCTGTGGTGATCATGTCGGTGCAGAACGAACAGGGCTACATGCGCCAGGCTATGCTGGCAGGTGCGCGTGATTTCCTGACCAAGCCGGTGTCCAGCGAAGAACTGTACGCGACCATTCGGCGTGTGTACGAGCGCAACGAGCCGATCCGTCAGCAAGAAGCACAGATGTCGTCGCTGCGTACAGCCATAACGCGCGAGGGCAAGCCGAGTGCCCTGACTCCCATTGCGGGTGCGGGGCATATCATTGTCGTCTATAGTCCTCAGGCAGGCGCAGGGGTCACCACGGTTGCCACCAATGTGGCTGCTGCATTGATGCGCCACGATACTCGTGTGTTGCTAGTGGACGCCAACCTGCAATTCGGAGACGTTGATACGTTCCTGAATGTGCAGGCACAGCGTAGCATCGCCGATCTCACCAAGAATGTGCACGACATTGACCAGGAGATGGTTGACAGCGTCCTGGTCACACACGCCAGCGGTTTGAAAGTGCTGACGGCCCCTTCGCTTCCTGTAGCAGCGTATGATATCTCGTCGGACGCGGTTCGCGAACTGGTACAACAGTTGTCCAAGTCCTATGACTTCGTGATCGTAGATACGCCGACGCAGTACGACGACATGACCCACAAGCTGTTTGACGTAGCGGAGCGGATCATCCTGGTAGCCAACCCAACCATTCCCTGTGTGCGCAATGTGCGCAAGATGCTGGACATCTTCCGGGACGCCGGAATGCTGGACAAGGTCCTCTTTGTGCTCAACCGCGTGCTGAGCGAGAAAGAGCGCGGGCGAGGAGCGGTGCCCGTCAGTTCCATCGAAAGCCATCTCAAGTTCAAAGTGGTGTCAACCATCCCGCTGGACAACGCGGCCATGCTGGTCGCAGTGAACCAGGGTGTTCCGTTGGTCGCCAAGGCCAAATCTCAGTCTCCAGGGAGAGAACTGATAGAACTGGCCGAACAGGTGCGGAAGTCAGTGGAGCAAGAACGACCAGAAGAGAGCAAACCGCAGACTGAGCCGCGTTCGAAGAGCGGTCTGCGGGCTTTGCTGAGCGGAAACTGATGGTGTTTACGGAAATCAGCCGGGAGAGTCGGGAAGCATTCGGGAGGTGAGTATGTCCCTGTTAAGAAGAATCGAACGGGGTGGTCAGGCGGGCGAGAAGCCGCAAACATCCAAACTAGAGCAGGTGCGTCAGGCGCAGGTGCCTACTGCGGCGGGTGCTGTCGCAGCACGTCGGCCTGACGGCGGAGGCTATCAGGACCTCAAAGTCCGCATCCAGAACAAGCTGCTGTCCGAACTGGATGCCAGCGTAGACCCGCGCTCGCCAGAGGTG
>FWPU01008290.1_pt1 | contig 14772 bp, 11 predicted proteins | sample 2228361 | NCBI WGS metagenome assembly FWPU01 (sample SAMEA103939777, study PRJEB20133) | metagenome
GGAAGGCTGATCGCGCATGGATTGGTTGATGCTCGTGACTGCCCTGGAGGTGGCTTGCTTGAGAATGGGTATGCAAATTCTTGTGGTTTGGAAAAAGCACGCCCTATGGTGGAAAGGTGGCAAAACCAATTTGACACCTCCATTTTGAAAGTGGCTCGTGAGATCAATTTACCAGCAATGTTGATCAAAAAGTTATTTGCTGTCGAGAGCCAGTTTTGGCCAGGGGAATTTCGAATCGCAAAGGAATATGGATTGGGACAAGTTACCGATCTCGGTGCAGATGCAATTTTTATATGGAATCCATCCTTCTTTGATAGGTTTTGTCCAACGCAATTGGATGAAAGCGTATGTGCGAAAGGCTACTTACGGTTAGATGAACAAGAACGGGCACTTTTACGCGGTGCCTTGGCTATCCAAGCAAATGCAGACTGTGAAGACTGTCCTAACGGTATCAGCATAGAACAGGCGGAATTAAGCGTTACAATCTTTGCTCAGGGATTGCTTGCTAATTGTGGGCAGGTTGCGCGCTCTGTCTATAATGCAACGGGTGAATCGCCTGGAGAGGTAAGCAAATATGAGGATTTGTGGCGCTTTACCTTAGCCAACTATCATGTCGGACCGGGGTGCACCTCTTACGCGCTTCATTCGACTTGGCAGAGTCGGGAGCCTTTGGATTGGGAACATGTGTCGACACACTTCACCGAAGCCTGCCAAGGTGCGGTTTCGTATGTCGATCAAATTGCTCAATCTATGCGTTGACTCTTAAAACAAGGCGCGGACTAATTCAAGGAACTCTTCCCATTCCTCTTGAAAGAAATGTAATGTAACATTATTCAATTCCAGGTGGTATGTTGTTTCACCATCCGGTTCCTTTGCTTTCCATGCCATGTAATTTTCAGTCTCAGCGATGGTCTGTGTCTTAAGGTTGGGAACTTCTTCGGACATATTTCCTCCAAGAGTATCGTGGTGCCATTTCTATGGATATCTTATTCATTGAATTGTGTGCTTCTAAGGAGCAGGTAAAACATACCAAGGGTTAACAAAACCGCCAAGATAACGTACCTCAAAATGCAGATGAGGACCGGTTGAGTGTCCGGTGCTGCCTGCATACCCAATCAATTGACCTTTTGTCACACTTCTTCCACATCCAGCAACAACCCGACTAAGGTGAGCATAGAGTGTTTGATAACCGTTGCCATGGTCAATCATAACCATATTGCCGTAACCGCCGAGCGCGGAGCCAGCAAAAACAATAACACCGCTATCAGCGGCATAGATCGTTGCACCTTCCCCAGCACCGATATCAATAGCTAAGTGACCCGACCAATAATCGTTGCCAGAGATGTAGTGACTGTCGGAGGGCCAGATAAAAGAGCCACTTCCCAAAGCACCTCCCTCGGTTACCTCGGTACAGGTGCCACTACCATAGAGACCTCTTGAAACACCAGCGGCTCCCCTTGGTATGGTTGGAATCAACCATTGGCGGAAGTCACGGTGTCCCCCGGGTATCATCACAAGTGTTCCGGGAGTTATGACTGGGTTTGTCAAATCCAATTTGTTCCCGGGGAAGTTCAGAATGTCCTCTACCTTTGCTTCAAATTTCTTTGCAATTCCGTCCAACGTATCACCTTCTTGCCAGACGTAAAGAACGCCGTTAACAGGTGGGATTATTAATTCCATGCCTGGGGTAAGCATGTCTGGATTATCGTTCAGGAGGTCATAATTTGCCCATAACACGGTTTCCGGAGTGATACCAAAGGAACGTGCTATTGCAAAAACCGAATCACCGGTGCTAACTGTGTAAGTTACCGGCTCCTGACGAGGGCGGGTAGGAACGATCGTGCGAAGGTTGATATGTCTAGAGATGGTTCTAGAAAAGGATGATTGGTGAAGTTCGGGAGGGAGAACTTGGGTATTTTCAGAATCCATCTCTGATAAATGATTCGGTTGCATGGCTGCAAATGCTTGAGTAACCTCGAGGGTTGGTCTTCGATAGGTGCGCCAACCGAGGTAAAAAGCCAGTGAAATAGAAAGGAAAGCAATTGCCCAGGAACCCCAATAAAGCCATCGTTCCCCCTTTGATGGGGATTCCTGTGGAGGATTATTCACAAGTTGTCCTCAGTAAGGGTTTCAAGGAATTCCTGATTATTCGCAGTACGAGCAAGACGCTGCAAGATCGCTTCGGTAGCCGTGGCTGGATCAAGCCCAGCACCCTGAGGCGGAGGAGTGATCATTTGGTCAAACATTCGACGCATCAGCCAAACGCGTTGGGTTATATCGGGTCCTAATAATAATTCTTCACGTCGAGTGGATGACCGTTCAATATCTATTGCCGGAAAGATACGCCGTTCCTGAAGACGACGAGATAGGTGAAGTTCCATGTTACCTGTACCTTTGAACTCTTCATAGACCACATCATCCATACGTGAACCTGTATCAATCAAGCAAGTAGCGATGATGGTCAGCGAACCGCCCTCCTCGATGTTACGGGCTGCACCGAAGAAACGTTTAGGGGGGTAAAGCGCTGAAGGGTCTATACCACCTGAGAGGGTTCGACCGGAAGGGGTCACAACTAAGTTGTATGCTCGGGCTAATCGTGTGATGGAATCCATGAGAATGACGACATGGCGTCCGATCTCTACTAAACGCTTGGCACGCTCCAAGACCATTTCGGCAACGCGCACATGGGAGGTAACTGGTTCGTCGAACGTAGATGAAACTACCTCCGCTTCAACGGATCGGTCCATGTCGGTGACTTCTTCAGGGCGTTCACCAATGAGTGCAACCATAAGGTGCACATCGGGGTATTTGGTAGAGATCGCATTTGCGATTTGCTTGAGAATCGTAGTCTTACCCGCTTTGGGAGGCGACACGATCAGACCACGTTGTCCCCGCCCTATGGGGGTAACAAGGTTGATCAAGCGCGTTGCTAGGGTATGGCGATCGGTTTCTAAGTCGAAACGTACATCGGGGAAAATCGGGGTGAGCGATTCGAAGACCGGACGATCTCTCGCAGTTTCTGGGTCTAATCCATTAATTGATTCTACTTTGAGCAAGCCATAGTGTTTTTCCGATTCGCGCGGAGGGCGGACGTGACCGATGACTAAATCTCCGCTGCGCAAGCCATATCGTCTGATCTGGGATTGCGATACATAGACATCATAAGGTCCGGGCTGATAGTGTCCTGAGCGCAAAAAGCCAATTCCTTCGCTCATAATTTCCAATATGCCTCCGCGAAGTTCTAAGCCTTCGCGCTCAGCCTCCGCTTGTTGGATTCTCAAAATAAGGTCCTCTTTTTTCAAACGGTTGAAGTTCTCGACGTTTAGGTCTTTTGCCATCTGCCTTAGGGCAGAGAGTGGTGCGTTTTCAAGTTCAATAACTCTCATATTTCACTTTCTCTATATAGGATGATATTTAGTTGGGAAAACAATGAAGTTGTGTTTTGCGTGACTGCCACCCTGAGTCACCGCATATGATTCATGCGCATTCGTTTATCCAATACTCAAGAAGTCCTCTAAAATAATTAGATGAATACTTATGGGGCTTTATTAAATAAGTTTCAAAAAATCGTTAGCATTTGGAATACTGAAAATCTTTGTTCAAATAAATTATAGCATGATTATAGGTAACCTGCAAGGCTAATTTGATTTTAGAAGATATTCTAATCATTCAATTATTTAGGTTGCTTTAAGCGTGTAAGTCACATCTGGAATAATATTTTTTCAATAACATCTATTGCATTTTCCACTTTCCTTAGATATAATACACCCAATTTTATCTTGGAACAATAGGAGTAAAACTAAGGTTCTTCTAAACGCTGAGACCGGGACGAGTAGCCGAACTTGCATACAACAGGGATAGAAGACCGATGACTGAAAGTCTTCTTTGTATTGCAGACGGTGAAAACCACCCGCGAGCGTAACCCAGAACGGGGCTTGTATGCCCCCAGTAAGGGAAACGGTTGCTCCGTTATTGGCATAAGAGATGAGTTTGGTGGTCTACCGACTCAATCTGGGTGGAACCGCGTGACTGTTGCTCTCGCCCCAGAAAGGCGAGGGCTTTTTGTTCTTTATATAAATAGAAATAGGATTACTTCATGGATTAAACAAATCACAGTAAGTTTTAAATCATGGAGGTCAAGGTGAAAGAGGAACAGGAAATATCTAATGAGCATAGTGATTTATATCGCATTCGCCATTCGGTTGCCCATGTGATGGCGCAAGCAGTTTTGGAAATGTTTCCAGAGGCAAAGTATGCTATTGGTCCACCAATTGAGGATGGTTTTTATTATGATTTTGATTTGCCTCGCCCACTCACTCCGGAAGACTTGCAGCAAATAGAGAAGCGCATGCGCGAAATCATTCAAACAAGGCAACGGTTTGAGAAGCGGAATGTTTCTGCCGAGGAAGCGCGACATATCTTTGCCAATCAACCCTATAAACTTGAATTAATTGATGGGTTGGAACAAGGAGGCTATGACGAATATGGTGAACCTCTGGTGGAAAAACCGGAAATTTCCATCTACACAAGTGGTGATTTTATAGATTTGTGTCGGGGACCTCATGTAAATCACACCGGCGAGATCAATCCAGACGCGTTTAAACTCCTACAAGTGGCTGGCGCATATTGGCGTGGAGATGAAAATCGTCCAATGCTTCAGCGCATTTATGGCACTGCCTGGAAAACGGCGGAGGAGTTAGAACGCTATTTATGGAAACTAGAGGAGGCGCGGAAGCGTGACCATAGACGCTTAGGGAAAGAATTAGACCTATTCAGTGTGAGTGATGAGGTTGGAGCAGGCTTAATTCTCTGGCATCCTCGTGGGGGAATGATGCGCAAGATCATCGAAGATTTCTGTCGTGCAGAACATGAGCGAGGTGGTTATGAGTTTGTGTACTCACCTCATATCGGTAAAGCAAGCCTGTGGGAAGCCAGTGGTCACTTGGATTGGTACCAAGAAAATATGTACTCACCGTTAGACATTGAGGGGCAAAAATATTACTTAAAACCAATGAACTGCCCTTTTCATATCCAAATTTACAAAAGCAAGACGCGTTCCTACCGTGACTTACCATTACGCTATGCCGAGTGGGGTACGGTTTATCGCTATGAACGAAGTGGTGTGCTGCATGGGCTATTGCGTGTTCGAGGGTTCACACAAGACGATGCACATCTATTCTGTCGCCCAGATCAAATGCTGCAAGAGATCGATCGCGTCCTTCTCTTCAGTCTGAATCTATTGAGAGCCTTTGGTTTCCAAGATTTTCAAGCATATCTTTCTACGCGTAATCCGCAAAAGGCTGCCGGAACTCCAGAACAATGGATTGCACCTACTGAAGCACTTCGGCAGGCTCTAGAACGAGCGGCGGTTCCTTATCGGATTGACGAAGGTGAAGCAACTTTCTATGGTCCTAAAATTGATGTGAAGGTTCGTGATGCTCTTGGTAGGGAATGGCAATTGAGCACAATCCAATTTGACTTTACCCTTCCTGAACGTTTCAATCTCACCTACATTGGGGAAGATGGACAGGAACATCGTCCTTATATGATTCACCGCGCTCTGTTAGGATCGATGGAACGGTTCATGGGAGTTTTAATTGAGTATTATGCGGGTGCTTTTCCCGTTTGGTTGGCACCTGTGCAAGCCGTAATCATTCCCATTGCGGACAGACACCTCTCTTATGCTCAAGAAGTTACCCAAAAACTCAAAGAATCGGGGTTGAGAGTGGAACTAGATGATCGTAGTGAGCGAATGAATGCAAAGATACGCGATGCTCAGATGCTTAAAATCCCGTATATGTTGGTGATTGGGGATCGAGAAGTGGAGAGAAGCACAGTATCGGTACGCCTACGCAGTGAGGAGAATTTAGGCGCCATGTCTTTGCAAGATTTTCTCCAACTTGTACAGGAAGATATTCGAGAGCGCAAATGAGAATTTGGGTTGTGGATAGATGCTGAACTTACTTCATTCGTCGTTGATCCAAATGACATCGCTTTTGGAGTAAGAATAATAACTCTCGTTAGCATTTATACGAACCAATCTGTTCAACTTGACGTCTTGGCTAATGGATGTTATGATGCGGTTGGAGATTTTACCTCATGGATGTAAGTCATACCCCTGAGCACACGCGTGAAGAGGGTGAAAAAGGCTCTAGGAGTAACATCAAGGGGGATATGACGAAGGCTTCAAAAGCGGAAACCGCTGAGGAAAGCCGTATTTCTTTACTATGGACTCGATTCGCTCACCTCGGTCTTGCCGATCCAATGCTCAGGATGGGCACTCATATGCTTTCCATCGCCCTAGCACTGGTGGTGGTATGGGTGATGCGTGAATTTTATCTTAGCGCACAAGTACAGCAAGTAACCAACAAAGCCGCATTGGCTGCCATCCTTCCAACGGCAACGCCGACTCCTGCAATGCCAAATCAGTCGCTAGAAGAATCGACTGTAACTTCCGGGTTTGCAGGCATCCCACGCCTCATTCAAATTCACACGACCATCCCCACTCGCCCTCGTACCGAGGTCATCACCTATGTTGTCCAACCAGGTGATACACTCTTTGGCATTGCGGAGAAATTTGGGCTCAAACCCGAAACTATCCTTTGGGGAAATTATTACACATTGGCAGATAACCCACATAACCTGACTCCTGGACAAGAACTTAACATCTTGCCCATGGACGGCACCTACCATCGTTGGTCAGCAGGCGAGGGTTTGAATGGAGTTGCCCAAGGATATGGTGTAACCCCTGATGTGATTGTCAATTGGCCTGGCAATCACTTAAATCCTGAAATCTTGGGTGATTGGTCACACCCAAACATCGAACCGGGAACATTTCTTTTCGTCCCCGGAGGCAAGCGACAGTTTGTCACATGGAGTGCGCCACGCATTACTCGTGATAATCCTGGCGTTGCCAAGGTCATTGGTCAAGGAGCCTGTGGGGTTGTTCCTGATGGAGCCGTCGGTACTGGTACGTTCATTTGGCCAAGCAGTAACCATTTCCTATCCGGTTACGACTATTCGCCCTCTGCAAACCATTATGGTATAGATATTGCTGGAAAATTAGGTGAGCCTATTTGGGCTGCAGATCATGGCGTGGTCGTTTACGCTGGATGGAATAATTTTGGTTATGGCAATATTGTCGTCATTGACCACGGAAACGGGTGGCAAACTCTGTATGCTCATATGGATGTAGTCTCTGTATATTGTGGTCAAAGTGTCTATCAAGGATCAACCATTGGAACGATCGGAACAACCGGTAAATCCAGCGGACCTCACCTCCACTTCGAGATGATGCACGATACCTATGGTAAAGTGAATCCTTGGGATTTTCTACCATAGTAGAAAACCAAAAAAGAAGACATGTCGTTGAGACGTGTCTTCTTTTTTTAAAGACGCATGGCTAAAAAGGGTACCAACATCTCTTCCGAAGAAAGCCCTCCATGACGTCCGAGTAACTGATTCTCTTTTTCAGCCCACCACAGATACGAATCCCCCTGAGCAATGACGATCAGGTCACCGATGCGATCACGTAGACGAGGATGGGGTCTGCCAGGTCCAAACAGCCCCGATTGCACTGCCTCGAGTGGATCAAGAAATTTGAATTGACCACGCCAAGTTTGTTCAATGTAATCACGAACGGTTTGAGTATGACCTGGTCGCATATAAAGGTACATTAGGCGATTTTCTCCAGTGGGTAAAAGGTGAAGACGCTTTGTTAATCCTGGGTGATAACGTAGATCCCGTTGATGATCAAAGCGCGTGGCAATTTGACCATGATCCGCAGTCAGTATTAGAACCGTATTCCCTTTGGTGGATTTGCTGAGTCGGTGGAAAAATAGACGTTCGAACGCTTGACTGAAATTAACGAATTCCTCTATAGTTCGTTCGTCATCCGGTCCGTAACGATGAGAGAGATGATCCACTTCTCCCCAATATATCCAGATATAGGAACGTTCTTCTATTGTGTTCTCTAGCAATTGGCGTCCATTGATCCATAAATCAGCCGCTGTTCCAAAGGAATAAACCTTGACATCTTTGAAGAGCATTTGTGAAAGACCTGAGCGAGCAATGGTGTGATGTTGAAACGCATAAACTTTAACTCCATTGGCAGAGAGGTGAGAACCTAACGTTGGTAAAGAAAGAAAATTCTCTGGATCAAACCCTGCTCGCCTCAGACTACCCGAATCGTTGCGGAAAGACATTGGGGAATGAAAGATCATGTTTGCAACGATTCCATATTCCTTCAACCACAATTCATAGCCCATAATTCCATGCTCTACGGCGCCACGTCCAGTCCATAGGCTAGTAAGTGCAGCCGAGGTGGTACTAGGCACAATAGAGGTGAGAGGTGCAAGCACCCCTTCTTGCATAAATTGAGACCATATTGGCGTAATTCCCTCCCAGATGAACCTTTGCAAACGATGGAACGAGAGAGCATCCATGAGGATCAATAATACGTGATCTACAAGGTCTCCCAAATGTTCTAGGATCCTTTTATCCAAAGCGCCTATTCCAAACCCTGGGACACCTAATAATTGGCAGATTCCAGAAGGAATATTTAAAATGGACCTCCCCGTATAATCCGGGTATACAAATTCCTCACCTAACTCAAGTTGATCAAACCGCAGGGCTTTTAATTCAGGAAGAAGTTTTTCGGTTAAATCGGTCATCGTCTGGTCTTTCTCTTGAAAATTGTTGTTATCCCATTTGATATAATGGCAACATGGATCATGGCATGGCTCAACGTAATTCTTTCAAGGGGATCATTGTTCGTAAGTTTTTGCTAACGTTTTTCCTGATAGCGGTGTTGGGCTGTCATGAAGAGATTACCAATCCTCAACCTGACCTTCCGGTTACATCCAATGGTATATCAGAAGAAACCCATGTGGTGGGAGATGCTCTCTCGCCAAACACGACATTCGGGGAGAAAAATGAGATCGCATCAACGTTGGAAGTCATTCATCCATCCGACTTAGAAGGAATTACGCTCCAATTCTGGCATGTTTGGTTCGGCGAGCAAGGGGATCTGCTCCAATCTTTAATAGACGAGTTTAACCTCAAGAACGATTTCGGCATTCAAGTTGTTTCACATTACAAAGGCAATTATAACGAGTTATACAAAGACATAGACGAAGCAATTATTTCTAAAGAATTGCCTGACATAAGTATTGGTTATATCTATCAAATCCTTACATGGCAATCCCTTGGTAATGTGGTTGTGGACCTAACACCTTACTACAACGATTCAAAATGGGGGCTAACCCAAGAGGAGCGCTTCGATTTTTATCCAATATTTTGGGTTCAGGACCTTGTAAATGGGGTACATCTTGGGTTCCCCGCGCAACGGTTTACTCAAGTGATGGTCTACAACCGAACTTGGGCGCGTGAACTTGGGTTTGGAACCCCGCCATATACGCCAACGGAATTTAAAATACAAGTCTGTGCTGCAGCACAGGCAAATCTTTCAGATAATGACCTGCAAAATGATGGCACGGGTGGATGGGCAATTAATACCTCTCCCGCGGCGATATTATCCTGGTTCTATGCTTTTGGCAGCCAGATCATTCAACCTTCTAAGGCAGGTTATTTATTTAATACTTCGACCTCACAAAACGCTTTGTCCTTTCTAAAAGATCTCAAAGACAGTGGATGTGCCTGGCAAGCAAATGACCCATATGTTGAGACGGAGTTCGCTACTCGACGTGCTTTGATCATAACCGCTTCTATTGCAGACCTACCATATATCGAAAAAGCATTGGACCTTTCTGGAAGCATGGATGAATGGACGATATTTGCCTTCCCATCCCCAATCGATCAACCAACGATCGTTGTCTACGGACCTTCCTTCGTGGTCTTTGAAAGTACCCCTAAGAGGCAAATGGCTGCTTGGTTATTTGTCCGTTGGTTGCTATTACCAGAGAACCAGGCTCGGTGGATTGAAGTTGGCAGCACATTGCCAATTCGGAAATCAACTACCCAATTTTTAAGTGAATATGCTTCAATTCACCCTCAATGGTCTGCAGTGTTTAACCTGCTTCCCTTTGCTCAAGTTGAGCCTTCCTTCCCCTCGTGGAGTGTTGTACGGTGGGCTGTGAGTGATGTAGGGACACAAATCTTTCGTCCGTACTTTACTGCGGACCGTATCCCTGCCACCTTAGCACTGCTCGATGAGACTGCAGCGGAACTCGACGCGTCATTTCAAAAATAAAATTTCTATAGTTCACCTTTCATAGTTACACTATGTCTTTCAAGCGAGAAAAAGCCGATTCATCACTCCAACATGTCATTATCTATACGGATGGTGCTTGCTCTCCGAACCCAGGTCCGGGTGGTTGGGCAGCGATTATTGACTTTGGAGAGGAAAAGAAGATTCTCACTGGTTCCGAAAACTGGTCAACGAATAACCGTATGGAACTGACCGCAGCGATTCGCGCCCTTCAAGCGCTTGATCGCCCTTCACGAGTAGATATCTACACCGATTCAGAATACCTTCGTCGCGGTATCACCGAATGGTTGCCGCGTTGGCAAGCGAGGAATTGGAAACGCAAAGGCGGCTCACTTGCCAACCTTGACCTATGGCAGTCTTTGGATTCACTCATCAAACAACATAAGGTTAACTGGCATTGGATACGCGGTCACTCCGGTAACCCACATAATCAATTCGCCGATCACCTTGCACGCAAGGCAATCCCCAAAGAATAGAATTTCAAAGCCGACCCATCCTGAAAGCGACCCTCCGCATCAAGAAGACCAAGTTACCAGAATCAGAAATTATGTGGATAGGAGGCTTTTCTTTATGTTATCTAAATTATCATCTCGCCAGTTAAATAAAATCTCAACCTCTAGACATCTATGCTTATTTCCTCCTATGTAACCATATTCCGGGTAGGTAGCCTATTGCTCTTTAAATAACTTTACTCTTCTAATCAAGTATCACCAAAGCCAACCTGTTTTTGATGATCAAATTTGCTAACATCTAACACTTGTTGAATCTCGCGAATCCAAGTACACTAACCTGTAGAATTGGAGGGCTCAATGAAAATCATCAGTATAATATCCTATATCCTTGCTGCGATCTTCATCTTGTTTGGAGTTTTATTCCTCTGGGCATCCTTCGGAGAGCAATTCAACTCTGGCTGGTTTGTCACTGGTTTGATCACCGCTGGCATAGGATTCGGGTTGCTTATTGCAGGTTACTTCATCGGAAGGCGAAGCATAGCACGAGAAACGGCTACTGAGACAGTCACTTTGAAAATAGACCTACCAGGTAACGTGAATTTGGATAGCCTGAAATGTAGGTCGTGTGGTGGTGTCTTGACCAGTGAGAATGTCAAGTTGGTCGCAGGAGCTCCGGTTGTCACTTGCCCATACTGCGGGACAACCTACCAGATTACAGAAGAGCCAAAGTGGTAACGAACTTCATCATAAAAGATAAATCGGTCATTCACATGATGTGTAACTATATATAGATATAGGTGAGGCATGAAGAGGACTAAAACAATATTCTTCATCGTTATTGTATGTAGTTTGTTTTTCCTTACTGGAAAAGTTGATGCACAAACGTACTCCTTTAGCCTAGACAAAATGACCGTGGATGTATATTGGGAGGAAGATGGGACATTGTCCGTAGATTATCTCTTCATCTTTACCAACGATGTCTTTGCTTCACCCATAGACTATATTGATGTGGGTTTGCCTAATAGCCATTACAATATTCAGAATATCTATGCAGAAGTCAACGGACATCCCCTAACAGATATTTCGGAGTCGCCCTATGTCAAGCCTGGAGTAGCCATTGGGTTAGGTACTTATGCTATTCAGCCTGGCTCAATGGCTCAGGTTTGGGTGTCCATCATGGGAATTGAGCGTGTCCTATACACTGATAGCGAAGACCAGAATTATGCAAGTGCTGTATTCTCACCCACCTGGTTCGGTTCAGAGTTTGTCCATGGCAAAACCGATATGACTGTAACCTATCACCTTCCTCCAGGAATTAAACCTGAAGAACCCAAATGGCATGAAGCCCCTCCAGGCTTTCCCCAAAATCCCATTACTGGTTTGGATGGACAAGGGCGTATTATTTATATCTGGAACAATCCGAATGCGAATGCATTCACCCAATACAAATTCGGTGCCTCCTTTCCCAAATCCTATGTTCCCGAGGCAGCGATCGTTCGCCCAAATCCCTTCGAGTGGATTAAAAATATCAACCTTGAGTGTGTAATTCCAATTCTCTGCTTTACCATTTTTATTGTAATTATTGCAATAAGCATCATTGCGAACCAGCGACGGAAACTTCAGTATCTTCCCCCAAAGATCGCTATCGAAGGTCACGGCATCAAGCGAGGTCTAACTGCTGTCGAGGCTGCCATTCTTATGGATAAGCCCGTTGATGTCATTCTCACGATGATTTTGTTCTCCTTATTGAAGAAAAATGCAGTAAAAGTATTGCAACAGGATCCTTTAAAAATCGAAAAAACAGAGCCAATTCCAGAGGACCTTCGTGATTATGAGAAAGAATTCATTGAAGCATTTTCTCATGAAGATAGCGCGATGAGAAAAAAGGCTCTGCAAGAGACCATGATTAACTTGGTGAAAAGCGTTTCGCAAAAAATGAAGGGCTTTAGCCGCAAAGAGACTATAGCCTACTATCAGGACATTGTCAATCGCGCATGGAAACAGGTTGAAGCAGCAGATACTCCAGAAGTGAAATCCCAAGCGTATGAAGAGGTCATGGAATGGACAATGCTCGATCGAGAGTACGAACGAAAGACAAAGGATGTTTTCCAAAGCGGTCCTGTATATGCGCCAGTATGGTGGCCTCGTTATGTGCCAAGTTATAGAGGAGCAGCATCTGCTCAGCCAACGAGCGCAGCACCTAGTGCTGCTCCAAGCAGTCGGACAATGCCCAAATTACCCGGGTCAGACTTTGCAGCTTCTATTGTCAATGGTGTTCAAAACGTAGCCACCAATGTCATCGGCAATATCACTGAATTTACCAATGGGATCACAAAAGTTACCAATCCTCCACCGGTAACCTACACCCAAACGAGGAGTGGAGGGTATCGTTCCTCAGGAAGCAGAAGTTGCGCTTGTGCCTGCGCGTGCGCATGTGCGGGTTGTGCGTGTGCTTGTGCCGGTGGAGGGCGATAATGCGATGTTATCAACCTATCGTCAGCCTAGGGTGACAAGGAATGGGCTTTTTAACTAATTTCTCTTGGTTGAGAATCAACGCTAGCGCTAATGAGAAAGGTTTGCCAGAATTTGGTCTCTATCATTTTGCTCTAGAGGAATCACACGGGCGTGCTCGTGTCCATCTCAGAATTGAACGAGGAGATGACAAACGACCTTCCCATGGAACTTTGCTGGTCAATGCGAACCAAGTCGTTCAACTAAATTACACAGCAGCCATTATGGCATACTTTGCACTCTCGAAAATGCCTAAAGAGGTGGTCATAAGAACGTTAACTCGTCATTTTAACGTTTCACCCTCTGCTGCTTCAAAAGACTATGAGAAGTTCCTAGAGAATATTATTCCCCTTGTCAAACCCGATGGACCGTGCCCGGTCTGTGAATTGGACCTAGATCTCTCTCCTCCATTTAGTTTGAGACCATCGCTGCCATATCGAATGGACATTGCCATTACCTATCGTTGCAACAATGATTGTGTTCATTGTTACAATGCGAGAACGCGTAATTTTCCGGAATTGTCCACTGAAGAATGGGTTAAGATACTCGACCGACTATGGAAGATTGGCATTCCACATATCGTTTTCACCGGAGGCGAACCAACCTTACGTAACGATTTACCCGAATTAATCGCTTACGCACAGAATATTGGGTTTATTACCGGCTTGAACACCAATGGTCGTCGTCTCAGCGATAAGCATTTTGTAGAACAACTAGTTCATGCAGGGTTGGATCACGTTCAAATCACCCTAGAATCTCACAACCCAGACATCCACGACAAAATTGTCGCTGCGCAGGGGGCATGGCAACAAACCGTCAAGGGAATTACCTACGCGCTCGACACACCATTATTCGTCATGACCAACACAACCTTGTTAAGAGACAACGCTCCTTACTTGGGAAATACCCTTGATTTTCTTGCTAAACTCGGTGTGCCTACGGTTGGATTGAATGGATTGATATACTCTGGGCGAGGTGCGGATTGCGACAGAGGATTGTGTGAAAGTGAGTTGCCCGCGCTCCTCGAACTCGCCAAACATCGTACTACTGAAAATAACCAACGGCTGATTTGGTATACTCCCACTCAATATTGTGCTTTTGACCCGATGAGTCTCGAGTTGGGTGTCAAAGGTTGTACGGCTGCCTTGTACAATATGTGCATTGAACCCGATGGGAGCGTATTACCATGTCAATCCTACTATCAATCCCTCGGCAATATCCTCACCGATTCTTGGGAGTCCATTTGGAATCACGACCTTTGTCTATATATCCGAGAACATCATTATATAGATGAACGTTGTAAGTCATGTGTTCTCCTCAAGGAGTGTGGTGGCGGTTGTCCACTATTCAAACATTCGGAATTTACATCCCCCAATTCGTCCTTAAACCGATGAAGAGATAATGAGGCTTCTTATGAACCAATTGTTTGGTCTGTTTCGGCAAATGACAAGTCGGGTAGTTCCTCTACCACCCGGAATCTATCACTATCAAGCACCTCCAGAAGACCCGCGCAATTATCGCTTACACCTACGCATTGAATCCGATGGAAGAGGGATAATGATCGTCAACGCTGCTACGGTG
>FWPU01005778.1_pt1 | contig 14771 bp, 18 predicted proteins | sample 2228361 | NCBI WGS metagenome assembly FWPU01 (sample SAMEA103939777, study PRJEB20133) | metagenome
CGGGGACGATCGGCTTTGTGGGGTTAATTGTGCCGCATGCGCTAAGGCTCATCATCGGGCCCGATCATCGCTATTTGCTGCCCGCCTCGGCTCTGGCGGGCGCTATTTTTCTGATCTTTTGCGATATAGGGGCGCGGACGCTTCGGCCGCCCGCAGAGCTTCCTGTAGGCATGATCACCGCGCTCTTCGGGGCTCCCTTCTTTCTCTATCTGCTGAAGCGCAGCGAAAGGTTAGGTAAAGGGGGAATGCTCTAGCTATGGCCAGCTATAAAGCTGTTTTCTTCGACATGGGGGGGACTCTGGTGCAAAGCTCTCCTTCCTTCTATGAGGCCATATATCGAGCTTATATAGACTTTGAGGTCAAGGTGCCCATGCAGATGTTCCAGGCAGGGTTGAGGGCGGCGTGGGCTCGGCTTGGGAAAGTCTACGGCGAGTGGGTCACAGGCAGAGGCTTTGCGGATGAGGCCTTCTGGCTGACATTTAACAAGGCCGTCTTACGAAAGCTAGGATATCTAAAAGGCTTAAACGCCCTCGCTCAGAAAATCTGGGTCAGGGCAGAATCTCTGTTAAAGGACGCCAAGCTCTATTGCTCGTCTGAAGTCTTTGACGTGCTGTCAAATCTTAAGGCTCAGGGTTACATGCTTGGTGTTATCTCGAATTGGGATGAGAGCCTTAAGCAGGGCTGTAATGATTTCGGCCTCGCAGAATATTTGGATGTCATTCTGGCTTCTCAAGCCGTAGGGATCGCCAAGCCAGACCCCCGTCTCTTCGAGGCAGCTGTGGACAAAGCGGGCGTACAGGCTGAGGAGGCCTTATACGTGGGGGACGTCTACTACACGGATGCTATAGGGGCTTCTCGGGCAGGGCTTACTCCTATCTTGCTCGACCCTCAAGATCTCTTTCCCGATGCCACTTGTATTCGGATTAGAAGGCTTAACGAGATCATCCCGCTTCTACTTGACGGCCGCTTGACTTTATGCTAAGCTTAAGCCAAGCAGGTGGGATAGATTATCCCACATGGTTATGAAATTGGAAGACTGAAAGGAGTGGTTAGAGATGAAGCGGAACACACAAGTGAGAATATTCACCCTGCTTGCGGTCTTGCTCACTCTGTCGGCGGCCTTAGTCGGAGCGGGCGTCAGGGTGACGGATGATCTCGGTCGCAAGCTCGTCTTCGATGCAGTGCCGCAGCGCATCATCGCCACGGCGCCCAGCAGCACCGCGATCGTCTTCGATCTCGGGTTAGATGACAAAATCGTTGGAGTCACTTCGTTGACTCAGTTCTTGAGCTATGCCCCAGAGATCCAGAAGAAGGCCGACCAAAAAGAGAAGGTCGGGGGCATCATAGATTTGAATCTCGAGAAGATCGTGGCCTTGAAACCCGACTTCATCGTACTCGATAACTCTCAAGTGAAGTTCCTAGCCCAGCTCGACGAACTGGGGGCTCGGCTGGGCTTCAAGACATATGTGACAGGACCTAAGAACCTCGACGGCATCATTGAAAACATTTTAGAATTGGGTCTAGTTACTGCAGCGCTGAGCCGCGCCAAAGAGCTCGCCGGGGACATGGAGTTTAAGCGCCTTCGGCTGCGGGACGCGGTAGCAGGGCTGGAGCGCAAGAAAGAGGCCTTCTTCATGGTCTGGCATGACCCCCTTTGGACGACCGGAAGTGACACCTTCCTGGGGCAGGCCCTGGAGCTGGCCGGCTTGAAGAACATCTTCGCGGACATTCAAGGCTTTAAAGTTGTCAGCCGCGAGGAGGTGATCAAGCGCAACCCGGAGACGATTATCGTGGGGCCGGGCGTGCCCGTCACGCTGGAGGAGCTACGGCGCCTGTTCGGGGAGATTCGCGCCGTCAAGAATAACGAGATCTATATCTTGACGCAGGAGCTGGGTTCGATGCTGGAGCAGCCCCAAACGAAGATCGTCGACGGGATCATCCGGCTCTTCGAGCTTGTTTACAAGAAGAAAGTTGAGCTCTAAACATGCAGAAAAGCCCTCGATCAGCGCAGAAGCTTTTAGTCTTGGGGACTGCTTCTCATGCGGGCAAGAGCGCCTTGGTGGCCGGACTCTGCCGGATCTTGGCCAATAGAGGCATTCGCGTGGCCCCCTTTAAAGCGCAGAACATGAGCCTCAATTCGTGGGTCACGCGGGACGGCGGAGAAATCGGCATCGCCCAGGCCGTTCAAGCCCTGGCCGCTCGCACCGAGCCCACAGTAGAGATGAACCCTATTTTACATGGCTTGTTCTGGAACCGCAACTTCCGCGAGGCCTTTCTGGATTACTTATTTGAGCGAAGGGGCTTAGGGCGGGCAGCGCTAAGAAGCCCAGCTTCTGACCCTTATGAGGCCTGGGCAGCCGTCGTCGAAAAACACGTTAATATGGGCTTCATACTCGACTTACTACGCGAGGCGAAAGCATGAAAGAATGGTTAGTGGTGCTACTGGGAGCCTTGGCTATCGATCTTCTGTTCGGTGAGCCGCGCAGGCCCTATCATCCCGTTGTGCGGATGGGACACTTGATTGATATATTGAGAAAGAGGGGCTCCACGCGACCCTATGGCGGCCTTCTGGCTTCCGCCGTCGTCATCGTGAGTGCAGGGCTTTGCTGGGGTTTGCTTTCCTCAGGCTTTTGGGCTTCCCAAGCTCTGGGGCTCATAGTTTCGGCTTTTCTTCTGAAGTCGACTTTCTCTATCACAATGCTCATCGACACGGCTTTAAAGGTGGAGCAGACGATTACAAAAGATTTAGACGCCGCCCGTTCAAAGCTGAGAGCTTTAGTGGGCCGGGACAGCCGCCAGCTAAACGAAGGCGAGATTCGGTCAGCGATCCTCGAGTCGCTTTCAGAGAGCTTCGTGGATGCGATTCTATCGCCCTTGTTCTACTTTGCCCTGGGGCTCCTCTTTGGGGTTATAGGGGGTGTGAGCCTCGCCATCGCCTATAAGACTATTAATACGCTGGACTCCATGCTGGGCTATCAGACAGAGAGACTCAAAGAGCTTGGGTGGGCGAGCGCCAAGCTCGATGACATCGCCAACTATTTGCCAGCGAGGCTGTCTATATTGATTATGGCCTTGGCTAGTATGAGCCTCAATGCCTTACGCATCGGCTTTCGAGATCATGGTCTGGCGGGCAGCCCAAACCCAGGCTGGCCCATGGCCGCGATCGCGGGGGCTTTGCGCGTTAAGCTCTATAAGCCGGGTGCGTATGCGCTCGGGGGCGAGTTCGACTTGCCTCGTTCAGAACACATTAAGCAAGGGGTAGGAATCGTCCGGCGTGCCACAGCTATTACACTGATTCTCGTGGCGGGGGTGATATGGGCTTTTTCAGGGGTTTAATCGGCGGACTGGGCTTTTTATCGGTCATCCCTGTGGGAAGAGACGGTGCAAGCTTTAAGGCTTTCCAAGCTCGTGGCCATCTGCTGCCCCTTCTTGGGCTGGCCATCGGAGCTCCTCTGGGCTATGTCTCTATCGGCTTCTCTTATCTTCCGGCATTCGTGGCCGGAGCCCTTTATATAATCGCGGTTTATATGTTGACGGGAATTCATCACATCGACGGGCTCATGGACTTCGGTGACGCGGTCGTGGCTCACGGCAGTCGGGAAGATAAGAGAAAGATCATGAAGGACGTCGTGACGGGGGCAGGCGGTGTGCTCTTTCTCGCCCTCACGCTGCTGGCGTTGTACTCCGCGGCCGTCACGCTTTTTTCTAAGCGACTCTCGCCTTTGCAAACGGTTGCCGCTTTCGCGCTGGCTGAGGCATGCGCGAAGCAGGCCATGCTTACGCTTATCGTTTTTGGCAAAAGCTCTCATGAGGGCATGGGGGCTGAGTTCATTGCCCGCGCCTCCGTCTGGAATTTCCTCATGGGCTTGGGGGTCACGAGTGCTAGTGCTATTGTGTTAGGGGCAGCAGGCTGGACGGCCTTGCTCGTTTCCCTAGGTGCTACAGCTCTCATCTTGAGGGCTGCCACACGGAGCTTTGGGGGAGTGGGAGGAGATGTGATGGGTGCAGCCAATGAGATGATACGAGCTATAGCGCTGTTGGCGGTGGTGATCGTATGGACGCTCTCGTGATGGCTGGTGGGCTGGGTTCTCGCCTGAGGGGCACAAGGGTAGGGGTAGGGCTAGCCCTACCCCTACCGGTTGAAAAGCCCTTGCTTAAGGTCTTAGGGGCTCCGATGATCGAACATGTCCTCAAAGCCTTGAGAGAATCTGTAATTGAGCAGATTTATGTGGCCGTTTCGCCCCATACGCCTTTGACTGAAGCGTATGTGCAGAGCAGGGCTATAGTTATTTACACGCCGGGCGAGGGCTACGTGGAAGATCTGCTTTATGGCTTAGAGAAGATCGGAACATCGGGGCCTATTTTGACTGTCGCTGCCGATTTACCTCTGCTCTCTTCTGGCCTGATCGATCGTGTGCTTCAAGCTTATACTCATTGGGAGGGCTGTTCCATGGCAGTTTGCGTGCCTTGGGCATTGTGCCAGGCATTAGGCATAAGGGCTGATAGCCCCTTTGAGCATCAAGGACAAACGGTGGTTCCCACTGGTTTGAACGTGGTGGTAAAAGACGGGCATGGGGAAGCTATTTATATAATTAAAGAGAAGCGCTTAGCGGTGAACGTTAACAGATTAGAAGACGTTCAGATCTGTGAGAAAATGTTGAGAGGAGAAAGGCTATGAAGCGGTCAGACGACTATCTTTTCTGGTGTGTGCTGGCGAGCACTGAGACAGCAAAGATTCCAGGCATCAGCGCCGCGGGTGCCAATCTGGAGTTGGTAGATTACACGCCTGCCGGGGATGCAGAGCTCGTGGAGTGGGGCCGGATCGTTCAAGCTCCGGTCGTGCCTTTCACGCCATCGGGCTGCCCGACTCCGGCGCTCATCACCCGAGCCGCCTTAGAGCTCACGGGCGTGAAAGCGGTTTTCTTTAACGCGGGCCTGAAGCATCTGCCCTGTGTGCCCCTGATCGATTTACGGGCTATGCCAGGCAGAGATATCCGAAACAAGGTGGCGGTGGAAGATGTCGAGGGGATTTACGAGCGGGCGGCTCGGTATGGCCGAAGCCTTGGGAAGTTGGCTCAGAAGATCGTGATCGGTGAGAGCATCCCCGGGGGCACGACAACCGCGCTGGGGGTCCTCAGAGCTTTGGGCTATGACTTTGAGGTAAGCAGTAGCTTCCCGGAAAACCCGCTGGAGCTGAAGAAGCGGGTTGTAGAAGAAGGGCTCAAGGCGAGTGGGATCAAGGTGGGAGACTTAGCTGATCGTCCCTTGAAAGCTATTGAGCTCATGGGCGACCCTATGTTGCCTGCGGTCGCGGGTCTGACCCAAGGCGCCAAGGAAGCTAGAGCTGAAGTGATTCTGGCTGGTGGGACTCAGATGATCTGCCTTTTAGCTGTTCTCAAGCACTTAGGATTGGGACTGGGACGAGTATTGTTAGCAACTACGAAATACATCGCTGATGATCCCTCTATTCGATTCAGTGCGATGATAAAGAAGTTGGGCTGTGAGTATAGAGTCGCAGATCCAGATTTTTCGCACTCCAAGGTCGAGGAGTTGCATCGTTATGAGCTGGGGGAGGTGAAGGAGGGCGTAGGGGCCGGGGGCGCGATCTACATGGCCAACTCCTTGGGAATTGCGAGCAGTAAAATTCGTGCCAAGCTAGAGGCTCTTTACCGGTCCTTGAGGCCGATGCCGGCATGAAACTCCACGACATCCTCAAAATAGAGAAATGCGTTCATGGTGCCCGAGTCAAGGAGTATGCCGAGCGCTTCGGCCTGAGAGAAGAGGATCTCATAGACTTCAGTAGTAACGTTAATCCTTTGCCGCCCCCTGCTGAAGTTCGGGGGCTTTATGTACAAGCTTTCCAAACTCTGGGTCGCTATCCCGATGATCGCTACACGGAGCTCAGAGAGGCCGCGGCCGATTTCCTTACCGCCAGCCTGAAGGGGAGAATCCATCCAGACAATATCATCCCAGGGAACGGCGTGCTAGAGATCTTGAGGCTGGCTCTTGAAGTCTTTTTAAGCCGAGGAGATCTCGTCATCGTTCCGGCTCCCACGTTCGGAGAATACGAGCGGCAAGCGCGACTGCTCGGAGTGAAGGTGCTCTTCCAAAGCTTGCCAACAACGTTCAGCTTATCAAAGAAAGAACTCGCGAATGTCAAAGTCGTATTCCTTTGTAATCCCAACAATCCCACGGGTGAGCTCTATTCTCGCGCGCGGGTGGAGCGCCTAGCTTACGCCTGTGCACAAGCAGGCAGTTTTTTGATCGTTGATGAGGCTTTTATGGAGCTTTCCTGCCCTGAGGCAAGCGTAGCCGATTTAGTGGCTTCTTCAGATAATTTTCTCGTTTTGCGCTCGCTCACCAAGTGCTTCGCGCTGCCGGGGTTAAGGTTGGGGTACGGGGTGGGCGGTAAAACACTGATTAGCGTTCTTGATAAAGCGCGGCTGCCTTGGAATGTCAACAGCGTCGCCAGCTCTTTGGGAAGCTATTTGCTTCGGCAGGGAAGAGGGTTCTTAGCTGAGAGCCGACGCTTCATCCAAGCAGAGCGACAATGGCTTGCTCAGAGACTCATGGAGTTAGGGCTTGAAGTCCGTCCCAGCGCGACCAATTTCCTTCTTGCAGATATTAGGTCGACGGGGCTGACGGCTCCAGAGCTGGTGTTTAAGGCAGCCGGGCGTGGCGTCTTACTGAGGGATGCCAGTTCCTTTCGGGGCCTAGACGAGTGGCACATCCGGGTAGCGGTGCGCACGCGCAAAGATAATCAAAAGCTCCTTGAGGTGCTCAGGGGGTTCTTAGGAGAATGAACATCAAGGTCAGGGATCTGGAGTTCCGATATGGCACTGAGCCGGTGCTCACAGAGATAGACTTAGAAGTGGGTGAGGGCGAAATCTTAGCACTTTTAGGCCCCAACGGCTCAGGAAAGACGACACTTTTAAAAAATATTTCTGGGGTACTCAAGCCCCAATATGGCGCGGTTTATTTGGACTTCAAGAAGCTTGCTGAGCTTTCGCCTAAGGAGATCGCGCGGGAGTTAGCTGCCGTGGAGCAGGAGATTCACGCGGGCTTCGACTTCACGGTTCGCGAGATCGTCGAACTGGGGCGCCTCCCGCACTTAAAAAAGCTGAAAGCCTTAAGCGCTCAAGATCGACGAGCTATTGAGGAGGCCATGTGCGCGACTGACGTTCAGACGTTTGCAGGGCGCTCGATCTTTTCACTTTCGAGCGGCGAGCGCCAGCGGGTCTGGCTGGCCATGGCGCTGGCTCAAGAACCTAAGATCCTTCTGCTCGATGAGCCCACGGCCCACCTTGATATCAGCTATCAGATCGAGATTATGGAGATTATTAAAGCTCTAGCTCGCAAAGGGCTCGCCGTGGTCATGGCCGTGCACGATCTGAATCTTGCCGCAGCGTATGCCGATAAAATCGCCGTGCTTCACGAAGGTCGAATCGCCGCGCTGGGAATGCCTCGCCAAGTGCTCACTGAAGAGCTCATCGAAAGAGCCTTCAAGGCGCGGGTACAGATTCTGAGAGACCCCGAGAACGGCTTCTATGTTGGTGTTGTGCCTAAAAAGACAGTTCGCAAGTTTGATGGAGGGGAGAGAAACTTTGACGAAAGAGAAGAAAAGTGAATTCGGTTTGGTGCAGATGTGGTGGGGGGACGGCAAGGGCAAGACGACGGCCGCCTTGGGCATGGGACTGCGGGCGCTGGGGCGGGGCTTTAAAGTCCACTTGATTCAGTTCTTAAAAGGCGGGATTACGGGCGTGGAAGCCTTCGAGGAGTACGGCGAGATCAAAGCGCTCAAGCGCTTCGAGAATTTTTCGTATGAGAGATTTGGCATGGCCCAGTGGCTCATCGGCCGGCCGACGGAGGGGCATTTAGAAGCCGGCAGAAAGGCCCTCGAAGCCACGGCTGAGGCACTTGCCTCGGGCGAATATGACATGGTGATCGTGGATGAGTGTCTGTATGCCGTGCAGATGGGGGCCATTAAAGCTGAAGATCTCATCAAAGCGGTGAAGAATAAAGCGACGCACACGGAATGCGTGCTCACGGGTAGCCATAAGCGTCTGCCCGAAATCGAAGCGATCGCCGATTTGGTCACGCATGTGAAGAAGATCAAGCACCCCTTTGATAGGGGGATTAAGGCACGGTTAGGGACGGAGTTTTAAAACCCAAACGGGCTAGAATCATGGGTAGTGGCTTCAGTTCACGCCTTAAGGGATCAAGCATAAACCCTAACGCCTCCAGCGTCACCATGCCCAGTAGATTGCTATCACCAGGCTCCCCAAAGATCACGGGCGAAGCTCCACGCCGCTCTCGATACTCAAAGAGCGCATCGCCCAGCTGCCGCTCGATCACATCCCCATTCGCTAAAGTGAACTGCTGCTTGGAGTGGGGCTTGATTCCTAGCTTGACTAACACGCTCTTTTGAACGACGGAGTAAACAGCGCCGGAGTCCACCAAAAAGCGTTGCCTTAGGAACTTTTTGGGCCGAGCCTGATTCGCAATTCCAATTTCAACGTGTGTCAATCCCATAAGCTTTGCTTCTCAATCATACTGCACTGGACTCTTTCACATCAAATTTGTTAGTATAAGCAGGGAGTGAGCTATGTCTAAAGCGATCTATCCCGGCAGCTTCGATCCGATCACCTACGGCCATATAGACATTATTAAACGCGCCAAGAAGATTTTTGACGAGCTGATCGTGGCTGTCGTGACCAACCCCAACAAGCAGACCCTTTTTTCTTTAGAGGAGCGCAAGGAGCTGGCTGAAAAGGCTTTGCAGGCAGAGGGGATTCAGGGCGTTAAAGTGATTGCGTGGGATGGCTTAGCCGTGGAATGTGCTAAGCAGCACAAGGCGCATGCCATCATTCGAGGCCTACGGGCCAGTTCAGATTTCGAGCGCGAGTTCCAGATGGCGCTCACCAACCGCGATCTCGATTCCCGCATTGAGAGCATCTTTTTTATGACCAGTCAAGATTTTCTGTTTCTGAGTTCGAGCGTGGTTCGGGAGATCAAGAGCTTCGGGGGCGACGTCGGTCGTTTTGTGCCCAAGGTCGTCGAGCAAGCCCTCGAAAAGAAGTTGAAAATGGGCTCAAATGAGCCCTAAATGAGCCCCAGCTTGCGCTTCAGGCGCCTCTTGTGGCGTCGCTTCGCACGCGCTTTGGCCTGGGCTTTTCGCTTCCATTTGGGAATCGCGCGCTTACCTAAACGCTTCGTGATACCCATCTTTGTCATTATAAATTGACTTCGAGCGATTTGTCAAGTATCTTTAAGACACCATGGCTAATGCCCTTAACGGCAAGAAGATCGTGGCGGGCATCACCGGCGGCATCGCGGCTTACAAAGCTGCCAGCGTTGTCAGCAAACTGACACAAGCGGGCGCCGAAGTGCACGTCATCATGACCCGCGCGGCATGCGAATTCGTTCAGCCTCTTACCTTCGAGACGCTCTCACAAAATAAAGTTTTGACGGATCTTTTCAAAGTTGACCCACTATTGCACGTTGAGCTGGCTTATGAGGCTGATCTATTCGTCGTCATGCCCGCCACTTATAATATTATCGGCAAGGTAGCCAACGGCATCGCCGATGACTTTCTAACGACAACCATCGCGGCCACGCGCGCGCCCGTGCTCTTCTGCCCCGCGATGGAGTCCCAGATGTATCGCAACCCGATCTTTCAAGGGAACAAAAAGAAGCTCGAGGCCTTGGGTTATCGCTTTTTAGGGCCTGAGAAGGGGCACTTGGCCAGCGGGCGCGAGGGCATCGGGCGATTTCCCGCCGAAGAAAAAGTGCTAAAAGCCATCGAAGAGATTCTCACGGAGGCTTCGCTGCTTAAGGGGCTAAAAGTTTTAGTCACGGCTGGTGCGACCCGTGAGATGATCGACCCCATGCGGTACATCTCCAATAGAAGCTCCGGCAAGCAGGGGTATGCACTGGCGGAACAAGCTGTCGCTTTGGGCGCTGACAAAGTCTGTTTGATCAGTGGGCCAACACTCTTGGAGCCGCCTGCGGGCGTCGAGCTTCACAGGGTCGAGAGTGCTCAAGAGATGCGTCAAGCGGTGCTCAAGCACGCGAAAAATTATGATGTGGTCGTGATGGTGGCCGCGGTGGCCGACTGGCGGCCCAAAGAGGCTTTTAAAGACAAGCTGGCAAAAACAGAGCAAGGTGAGCTTCGTCTCACCCTCGAGCATACGCCCGATGTTCTGAAGGAGCTGGGGAAAAAGAGGCGCGCTGGGCAAATTTTAATTGGCTTTGTGGCGGAGACGCAGAATTTACTTAAAAATGCCCGCCAGAAGCTCATCCAAAAGAAGCTCGATTTAGTTGTCGCGAATGACATCACAAAAGAAGGCGCCGGGCCTGAGGGTGATACCAACATCGTAACGCTGATTTACAAGAACGGCAAGAGCGAAGAATTACAAAAAATGACAAAACGCGAGCTGGCTAAAGAGCTCTGGAAGCGAGTGGCTAAAATAAAGCCTCGATGAACTCTTGCGCTCTAAACTCATGCAGATCTTCCGCCTTCTCGCCCACGCCGATGAGCTTGATTGGGATCTTGAGCTGTGAGAAGATCGAAACTACAATCCCACCTTTGGCGGTGCCGTCGAGCTTCGTTAAAACGATCCCCGTCATGGGCACGGCTTCGTTGAATAATCTGGCCTGAGAGATGGCGTTCTGCCCAATCGTGGCGTCTAAGACTAATAATCTTTCATCTACGTGGCGGCCCAGGCGCTTCTCGACCACGCGATTGATTTTTTTCAGCTCTTCCATCAGATTGTGCTTGGTTTGAAGACGCCCCGCTGTGTCAATCAAGAGCACGTCTTGTCTAGCTTTAAGGGCGTGATCAGCGGCATCATAGGCCACGGCTCCCGGATCGGCCCCGGGCTTGTGCTTGATCAGATGGGCTCCCACCCGCTCGGCCCAGATCCCTAACTGCTCGATGGCTGCCGCCCTGAAGGTGTCAGCCGCGGCGAATGTAATTCTGCTTCTGCCCTCTTGCTTGAATTTCTGGGCGAGTTTTGCGATGGTGGTTGTTTTGCCAGAGCCGTTGACGCCCAACACCAAAATCACCGTGGGCTCCCCGTCCGCGCGCAGATTTAAAGCCCCTTCCGCGCCCGTTAACTGATCCAGCAACACCTCTTTTAAGAGCCCCAAAAGCGCTTCAGAGGTTTGGGCGCCCTTCTCTTTGACCTTCACTTTGAGTCTTTCGATAATGGCGTGGGTCGCTTCAACGCCCAGATCGCCGCCGATGAGAATCTCTTCGATCTCATTTAAGAGTTCAGTATCTATGCGACGTTTAGCACCGATTGCCCTCGCGATATTGTTAATGATGTTGTCGTGCGTCTTCTTCAGGCCGCACTTTAAGCGCTCAAACCAAATCATTATTACATTCTTTCTGGTGCCTTCATCCCCAAAAGCTCAAGACCGTTCTTCAGTACGACTTTGGTGCAGTAGACGAGAGCAAGGCGCGCCTGCTCTAAACTCGATTCCTCGCCCAGCACCCGACAGCTGTCATAGAACTGATTCGCCACCACAGCTAAATCGCCCAAATAATCTGAGATCACGAAGGGCTCATATTCTTCAGACGCTTCGTGCACTTTAGCTGGGAACTGCTCCAAGTGCTTAACGAGTGAGATCTCGTTAGGGTGTGAAAGCCTCGAGAAATCCACTTGCGAGCTTGCCAACTTGTCAACTTGTAAACTGCTTTTGCGCAGCACGCCTGCGAGACGAGCATGGGTGTACTGAATATACGGGCCGCTCTTGCCGTTGAAATTTAAAACATCCTCCCAGCGAAAGTTGATGTCGTGGGTGCGCGAGCGGCTTAAATCCGCATAAATCACGGCGCTGATCCCGACGTCGCGCGCCACTTCTTTTTTCTCCGCTTCTGTGAGTTCAGCCGTCTTCTTGATCGTCTCGATAATCGTGCTCACGCGAGCTATAGACTGATTGAGCACCTCTTCTAAAAAGACGACTCTGCCGCGCCGCGTGGACATCTTCTCGTCTTCGAATAAAAGAACCCCGAAGGGCACGTGTATTAAATCTTTAGCCCATGCATAGCCCATGCGTTCGAGCGTCTTAAAAAGCTGACGAAAGTGCAGGGCTTGGCCGGCGTCTACCACATAAAGCTTTTTATCGAAGTGATATTTCTCGTAATGATAGATGGCCGCGCACAGATCGCGCGTCTCATACGTCGTGGCTCCGTCCCTCTTGCGCAGAATCAATGGCGGCAGTTTTTCGTCTTCAAAAGGGACGACAATCGCGCCTTGGCTTTCGCGAGCGATGCCCCTTTTAATCAGCTCCGCGATGAGCGCATCCGTCTGATCGCGATAAGCGCTCTCCCCTCGAATCTCTTCAAACTCGACTCCGAGCGTTTTATAATAGCGCTCAAACGCTTTTAAGCTCTCGTGCTCGAACCACTGCCAGAGCTCGAGCGCTTCAGAGTCACCTTCTTCTAAGCGCTTAAAGGCAGCCCGCGCTTCATCCCACAAAGCGGGATCTTTTTTAGCCTCCTTCTCAAAGCGCACATACAGACGAAAGAGCTCATAGATCGAGTCTTTTTCAACTTTTTCTTGGTTGCCCCAGCGCTTATAAGCGACAATCATCTTGCCCTGCGGGGTCCCCCAGTCGCCCAGATGATTGACGCCGATCACACGATAGCCCAAGGCCCTATAAATATTCTTCAACGCGTTCCCGATGGCTGTAGATCTCAAATGCGCAATCGAGAAGGGCTTGGCGATATTGGGCGACGAAAAATCAATCACGATCGTCTTGCCCTTGCCGTCAGTGCCCTTGCCGTATTGCTCGGCTTGGGTCAGAATCTGCTCCAGCGTGTACTGAGCCAGCCTCGTTTTGTCAACGAAGAAATTCAGATAAGGGCCGACGTTTCTGGCCTCGATAATGAATTTCCCATGAAGCTTCGGGGCGAGCTCACGGGCAATTTCATTTGGGGTTTTTTTAAGGCGCTTAGCCAACACAAAGCACGGAAAGGCATAGTCGCCCAGTTGCTCCTGGGGTGGCGTTGTAATGAGCTTGGCGACCTCTTCCAAAGATAAATCCGTTAAATTGCCGATTAGTGTGGCTATCTCTCGCACAAAAGGATTCATACAAAGGGAGTTTACTTGTGAACTTGCGAACTTGCAAACTTGTTAACTGTCTTTTACTTCACGTTCAATGATGAATCGTATGCCGGTTTTCCCCTCACCGCCGATGACTAGATCAATAAACCCCGGGGTGACTTTGATCTCCCCACCCTGGCGCTCGATGAAGCGTCGGGCGATGGCGATGGCCTTCACAGCCTGGTTGACAGCCCCGGCTCCTATGGCATGAGCCTCCACTGCTCTGTCTTTTTCCAAGGCTCCCATGATTGCCCCAGCGACGGCATTGACGTCCGACGTCGAAGCCACCTTGAGCACTTCCATACCTGCCTACCCCTACGTTTATTGCCAACCTTCGGCGGATCAAGCATAGCATTTAAGGCAGTGATTAGCAAGGCACCCGCTCCGGCCCACGCTCGATCCAGGCATCAATGAAGCGCCTGATGCGCTGCTCGACCGACTCATCATACAGCTCGATATCGAACTTGTCAATCCGCCCCCAAGCCGTAAGAGCGATTTTTTTATCTAAGCCTGGGTAAGGCGCCAGAATCAACTTGCAATATTTGGGATCTTCACGCAATCGCTCGACCAACGCTCTGAGCTTATTGATCAGATCCTCATCGAGGCCGGGCACAATGCCAGACGGCTTATACTGAATGAGCACGCCGCCGTGCTCGAGATTATGCACTTGAACCTCGTCGGGGATGGGGTCCTCATGGACGCCCCAGGCGGCCTCCGCATCGCCGTAGTGCCAGCCTGAGGTGGGCGGGATAGAATTATAGGGCGGATGAGCGGATTCTTTTCGAATATGCAGCTGGCCCTGAATCGCCACCGCTTGCCCCGGCTTCCCGGCCATCAATAGCTCAACCCCCTTAAAGAGGCCGTAACCTACAGCCGTAACTATTAAGAAGAGAATAAGTCGCTTAGCGAACTTCTTGAGCCTTGCCATACCGGCTCTCGACCGGCGCTTGCTTGTCTTCTTAGGCATCCTTCCTCCTTTGAGAGTTGATGGTTCTAGATGCTAATTCGACCGCCTCTTTGGGATCTCGCGCTTTGAGGATCTCGGGGCTGATCTCCCAACACGAGCACACGATAATGAGATTGCGCGCATAGCTCATGCCCGTCACGATGGGAATATCCACATAATCGTTCGCTTCAGTCGCGTCGAAGCCCGGCAGAACCCCGATGGTGGTGCCCCCGGCGGATTTGGCCCCTCGGCAGGCCGCCTCCATCACGCCCGTCAGTCCGCCACAGATTAATATCGCGCCGCGCCGGGCGATCTCCACTCCCACAGCTCCCGCCATCTGTGTGATCTCACTCGGGCAACTGTTGCCGCCGATGACGCCGATTCGAGGCTGCTTATTCACTCCCATACCGCCGACTATTTTATTGGAATGCTGGATTTGACGTCAACTATAGTCTTGAGCTATGATCAAAGCATGCCTTTGAAGGATTGGTTTCTGGCCACTCGGCCCTGGTCGTTTACGATGTCTTTTATTTCTGTCAGCGTTGGGGCGGTCTTAGCCGCTCTCGAAGGTCCCTTTGACGGCGTCTTGTATCTTTGGACACTTGGGGGCATGATCTTCTTGCATGCGGCCACGAACATGATCAACGACTACTACGATTACAGAAGCGGGGTGGATAAGCCCCAAGCCCCCACGGCCCTCTATCGGCCCCACC
>FWPU01009816.1_pt1 | contig 14771 bp, 12 predicted proteins | sample 2228361 | NCBI WGS metagenome assembly FWPU01 (sample SAMEA103939777, study PRJEB20133) | metagenome
GAGCTACCCGCCACGCTCAGCGAAGTCGAAGCGTTCCTTGACCCGAAAACCGGTCGGCTGCTGCTGAACGCATCGTTCGCTCGTTTCGCCAGCTTGCCGCAGCGCATTGCGGAAACGCTGCGCGGCGCGCTGCCGCAGCTTGAATCGCTGCTGCTGCACGAGGCGACCCGCGACCGGTTCGAGCTCGACGGACCCGGCTACATTTTCTATGACGTGGGCGGCACAAACTACCGTGTTGGGCACCTTTCGTTTTTCCAAGTGAACCACACGCTGCTCGATCCGCTGCGCCGAGCGGTCGCGCGCGGTGCCTCTGGCAAGCTCGCGTTCGAGCTGTACGCTGGCGTGGGCCTGTTCACGCTGCCGCTGGCGGAATCCTTTGAGCGCGTCGTCGCTGTGGAAGCGAATCCTGCGGCCGTGCGCGACCTGAACGCCAATCTGGAAGCCTCAAAGAAAACGGCGGCCGTGCAGGTTGCCGAGGCAAGCGCCGAAAAGTTTCTGGGCGGCGTGGTGCAGAGGCCGGACCTGGTTGTGCTCGACCCGCCGCGCGCGGGCGTGGCGTCTGCGGCGATAGAGCAACTCGCACGGATTGGCCCGCCGCGCATCCGGTACTTTTCCTGCGATCCGGCAACGCTGGCGCGCGACCTGGCTGCGCTGCGGCGGCACACCGGGGAGGCGTATGAGATCGCTGCCGTTGAACTGTTCGACCTCTTTCCGCAGACCTATCACATCGAAACCCTGGTCGAGCTGGTGAGGCGCACGTGAAGTTGCCTGCGCTGTGGCTGGCCGCGGCGCTGGCCGCCGGGATTGCTCTGGCCGGCCTGATTCCGTACTCGCCGCTGCCGCTGCTAGCCATCATCGTAGTCGTCCTGGCGGGCGGCTTCATCTTTGCTGCGCGGGATGCCCTGGTGCCGGCCTGGCTGTTTGTGCTGGCGGCTTGGACACTTCTCGGGGCGATTGCCGCACAACTCGAACCGCTGCGCCTGCCGGAGAATCACATCACGCGGTTGCTGGCAAAATCCTCCCGGGAAAAGCTGCGCGATGCGCTCTCAGAGCCGTTGCGCTGGCAGGGCATTCTGCGCAGTGACCCGGTGCGCCTGCCGTGGGGCGTGCGCTACGAAATTGAGCTGGAAGAGGTCGAAGCGCGGGGTAAGCGGCTCAGCGTTTCGGGGGGCCTGCGCATTCAGTCCTACTTCGATCCGGCTGAGGAAGGAGCCGGCGCTGAGCTGCCGGCGGTGCGCGCCGGCGACCGTATCGAGGCGCTGGTGCGCGCCCGGCTTATCCGCAACTACGGCAATCCGGGGTCGTTTGACGCACGGACTTACTTTAACCGCATCGGTGTGCATTTGACCGCTACGCTGCGCAGCCCTGAGCTGCTGCAGCGGCGCGAAAGCCCGCCGCCTACGATAGCCCACCGCTTCGCGCGCTTGCGCGGTGTGCTGCTGGAGCGCGTGGACCGGATGTTTGCGGGCGAGCCACAGCCGGCCGCCGTCGCGCGAGCGATGCTACTGGGTGACCGCAGCTTCATTGACCACGAGCTGGCGGAAACGTTTCAGCGGACATCGGCCTATCATGTGCTCGTAATCAGCGGATTGCACGTGGCGGCGCTGGCGATGCTGGTGTGGTGGTTGGCCACGCAGTTCCGGCTCGGGCAGGTGGCGGCGACGCTCGTGACGCTTGGCGTGCTGGGCTTTTTCGTGGCCATTGTCGAAGACCGGCCGCCGATCGAGCGAGCCGCGCTCATGGCGTCACTGTTCCTGATTTCGCGGCTGCTGTTCCGCCGCGCCGAGCTGCTGAACACGATTGCGGTGGCGGCACTGGTGCTGCTGGTGGCGCGGCCCTCGTCGCTGGCCGACCCGAGTTTTCAGCTTTCCTTCCTGGCCGCGGGGATGATCGGCGCGCTCGGGCTGCCGTGGGTGGAACAGACGAGCGCGCCCTACCGCCGCGCGCTCGACCACCTGAGCGACGCCACGCGCGACGATGCCCATCCGCCTCGCGCAGTGCAGTTCCGACTCGATCTGCGCGCGGCGGCAGGCTGGCTTGCCGAAAAACTGCCTCGCCCTGTAGCACAGTGCGCCGGCTTGCTGGTCACACTTCCCTTTCGCGTCATCTTCCGGCTGTGGGAGGTGCTGGTCATCACGGCCGCGATTCAACTGGGCATGCTCGGGCCGATGGCGCTTTACTTTCACCGCGTCAATCCGGCCGGGCCGCTGGTGAACGTGCCGGCATCGCTGATTGCCGGGCTGACAGTGCCGGTCGGCTTTCTGATGCTGGGCCTGAGCGCCGTATGGCCGGCGCTGGGCACGTTCGCGCACGACGTGCTCGGCGCGATGCTGGAAGCGTTGGTAGGTGTAGTGCAAAGGTTCGCACGGTGGGAATGGGCGAGCTATCGCATCCCCGATCCGCCGGTGTGGGTGCTCGCGGGGCTCCTGGCCGGGATCGTCCTGCTGGCGGTGGCAGCCCACGCGCGGCTGAAAAAAGAAAACCCACTTCCGCGCCAGTGGCAGTGGGCGGCCGCGCTGCCGCTGGCCGTTTTCACTGTGCTGGTGGCGACGCACCCGTTTCCGCCGGAGCTTGTCCGCGGCGCGCTGGAAGTAACGGTGCTCGACGTCGGGCAGGGCGACGCCATCTTTGTCGCCACACCCGAAGGTCGCACGCTGCTGGTGGATGCCGGAGGAATCTACTCCATGCGACGCGGAGGATACCGCACCGGGTTCGACGTCGGGGAGCAGGTGGTCTCTCCTTATTTGTGGTCGCGCGGGCTGAAGCGCGTGGACGCTGTGGCGCTGACGCACGCGCATCAGGATCACATTGACGGCATCCACGCTGTGCTGGACAATTTCGCGGTCGGCGAACTGTGGGTCGGGCGCGAAGTCGAGCATCCCGCGTTCCAACAACTGCTCGAACATGCCGCCGCGTACGGGGTTCCCATCGTGCGTCGGACACGGGGAGATGCGTTTGGCTGGGGCGGCACGACCGTGATGGTGCTCTGGCCGGAGGAGTCCACGCCCGCTATGGCTGCTTCAAACAACGACTCGCTGGTGCTGCGCATCGAGCACGGCCGGCATGCCTTTCTGCTGGGCGGCGATATCGAACGCGACGTGGAGCAAGAACTGGTGCTGCGCGAAGATCCGCTCGACGCCGATTTTCTGAAAGTGCCGCACCACGGCAGCCGCACTTCGGCGAACCCGGAATTTGTCACTGCGGTCACACCGGAGATTGCCGTGCTCTCGTTCGGCGCCAACAACCCGTTCGGGCATCCGCACGCGGAGGTGCTGGCCGAGTTGTCCCGTCCAGGGCTGCAGGTGTATCGCACCGACCGCGATGGTGCAGTCACGGTGCTCAGTGACGGCTCCACGCTGCGGGCCAGAGCGTACTGGGCGGCCGGACGGTGCGATTAGGCGGGCCGTTACGAAGTCGGCTGCACGGAGCAGAATGAGCTCGAGGCTGGCGGTCCGCAGCCGGAACGGTACGCGCTCATCCGACCGAGCACCACGCCACTGCTGCTCCAACACGCGCCAGACATCATTGGCCAGTGCCTTAATGACTGTTTCGCGCGGCAGCCGGGTTCGCGCTTGAGTGCGCTGCGCCTGGTTTCTATAATTGAAAGCAGTCGCGCAGCGAAACAACATGGAAGGACCAGTCAAACGCAAGCCCACGCAGGAAGAGATTGACGAAGAAAGCAGACGCATGCGCCGGTTGCGCATCAGCGTCGAACTGGCGCTGAGCGTGATCGCACAGGGTCACCTGAATTACGAAGAGGCCATCGAGCTGCTTGAAGCCACCCGCCGCGGCGCGCTGGAGCTTTTCCCGGGGAAGGAACGCGCTTTCGAGCTGATTATCCAGCCCCGGTTCCGTCGCCTGATGAACGAAGTCTATCGCGTGCAGTAGCCGTGCAGCAGCTGAGGTTGCTGCAGTGGTCCTGGTGTGCCAGCAGCGTGTTGCCAAACGCCGCGTGAGTGGCTGCGCCGGGTGAGGGCAGCCCGCCTGTTCCAAAGCGGGGGGCCGGCAGACGGGGTTGCAATGCCCAGCATCTGAAGAGGCCGGCCACATCCGCGCGGGAATTGTGAAGAGCTGAATGATCAGCCCAAGTGGTAGCGCAGCCACAGGAGATACACGGCCAGAGCAAAGCCGATAGCCGTCTGATATTCTCGGTTCCGCAGATAATTCTGGAAAGAAAACGTTCCCGCAGAAGGGGCGGCCGGCTTCGGCCGCGGCCAGAAGCGCGGCACGCGCGCGGCGTAAGCTTCGAAGCTGGATCCGTAGCGTTCGCGCAGCTCCTGCTCTTCGCGGCGCATCACCGCCGGATAGAAAGCCGCGAAGTATCCGGCCACCAGCGCCCCTGCCCACCAGGAGGCGGCGGCGATCGCAAATCCCGCGGACAGGATGGCGCTGCCGAAGTAAAGCGGATTGCGCGTCCACGCATACGGGCCGGTGGTGGCCAGCACCTCGTGCTTGCGCAGATGACCGGCGGCTGCGGCGCGAACCAGCAGCCCGAGCAAGCCGACCAGCGAGCCGAGCAGAAGCGTCTTCGGCGCCGGCTCGGAAAGCCACAGGCAGGCCAGCGCGACTGGATAGCCCAGCCGCACGCGCCAGCGGGCAAGTTTGAGCGCCCCGCCGCTCATCGGCCCAATCCCAGGCGACGTTGGACGGCCTCGACCACCTGATCCACGGTAATCGAGAGCATCGAGGGCGCGTAGTCGCCGCCGCGCTTATAGGTGGTCTCTTCCGGCCGCGCGTTCCGCACCACGATGTCGTCCGGCGAGAAGGGGCCGTTACGCGCCGGGTCCGTCGGCCCGTACAGGCCGACGACAGGCACACCCAGCGCAACAGCCAGATGCAGCGGGCCGGAATCGCCACCGACAAGAAACTTCGCGCCGCGAACGAGAGCCACCAGTTGCAGCAGCTCGAGGGGCAGCAACACCGGCTCCGGCTCACCGGCCACCAGCCGCGCCGCTTCGGCCAGGGCGCGTTCACCGGGTCCGAAATTTATCACCCCCCGCCAGCCCGCCAGGGCCGGCAGTGCCATCAGCCTGCGGTGCAGGTGGCCGTAGCGTTCCGCGGGCCAGCATTTTGACCGCCAGCCGCCGCCCGGGCAGAGCACAAAATAGTCGGTGACGCCGCGCGCCGCGAGCTGCCTGCGGACGTAGTCTTCGGCTTCGGGCGCGACGCGCAGCGGAAAGCGATACCCGGTTGGGCGGGCACCGGCAGCCGCGGCGAGCTCGAGATTCTGCTCGATGATGTGCCGTGCCGTGGGCGTCACGCGGCGGGTGTAGAAAAACGCCGCACCGCCTTCGCGGGCAACACTCCGGCTGAAGCCGGTGCGTTCGCGGGCGCCGGCAAGCCTGGCCAGCACGGCCGATTTGTACAGTCCCTGAAAGTCAATGGCTGCGTCGTAGCGGCGTTCGCGCAACCGCGAAACGCTCGACCACAGCCCGCGCCAGGAGTCGCCCACGAAGCGCAGCACTTTGCTCACGTCGGAATTGCCTTCGACAAGCGGCGCCCAGTGCACATCCACCAACCAGTCAAGCCGCGCCTCCGGGAATGCGGTGCGCAGCGCGTGCACCGCAGGCAGCGTGTGCACGATGTCACCCAGCGAGCTCAGTCGCACGACAAGGATGCGCCGCTCAGCCACAGCCGCGCTCCCGCAACCGTGCCAGCAGCTCGCGCGTCGAGTGGTGTTTGGGGTCGCCAACAATAGCGACGCGGATACCGAGTCGCCGCGCCGTCTCGCGTTCGGGGACGGTTTCGGCGCTGTAATCGGTGCCCTTGGCGTGGACGTCGGGCCGCAGCGCTTCGAGCAGAGCTTCGACGGTGGGCTCACTGAAAATGACAACGTAATCCACAACGGCAACGGCGGCCACCAGAGCTGCGCGCGCCCGCTCGTCCAGCACCGGCCGGCTTGGCCCTTTCAGCGCGCGCGCGCTCGCATCGGAATTGACGCCGGCGATGAGCACGTCGCCTTCGGCCTTTGCAGCCTGCAGGTAGCGGATGTGGCCCACGTGGAGCAAATCGAAGATGCCGTTGGCCAGCACGATGCGCTCACCGTGCGCGCGATGCTCGGCCGTGCGCCGGCGTAGCTCCGCAAGCGGAAGAATTTTCTCGCGGGTGTCCATCAGGAGGCGGTCGCAGCAGTGGTTTCGCCGCGAATGGCCGCCAGCAATTCTTCCCGGGTGACGGTGGCAGTCCCGCGCTTCATCACCACGATGCCGCCGGCATAGTTCGCAAGCACCGCGGCTTCGCAGGGCGCGGCGCCGGCCGCCAGCGCCAGCGTGAAAACGGCAATCACGGTGTCGCCGGCGCCGGTGACGTCCTTGGCTTCGTCGGAGCCGTAGATGGGAATCGGCTGCGGCTTGCGTCCGCGCTCGAACACCACCATGCCGTCGCGGCCGCGGGTGACGACCAGGGCTTTGAGGCCCATCCGCCGCAGCGTGCGCGTGCCCAGCTCGTACAGCCGCGCCGTGTCCAGCCCGATGCGCGTGTGGTAGAGCGCCTCAAGCTCGGGCTCGTTCGGGGTGGCGGCGAAAACGCCGGTGTTCGCGTAAGCGAGCAGCGCGTAGCGCGAATCGAGCGTAATCAGCTTGCCGCGCAGCCGCCGGACCATTGCAGGCGTGGCCGCACCGAAGCCGTAATCGGCCACCAGCACGGCGGTGGCGCGCTGCGATTCCTGTCTGGCCCGCCGCATCAGCGCCGCGCGGACTTTCGCGCCGGGCGGGGCTTCCGGTTCGCGGTCCACCCGCAACACCTGCTGCCGGGCGGTGTGCGTCCAGCCGGCCAGAAAACGCGTTTTCGTTGGTGTGGTCCAGCCCGGGACGCGGGCAATCGCGCGCGTGTTCACCTTGCGGCGGCGGAAGTAATCGAGCAGCGCATCGCCGGCATCATCGTCGCCAAGAATCCCGACCGGCACAACGAGGGCCCCGAGCGCCGCCAGGTTGTTGGCGGCGTTGGCGCCGCCGCCGGGCACCAGCTCGGTCTGCCGGTGACGGAGGATCAGCACCGGGGCTTCGCGGGAGACGCGGCTGATTTCGCCGAAGACGTATTCGTCGGCCACCAGGTCCCCCAGCACGACCACACGCTGCTGCGGGAACCGATCGACCAGGTCTGCCAGCCGCACCACGTCTGCGTTCACTTGCGCCCCTCCAGAATTACGTCCACTGCACCGGCCAGATTTTCGACCACGGCATCGGGCTGCCGCGGCCAGTCCGCACGGTTCCATTCGAATTCGCCGCGGCCATAGCCGGTAAGCACCAGGATTCCGCGGCCGCCGACAGCGTGCGCCATCTGTACGTCGGCGTAACGGTCGCTGACTACCCAGGATCCCGCAAGCAGAAGATTGTGCTCTCGCGCGGCGCGTTCCATCATTCCGGTCTTCGGCTTGCGACAGTCACAGTTCGAAGCCAGGTTGTGCGGGCAGTAGTAGGTCGCATCAATGCGCGCGCCGGCGGCGGCCAGCGCACGCACCATGGTTTCGTTGATGCGCTGGACCAGTTCTTCCGGAAAAAAGCCGCGCGCCACACCGGATTGATTCGTCACCACGACGACCGGAAAGCCGGCGTCGTTCAGCCGGCGGATGGCCGCGGCCGCGAAAGGAAAGATGTGAAAGCGGCTCGGATGATTCATGTAGCCCATCTCTTCGGCGATAGTGCCGTCGCGATCGAGAAAGACCGCGGGTCGAGGCGGCATCGGCTCAGACAATGCGGAAAACCCCCTGGCGAATCCACTGCGCCGCAGCGGCAAAGACGGTGTCCACGCTGACGCGCATCATGCAGCGATGGTCAATCGGGCAGTGGCGCAGGAAACAGGGACTGCATACGACCGGCTCACGCACCAGCGTCCAGCGCGGTGTGACCGGGGCGGTGCCGACCGGGTCTGTAGGCCCGAAAATCGCCACCACCGGCAGGCCGGCTGCCGCAGCCACATGCATCGCGCCGGAATCGTTGCCGATGAAAAGCTGGCAGGTGGCGAAAAGCGCCGGCAGCTCATCAATCTCTGTCTTGCCGGCCAGCATCACCGCGTTCCGTCGCATCGCGGCGGCGATCCGTTCAGCGACTTCGCGCTCCGAAGGAGCGCCGAAAAGTATCACATCGGCGCCGAACTCAGCAATCAGCCGGTCGGCAAGCTGCGCATAGCGTTCCACGGGCCAGCACTTCGCCGAACCGTAAGCTGCGCCCGGCGCCAGAGCAATGCGCAAGGCGGAGTCTGCGCGCACACCGGCCGCGCGGAGTTTTTCTTGGGCCCGCGCGATGGCGAGGGGCTCCACGCGCAAACGAATTTCCTGTGTGTGGGGGATCTCGTCAATCAACCCGGCGCGGCGGAGCAACTCCAGATAGTAGAAGCGTTCGTGCGGCGGGATGGCCCCCGCACGAGGCACCGGCACAGCGTCTGTGAGCAGCCAGCTTCGCAGGTCGCGGCCGTAGCCGATGCGCTGCGGAATCCCGGCGCGCCAGGCCAGCCAAGCGGCCTGAAACGCGTTTTGCAGCAGCACGGCTAGATCGAATTTTTCGGCGCGCAACTCCTGCGCCAGCCGCTCAAGACCACGCAGGCCACGATGGCCGCCTTCGCGGTCGAACAACAGCAGCCGGTCGGCCAGTCCCTGCCCGCGGTAAAGGCCCGCGACCCACGGCCGCGCCAGGAGGGAAATGTTTGCCTGCGGAAAACGCGCGCGCAGGGCGGCGAGCGCCGGGATGGAGATCACCGCGTCGCCCACCCAGTTCGTCGCGCGGACCAGGATTTTCACGCTTCACCGCCGCGCTTCATCTTCACGAGGGTTTCGAGTACTTCCCAGAATCTGTCCGCCTCGGCGACGCGCAACGAAATCCGACAGTAGTACACGGGCAACTTGGAAAACTGCACGCCGCGCAGGTTGCAGGAATCTTTCTCGGTGGAGACAAGCGCCGCTGCACCGGCAGCCAGCGCGGCGCCCTCGATGCGTTCAGCGTCGCGGGGTGAATAACGATGGTGGTCGCGAAAAGCGAGCTGGCCGGCCAGTTCCATGCCCCAGCGGCGGACGTCATCGAAAAACGCCTGCGGGTTGCCGATGCCGCAAAACGCAAAGACGCGCTTGCCGAGCCAGTCGGCCGCGCCCGGTTCGACGGCGGTATTTTCGCCGGGCACGACTTTTTGCAATTCGGTTTGCGCGTAAAAAACGGGCGCCGGGGTGAACCTGCGCACCACAGCTTCGACAGCCGGGGCATGTTCGCTGCGGGTGATGACCACGATGTCGGCGCGGCGCAGCGCGGCTTTTGGCTCGCGGCGCCGGCCAGCGGGCAGGATGCCTTCACCGAACGGGTCGAGCGCGTCAATCAAAACGATGTCCACATCGCGTGCCAGTTCGAGGTGCTGAAAGCCGTCGTCGAGGATGAAGCAGTTGATGCCGCGCTGGAGCAGCTCACGGCCGCGGCGGTAACGGTTGGGGCCCACGCCCAGCAGCACGCGGTCGCCCAAACGCTGGCGGAGCAGCGCGACTTCGTCGCTCGAGCCGCCCGCGCCGCGATAGCCGCGAATCAGGATGCCGACGCGGTTGCCTTGGTCGGCCAGCGCGGCAGCAAGCCACGCCACCAGCGGCGTCTTCCCCGTGCCGCCCAGGGTCAGGTTGCCCACGCTGATGACGATGCCTTCGAGCCGCCGCGGCTGAAAAATTCTTGCGCGGTAGCACCACGCGCGCAGGCGCACCCAGACCGCGTAGAGCCAGGAAAGCGGCAGCAGCAGCGCGCGCAGCAGCGGATTTCTCATGCATGCACCCCGCTGGGGTCGAGCAGAGCGGCGATGCGGTCGAGCGAGCGCGCCGTGGCCCCGCGGCTACGATCCAGCAGATTGCGCGCAGCGCGGCCCATGCGTTCGCGCAGGAGGGTATCTTGGATCAGCTCCGTCCACACCCGCCCCAGCTCCTGCCCGCTGGCCACGCAGACAGCAGCACGGATTTGCAGGAATGCGTCCGCCACAGCGCGAAAATTTTCCATGTGCGGCCCGAACACCGGCGGGTGCGCGAACCAGGCCGGTTCGAGGAGGTTGTGCCCGCCCGCAGGAACCAGCGAGCCGCCCACAAAAACTGCGTCGGCCAGGCGATAAACGCCGGCCAGCTCGCCCACCGAATCGAGCAGCAGCACGTCGGCGTATTCGTCCAGCGGGGCGGCCAGATCGAGCCGGCTGCGTCGCGCGACCGTCCAGCCTTCGCGGGCGATTACTGCTGCGGCATCATGGAAGCGCTCTGGCTTGCGCGGCGCCAGCACCAGCAAGGCGCGGCGCCAGCGGCGGCTGACCAGGTCATAGCCGGCGAGCACCGCTTCTTCTTCCCCCGCCACCACGCTGCCGGCGACCAGCAGCGGCCGGCGCTCCTGCCGCGCGATCTGGTCGGCAAGCCAGGCTGTGAAGGGCCCATCCTGCGGCGGCACGAAATCGAATTTCAGGTTGCCGGTGACTTCGACGCGCTCGGCCGGTGCGCCCAACCGGCGGAGACGGTCGGCATCGGCTTCGCTCTGCATCAGGTAGAGCGCACCGTCATCCAGCACGCGCGCGTAGAACGCTTCCAGCGCACCCGAATATTCCAGCAGGCGCACCGAGCGGCGGAAGGATTTCTCCGAGATGCGCCCGTTCACGAACACCACCGGTACTCCGCCGCGTCGCGCCTGGCGGAGAAAGTTGGGCCAGATTTCGGTCTCCAAAACCACAACCAGCGCGGGCCGCAGCGCCCGGAACACCCGGCGAACGATCCACGACCAGTCGAGCGGAAAATAGAAGAGACCATCGGCAAAATCGCAGCGCTGGCGGGCCAGTTCCTGCCCGGTGCGCGTGGTGGTGGAAATCAGCAGGCGGCGCTGCGGGAAGCGCTGCTTGAGCGCACGGGCCAGCGGCAGCCCGGCCAGCACCTCGCCGACCGACACCGCGTGCAGCCAAATGGCACCGTGGGGATTCGCCCCCGCCTGGCGCAATTCCGGCGGCAGAAAGCCGAACCGTTGCCGCAGGCTGTGCAGGTACTTGCCTTCACGCAAGCCTTTGAAAAGGAAGTACGGTGAGAGCAGCGCCATCGCGGCGGCGGTGAGCAGGCTGTAGAAAAAATGCATCCGATGCGCTGTCCCGGCGAGCGGGAACGACGTTCCTCGGGTATTATAGTGTTCTCCGGCGCGGGACGCACCGGGCAACCCGCGCTTTTGCCGGGCATCTCATCTGCGGATTGCGATGAAGGCGGTAGCCACATCCGCGGCCAGTCTGTTTTTGCTCGCCGGTCTGTGCACAGCGCAGGAAGTCCAACTGGAAGCACTGCCTGCGCGCGATGCGCATGAGGGGCTGACCATCGCCGCCGACTTCTACGCCGACGCAAAACGCTCGAAAGAACGTTTCGGCAAAAAGCATCCCTACCAGGCCGGCCTGCTGGCCGTAGAAGTTTTCATCCGTAACGGCAACCCGCAGCCGGTGCGCGTGGTGCTCGAGGAAATCCGGCTGGTGCTCGATGTGGGCGGCGGGCCGAAGCAGCGGCTGGCGCCGATGAGCCTCGAGGAGACGATTCTTGCGCTCCTGCAAAAGCGTCCCGAGGCCGTGCGGCGGCCCTTCCCAGGCCGTGTGCCCACTTCGCCGCGCGGGAAAGACTGGGACCAGATGGAAGCGTTGCTGCAGCCCAGGTGGCTCGAGATGGACGTGATTCCGCCCGGTGCCACTGCGCGCGGGTTCCTGTTTTTTGACTTGCAGGGAAAATTTGACTGGCTGGCCGGCGCGAGCCTCTATTTTCCTGAACTGTATTTCGTGCGGGATGGGAAGCCGCTGCTTTTTTTCGAGGTCCATTTCGCGCCCACACGATAGGCCGGTTTCCGCCGCAAAAATGAAGGCAACCCTGACTCCGGCAGCGAGGAAGACCGGGCAAGTTTGCCGATCGGCGAGCGGTCGGCTAGAATCCGAGCGCATTCAGGAACAGGCACTCGATGGGCCTGCTGGACGATCTGAACCCTGCACAACGCGAAGCCGTGCTCGCCACCGAGGGCCCGGTGCTGGTGCTGGCCGGCGCGGGCAGCGGCAAGACGCGCGTCATCACCTATCGCGTTGCCTGGCTGATTGAGCAGGGTATCTCCCCGTCGCAAATTTTGGCCGTAACATTCACCAACAAAGCTGCCGATGAAATGCGCGAACGCATCGCGCGACTGGCGCCTGTGGCGGCGGAGGAGCCGTGGGTGAGCACGTTTCATTCCTTCTGCGCGCGGCTGCTGCGCCGCGAAGCCGCGCGGCTCGGGTTGCGGCACGATTTTCCCATCTATGATGAAGACGACCAACTGAGGGCTGTTAAACTGGCACTCGGTGAGCTTGGCCTGGAGGAACGGGAATACATTCCGCGCAGCGTGCTCAGCCACATCAGCCGCGGGAAGAACAATCTGCAGTCGCTGGAAGCTGCCGAGGCGGCAGCGGGCGACAACTGGGAACGCAACGTGGTGCGCATCTGGGAACGCTACGATGCCCTCCTGCACAAGGCCGGTGCGCTCGATTTCGACGACCTGCTGTTGCGCGCGCTGGAGGTGCTCGGCGGCCATCCCGAGGCCCGCGCGTCGTGGCAGCGGCGCTTCCGCTACATCCACGTGGACGAATATCAGGACACGAACCGTCCGCAATACGAGCTGCTGGTGCGGCTCGCTGCCGGGCACCGCAACCTGTGCGTAGTCGGCGATGAAGACCAGGCCATCTATAGCTGGCGCGGTGCCACGGTGCGCAATATCTTGAATTTTGCCGAAAATTTTCCCGGCGCGCGGGTGATTCGGCTGGAGGAGAACTACCGCTCGACGCAGACTATTCTGGATGCGGCGGGCGCCGTCGTCGCGCACAACGTCAGACGGCTGGGCAAGTCACTCTTGGCGACCCGCGGCAAAGGCGCGCCGCTGCGCTTTTACGAGGCTGAAGACGCACGAGCGGAAGCGGAATTCGTGGCGGCGGAAATCGCGCGGCTGCTCCAAGCCGGTTCGGAACAACGCGTCGCGGTACTGTACCGGACAAACGCGCAGTCGCGCGCCTTTGAAGAAGCGCTGCGGCAACACGGGCTGCGCTATCGCGTGGTAGGGGGGTTCAGCTTTTTCAAGCGCGCGGAGGTGAGAGACGCGCTGGCCTACATCCGGCTGGCGATGAATCCTGCCGATGATGTCGCTCTGCTGCGCATCATCAACACACCGCCGCGCGGCATTGGTGCCGGCACGATTCAGCGGCTTCAGAACCATGCCGCGGCGGAGGGCGGCTCGCTGTGGGATGCCGCCGTGGCGCTGAGCGATCATGCCGCTGCGGGCAAGCAGAGAGCAGCGCTGGCCGGCTTTCGGGAGATGATGGAGGGGCTGCGCGCGCAGTTTGGCGCGCTGGCGCCGGCCGAATTCTTACGGCTGGTGCTCGAGCGAAGCGGGTATCTGGACGTGCTCCAGCAACAGCGCACGCCGGAGGATGCCTCCAAAGCGGAAAACCTGCGCGAGCTGGTGAACTCGCTGGCCGAGCTGACCGACCGCGGCGGCACGCTCGAAGAGTTTATGGACCACGTTGCGCTGATGAGCGATGCCGATGACTATGACGCTGAGGCGCGCATTTCGCTCATGACGCTGCATTCGGCAAAGGGGCTGGAGTTCGACCACGTGTTCCTGACCGGGATGGAAGAAGATGTGTTCCCTCACGCGCGCTCGGCGGGCTCGGAAGAAAGGCTCGAAGAAGAGCGGCGGCTGTGCTACGTAGGGATGACGCGCGCCAGGCATACGCTCACACTTACTTGCGCCGCTTATCGCCGCGGCTACGACGGCTCTGGCTTTCAGGCCTGTGTCCCTTCGCGATTCCTGCGCGAGATACCCCCGGAGCTGATGGAAACGACGGCCGGTTCGCTGTCCGACGCAGGGGAAACACGCCGGTATGCTCCTGACCCGGAACTGGACGAGTACGAAGTTCTAAGGCGGATGCGGCGGGCGGGCCGCGGGAGGGCCGCGCGCGGCTCGCGTGGTGCCCGCGGTTTGGGACTCATTGGCGTGCGGGTGCGGCACCCGAGCTACGGCATCGGCACCATCATCGGCATCGAGGGTGAAGGCGAGGACCGGAAAATCACGGTCAGCTTCCTTGACCACGGGACGAAGAAGCTGGTGGAACGCTATGCGCAGCTCGAGCGCGCCTAGCGAAAGCCGTCAGGCCAGAAAAACTGTACACAAAGTTCACGGAGGCACGGAAAGCGCCCGGGAATCCGGTGAAATCGGATTGCGCAGCGGGTCAGCGCAGGGTAGAGTGTGGCGGCTTTCTGGAGATTCGGGCGCGGGGACTGAAATTGGGGCAGCAAGCATGGGCTTTCAGAGCAGAGAAATTCGACGTTGAGGTGCGAAACTTGGATTTTGAATTTCGATGCTCACATGCGGAAGAATGAATTTTGAATGTTGTGATTCACGTGTTTGCTTGAGAGGCGGGGTGCGCTGGCGGCGCAATCGCTAACCGGGACGCGACTGGGGTGAAGAGTGGCTTCGCAACTGTTCCGCACGAAAAACATTGACCGCCTGATTGCCGAGGCCGAGGCGCCCGAGCGCCGGCTGAAGAAGACCCTGGGTGTCTGGAGCCTGACTGCGCTGGGCGTGGGCGCGGTGATCGGCACCGGCATTTTCGTCCTGACGGGCACGGCCGCTGCCGGTGAAGAAGTGCTGTACCCCTCGATTCTGAAAGCACCGCTGCTGGACGTGCTGCTGCACGGCTCCGAGGCCGTTGGAGTAGCGGGCCGTCCGGGAGCCGGCCCGGCCATTGCGCTTTCCTTCGTTCTGGTGGCGTTGGTCTGCGGCTTCGCCGCGCTCTGTTAT
>FWPU01009823.1_pt1 | contig 14762 bp, 12 predicted proteins | sample 2228361 | NCBI WGS metagenome assembly FWPU01 (sample SAMEA103939777, study PRJEB20133) | metagenome
TCAGGATAAAAAGTCTTAACCCAAGCAAAAAAGAATCAGACTGAAATTGAAAAATTACTTAAAAAATTACCCTCTAATACTTACACGGCTATTGTATTTGAAAATGATTTACCTGCTTTGTATCAGCTTTTTGATATTTATGTGCATACGCCTATAAACCCACAAGTAGAAGCCTTCGGACAGACCTATATTGAGGCTCTTGCGGCGGGTATTCCCAGCGTTTTTACATTATCGGGAGTTGCAAAAGAGTTTATTCGGCACAAGGAAAATGCTTGGGTTGTCCCTTTTCAAAATTCTGAAAAAATTACAGAAGCCATTCAAAACTTACTTCAAAATAATGCTTTACGAAATAAAATCATTCATAACGGCAAGGAAAGTATACAGAATTTGTTTAACTTGCAAACAATGATTGCAAAATTAGAGGGTTTATACGAGTAATAATGCTTACTCCTTTATTTTCCATAATTATTCCAACTTACAACAGAGCCAGCCTCATTACGCAAACCTTACAATCAGTGCTTGAACAACAATTTTCTGATTTTGAGGTACTTGTAATTGATGACGGCAGTACCGATAATACAGAGGAGGTTGTTTTTCCTTTCCTTTCTGAAAAAGTACGCTATTTCAAAATTCCTAATGGGGAGCGTGCCAAAGCCCGCAATTTTGGCATAACCCAAGCCAAAGGCAAATACATTACCTTTGTGGATTCTGATGATTTGCTTTATCCGAATTATTTTCAGACGGCTTACGAATTTTTGCAAAAAAATCCTGATGGTGTATTTTGGGCTTTAAGCTATGAAATGAAAGATGAAAGTGGTAAGGTTTTATTTAAGCAGGTTCATCAAGCCAATGTAGCCCAAACTCTACAATATGGGAATGATTTGAGCTGTATAGGCGTTTTTGTAAAAAAGGAAATTCTCTTACAACACCCTTTTAATGAAATCCGAGAACTTTCGGGTACAGAAGACTACGAGCTGTGGTTGAGGCTGGCGAGTCGCTATCCTTTACAAGGAATTTCTACTATTTGTGCTTCAATGATTAACCACGATAGCCGTAGTGTTTTGAATGTTAATATTGAAAAACTTATTCGGCGTAAGAATATACTTCTGCACACTATACATCAAGATAAGCAGATACAAAATTTTTATGGCAAAAAGGGAGTTGCAAATATAGAGGCTCATTCTTATTTGTATATTTCTTTGCACTTGGCAATGGCAAAAAAGCGGAGAGAGGCTGTGCAGTATCTTATGAAGGCTTTGCGATGCAAGTTTTCAGTTATTTCTACCTATAAGTTTTGGGTAATTATCAAGAAATGGTTTTGGGGCAGTTAGGGACAAAGAAACTGATAATGAGCGGCACGAAATTCCCCCATTTTCAAAGCTAATTCTAAATCTTGACAAATACTTTTGCTATCAGCATTTAAACTAAACTTTATCATAGCTCTTTCAAAGTATAAATCGCTTTCTCTAAAACCGCTTTTTTCGACTTCTTGTAAGACTTGAATGGTTTCTGCTAAATGTTCTCTTTGGTATTTGTATCTACTAATTGCCCAGTAAAAACGAAAGTCGGGTGATTTTATCAAATAGGAATTATCAAGCATACGAAAAACCTCTTTGTAGTCCTGCATTTTGAAATGTACTTTGACATACAGCAATAAATAATCAAGGTCTTTTGGCTTTTTTCGCCGAATCAGATGAACGAGGCTGTCGGCTTTGCGTAATTGATAAGTTCTTAGATAAATTTGAGCCTGTGCATACATTTCACGAAGTTGATATTTTTCTTGGATAGTAAGATAAATAGCGGGGAGAAGTATCAGAACGAGAGCGAGAGCTATCCAAAAATTAGTTTTTTTATTGATTTTTTCAATTTCTTTCTGTTCAGCTTTTTGTTCTTCTTGGTATTTGCGAAAAAAATTTTTGAGAATTTCTACTTTTACTTTTTGCTCGGCTTCTTGCTTTTTTTGATAATCTTGGTAGTAATAGCTGTAATTAATTTCTTGCGTGAAGCCTAATTTTACATCATAGAAATGCCTTTTTTGAGCATCTGAGAGTGTTTGATAGGCTTCATTGATTTTTTTGAACATCTCTTCAGCTTTGGCATCGTTGGGGTTTTGGTCAGGGTGGTAGCGGAATGCCAATTTTTTATATGCATTCTTTATTTCTAACAAACTTGCCTGAGGAGAAACCCCTAAAATTTCGTAGTAGTTCAAAGCTTTATTTGTTTCTTTCTTCTACGAGTTGATAAACTTTATTGATAACTTCAAAAAATACTTCCAATTTTTCTACCTCAATATTTTCGTAAATAAGTAGATTAAATTTTTTGATAACTCGGCGAGCAATTTCTCGTTTTTCTTTCCCTTTTTCTGTAAGAAATATACGTACAAATCGTTTATCGGTTTCGCTTTGCTTTCTGAAAATCAAGCCGTCGGCTTCCATACTTTTTAGGGTGCGTGTAATGCTACGAGGTTCTAAACCAAACTGGGGAGCAATTTTAGTGGCGGGAGTACCTGCTTCGGGGTCAATATTGATAAGAATAAAACCTACGGAGGCAGTAATGCCATATTTGCTTCCTTCGGCATTATACATACGCGATATAGCGTGCCAAGCAAGTTTGATATTGTAATCTACGGACTCTTCAGGCTTGATTTTTGTAGGGGTATGAAGCATTGCAAGAGAGTTTTTACAAATTTACAATAAAATTGCTAAAAGTCAAACACTTCAAAAGAGCAACAACATCACAGCAAAAGAGTGATGTTGTTTGAAAGTATCCAAGGAGTATTTTTTAGAAATTTGGTTGCAACAAATATTGCGTATAAAAATTATCAATTACTTCTACGGCTTCGTCTGCGGTATCTACAAGACTAAAAAGGTTCAAATCTTCGGCGTTGATGTTTTTTTCTTGGGCAAGTACGGTGTTTTTGAGCCAGTCAATCAGCCCTCCCCAATATGATTTACCAACCAACACAATCGGGAAACGTCCAATTTTTTTAGTTTGAATAAGCGTGAGAGCTTCAAAAAGTTCATCTAATGTACCAAAGCCCCCGGGCATTACTACAAACCCTTGTGCATATTTTACGAACATCACTTTACGAACAAAGAAGTAGTCAAAGGTGATGAGTTTATCAGGGTCTATGTAGGGGTTGCTGGTTTGCTCAAAAGGTAAAATGATATTGATACCCACTGATTTACCACCACGGCTTTTAGCCCCCTTGTTGCCTGCTTCCATAATGCCTGGTCCGCCACCTGTAATTATGCCATAGCCTAAATCTACCAGTTTTGCGGCGATTTCTTCGGCTATTTGATAGTAAGGGTTATTGGGGGTAGTACGTGCCGAGCCAAAAATAGAAACACAAGGACCAATCCGAGCCAGTTTATCAAAACCATCAACAAATTCTGACATTATTTTGAACAATGCCCAAGAGTTGGTACTTTTTATTTCGTGCCAATCTAACTTTTTGAAGGCTTTTTTGATGCGATTTTCGTCTTCCAAACTCAAATTTTCGTCTGACATACAATTTAGGGGTTTAGGTGTTATAGTTTTTCGTGAAAAAACGCTTATAGCTTTCACGAAAGCTATAAGCGTTTGGAAAAGGCTTTGGCAAACTATTTAAGATTGGCTTTGCTTTTTTCGGTTATTTTCAGCTTTTTGAAGCCATAAACCTACGGCAAAAGAAACTGCCGCCAAACCTAAGAAAAAAGCATAGGCAATGCCTTCGGTCATTCTGAAATCTATCATAAAAGTATGCTTTGAAGTTTCTTTATTTTGTTTGCAAGAAAATAATTTTTACTTTCAAAAGCAAGAAAAAATTTGCTTTTTCTGTTATTCGCCTTTATAGCCCGAACTTTGTAAAATTTCTTTCGCATCTTGCAGTTGCATTACTTGGGGAAGCGAGAGTTTTTTCTTTTCTGCATATTTTTTGAGCATTCGCAGGGCTGTCCAGCGAGCTATTCCCCCTGGACACTCCTGACTAATGGGAAGCGTAAAAGGTGAATCTTCTACATAATCTCTGCGAAACTCGCGGGTAGTATTGAAAAAAACTTGCTTATCTAAGTAGTGTTTCCAAATTAGCTCTCTATTTTGGGCAATATACTGCATTTGCTCGGTAGTGTAGCCCAAAACAAGCGAATCCGCAAGACAGGGTATAACGCTTTGAGCAAAATAATAGGTTTTGGCATAGGCAATCATTTCGTTGAGTACGGTTTTATCCATTGCATTAAAGGCATTGTAGCGATTGCCAATGAGTTCTGCTACAAAGGCAGGAATATTTTGCCATACATATCTGCGAGCTATGTAAGTGGGTATATGCGTTGGGAGCGGGTATTTGTACGTAGGACCCAAAAACCAATCTAAGCCAATTACTAAAATTTCGCCATTAGGAGCATAGAAAATATCCGTAACGGTATTGAGCGGAAAAGAGCCTATGCCCGAAACACTGAAATATACCTTTTCGGGTTCTTTGAAATTAGGATAATAAGCCTTGATACGCTTAAAAATATCAAGAAGTTGGCTTTGGAGTTTTTCCAAAGGAATTATTTTCTCATAATCCATTCGTAAGCTATCCAAATGAGGTTCTTTTGCCATTGAGGCAAGCATTTCTATCATAAAATCTTTTTCTTGGGCTTGTTTGGGGATTTCTCGCTTCTCCCAGCCTTCACGCACCAGATATAACTTATTGTATAGCGGATTTTTTTCCAGAATCAGCTTGATTTCTTCTTCATTTTGGGCGTCTAAAATGGCTTTATCAATGCGTTCAAAAGTAGTTTGGACTTGAATTTTGCTGATATCCACTTCGGGCAAACAAGTGGTTTTCAAAAAGTCATTGATGTTGTTTTCTTTTTTTTCTTTACAAGCAAAAAGTATGAGCAAACTGAACAATAAATAGATGTTACGCATAGCGTTTTAAGGTTTCAACGATAATAAAATCAAGTTATTGCAAACGGATACGAGGGTCTATGAAGGTGTAAAGAATATCCACAGCTACCGTGATAAAGATAAAAATAGCGGCTACTATAAGCGTAGAAGCCATAATAACGGGCAAATCTAAGGTGAAAACTGCATTTACGGTTTCATAACCAATGCCTTGATACACAAAAATAGTTTCAACAAAGAAAGAACCGCCAATGAGCGAAGCCAGCCAGCCCGATGCCGAAGTTACCACGGGAATTAGGGCATTTTTGAGGGCGTGTTTGTAAATGAGTTGATTTTTGGGAACGCCTTTGGCTCTTGCAGTACGGATGTAGTCTTGCGAAAGAACATCAAGCATTGCACTACGCGTAATTTGTACAATGAGTGAGAGTGGGCGTATACCCAAAGTAAGTGTAGGCAAAATGAGATTTTTCAGGGCAAGTACGCTTTCGCCTGTGTAGGTATCGTAGTCCCAAAGCGAGCCAGTGCCACTTAAACCCAAATATGGACCAAATTTGTATCCAATATAATTGGAAATCAGAGCCGCCGCTACAAAAGATGGCACCGAAAAGCCGAGTGTTGTAACAGGAATAATGGTTCTATCAATCCAAGTACCTTGTCTGCGTGCCGCCACTATTCCCAAAAAAACGCCTACAATTACAGCAAAGCCCATTGCCGAAATGGCTAAAACAATAGTATTCCAAATTCTTTCGTTGATGATTTCGGAAACTCGTTTTTGGGTTTGGAAAGAACGCCTGAAATAGGGAAATTTTGCTACCAGCACATTTTCGCCCATTGGGATTAGTTTGGTGTATCGGTATTTCTCTTGCTCTTCGGGGGTATCTTTATGAATAGAAATGACAGATAAATCTTTGAAATACAGAGCAAGTTGCTCTGGCAAAGGTTTATCCAAGCCCAAATCTTCACGAATAATTTTCAGGGTTACTTCGTCAGTTCTTTGCCCTGCAATCATAGAAACAGGGTCGCCGGGGAGGGCGTGAAAAAGCAAAAATACAACTACCGTGATACCCACCAGCGTAAAAAATCCATAAACTATTCGTCTGATAATGAATTTCAGCATCTTACTCGTAGTTCAAACACCTTTTGCCAAAAATACAAAAAAATCTTTGCGGGCAAAAAATTATAGCAAGAATTGTGTAAAATTTATGAAGGAAGGTTTGAGAAGTTTGAAGTTTGAGCCTCTTAAACTTTAAACGCTTGAAAGCAAGGTTAAGCAAATTTACTCCCAATGTTTTTGTATAATTTTTTGCATTTCTTCAAAAACTGCTCCTGCGGCAATAATTTCCTTGCCAAAAATAAAATCTTGGGCTTTTCCGAAAGTGCCGACTTTGCCACCTGCTTCTTGTACCAAAAGCGAGCCAGCGGCAACGTCCCAAGGGCTTAGATTAAATTCAAAAAAGCCTTCAAAACGCCCACAAGCTACATAAGCCAAATCTACTGCCGCCGAACCCATACGCCGCAAGCCGTGAGAGTGTTGCATTAGTTCATTGAGAATTTTCAGATAAACCTCGTTTTTATCAAACCAATGATATGGAAAGCCCGTAGCAAGCAAAGCCTCTTGAAGTTTAGAAATAGGTGAAACTTGAATTTTTACAGCATTGCAAAATGCCCCCCCGCCTAAGGTAGCATAAAAACACTCTTTACGATTTACTTCATAAACTACGCCCAAAACCATCTGGTTTTCGTGCATCAAACCTATGCTAATGGCAAAAACGGGCAAGCCGTGAATAAAATTCGTAGTGCCGTCCAGGGGGTCTATTATCCAATGCAGTTTTTTTTCAGAAATTTGGTGAGTAGTTTCGTTTTCTTCTGTAATAAAACCTGCTTCGGGGAGCAATTTGTGCAGAGCCTCTACCAAGCGGTTTTCGGCTTCTCTATCTACATAAGAAACCAAATTGTTCAGACCTTTGTACTCGGTAGCTTTTCTATCAAAATTTTGACTTTGTTGGGCGATAAAAAGCCCTACTTTACGGGCAATATCATTGACTTTCGGGCAAAGGGTTTTCCATTCTTGGTTCATTACTGAAATCCTTTAACTACGCCTTGCGTTAGCTCTTCTGCGGTGGCTTCGCGAATATCTACAATTTTACCCTGATAGTGCAGGGTGCGTCCTGCAAGAGGGTGATTGAAGTCCAATGTTACAAATTCACCATCAATTTCAGTAATTACAACATCAACGGGATAGCCTTCTTCATCTTGCAAAGGTACAATTTCGCCAACTTTCAAATATTCTTGCGGAAAATTGCTTTGTAAAAATTCGCTTATGGGAAACACGACAACCCCTTCTTCGTCATACTCGCCAAAGGCTTCTTGTGGGGGCAGGATAAAATCAAAACTATCACCAACAGCTAATCCAAGCAATTTTTCTTCCATTGCAGGCAAAACAAAATGATTTCCGTACAAAAAACCATAAGGCGTAGAAGCGGGAACGTGTTCTATAACCATTTGGTCATCAAGAGAGGTAATGGTATAAGTGATAAACACTACTTTATCTTTGGCTACTTGCATAAAAAGGAAATTTGAATCTAAAATTTCGCCAAATTTATAGCAAAAAATGCAGAAAGGCAAAAATATCAGTATTTTTTCAGGAAGTTGGTATTGTTTCCTAAATCCTGCTTCCAAATATTATTTAGGGAGAGCTTGTTGTTTTTGTTGTTGGCGTTTGGCTTCTTTTTTCTTTTTACTTTGGAAAAGTTCCCAAAAGGTATTACCTGAGCGTGAGGTTGAAATACTGACACCTGTGGAATTGGCGGTGGTGTTCATAATATTACTACTACCGAAAGTGCTACGATTGTACATTTTGAGTTTGTAGCGACCGTCTTCGGTCATCAGATATTCTACAATCCATTCACCCGTATAGTTAGAGCCTTGTTGTTGGCTATTGAGGCGATTATCGCTAATGATACGCAATCTGCCGTCCATTAGGTTGTAGGCAAATCTTGCTCCCAGCACGGTAGAGTTGTTTTGCCCTGCGGCAATAAGGTCGCCTGCACTAATATCAATTTCTAAATTTTCATCAATTTGCGAAACAATGCTACTAAACTGATTAGAGAGAAACTCGCCGAGAGTTCTGCCCGAAGCGGCACCCACATTGCTGTTGTTGGAGGCAGAGGTAAATTGCCCTAAAATTACCAAGCTACCTACTTGGCGGTTGAGTTCAAGTTCATTGGTTTCAATATCCGATTTTACCTTGAACATAGCGGCTTGCAGAGTTGGATTGGCAATTTGCTTCTCAATATCTTTGAAATCAATGCTAAAAGTAACTTTGGGGGCAAGCAAATCGCCCAAGAGATGAGCTACCACTGCCACAGGGAAGCGGCGAGAAGTTTCAGGATTGATTTCAGTTGGGGGTAGGAAAGCCGTAAAAGAAGTATGAGCATTGTAAGAGGCTTTTACGTCCATATAGGCTTTATAAACATCGCCTTCAAAATAAATTTTGCTACCGGGTAAAATATTGAACTTTTTGCTAATGAGGTTTTTCATTGTGAAAAGGTAGCTACCGTCTGTAATGAGGTAGTCGCCCCAGATGCCAAAATTGCCGCGTTTATCAATACTTAATTGCATAAGCCCTTTGCCTACGCCTTGCATCTTATCACCTGTTTGTCTATCCAATTGTATTTCAAAATAAGCATCTTCGGTTACATTCAGGTTCATATCCAGCTCCAAACCTGTAATTTTTACACTTTTGATTTGCTTTTGCACATTCAAACTATCTTGCTGATTTTCTTTTTCAAAATCCGTAAACTGATAGTAGCTAACTTCCCCTACTTCGCTATACCCATCGAGCGGTAAATAAATTTTTGTGCCTTTGTTGCTGGTAGCATCAACGCGTACATAGAGGTCGGTGGGTTCGCCTTGCATAAGTATTTTACCTGTGGCAATGGCATTGCCATAAAAAAGAGCATTAGGGGTTTCTTTGATTTGCAAAAGTGTAAATTTGTTGAAATCGCCTTCCAAATTCAAAAAGAAATGAGAAAAGTTGTCGTGAGAAATACTGCCGTCAAAAGTTATTTTTTGTTTGTCGCGGTCGTAGAAAGTGAAATGGTCAAATAGAAACTCGTTGTGGCTAATTTCAATTTGGCTATTGGTTTCGTAAGTAGCTCCCAAGAAATCAACTCTAAGTTTGGTATTTTGGAATCTTGCAAAGCCCGAAAGCTCAGGCTTGTGGATTTTACCTGTTATTGCCAAATCTCCCGAAATAGTACCTTCTAATTTGGAAAATAGTCCTTCGGTGAAAGGCTCTACAATGTTGAGTGGTAGGTTGCGTATTTTAGCCAAAAGATTCAAATCTTGATTTTGAGGTTGGTAGTAGCCTGTAAGAAAAAGCACATAATCTTTTCTGTGGTAAATATCGGTGGCAATTTCTAAGATTTTTTGCTCGTTGTTCCAAGCCGATTTGCCGTGCAAATCACCTACTAAAAATTGATTGATAGCCACTGAATCAGCAGTAAATTGTGAGTTGATTTTGATTTGCTCATAGACATCTTGCAGGTCAATATGAGCGTTGAGCGTACCTTTCAGTTTTTGCTTACCCAAAAGTACATTCAGCGTAGCAAGTTGGAAATTTGCAATATCAATATTCAGTTTGTCGCTATCGCTATCAGAGGCAATATTCCCTACAACTTTGATTTCTTGGTTTTCGTTGTAAAGTCCAAATTTTTCAAAGAGGATATTTCCATTTTCAGTGGTAAAAAGGGTGATTTTCCCCTCTTTGCGGAAATGCCAATCTTTCTCTAAAACCTTTACCAAAGACTCATCAAATTCAATTTCTGTTCTGTTGGTATCCAGCGTAATATGCCCTTGCAAATCTGCTTCATTGCTACTATTTTTTTGTTTGATTTTGGCTCTAAAATCAATGATTCCATCTAACCAAATCGCATTGAGGCTTAATTTTTCAGTTTCCATACCGCCCCATTTTTGTTCATTAGAATACACATAAAGTTCGGCAGATACATTGTTGTTCAAACCTTCTTTATAGGCTTCAAATCGGAAACTATTACGCTGAAACTGATTTTTGCCAAAAAGTAGCTTTTCAAAGGGTTTTTCTGTTTTGATAGAAAAGCGAGTTAGCTCGCCGCCTTGCAGTTCGCCTTGCAAAGGTATATCTTGTGAAATACGAAAAGTGCTATCAAAAAGACGAACAAGAGGGTTTATATCAAAAAGATTTATTTTGAAATCAACATTAACCTCTTCATTTTTTTCTTTCTTTTTGGCTTCATAATAGGCTTTCTGCTTGGCTTCTTCGTTTTTGATACCTAAGATAAGTTCATTCGTGAAAATATTTAAGTTTTTTTGTAATTGGGCAAGTGTAAATTTGCCTTTGAGTTCGGCAGTGATGTATTGAGAGTAAATATCAATAAAGCGATAGCCATAAGGATTTTGCGAAGAGCTAATCATAAGCGAATCGATAGGCAATGTTTTATTTTTGTAATGAATTTTGGCTTCTTTCATCAATACTTCTCCCAAAAAGTTATCTAACTGCAAGTTTTCGCTGTTGATGTGCAGAAAACCTTTGAAAACAAGTGGTTCATTGAAAAGATGTATCTTGAAAAAATCTAAGTTTTCAATATTGGTAGTAATACGCAATTCGGGTTCAGGTTTATTAAAATCCATAGAACCTGTTAGTTGCAGTTGGGCATTTTCATCTTCACTATTGATTTTTCCTTCAAAGGATTTATTTTTGAAATGTCCTTTGAGGTCTATATCGTGATAGGGGTAAGTATTAAATTCAAAAAATTCAATGTGTCCGTCCAAATCAGTATCCAAAGTTTGAATGGTAAAGCCTTTACCTTTTACGTTGGCATCAAGCGAAAGCATTCCCAAGTTCTTTTCCTCTAAAAGCGTACCTATCTGAAAGTTCTGCAAGCGGATATTTCCCTCGTATGCGGGTATTTGCTGATCTTGTTGAATGAAGTAGGTATCTAAATCGGCAGTTCCCAGCAAATCGGACTGCATTTGGCAATTTGCCTTAAAGTTTGTGAAATAACCATCAAAGCGACCTTGCAAGGTAACCGTACCAAATTTTTGTACGTAACGATTGCTGTTCTCGTTCAGGTATTGTTTCAAATCGGGGGTATATACTTGCGTACCTTGTTCCAATTGTAAGGAAGCGAGTACATTTTGAATTTTAGGCAATCCTTCGGCGGTCAGTGAGCCAATGAGTGAAGTATTTTGTCCAATTTTCAAAATAAAATCTGTAAAGCTAAAATTGCTTACCGTACCACTGAAATAACCTTTTATTTTCCAAATATCATCATATTGTTTCAGGTCGGGGGCAAAGAGAGCTAAGTCGCGTGTATGTAGGAGGGTATTGTTTAGGTTGGCTTCTAAGCGTATTTTATCGTTGAAATGTGCAAAGTCTTTGCTATTTTCGTAATTAAAAACAAGGCTATCTCGCAAGGTAGAATTATTGATTTCTGCGTATAGACGATTGAACTGCATAGAATGTTTGTTCATCAGGAAGCGAGTAGTAAAGTTTTTGATAGTAAGCCCTGAAATTTTATCCTCTGCCTTAAGATGCTCCAAGTCAAAAGCAACGGTATCGGCAACAATCAGCATATTTTTCAGGTAGCCGTCTAAATCTGAAAGTTTGAAATGGGCATAGTCAAAACCATTGCGAATAGAATCTTGACGGCTATCGTAGTAAGAAAAACGCATTTTATCCAAACTAACTTCGTCTATGGCAAATACAGGGGCTCTTTCACCGGGTTTTCGTTTTTTCTTTTCTTTGGGAGCAGTGAGGCTATCTATGACAGCAATGAACTCATCAATATTGAGCTGTTTGGTTTCTGGATTTACTACTAAATTTACTTCGCCGTTTTGCAAAAGAATTTTATCCAAGAAAATATCTTTACCACGCAGAAAAGTACGCCATTGCAAATCTATTTCTGTTTTTTCTACATCAATCATTACATTGCCTTGCCTATCAACGATTTGCAGGTTTTTGAAATAAATATTCTGATTGATAAGGTTTATACGCAATTTTTCAATTTTTACTTCAAAACCCGTTATTTGCGAAAAATAGCGAGAGGCTTTTTGAGCTAAAAAGGTTTGAGTAGCGGGAATAGCTAAAAGTGCCAACAAGAGTATTACAGCGAATACAGGCATTACTACGCCCCATTTGAAACATTTCCAAGCAATTCTAAAAAACTTTCGGGCAATACGTTTCTTTTGAGCTTTTTTTACTTGCTCAGCACTAAATTCGGTCTGTTCTATTGCCGATTTTTGAGGCTCAATATCTTGCTTGGTTACGCTCAAATCTTTAATTTTGCGTTTGTTGCTTTATTATGAAGTTATAGAAAATATTTTGAACAAAAGCCTATTCGGCTTCAAAGGAGTAAGAGCTTCAAACTTCAAACTCTTAAACTTTCCACCTAAAACATCATACATTTTACGCTCAATTTCTATGCCAACATACATTTTAGCGATAGAATCTTCCTGTGATGAAACTTCTGCTTCTGTGGCACAAGATAGCAAAATTCTTTCAAATATCATAGCCAGCCAAGAAATTCACCAAAAATATGGGGGAGTAGTGCCAGAACTTGCCTCGCGAGAGCATCAGAAAAATATTGTAGCTGTAGTAGAAGCGGCTCTGCAAGAAGCCAAAGTAAGCAAAAATGAGCTAAATGCCATTGCATTTACACGCGGACCCGGACTTTTAGGCTCGCTTTTGGTTGGTGTTTCTTTTGCGAAAGCTATGGCACTGGCTTTGGATATTCCTCTCATTGAGGTCAATCATATGCAGGCTCACGTACTTGCTCATTTTATTGATGAACCCAAACCTACTTTTCCGTTTTTGTGTCTTACGGTTAGTGGGGGGCATACGCAAATTGTTTGGGTTAAAGATTACTTGCAAATGGAAGTTTTGGGTGAAACCCAAGATGATGCCGTAGGCGAAGCCTTTGATAAAACTGCTAAACTACTGGGCTTGCCCTATCCGGGCGGTCCTATGATTGATAAATTGGCTCAAAAGGGTAACCCTTTGGCTTTTAGTTTTCCTAAAAGCGAAATGCCTCGTTTGGACTTCTCTTTCAGTGGGGTGAAAACGGCTATTTTATACTTTTTACAAAAGCAAACTGCTCAAAATCCTAAATTTGTTGAGGAAAACTTGCCCGATATTTGTGCCAGTGTTCAGCATACACTCGTAGAAATGCTTTTGGATAAACTGCGTAAAGCCGCCCAAGAAATGAACTGCAAGCAAATAGCTATAGCGGGAGGAGTTTCTGCTAATTCGTATTTGCGAAAAAAATTGCAAGAGGAGGCTCAAAAAAGGAATTGGCAAGTGTTTATACCTGCTTTTGAGTATTGCACCGATAACGCCGCAATGATTGCCATTGCCGCTTACTACAAATATCTGCAAAAAGACTTTGTTTCACAAAATGTAGGGGCATTAGCAAGATGGGATATCTAACTATCCGCCGTTCAACATTTCTTTGGCTTCTCGCTCACGCATACGGCGTTTTTCTTCTTCTACTTTCTTGATTTTTTCAGCTTTGATTTGTTCAGGCGATTTCAGACCTGTGCCTTTACAGCGACTACAAGGCATAACGCCTGAACCCTTACATTTATCACAAAGTCCTGTTCCTTTGCAAATGCGGCATTTGCCGTCTGTACATTCGGGGCAACCTTCCAAATGGTCAAATATGAGATAATCAGCTTTTTCTTTGAGTTTCATTGTGCCATCTGTGCAATAAATGCACCTTCTTGCTCCAAACTTCGTATCTTTGCAGTAGGGACATTTTTCGCTACTTTTGCCTTCTTTTATGTCTTTGCAAAAAGGGCAAGCGACTGCACCTTTGTACATAGTGCCATCGCAATGGATACATTTTTGATAGCCTTTGCAAGCGGAGCATTTGCCTCCATAGCAATACAAACCGTCGCAGAACTTATCGTGTTTGTAGCCTTTGCAACGAGGACAAGTGGAATCAATGATAATAGATTGTTCCAAAAGCTGTTCTAACGTGAGTGCAGAATCGGCAGGATTTTTAGGAGGTTTGTAGGGTTTAACGATTTTATTTTTTCTCGTTGTGTCTTTTTGAGCTTTTTGTTCAGGCTTGGCAATCGTATTTTTTTGTGGAGTAGATTTGTTAGGGTTTGTTTTGGCATCTTTCAAGGCATTAGGTTTGCTTTGGTTCGGCTTTTGTACTTGCCCCCAAGCAAATTGGAAAAGTAAGCAAAAAATAAACAAATACGAGCAAGTTTTCATAAATGCAGTTTTGACAAAAATATCAAATTCCCAAGACTTATCCTAATGCTTTCTTGATTTTTTCGGCGTTTTCAATAACATCTGTTACATCAATACTTAGTCCTGTAATACCAATAATTTGGTTGTGTTCGTCGTAGGTAGGCTGATAGGCTACTTTCCAATACTTGCCGTCCAGTTTCAGAACATCTACCAAACTTTCACCTCGCAAGGCTCGACGTATGTTTTCAATGGCTTTTGGGTTTTTTTCAAAAAATTCAAAAGCATTACGAGTTTTTAATTTTTTGGCTTGCAAGCCCATAGCTTTCAGGGCATATTTGCTTGGTAAAATAAAAAAACCCTTCTTATCAATTACAAATGGCACAATGTGTTCATTATTGATGATTTGCTTCAAGCGAAAATTTTCTTCCTTAATGCTCAAATGCTCATCAACTAACCTTTCGCCAATTTTTTCTATAAGCTCAAAATCTTCCATAAAGCAGTATGCGTTGTTGTTGGTTTGCAAAGTACAAATTTCACACCAATCAATGAATATTTGTTGGTATTTTTTCAAAAAACACTTTGCTCTGGTTGTGTGATGCTGTTGCCCCTGGGGATGGCGTCCCGCTCGGTAATCGTCTCCTGGGATGCCAAT
>FWPU01009824.1_pt1 | contig 14762 bp, 10 predicted proteins | sample 2228361 | NCBI WGS metagenome assembly FWPU01 (sample SAMEA103939777, study PRJEB20133) | metagenome
TGACGGGTTGAAAAAGGGAGGGCAAGGCTCCCGCCGCGCCGAGGGAGTTCGGCAGGAGCCTCACTCTCCCACCGGTCAATCCTACCTTGACAGAGCACTACGGCTATGGCGATACCTCAATCCGAGCCGCGAGTGTAAACGAGCGGTGAACCCGCTCCGTGACCGTCGCGGCTCGGAATAGGAGAGAGGCGTAATCATGTCAAACACAACTCACCTGACTCGCAGAGAGTTCTTGAAAACCACGGCGGCGGGCGCGGCGGCGTTGGGATTGTCCACTTATTCCGTGCCCGCATTGGGCAGGGTGTTGGGTGCGAATGAGCGCGTCAACGTGGGCGTCATCGGCGTTGGCGGAATGGGCGGCGGGCATCTGGGGCGGTTGGTGGATTGGTCGAAAAAAGAAAACGCGAAAGTCGCCGTCGTCGTCGTGTGTGACGTCTGGGACAAACGACTCGACGGCGCAAAAAATCGTTCTGGTGGCGAGGGTTACAAGGACTACCGCAAACTGCTGGAGCGCAAGGACGTTGACGCCGTGCTGATTGCCACGCCCGACCACTGGCACGCGAAAATCTCCATTGAGGCAATGGAAGCGGGCAAGGACGTTTATTGCGAAAAGCCGATGACGCTCTACTGGCACGAGGCGAAGAAGGTCGCGGAAACGGCGGCGCGCACCAAGCGCGTGTTCCAGTGCGGGGCGCAGTCGTGCAACGCCGACCGCTGGCGCGTCGCGCAGCGCATCATCAAGGAAGGCGGCATCGGTAAAGTCGTCTGGTCGCAAAGCGGCGCGTTCCGCAACGACCCCAACGGCGACTGGAACTGGGGCATTGACCCCAGCGCGAACCCGTCCAATCTGGATTGGGACATGTGGCTGGGCTGGCGGTTCGGGCTTGCGCCCAAACGTCCGTGGGAGCCGGAGCGTTACTTCCGCTTCCGCAAATACTGGAACTACTCCGGCGGACTCGCCACCGATTTGTTGTATCACGCGCTCAGTCATCTCCTGATTGCGCTCGGTCCTGAGTTCCCCACGCGCGTCGTCGGCACGGGCGGCAACTACCTCTTCGACTTGCAGAACGACAACCGCGAAGTGCCTGACTCGTTCTTCGTGACGATTGACTATCCCAGCAAACACACCGTCGTTCTCCCCGCCACGCAGGTCAACGAGTGGGGCTTGCCCGACATGATTCGCGGTCAGCACGCCACCATGCACTTTGAAGGTCCGGGCATCGTCATTCGCCCGCAGGGACCGTTCGTGAAGAAGATGACGGAAAAGTGGAGAAGCAAGGTGTCGGACGGGGTGGAGGTCGCAACCAACCAGAACGGTGACGTGACCGAAATCCGCATCGCCACCGACAACAACGAAGACCAAGGCGCGCACGTCGCCAACTTCCTCACGTGCGTCCAAACCCGCGAGCAGCCGAACCTCAACGCTGACATTGCCTACAAGGTCATGGTTCCCATCGCCCTCAGCGTCGCATCGTATCGGGAGAACAAGGTGAAACTGTTTGACCCGGAGACGCAGACGGTGGTGCAGTGAGAACGTCGTTGACGCGCCACGCCGCAGGAAAAATCGAACTCGAACTCGAACTCGAACTCGGTTGTTCCGACAAGTCGGGACGGCTTAAACGTCCGAGTTCGACGACGAGTGCGAGTTCGAGTTCAATGATTTTCGGAGGGGGCAGGCACATGTTGAAGAGTCGCGGTAGAACTTTGCTTGTGTCGTTGAGCATCATTCCGACGGTCATGGTATTGTGTTTGGTCGCCCGCGCGCCATCGTCGAAGGCAGCGGAGCGCACGACATTCGACCCCGCGAAAACACAGGTCGTCTTCGCCGGGCGCAAAGAGGATTCCGGGCGGCTGTTTGAGATTCGCTTCTATCCGGGCGGGGATCTGTTCGTGCTGGATGCGATGAAGCCCGGCGCGAAGGCGCGGAATCTGACGAATCTCACGGCGGGCGACGTGCAAGACCCGGAGGTGTCTTACGACGGGAAGAAAATTCTGTTTTCCATGCGGCGCGACGTGCGCGACACCTGGCATCTTTGGGAAATCAATCCCGACGGCACAGGGTTGAAGCAACTCACGTTCGGTCCGCAGGACGACGTGGACCCCGCGTATCTTCCCGACGGGCGCATTGCGTTCTGCTCCACGCGAGCGGGGTTTTTGGACGAGTATCACCGCGAACCCGCCGCGCTGCTGCATACGATGAACGCCGACGGCAGCGGCGTGGAGCAAATCTCGTTCAACATCAGCCACGACGTCACGCCGACGGTCATCAGCGACGGGCGTATCCTCTACCCGCGCTGGGAGCATCACGGACCGCTCAACTCGTTCCCGTTGTTTGCCGTCAACCCTGATGGCACGGGGTTCTTTGAATTCTTCGGCGCGCACGTTCCGCCGGGGTTCTTTGAGCCGCAGGAATTGTCCGATGGTCGTCTCGTCGCCGTGCTTAGTCCAGAGAGCAACAAACTCAACGCGGGACCGTTGGGCATCATTGACGCCACGCGCGGCGTGTCCGCTACGCTCACCAATATCACCCCCGACGCGAGAGCCGAAATTACCGAAATGGGGCAACCCGTGAAGGGCAACAAATATCGCTCGCCGTATCCGCTGCCCGACGGACAATTGCTCGTGTCCTACTGCGAAAGAGGCGGCTGGGACTTCGGCATTTACACGATGGACTTGGACGGGAAAAATCGGCAACTCGTTTACAACGACCCGAACTTGATGGAGTTCAATCCCACGCCGATTTTGCCGCGCCGCAAGCCGCCCGTCATTCCGCCGCACGTTGACGCGCACAAGAAAACGGGCACGTTCTTCGGCATGAACGCCTACCTGAACACTTTTCTGAATGTGCCGAAGGGCGACATCAAAGCGATTCGCGTCGTCGAAGGTCTGCCGCGCCCGGCGGGGGGAGACACGAAAGTCAGCATCAATCGCATCCATGAAGTCAAGCGCATTTTGGGCGATGCGCCCGTGTATCCCGACGGCTCGTTCTACTTTGAAGCGCCCGCGAACGTGCCGCTGCATTTTCAGACGATTGGCAAAGACGGCATGGTGTTGACCAACGAACGGACGTGGCTCTGGCTCAAACCGGGCGAGAACCGCGCTTGCATCGGCTGTCACGAAGCGCGCGAGAGCAGTCCGCCGACGCCCACCGTAGCGCAGGCTTCCAGCCTGCCGCCTGCCGACAGGATGTCGGCGCTACCGATGGCGTTGCAGCAACCGCCGACGAAGGTGGGGCTTGACCCGGAAAAGATTGAGCCGCCCGTCACGTTCGTCAAGGACGTGCAGCCCATCCTCAGCGCGAAGTGCGTGAAGTGCCACAGTTACTCCGACGCCGACCGCAACAAACTTCCAGCAGGCAACTTAGACTTCGCGCCCGATGATTCCTACGCCTACAACGTCGCCTACGCCAACGTGCGCTACGCGGTGGTGGACGACAGCAACGCCCGCACGAGTTACTTGGTATGGAAGATTTCAGGCGCGAAACTCGCGCCTTACGCCCGCGCCCGCGCGCGGCGGCAGACGGAACTCAAAGGCAAGATTATGCCGCCCCCCGAATCGGGCATCACCTTGACCGAGCGGGAAAAGCAGACCATCATCAAGTGGATTGAATTGGGCGCGGTTTACCGCGATTACGAAATGCAAGGCTATCAGGCGGGCGCGTCGTCGAAGGCAAGCGCGGCGGCGATGGTGTTCGCGCAGCGGTGCGGCAACGCGGGTTGCCACGATGGGCGCAAGGCGTCCGCGTTGGACGTGAATCTGAACAGTTACCCGCAGCCCCTCATGCGCGAGAGCGTCAACTATTCCCGCCCCGAAAACAGTCTGCTCCTCCGCGCCGCGCTCTCCCAGCGCGCTGGCGGCTTGCCGCACGCGGGCGGCGAGGTGTTCAAAGACACCAGCGACCCTGATTACCAGACGCTCCTCGCCTACATCCGCGAGTCGGCGAAGAACAAGCGGAAGATTGGGATTGGGGATAATGCGGGGTATTGACGGCAAGGGGAAAGAAGGGGAAGGAAGGGGAAATGACAGGAAACGTCTCTCCGGTGTAGAATACGGTGGTGGAGGTGGTTACAATGCCAAGTCCGTTTCCGGGAATGGACCCGTATCTGGAAAGGCGTAGTGTTTGGAATGACGTCCACGACACTTTGATTGTAGCGATTCGGGATGCCATAGTGCCTCAAGTTGCGCCAGCCTACTATACCGCCATTGAAGGGCACACCTATATTGCGGAAGTGGATGAGGAGTCTCTCAGTTGGAGAGAAAAGTTCGTCGGGCGTCCTGACGTTGCCGTCGTTACCGCGTCAGAAGAGGCAGAACCCTTCGGTGAAGGTGCAACGGCAACGGCAGTTGCCATCGCGCCGCAGATGGTCACTTTGCCGGAGTATGAAGAGGTGCGCGAGGGGTATCTGGAAATCCGTGACGCCCAAACACACAGGGTTGTGACCGTCATCGGAGTCCTCTCACCGAGCAATAAGTCTCCGGGCGAAAGGCGCGATGAATACGAAACCAAACGTCGCCGCGTGCTGGCGACGCTCACGAACCTCGTTGAGATTGACCTGTTGCGGGGTTGGGAGCCGATGGAGATGCAGCCGCCGCCCAAGAGTCACTATCGGATCTTGGTCAGGGCAGGGTGGGAACGTCCCCAAGCCCGGCTTTACGCTTTCAGTGTGCGCGATGCCATTCCAGATGTGAAAGTCCTCTTGCGTCAGGGCGAGAAGGAAGTGTCGCTGAGTCTTGGAAAACTCCTGTCAGAGATTTACGACCGAGCGCGCTACGACATCAGGTTGAACTACCGTGAGCAGCCAGTGCCTCCGCTTTCAGCGGAAGACGCGGCGTGGGCGGACGAGTTGCTGCGCGGCAAGGGGCTGAGGGGTGAATAATGAGCGATGGCTGATTTCACACGCAGAGACTTTGTGAGAGGCATTGCCTGTGGTGTCGGCGCTGCCTTTCTATCGCGCTCCGTGTCTGCTGACGAACCGCTACTTCCCGCCGTCGGCAGCGATATTTTGCATTGGGACGGCAACAAGTGGAGCGTGGCGGCGCGGCATACGGAGCAGTTACTTGCGATTCACTTTACCAACGAACGCAGCGGGTGGGCGGTGGGACGGAACGGAACGGCGTTGCGCTTTGATGGGAGCAAGTGGAGCGAGGTGAAGGGCGCGGCGGGGGATTTGTACGGCGTGGGGGGCGGCGCGGACAGAGCTTGGATGGTCAACGAGGCAATTTGGAATTTCGACGCGAACGGTTGCCAAAAACACGACAACCCGACGGAGCACTCGCGCATGCTTTACCGTGTAGCGTTTCAGGGCGGGAAAGGTTGGGCGGTGGGCGTCAGCGGCGCGATAGCGCACTTCGACGGCAATCAGTGGACAAAGCAGAACAGCCCGGATGTCATCAACGCCTATCGCGGATTGAGCATCGTCAGCGAGCGCGATGTGTGGGCGGTGGGCGAGCGCGGGGCGATTCTGCACTACGACGGCAGGGCGTGGCAGCGCGTTGCGGGACCGGACAATCCCGATTGGGAGCGCAACTATCTTCACGACGTTCACTTCATCGCGCCCAACGACGGCTGGGCGGTTGGCGGGCAGGGGACGATTCTGCATTACGACGGAAGCAAGTGGTCGCTCGTCAAAAGCCCGACGGGGAAATTCCTTCTCGCCGTCCACTTCAACAGCCCCAGCGACGGTTGGGCAGCGGGGGGCAATTTCCCCGACGGTGCGGTGATGTTGCGCTACGATGGAAGCAAGTGGACGGAAGTTCCCAGCCCAACTCGACGCCCAATTCAAGACCTCTGTTTCGTCGCGCCGAACAACGGCTGGGCGGTGGCAAGCGCGACGAAACCGGTGACGACGCAACGGTAAGACGTTCGTAGTAGCGCAATTTATTGCGCGTTATGCACACTAAGAATGCCTCACAAAACCTGTTTCGCGCCCTTTTGTCCCACGATTGAAATCGTGGGCTACTTTCACAAAGCCCCGATGCATCCCGATGTATCGGGATGCATCGGGGTTTTGTTAGGTGCTCTAACATCGAACGCGCAATACATTGCGCTACTACAAACTCTGGAGGGGGCAATTCTAATGCGCAAGAAACAGTGGTTCGTTTTTCTGGTAGGTGTTGTGGGTGTGTGGCTGATGACTTTGCCGACGCTGTCGCAGGTAGGGAACGGACTCCGTGCCGTTCCGAACGTGGAGGCGGTTATCTTTGTCCGCGTGCCGAACAGGTCGGACGGCAGACCGGGCATCCATTACGAGCCGTTCATGTATCACTTCGGGCAGTCGGCGCACATTCCCGGTATGCATATCATGCGCCTGTCGCCGCCGACGCCGGACGGCACGCTGACGGATTTAACCGAAGACTTCTTCGCCGCCGACGAACCGGAGATTTCGTGGGACGCGAAGAAGATTATCTTCGCGGGAAAGAAAACCGCGAACGACACGTGGGAAGTCTGGGAGATGGACGCCGACGGCGGCAACAAGCGGCAAATCACCAAAGACGCGGGCGACGTTTGTTCTCCGACTTATCTGCCCGATGGTCGCCTCCTCTTCTCGTCCATCAAGCACACCGCGACGAACCCACCGACGTTTCGCGACGAATATGACCGCGACTTAGCGCGGCTGGCGCATCGCTGCAACGCCGACGGCTCGAACGTGGAGCAACTGACGTTCAACGTCAGTTCCGACTCCGAGTTCGTCGTCATGCGCGACGGGCGGATTCTGTTTCAGAGTTGGCAGCATCATGGCGTGCGGCATCCATCGTCGGGCGCGTCCGCGCTGTTCACGATGAACCCCGACGGCACGGGGTTTCTCGACCTCTACGGCAACCATCGCGGCTCCTTCCGCTGGAAACAGCGCGAGATGCCCGACGGCAGAATCGTTTACGTGGACAGCGTGTTCCACAACGCCTACGGCGGCGGCTGGTTGGGTGTGTTCAGCCCGGAGGACCCGGAAGGCACACTTGAAAGAATCACCACCGACGTGTTCCCCAGAGCCGACTCGCCCGGCGGGCGCTACCGCGACCCGTATCCTGTGCCGGACGGACGACTCATCGTTTCGTGGTCGCCGTCGCCCGTGTGGGGACAAACGCCGCAAACGGCGCAGGCGCGGTTTGGCATCTACTGGTTCGACTTCCAGAATAAGAAAATCGGCGAACCGATTTACAACGACCCCAAGTATCAGGCGCTCAACGCCATTCCGCTCGTGCCGCAGGAAAAGCCGCGCATCATTCCCGACCACGGCTTGGACTACACGAAGAAGACGGGCACGCTGCTGTGCCTCAACGCCTACGAGGGGCAGTTGGATAAAGAAGCGTTCATCAAGCCGGGGCAAATCAAGAAGGTGCGCATCATTGAGGGCTTCGGCATTGAGGACACGCCGGGGCGGTTCCGCAGTTTCCCGCCGGGCATCGGGTATTGCTCGTTCGGTTCGTCGTCCAATTCCATTAGCAACTTTGAGCAGAAGCGCATCGTGGGCGAAGCGCCCGTTGAGGAGGACGGCTCGTTCTATGTCGAAGTGCCAGCGGACACGATTCTCCACTGGCAGACGGTGGACGAAAACGGGATGGCTTTGCAGGATGCGCTGACGTGGGCGTGGGTGAGACCCGGCGAGAATCGTTTGTGTGTCGGCTGTCACGAAGACCGCAAGCGCACGCCGCCGATTAAGACGACGCCGATGGCTGCCACCAAGCCGCCGGTTGTGCTGAACCCTGCGCCCGCCGAGCGCAAGACGGTGGACTTCCGCCGCGACATCATGCCCATCATTGAGGCGAAGTGTGTGAAGTGCCACAGCGGAGCGGGCGCGAAGGGCGGCTTGAATTTGGGGGGCGGCATGGAACTCGTCTTCCACCGCAAGGGCGAGGACGACGCTCGCAGCAACTTCAACGGCGCGTTCTTCAACGCCGCTTACGAAAATCTCAACCGCGCTTTGCAGGGCAAGCGTTGGGGGCGTTACGTTTTCCCCGGACGGGCGCGGCTATCGCCGCTTGTGTGGCGGCTGATGGGCTACGATTACGAGCACGACGTCAAGGTCAAAACCTGCCCGCCTGAAGGAAATCTCACGTCGGAGGAGAAACAGAAGTTCATCGTCTGGATTGACCTCGGCGCGCAGTGGGACAACATACCGGGCGACGACCCGTATCCGACCTACAACGCACAGGAGAGCGGGCGCAAGCGGATGAAAGTTGAAAGCAAATTGGCGCAGCCCATCGCCGACGGCAAACTGGCGGCGGAGGTGCGCTGTCTGGAATGTCACGGCGAAACACGAATCTACCAGTGCCGAGCCTCCACGCCCGAAGAGTGGCAGGGCGTCGTGGCGCGGATGATGGCGAAGAACCCGCGCTGGTTCAAACAGGGGGAGGCAGAACTGATTACGTCTTACCTGCACAGCCTCAAGCAGAACTTGGGTGTCGTGCGTGAATGGATGGTGATTGGTCCGTTCGACAACGCCGAAGGCAAAGGGCGGTTCACCGCGTTTGAGCCGGAGAAGGAAATTGACTTCAGCAAAACCTACAAAGGCAAAGACGGCAAGGACGTGACGTGGCAGAAAGTCAGCATCGTCAACCCGAACGGTGCGCTGGAGTTGCGCGGCAGGTTGGCGCAGACCGACTACGCCACGGCGTATGCCTACGCTGAAATTGAATCGCCCGACGAACGCGACGTGGAACTCCGTTTCAGCGCGAAGGATGCGTCAACGGTGTGGGTGAACGGAACGAAGATTTGCGACAAGGACATTCCCGAACCGCCTTCCTTTGACCGCGACGTTTGTGTCGTGCGCTTGAAGCCGGGCAAGAACACCCTGCTGTTCAAGGTCAGCAACCTCACGGGCGGATGGAATCTGTTCGCCCGCGTGACGGAGAAGAGTGAAAAACCGCTCCGACTGGCGCGCGGGGTGAGCGACATCAAGCTTGCGAGTCGGTTGGGCAACGGGCGCGTGGCGAAGAGGTGAAGACAAATGACTCATACAATGAACCGTCGAATGTTTCTGCAAACCACAGCGGGCGCAACAGCCCTGCTTTTCTGCAAGGAGGGACACGCCGGTATGGGAGCCGAAGAGGTTCTGTCGCAGGCGAGAGACCGCATTGAGAAACACCGCAAAGGCGCGGGTGTTGTCGTCGTGCGCGGCGCGGACGGGAAACCCGTTCCGAACGCGACGGTGAAGGTGGAGCAGGTGCGGCATGATTTTCTGTTTGGCTGCAACTTCTTCATGTTCGCCCGCTGCGGCGACCCCAAGCGGGAGGAAGAGTATCGGCAGCGATTCAAGGCGTTGCTCAACTACGCGACGTTGGGCTTTTACTGGGCAGGCTACGAACGGGAGCGCGGGAAGCCGCATTACGAATACACCGACCAAGTGGTGGAGTGGTGTAAGCAGAACGGCATCACCTGCAAAGGGCATCCGCTGGCGTGGGACCATCCCGCCAGTTCGCCCGGCTGGTTGCCCGATGATTTGAAAGAAGTGGAGCGGCTGTCCACCGCTCGCGTGCGCGACATCATCTCGCGCTTCAAGGGGCGCATTGACATCTGGGACGTGGTGAACGAGCCAACGGATTTGAAGCGGTTCTCCAACAAAATGAATGTGTGGGCGCAGCAGATGGGCGCGGTGCCGTTCACACGGCTGCACTTGAAGGTCGCCCGCGACGCCAATCCGCAGGCGACGCTGCTGGTCAACGATTATCGGGTGGATCCACCGTATCATCACATCTTGTCAGAACTGCGCGAAGATGGTAAACTGCTTTTTGACACCATCGGCATCCAGAGCCACATGCACGGCGGCGGCTGGCCGTTGGGGCGCGTGTGGCAGGTGTGCGATTTTTACGCTTCGTTTGGCGTGCCCGTTCACTTCACGGAAACAACTATCGTGAGTGGACCGCGCGTCGACCGCGAGCGATGGGGACAGACAACGCCCGAAGGAGAAGAATCGCAGGCGGACTACGTGCCGAAGTTTTACACGGCGTTGTTCGCTCATCCTGCCGTGCAAGCGATCACGTGGTGGGACTTCTCCGACCTCGGCGCTTGGCAGGGCGCGCCCGCCGGCTGGCTGCGCAAGGACATGACGCCCAAGCCAGTTTACGAGCGGCTGATGTCGCTCATCAAGGGCGAGTGGTGGACGAAGACCGAAGGTCGCACCAACGCCCAAGGCGAGTTTGCCACCAAAGCCTTCTACGGCACGCACCGTTTGACGGCACAACTTCCCAACGGGCGCGTCGTAACGAAAGAGGTGCATTGGGAGCGGGGGAAAGAAAACCGGTTTGAGGTGGTTGTGGGATGAGGGCTGAATGGATAAAGGCTTCTCTCCGTCTGGGGCAACTTTGTTGAAGCATCCTTGAGTTGGCGTATCTGCAAGAGCATCAGCTCGAGCAGCACGCAAACAGGAGGGGAGCCACATGGCAACAGAAATCCGCCGGTATTTTTGTCGCTTTGTCAGGCGTGAAGTGGAGGCGGTGACGGAACCCTCGTCGTGGACGGTGAACGGCGAGGAGATTATTGCTTGTCTGGGGTTGGACACGGAGTGCTACGACCACGATTGTCGCTTCTGTCACGACACCTTTGGTGACGGCTTGACGGAGAGGGACGTTTCGCTCACGCCGCTCATCGAAGAGGTCAAGGATTACCTCTATCACAACCCACACGTCGACCTCGACCGGCTGTCGGTCATTGACGTTCGCATCGGTCTGTTCTTCACGGGAGTCCGGCTCAACACGGGACACGGAGGCGTGGCATTCACGCCGCGCGCCGAGATTCCGCCGGCGGTGTGTTGTCCAACGTCCGCAACGCGGCAGCCGCAGGCGGGACGGTTGTTGGAGCGTTCCCTCTACGAGTTCATGGGGCTGTCCAGCAACGCCAATCCGCTGCTGCGCGCGGTGGGCATTGCCACGCTCAACGCGCTATCGCAACTCGCGATGGAACAGGAGAAATCGAACGGACGTCATACCGTCACGAATCAGGACGCTTTTGAATTGCTGAACATTCAGCCATCCGATAGCGTCGGAATGGTGGGTGCGTTCGCGCCCTACCTCAAACGGTTGAAGAACACCGTGCGAACTCTTCATCTGTTTGAGCGCGACCATAACGTTCTCAAGGAAGAGGAGTGGCAGTTCCTTCGTCGTCTGGACGAGTCGCCCGTGCTGCTGCCGCAGTGTGACGTCATCATCATCTCCGGCGCGGCGCTGGTGACGGCGACGCTGGATCCTCTATTGAGCCTCGTCACGAACGCGCGCGAAGTGGCAGTCATTGGACCGACCGCGAGCCTCATTCCCGAACCGTTCTTTGCTCGCGGCGCGACCGTGATAGGGGGGATCCGCATTACTGACGCTGACCGCATGATGCGCGTGATCAGTGAAGGAGGCTCAGGTTACTTCTTGTTCCAAGAGTGCGCCGAGCGGGTGAACTTCATCCGAAGCCCCCGCTCACCGCTCGTGAAGACTTCATCCACGAGAGGAGATTGACATGAGACGTTTGAGAAGTTCCGGTTTTACGTTGATTGAGTTGTTGGTGGTCATTGCAATTATTGCGATTTTAGCCGCCATTCTGATGCCTGTGTTCGCGCAGGCGCGGGAGAAGGCGCGGCAGTCCAGTTGCATGTCGAACATGAAGCAGATTATGACGGCGGCTCAGATGTATACGCAGGATTACGATGAGACGCTGCATCGCATCCGTAACTTCAATTTTAGGGCGCAGGGTGTGAAGTGGGCAATGGGAGCGCAGGACATGTTAGGTCCCTACCTGAAAAATGATCAGGTGTGGACGTGCCCCAGCGATTCCATTGCGCGTGACGACTGTGATGCCTCTTACGGTGTTCCCATCAGTTACTCCTTTACCCATTACCAGCCGGGTTACGATGATGGAACCACCGGCGGATACACGGCGACGTTCGGTTTGCACGCCTACTACACGACCGTAGGTTCTAAGTCCCTTTCCGGCATCGGCGCGCCGGCTGACACCATTTCGCTCTTTGAATTGTGGACAACCGTGAGTTACACCGAGGGCTACGCCTACTGGCGTTGGGACGTGCGCAACATCGCCGACCCGAACTGGCCCACCGCGCCCAACTACTTCAACCTCACGTGGTGCAGGAGCAGACCCAATGCAGCGCAGATGACGATTGGCGCGCACGCGGGGTTGACGAACTTCGGGTTTGCGGACGGGCACGTAAAGGCATTGAAGCGAACGAGTGTCATGCCGTGGCTCTGGACACCGGCAGCGATTGCGGCGCGCCGGGCTGCCGGTCAGTCGAACCGTAACCTGCTTCACTGGGACGCGCAATACAAGTAAGGGAGAAATCAGCATGAAAACTCAGACCCGCAACTTTGTGATCATTGTGGTTGTGGTGCTTGCTCTGGTAGCGGCTGTCTGGTCAGGGATGCGCTCGTTTGGGGGCGGACAAGGAAAATCCGTCGGCAGTCTGGGCGATCTGAGCCGCGACCGCGAAGCCAGCGGCGCCCCGCCGGGAATGCCAACGGGCAGGTAGTTTGGGTCATAGTGACCTGAGTCGCTTGCTCCGACATAAGACAGTTCTCTGTGGGATTTCCCAACAGCCTGTCAGCCATCCCAACACTTTTGCTGACTTCATGCGCCTCTGAACGCGGCAAAGACGTTGCGACCATCGGAAGCGTGAGAAGTCCTTTGGCAAAGTAAAGTCGTAAGGAACGGCAGAGCGTCCGTTCCCACTCTCCCCTTTCCCGATTCATCGGGATGAAAAGAGGTGAGGGTGTGCGCAGTCTTTCATGGCGGCGCGGAGGTTGTTTAAGGAAGTTTGCTGGGGAGTCGAAATGACCCGGCTTCGGGCTAAATTGGCTCGGCAATGATGAGCGCAACCAACGGACTCCCGCAGCAGGTGGACTTGAATGGACTCCGCGCTGCTACGACATCTCACACGAAAAATTTGCCTTCATGGCTATATCTCTTCTGGGTATCCCTCCTGTGCGGAAAGCGCGTTCCATAGTATAATGGGACGCGCTTTCCTGTAATTGGTAGCCTCTTCTGATTGCGGAGCAAGGCATAATCCTGAAAGAACGGTGATGAGAGCCATGGAGCGATTTGTCCGAATAACATATCCGGAATTCTCTCATCCTCTGGAAAAAATTTGGGACGCCATGGAGGAGGGCGTCCTCATTATTGACCGCGATTTCAACATCGTCGCCATGAACCGCGCGGCGGAGCGCATGACGGGTGTTTATCACGGAGAGGCGCGGGGGCTGCTCTGCTTTGAACTATGCGAAGGCGGGTTCTGTGAGCAGGCGTGCAACGTCAAGGAAATGCTCCAAAACGGCGAGCCGTGCGACGACTTCGACATTGTTCTGCACCCCAAAGATGGAGAGCGGCGCGTGGTGCGCGTTCACTCCGTGCTCCTGCGGGATGAGGATGGCGAGGTCATCGGCGCGGCGAGCATCTTCCGCGACGTGACCTCCCAGCGCGAGGCGGAAAGAATCATCGGCGAGCGCAAGCAGTTCGGCAAGATGGTGGGGCAGAGCGCGCCGATGCAGCGGCTTTATCAACTGATTGAAGCGTTGGGCGATACCACTGTAACCGTGCTGATTCAGGGCGAAACCGGCACGGGCAAAGAGCTCATCGCTGAAGCCATTCATCATTACAGCCGCCGTGCCGACAAACCGCTGGTCAAAATCAACTGCGCCGCCGTGCCCGAGAGTTTGCTGGAAACGGAACTGTTCGGCTACCAGCGCGGAGCGTTTACCGATGCTTACGCCGACAAAGTCGGACGCTTCGAAATGGCGGATGGCGGGACGCTGTTTTTAGACGAAGTGGGCGACATGCCGCTTTCGATGCAGGCAAAACTGCTGCGCGTGCTGGAAACGGGCGAGTTTGAGCGCGTGGGCGGGACGAAGACTCTGCGCGTGGACGTGCGCATCGTCGCCGCCACCAACAAAGACCTCACGAAAGCCGTTGCAAACGGCGAGTTTCGCCGCGATCTATTTTACCGCCTGAACGTTGTGCCTCTCAACGTTCCGCCGCTGCGCGAGCGCAAAGAGGACGTTCCGCTGCTTGTGGAGCACTTCCTTGAACGCCTCAACCAGCGTTACAACCGCACCGTGCGGGGCGTCACGGAGGAAGCCATGCGCGCGCTGATGAACTATTCCTTCCCCGGCAACGTGCGCGAGTTGGAATATGCCCTCGAATACAGCGTCGTCACCAGCCGCAAAGAGTGGATTGACCTTCCAGCCCTGCCCGACGCTATCCGCAAATCCGCGCAAGGTCTCTCGCCCTTCGCATCACCCAAGCCAGACAGCCCGCTCATCAGGGTTGAAGATATTCAAAATAACGGGAAACGCGCCCCCACAAAAACGGCAGACGACCCGAAAGAGACTGCCTCGCCCATGAAATCCGCCACCGATTCGGAAATTCCCGACTTCATCTACGACGAACGCGCCCGACTCCTCGCCGCGCTGCGCGCCACCGGCTGGCGCATCAAGGCGTCTGCCTCTCTGCTGCGCATTGACCGCACGACACTCTGGCGAAAGATGCAGCGATACGGATTGGAGAAGCCCTCGTCGTAACACCTCCCATCGTTCTGCTTTTCACAGACGTGGTAAACACAACGGACAAACGGTCTCCAATTGCCCCTTCCCCACCCTTGAACGGGGCAAAACGGAGGCTGACAAGGACGCCCTGCCCCTGTTTTCTATCCCATTCATTGCAGATACTACCGAGAAAAGGAACTTAGAGTGCCTAACAAAACCTGTTTCGCTCCCTTTTGTCCCACGATTGAAATCGTGGGCTACTTTCACAAAGCCCCAATGAATCGGGGCTGAAAAAG
>FWPU01009826.1_pt1 | contig 14758 bp, 13 predicted proteins | sample 2228361 | NCBI WGS metagenome assembly FWPU01 (sample SAMEA103939777, study PRJEB20133) | metagenome
CTGGGGAAATCCGGAAACTCAATCACGATTTCATGCGGGTTTCCGCGATCCAGACCCCCCTAAATCAGGGGTTTGGTGTCAAAGATGGGTTTAGAGAAACGGCTTTCTCGTTCCACCGAAAAACCCGTGTCCGCGCTCGCGTGATCTTCTATACCCGTCCGAACCTGTAGAGAAACCCTAATGCCATCACGAATTTGGAATCGTTACCGGTCAGGAAATAGGGCCCGTTGTAGAGGAGGTCCTCGCTAACGGTCGCGTCCAGCCTGGCAGAGCCGAAAACCAGGCCCATCCCGAAACTGCCGACGAAGCCAGAAGAGCCTATGAAGGTATAGGGATTGTCCGGATCAACCATCCTTTCCTGTCTGTAAATGAAAAGGAACTTGGACATGTTGGAGCGAATGACGAACCACCTCCAGATGTTCATCTCCGAGCCGAGTCCCGCCAGGACCCTGAGCTCCTCAAGGCTCGCGTCATTGCTACTTTTCCTCCTGTAAGCGTTCACGGTAAGGCCGGCCACAACCAGGCCCATATCAAGAGGCCTGCCGTTCATCCCCAGGAAAAGCGTCCCGCCGGTGGTAACATCCGGAGCAGAAGAATCCCCGAGCTTTTTGCCGTTGTCGCTCCTGTAGAGGCTGTAACCCGCTATCAGCTTGAGGCTCCCAGGGCTCACATACCTCATGCTGAAACCAAGGCTGGAGAACTCGGAGACAGGCTCCAGTATGCTATCAGGGCCGAGGGAGTTATCGGAATAGGAGCTCACCTGGGCATTTAAGGACGCGCTGAGCCGCGCGTCCCCGAGGGGCATGATGACGCCAGGAGAGATAGAATAGCTTGTTCCATCTATGGTGTAGGCTGTGTCTCCTTCCCTGTGAAAAGCGTAGCTGAACCTCAGCCCCCATGTGAGCTCACTGCCAGACCCCAGAGCAAAGGTGAGGCCGTGGGCATCCCGTGAGCCATCAATGGTGGGAAAGGTGTAAAGGGGATTGTTCAGGTAAAACCCCAGGACAAGGAGGCCCTGTTGGGCCAGGAGTCCGCCGTATGACCTTCCGAGAACCAGGTCTTGCTGGCTCGCCAGCTCCGTGACCGACAGGTTCGGGAACTTCGCAACATATGCGGGGTTGCCCTGAATCACAAGGGCCTCATCATCCAGGATGAACTGGTAGAGGTTCCCCATTGCCGCAACCCTGGTCTCGGTGGCCACGGCAACGCCAGCTAAAACCAGCAGGGTGAAAACATTACGCATCAGAGTGCTCCTCTTGTTTGTGGATATTATAAGGCAGGGCGTTTAGTTGAATAAATTCGGGGATGTTTCTGACCAGGAACCAAAAGTGGAGCCGACGGGACTTGAACCCGTGACCCTCAGACTGCCAGCCTGATGCTCTCCCAGTTGAGCTACGGCCCCAGGCCGAAATTATAACGCGGGCCTCGGGCCGGTTGCAATTTCTATTTTAATTCCGGAGGCCAAAGGAGCTATAATATGGGAGCTCCATGATGAAAGGGGGTTTACTACGATGAAGATAATTGCAGGAATGATCCTGGCCACATCCCTTCTAGCCGCGCCCATCTGGGGGGCAAGCAGAAGTGAACTGGCCGAAAAGGCAAGACGGGACGCTGTTTCCCACTACAGGTCAACCGGGTGGCTGATCGGTGGAGCCGCGGCGGGCTGTCTGGGATCGGTGCTTGGTGCCTCAATAGCCATGGGCATGGCCGCGGCATCAAGCCCCAATGCTCCGGTCGGCGCGCTCTCGGATGTTCCGGACGAGGACAGGAAATACTACGCCGCTTGCTACAGGAATGCCGTCCAGGATATGCAGATGAGGGATGTGACCCTGGGCGTTGTCGCGGGCATGGCGTTTTACACGGGGCTATTCGCGATAATGCTCTTGACAGAAGGGGGGAGCCAATGAAAGCGAGAACCCTGATCGTTTTGATGGCCCTGGCCGCGGCCCCCTCTCTGGCTCCCGCGGACACATGTCAGGATGCACGGGAGGACGCGGTCGCTTATTACAATCCCCGGCCCTTCTACTACTGGGGGTTCATAGAGGGCATGTGGGGAGGGGTGTTCATCAGCATGCCCCTTATTATGATAGGAGACACAACGGCCAAGGCTGGGTTGGGTTACATAGCCGCGACCCAAGGCGCGTGTCTATCAGGCACTCCTATCCTTGTAGCCATCCTGAAAAACCCTGTGCCTCCATACGATGTTCTCGGTGGCGTCCCCAAGGAACAGAGGACCGAGTATGTCAGGTGCTACAGCGCGAGGGCAAACTCCGCGCAGAACAAGGCCGCTCTCACCGGGAGTATTCTCGGAACCGTGACGGGCGCGGTCCTCTTCGGAGGGTTGATCTGGCTGATCCTGAATACATTGGAGTGAGGGGCTTACATCGTTGCTCGGTGGGTAGATAATGGCATCGCGCCCTCTGAGGATGACTCTAACGCGATAAGCGTTGATGGCAAAGAATCATTACACGACTCAAGCACATCGTATCTCTGCCTAATGGCTGGAAATTAACCAGAACCGGGGCTACCCAATCCAATAAATTTATTTTCCCGGCGTGGGTTTTCAACCGGCTGTCGGGCGGGCACAGGGACCCGCCCCCACAAAGTCTGACCTGGGGAAATCATATGATCTGCTAACCCGCTCTATGATCTGCGGAACTGGAAAGTCCCGCCTGCGAAAATGGTGGAATATGCTTTTCAACCCGCGGCCCATTACAATTCACACCCTTTCCCAGCGCGGGTTTCCCAGCCCGCTGTCAACCGAAGGTCTCCAGGCGGAGCGCAGGAGAGACCGGAAACGCCGGCCTGGGAATAGACCGAACAGGGGCATACCCCTACCTCGTCTCAGTCGGCCGCCACATGAGAAGTCCCCGCGAGCCTACGGCAAGGGCCACGGAGACCGAAACGCTTATCGCGAAGATGAGCATGTATAGGATCGCCAACTGCATGAAAGCGGCCTTCATGGGGCTCGCGCCAGCAAGGATCATCCCGACCATGGTGCCCGGTATCTGGATTATCCCCACTATCTTCATGTTGTTTCTCATGCTTATTGTCCCAGCGGAAAATGCCTGCTTCCTGAAGAGCCAGGAGACCTGGGACCGGTTCGCGCCCAGGGCAAAGGCGGCCTCCACCCTTTCCCACTGAGACGAGACATCAGAACCGAATCTCTCAAGCGCGAGGACGACCGCGTTCAGTGCATTGCCCATCGCCATGCCGCCAGCTGGTATTGTCTCCTGGGGGATGGACTTTATTATCCCCATCATGACAAGGGGGACGACCCCGAAGAATGTGCCCGCGGCAACCGCGAGATAAGCTGTGAGAAACCCGTGGGGAAGCTCTTTCAGCCTGGAGGAGGCTGTCTGAGCCGCGAAAAGGCCCATTGCCAGCAAAAAGCAGACCTGCCACAGGATGCTCTGCGCCTTGAAAACATATGTGAGTATGGCGCCCATGAGGAGCAGCTGAAAAAATGCCCTTACCGCGCCCCAGAGGACATCCTTCACGAGACCAGTTCTCTGGAGACCAAGAAGAAGAATCGTAAAGAGGACGAGGAAACCTGAAAAAAGGTCCCGAATGGGAATCTCGCGAAAGAGCTCAGCAGTTGATTGGATTATCTGGGTCACCGGCGCCAGACAGTTCCGCTCGGCGTGTCCTCAAGGGCGATTCCGAGGCCGGAAAGCCGCTCGCGGACCGAGTCAGCGAGGGCGAAATCTTTCTTGGCCCTTAGCTCTGCCCTCAGGTCTATTATCAGGGACAGGAGGTCCTCGGCAAGCGCGGAAACGCCCTCGTTTTCCACCCTGAAGCCCAGGACGGACATCAATGTTGCCAGGGCCGCGACCCGTTCGTTTCTTTCGGCGCCGGAGGAGGATTTTGCCTCTGATGCGAGGCCGAAGCACTCAGCGAGGGCTCGCGGCGTGTTCAGGTCATCATCCATGGCCTCGGTGAAAGCCTTAATCCGCGCCGCGACAGGGGGGGAGAAATCCCTGATCTCAGGGATATTCCTGAGGCCTGCAAAAGCCCCGATGAGGTTTTCCCAGGCTGAGGCCGCGTCCTTGAGCGCCTCCTCCGTGAAGTTAAGGGGCGAGCGGTAGTGGTGCTTCAGGAAATAGAGACGGAGGGCCATGGGGTCAAATTCCGACAGGGCCGCGTCCAGGGAAAAGTATCTTCCGGTGGACTTGCTCATCTTCTCGCCCCCTATCTGCAGGAGGCCACAGTGTAGCCAGTATCTAGCGAACTGAACCCCAGCGACTGCCTCGGACTGGGCCTTCTCGTTCTCGTGGTGAGGAAAGATGAGGTCTGATCCGCCGCCGTGTATATCAAATGGCTGGCCCAGGTAGTGGGTTGACATCGCGGAGCACTCTATGTGCCAACCAGGTCTGCCCTTTCCCCATGGAGAATACCAGTATGGCTCGCCGGGCTTCGCGGCTTTCCACAGCGCGAAATCAGCGGGGTCCTCTTTCAGGGGATCGGGTTCAACCCTGGCCCCGCGCACGAGCTCATCCAGGGGCTTGCCGGAAAGATTGCCGTAATTCCTAAAGCTTTTGACCCTGAACCAGACCGAACCGCCAGCCTCGTAGGCGTGGCCAGTTTCAATCAGTTTCTCGGTAAGCTCAATTATCTCCTGGATGTGCTGGGTTGCCCTGGGCTGGTAGGTGGGAACGAGCAGGTTAAAGGCCCTCGCGCCGCGTTCGTATTTGAGCTCGTTCTCCCTGGCTATTTCGCGCCAATCAATTCCCCGCTCCGCGGCCTTGGCTATTATCTTATCATCAATGTCCGTGAAATTGCTGACGAAATTGACCTCGTAGCCCTTAAAAACCAAGTAGCGTCTCAGCGCGTCAAAAGAGACAAATGTCCGCATGTGACCCATGTGTGGCTCTGATTGCAGGGTCATGCCGCAGGCGTATATACCAACCTTTCCCTCGTTCAGGGTGAGGAAATCCTCCTTTCTGTTCGTGGCAGTGTTAAAAAGCTTCATGGTAATTGCCTTTTGCCTGTAAGGAACCAGGGGCGAGGAACAAGTCTTTACAGGTTTTTCAGGGCCGCGGAGACATAGGCCCTTGCCGCGCCGAGCCTGTCGGATTTCACTATCACGATAACCTGCGCGCCTCTTATCGGGAAACCGAGCACGAAGAGATTGCCAAGGCCCATGACAAGCTCATCAACGCTGTGTTCATCTATTCCAAGGGACGCCTTGAAAACCCCGTTCGCCGCGGCAACAACCTGCGAAAGCGCGGTCCAGTCAACATCCCTCTTTGAGTGCCTGGCAACAACTTTCCCGCCCTTCAGGACGCAAGCGGCCTGGAATCCCGGAACAAGCTTCTCTATTGCCGAAAGGTCGTATTCCGAGACCTCCATCTCCTCCATTATCCGGGTGGCCCTCTCAAGCTCCTCCGCGACGGGCGCGGGGATCTCCCAGCCTGCCCCAACAGACACTGGAGCTCCTGCGTCGGCCGGAATCTCCTCAGGAGCCTCCTCTGGCAAGGTAGTCTCAGTTGGGATCTCCTCCGGGGTCTCCTCAGGCGCTGTGGCATCAAAGGGGGCCTCCGCTGGGACAGGGACCTCCTCAAGGGGCTCCCCAGTGAGCTCTGGAAGGGAAAGAGGGGGCTCAGGCTCCGGGAAGGTCTCCGCGAAAGCCTCTGCTGGAACAGGTTCCTCATGCGCCGCGGCCGGAACCTCCTCCTTAAGGGTGGGTTCCGTGCCGCTGGCAAGGCTCTCCAGTTCTTTTATCAGGGCATCTATGGACGATGAATCCGGGGCCAGGGCCTCTTCCGGAGCCGGGACCTCATCGGGCACCACGGGGGCTTCCTCAGCGAGGCCGGTTTCAAGGCCCACTTCGGGTATCCGGACCTCAGGGGCCTTTGGCTCCTCGGGGGTTATACCGAGGGCCTCGCCAAGTCCTTCAGCCATCTCCGAGAGATCTGTGATAACCTCCTCTGGCGTGGGTTCGGTCGGGACAGGTGCTGGTCCGGTCATCATTTCCTCCAGGACCTGGGGGAAAGTGGCCAGGAGCCTATTCGCCACATCAATGTCAAACGGGGTGCTATCGTTTATCGCCCTCACATCAACCCCTGAGAGCTCCGACCACCTGTCTATTGCCGCGTCGTTCCACCCTCCCATTTCCTCCACGGCCTGGTCCACTATAAGCTTTAACTCGGACATGGCCATAATTGTAAAGCTAAAAGGTCAAGTGGGGGCAAGTTGTGGGTTTGACACCTGAGGTCTGCCTTATAATTTCCCCCTGTCCCATAGGAGGACAACATGAAAAAGACCATAGACGCTCTCGGGGACTTAACTGGTAGAAGGGTCTTCCTCAGGGTGGACTTCAATGTGCCCCTTGAGGGAGGACGGGTTGCGGACGATTACAGGATAAAGAATTCCCTGCCGACCATAAAGGCCATTTTGGCGAAGGGCGCCAGGCTGGTTCTGGCCTCCCACCTGGGAAGGCCGAAGGGCGCGCCTGACCCGAAGTATTCAATGGCCCCGGTCGCGCGGTGCCTTTCCGATCTCCTGGGCGCGAGCGTTGGGTTCAACGGCGCGCTGGTAGGACCAGACGCGCAGAAAGCCACAGAGACCCTGAAACCGGGTGAGGCCTTTCTTCTTGAGAACCTCAGGTTTCACCCTGGAGAACAGGCGGGGGACGAGGGGTTCGCGAAGGAGCTCCGTGCCCTGGCAGATGTCTATGTCAACGACGCTTTTGGCACGGCGCACAGGAAGGATACCTCGGTCTATCTCCTGGCAACCATGTTCCAGGAGCGCGCGGCTGGATTTCTCATGGCAAAAGAGGTAGACGCGCTCGCTAGGGTGAAAGAGGCGCCGGAAAAGCCTTTCGTAGTGGTGATGGGCGGCGCCAAGGTCTCTGACAAGATAAGGGTGATGGAGACCCTCCTGGAAAAGGCCGACCGGGTCCTCATAGGGGGCGGCATGGCCTACACCTTTCTCAGGGCAACCGGCAAGGAGGTGGGCAAGAGCATCCTGGACGAGGAATCACTTGGCTGGGCGGCCGAGGCCGTGAAAAAGTGGAGGGATGTTCTGGTTTTGCCTGTAGACCATGTAGTTGGCCAGAGCACGGACGCGCCTGGGGTTGTATCCGAGGAAATACCCGTGGAGGCCGCTGGGTTTGACATAGGGCCAAGGACCGTGGAGCTCTTTAAGACAGAGCTGAGGACCGCAAGGACGGTGTTCTGGAACGGGCCGCTGGGGGTCTTTGAGAAGCCCGGTTATGAAAGAGGAACCATAGAAATAGCTCATTACCTCAGGGACATGGTGAAAGGGGGCTGTTTCGTGGTGACTGGGGGTGGGGACACGGTCTCGGCCATACACGCCGCTGGCCTGGGAGACGACGAGTTCTCGCATGTGTCTACCGGAGGAGGGGCCACCCTAGAATACCTTGGAGGAGTTGATCTTCCGGGACTATCGGTTCTGCCGGACGACTAGGCACAGCAAAACAGGGTGATGATCCCGGGATGCCGGCTACAGCTTCATTAGGTTCTCTGGTTTTATTCCGTTTTCCCCAGCGTCAGGGAGTTCCCCAACCACAAGCCTGTAGATCTTCCCCTCTTTCGCGCCAAGCCTCCTCTTGTATTCCTCTCCGCCCCTACCGAAATCTATCCAGGAGAACCCGCGTTCAATAGCATTCTCGGTTATGCTCTTCAGGAGAAGGATGCCGGCAGAAAGCTCCGCGCCAACAGCCCCCTCCGCGCTAATGTAGACGAAGACCGTATCGCGGTTCTCAAGAACAAGGTGGCCCGCGACCCTGGCACCGCCAACCTTTATGTAGTAAAGCCTGCAACCGCCATCCTTCGCGGCCAGAGGCATAACCTCCTTTATAAAGACCTCCCTTTCTGGGGTCAGGAACTCCTTCTTCTCCTGTGACTCTGCCACGAACATCCAGAGAAGGTCTTCAAGGTTCTCGGAAACCTCCATCGGCTCCTTGAGGCACTCAATCTCAACCTCATGGCTCCGGGTAAGCCTGTCCTCCCTCTTCAGGAGGGATTTCCTGTCATCCGGCCGCAAGACCTTGTAAAGGAACTCATCCGGATTTTGAGGGAGCTTTATTGCCAGATACGGCGAGATCATCTTGCTCTGGCCCCCGAAGACTTGTTCAAGAGCGAGCAGGTTTGGGGAATTCCCCCTGATGGGCTCAAGGACGATCCCAAACCTGTCCCCTCCCATGAACTCACTTATGGTTTGGGCTACTTTAGCGATACCCTCTGTCCTCGCGGCAGGAGCGAGGATGAGATCCGCGTAGTCCGTCAGCCTGCTATCAACCGCAAACCGGATGGTATTTCCGGGTGCTATTGACAACGGCGCTATTCCAACCAGCTTGCCTTTTTTTCTCAAGGAGATCAGAAAAGATAACTTCTCGCCACCGAAATATTCGTATGAAAGCCCGATCCACAGTGGCGTGAAAAACGGGCTGGTTTCGCCTATCTCATCAAGAAGCTCCTTCCATTCCGGCCCCAGCATCCAGTAATCAGCCGGGTCAGAATGGACCTCGGCAATTATGTCGTTTGCCAACGCGGTTCCTCCTTGTTGTTGCTGGCCATCCACGCCCTGCGTGGAGAAAGGACGAGCTCCGTTTCCGGCCCCAGCATCCAGTAATCAGCCGGGTCAGAATGGACCTCGGCAATTATGTCGTTTGCCAACGCGGTTCCTCCTTGTTGTTGCTGGCCATCCACGCCCTGCGTGGAGAAAGGACGAGCTCCGTTTCCGGCCCCAGCATCCAGTAATCAGCCGGGTCAGAATGGACCTCGGCAATTATGTCGTTTGCCAACGCGGTTCCTCCTTGTTGTTGCTGGCCATCCACGCCCTGCGTGGAGAAAGGACGAGCTCCGTTTCCGGCCCCAGCATCCAGTAATCAGCCGGGTCAGAATGGACCTCGGCAATTATGTCGTTTGCCAACGCGGTTCCTCCTTGTTTCTGTTGGTTATCCCCGTCCTGTCTGAATAAAGGGCGAGGAATGCTTCAGGCTCGTCCGCAATCCGGCGTGCCTCAACTGCCGGCCTTGTCCTCAAGACACATCCTCCATATCCTGAGGGTATCCTCCCTCGTCATGCTTGAGAGGCTCCAGTCATAGAAATTCCAGAGGTCATCGTTGAAACCGGGGATCTCGTCACCCTTTATCCCGAGCTCGGAAAGGGACACGGGAAGTCCAACCTCTTTGAGCCAGGCCTTTATCTCCCGTCTGAAATCCCCTCCCCAAAGCTGGTCCAGCCTCTCGCCCCTTCCCGGATATGCCTCATACATCCACCGGAGCCAGCCGAGCGTTAGCGCGGCGAGGCCTGATCCGTGGGAGACCTCGTCGTGTCTTCCGGAAACCACATGTTCAAAAGAGTGCTGGGTGAATCCGCCCCCTCGGCCAAGGTTGGTCAGCTGGGTTATCGCGAGGGAGGAAGCGAGGGCGAGGGATTCCCTCGCGTGGATCTCAGAGAGATCGCGGTTCAATCTTCTGGCTCCGGCCACGGTCTCCTTCATGAGCGCGACCGCTAGCGCGTCGGCTACGGAGCTCTCCCCGAGTCCGCCGAACCACCTGTCAAGCACATGCGAGAGAATGTCCGCGGCACCGTCCATCGTGGGTTTGTGGGGAAGGGTCAGGGTTGTCAGGGGGTCCCAGAGCGCTACCCTCGGCTGGATGTGTTGTGAACCAACGCCTATTTTTTGCTTGATCTCAGGCTTTGAGATGACTGCGCCTCCACCGACCTCTGATCCAGAGGCCGCGACCGTGGGAATAGCCATCAGGGGAAGAGCTTTTGTTATTGGCCTGGCCTCTATCACGAAATCCCAGGCCCTGCCTCCCTCGGCCGCGACCACGGCCGCGAGCTTCGCGCAGTCCATGACTGAGCCACCGCCAAGGGCAATTACGAAGTCTGCTCCGGAGGCCCTGGCCGCGGAGCCAGCCTCATCAGCCTCGGTGTCCCTTGGGTTGGGGGAAACCCCTTCATACACCGAGTAAGAGATCCCTGAGCCCTCAAGGCTCTCAATTACTGTATCAAGATACCCGTGCTGGCGAGCTGAGCGACTCCCTATCATCACCAGACACCTCTCCCCGAGCTCGCGGGCCCAGCGGCCTGCCTCTTTAAGTCGCCCCTTTGCGAAAACCAATCTTGTCCGAAGGCTGAAAACGAATTCTCTCATCCGTTGAGCTGATATTCTAGCCTTTTTGGCGTGGACGATCAAGGGCCGGTTTTCCAGCAGGGTGAAACGCAAGCCATCCAACGCTCATGTTCACCACAACATTGATTCCATCACATCCCTCATACCCCTGGCAACAGCGACCGAGGAGTATTTCTGCCGCCCAAGCTCTGCCAGGAATTCCCTGTCCCATTCCCGTGAGATGGCCTTTTCCAGGCCTGACTTGACTTCCTCTGGCGTGGCCTCCTGGATGAAATATCCCTGAACGCCCTCCTCTATCAGGTGGCGCGGCTTCCACATGACAACGGGCAGGCCCGTTGTCAGTGCCTGTTTTATTGCAACGGATGTCCATGTCCAGACGCCTATATCGGCCGCGTTGAACAGGGGTCGCAGTTGGTCCTGAGGCAAAAAAGGCATGGAAATAAATCGGTCGCCGAGCTTCTTTCTGGCTGTGGCCACCAGCTCCTCACAATACCTGTCGCCTTCAACCGCACCCACGAGGAGAAGGTTAAGTCCCAGGCTCGCGACCGCGTCAACCAGGGCCTCGTAGCCCTTGTATGGGGTTATCCTCGCGGCTGAGATCACCAAACGGCCGCTTATACCGAGCTCAGCCCTGATCCTCTCTCGCTCGGCCGGATCGTAATAAAAAACATCCTCGTCAACCGGCAGGAACACCCTGCGAACCCTGACATCCCGACCCAGCAATCCCTTGAGAAAAGCCTCGCTCTCGTCCTTGCTGACGAAAACCGCCCTGGATTTGCCAAGGACCCTCTCGTATGCCCAGCGCTTCAGCACGGCCTTCAATCCCTTAACCGGCATGTGCTCCCCTATCTGCGTGAACATAGCCGCGCCAGCGTCCCCGAAGACAAATGGATAAAATGGCAGGCCCTTTGTGGGCGCGACAGCGAGTATGGCATCAGGGCCTATCGTTGAGAGGGCCCTTTTTACCTTTGCAGGATCGGGCAGGGCCATGTTCCGTATGCCCAACGAGGGAAGACGGAGAACATTCAGCTCTTCCTCATCCGGTCCCTTAAATTTTCTCTTACCGACGAACCTCCTGGCAGAAGGCGCGACCAGGTCAGAGGTTATCACCCATGTGCTCACCCCTATCCTGGAAAAACCCCTTGGCAGGATGGCCTCCGCGTAGTGAAGGGAGGGCAGGCGGTGCGCTACGAGAATGACAAGGCGCATATCACTCAGGAGCCGTGTTCGGCTCGTCCAGCCTTATGACCTCCAGCCCAGCGGCCCGGAATGACTCAAGCGGCAGACAACCCCTCGCGTCAACTATTATGGGGAAACGCATCGCCTTTCTAACCTCGGAGGGATCGAGGTGCGAGAACTCATCCCAATCCGTCGCGATGACGGCCGCGTGCGCCCCGGAGAGAGCGGTAAGCGCCTCGGAGAACTGCTTGATGCCTGGGACCTGCGCCACCGGGTCGTATGCCCTGAGGAACACGCCCTCATCAGCGAGCACCGCGGCCAGCTTCAGGGCCTGGGACTGGTTGGTGTCAGGGGTTCCGGCCTTGAAAGAAAGCCCGAGAACCGCTATCTCCTTGCCCGAAAGAGCGCCGAGCCTTGCCACGAGAAGATCAACCACAAGGGTTATCCTCGCCTGGTTTACCCTCTCAGAAGCCTCAAGCAGGCCCGGATCAATCCCCTTTTCCCTCGCGAGCCAGACCATCGCGGAGAGGTCCTTGGGCAGACAAGAGCCTCCCCAGCCCAATCCTGGCGAAAGATACTTCTCCCCTATCCGCGGGTCCATTCCCGCTATTCGCAGGGCCTCGGCCCCTGAGGCGCCGGTTGCTCTGGCAATATCAGCGATAAGATTAGCGAAAGAGACCTTAACCGCGAGAAACAGATTGGAAGCATACTTGCTAAGCTCGGCTGTCCGTGTATCGGTTATTATCTTTGGAGCGTCAAAATCCTGGTATATCTCCATCATGAGAGCCGCGTCCTCGGGCCTGTCAGCGCCGATTACTATCCGTGAGGGGTTGAGAAAGTCGTATATCGCGTAGCCCTCGCGGAGGAATTCCGGGTTGGAGGCGACGCTGGAACCCGTCATCTCCGAGAGCCGAGCGGCCGTGCCGGGAGGCGCGGTGCTCTTGACGATGAGGAGCGCGCCCGGATTCGCCTTCCCTGCATCCTGGCCGGCGGACCACAGAGCAGAGAGGTCCGGCGCGCCCGTTTCCGAGACCGGGGTGCCAACGGTCAGGAATATGGCCCGGCATTCCGCGAGCTCCCGGTAATCCCCGGTGAAAAGCAACCGCCCTTGCTCCAGAGCCTCCGAGGCCTCCTGGGGATAGCCCGGCTCACCCGCGGGGGATTCCCGGTTCCTGAGGGCCGAAAGCTTTGCCCCATCACGCTCAACGCAAACGACCGCGTGGCCCTTCTTTGATAGGCCGACAGCCGTAGCCAGGCCAACATACCCAGCGCCAACAACGCCTATTCGCACAGTCATATATTTTAAGGCTTTCCGCGATCCCGTTGAAACCACAGCGGGGTTTTCGGCATAATTTTGCCCCCATGGAAGGGATCCTCTCAGCAATAGGGAATACCCCGCTTGTGGAGATTGAATCCCCACGCGGCTCCGCCAGGCTCTTCGCCAAGATGGAGAGCGCAAATCCGACCGGTTCCGTCAAGGACAGGCCAGCCCTTGGGATAATCCTGGGCGCGGAGAGAACCGGGAAATTGAAACCCGGCGGAACCGTCGTTGAGGCAACCTCCGGCAACATGGGCGCCGCGCTCGCCATGGTGTCTGCCGCCAAGGGCTACTCATGCGTCATAGTCCTGCCGGAATACACATCCGAGGGCAAAAAGAGGCTGATAAAAAGACTCGGAGCCGAGATCGTTGAAACCCCGGAGTGCGTAAGGATGCCGGGGTGTATGGACATGGCCAGGCAGATGGCAAAGGAAAACAGCTGGTTTCTGGCGGATCAGTTCGGGAACCCGGACAACCCAGCCTCTCATATCCGCACAGCCGCGGAGATAATAGCGCAGTTGGGCCAGGCCCCCGACGCGGTTGTCCTGGGGTGGGGAACAGGGGGAACGCTGACCGGCGTGGCCACCGCGATGAAGGCCGTGAAGCCGGATTGCAAAGTCTTCACGGTTGAGATAGACGAGTATCCCCACAGGATTGAGGGGATCTACTATGATTTTACCCCCGCCAACCTTCGCCGGGAGCTCATAGACGAGGTGGTGGTCATCTCATCTGGCGAGGGCATAGATGCGGCGGCATACCTGAACAGGAAGGGCTACCCCGTCGGGCTTTCCTCGGGCGCCGCGTGGCTCGCGGCTCAGAGGGCCTGCCAGGCAATGGGAGAGGGAAAGGTCGTTGTCACCCTTTTCCCCGACAGGTGCGAGAGATACGCGTTCTGAGGTTTTACCTTATCGCGACCTTGCCCTTGTAAACAGGGCAGGCACGGAACTGAAAGTCTCGGAAGGAGAGACCTGCTCCTTTTGGATTGAGGGCACCCACAAGGGGCACCCCTACATTTACCTTATCGCCACCTTTCCCCTGTAATTCCCCGCGTTCCAGAGATAGACCCCGGTCTCAAGGTTTATCCTGTTTTCACCTTTCTCAAGCTTCCCGGAATAGGTCAATCTGCCGTCAGCCGAGTATATCTTTATGGGTATCTCTCCGGGGGAAATGAAAAGTGCGGCGCCGGGAACCGGAGAGCAGGTTATTCCTGGCCTGGGGCCAAAGAGATCCCTCTCCTCCAATTTACTGGGTGGACATACATCCGTTATGGTGAGGCTTGGGGTGTTGACCGTGGGACTTGGGGACGAGGTGCTGGGCGAGCAGGTCGCGCCAACGGTGGGTGTTGATGTGTTCATCGTAAAGGTTTCCACGGCCGGTGAGCAGTCCTCAACGCAGTCGGGGTAGGGGTAATTTCCATCCTGGTCAAGCTTGAGAAAGATTAAATCACCGTTGCCTGCGCCGAAACTCCATGAGGGTCCCGCTACAGCGAAACCTCCGTCCTGGGTCTGGATGATGGAGTAGGGCGCGTCATAGTTGGTCCCCCCGAAAGTCCTGGCCCAGGATAGGGAGCCGTCAGATGTGAGCTTGAGGACGAGGAAGTCAGAATTGCCTGCGCTGAAGCTCCATGTCCATCCCGCTACAGCGAAGCCACCGTCGGATGTCTGGATGATGGAGTAGGCATGGTCCCATCTTGTCCCCATGACTCTCTTGCTCCAGGATAGACTTCCGTCTGAGGCCAGCTTGAGAACGAGGAAATCCCAATCGCCTGCGCCGAAACTCTGTGTTCCACCCGCTACTGCGAACCCTCCGTCAGTAGTCTGGATGATGGAGAGGGCGTAGTCATCACCTATCCCTCCGTAAGTCTTGGCGAATAGCTGGGAGAACAGAGCAGGCGCTACCTGATTCTGGGCCAACGCGAGGCCCACGAGACCGACGGTTGCGGAGATGTATCTCATGATGAAACCTCCTTTTGGTTTATCTTTTGTCTTTCCATGAGCTTGAACCCACTTTTTGCGCAAGATCCCCTCTGAGCTGATCCCAATCTGATGTGTTTCTGTTCTGCTGGCCCCTTTGTCTTGGGTTGCCGGATAATTTGAGCCTATGAATAGCAGTGAGTTGAGCGAAATAGACGAGATGGTTCCGGCGTGGATT
>FWPU01009833.1_pt1 | contig 14751 bp, 12 predicted proteins | sample 2228361 | NCBI WGS metagenome assembly FWPU01 (sample SAMEA103939777, study PRJEB20133) | metagenome
AAAGATCGCTTGGGTAGCAGCTTGCTCGACTATTCATGCTCGATTATATCGTCTGGGAAAGTTTTAAGACAGTCTCTGAAAACCCACCGGCACGGTGATGGTGCCATTCGTCCACACCAGCAGCACCACCTGTATCCCCAGAATGAAGCCCCCGGTTTTGCTATCCCTAACCTTGTGCGTACAGCCCAGACCCGTGGTGAACTTCTGTAGGGTGGTATCGTCCAGAATCAGGTCTCCACCTTTCTGAACCAGCTTGTTGACCAAGCGTTGGAGAATCGCCAGCAACTGTATCTGTCCCGTCAGCAGGCGATTGAGTACCGGCATCGCCGGGGGCCTGGCGGCCCTTCACTGGAAGGTGTCGTGGCAGACGCCTTCAACTGCATCGGCAAGACCTACGCATGTGTGGTTAGAGACCGCAATCAACAAGGCTTGAAGATACTTTGCGACCGGTGCTAGACTCATCTGGGGCCTCCTGTATCGGCAGGAAGCCCTATTTTATCGCTTTATACCTCTGTGCGTAACTTCAGAGATAATAAGAAGTCCTTTTAAGTTATTCCCTTAATATTCCCCGGCCACCAGTGAAATAGGGTGTAGCCCTGGGTAGGCGCTGGCTGGGTCAAATGGTGTTGCAGTTGAAGTTCCAACCGGGGGCAGCGCTGATGTTGGGCCAGTTGCTTGGCTCCACTTTAGTGGAAAGAGTATTGAAGATTTCTTATAACTTCGAACTGGCGTTATTTAAAGTGCAGCGGATACAGGGGGTATGCTGTCCGCTTGGCTTCTTTCTTGACTGGAGCTGCACTCTTCCGCATTTAGTAAACACCGCGCAAATCCGGATCAAAGTATTTGTCAAAGCTACTCTAAGCGCACCAACCTCGGTTCCCGGCATAGTTCCTCGAGCTGGGCAACTATGATTCGCGCATGCTGTTCACCAAAACGCATCCCGATCTCCACGTTCCAGCGGAGCCCGGGGTCGGTCAGGTTCGCGCTGCCGAGCACTCCCCACTTCCGATCCGCCACCACGATCTTGGCGTGTAACAAGCCCTTCTCCATCTGAGCACTGTAGATGGTCAGCGTTCCCTGTGCGCGCAGCGCCTCTTGCTGCAGGCGGGCCAGCGCTCTGGCCTGGGGGCTACCTGGCTCGTGGGCCGCGTGGGTGATCACCGAGACGGCAACTCCGCGCCAGAGGGCACTCAGGAGTTCATCGCTGAGGTGAGCCATGCCCTGCTGCTCCAGATAAGGGCTTACCAGCCACAGGTGTTGCTCGGCACTGGCGATGGCTTCCAGGATGGCCGCGACATAGCTGTTCTCACGATCGGGTAACGTCCACAAGAGGGTCCCTTGGTCCGCATACCTCCCCAGGAAAGCGGCCAGACCCTGGGCCCGCAGCTGCCCCCCTTCCAGCGCCCCGTGCCGTTGTAAGGCCTCATATAGCCAGAGGTGCCCTCCCTCTCCTAACAGGCTATCCGCCCACAGCAGGTCGTTGGCTGTAACCAGCTGGTCCAGCCGACTCCAGAGCGCCGCCCCTAGCAGGCGCAGGGTCTCGGTTGACAAAGTCATGGCTCCCAGAATCCTCGAAGCACGCCGTACTTCGGGTGGCTCCCACCGTACAGCACCAGGCGGCTCAGGTGGTGGTTGAAGTCGATGCAGTTGTGCTCGAGGTAGGTGCAACCCACACAACTACCCCCTTCCTCAGCGCACAGCGGGTCGTAGATGCAACTACGACCATCTTGGTAAACTTCCTCAAGCCAGTAGGGCAATTGCTGTTCGAAGAGAGTGGTCAACCCGCCAATCTTGCTGGCCGTGTAGCGGTTGGCATAGAGGATCAGGCCCAGCGTCTCGGGGAGCAGATACTCCCCAATGCTCTCCGGGGCGAAGCCGCTCCAGACGATGCGCTGCATCATGAGGTGGGAAATGGTATGAAGCAGCGTATATACCAGGGTGGGCACCGCGTCCTGCGGGGTGCGGAAAGCCTCGCCCCGAAGGCCAAGGTGCCAGAGCTTAGCCCAAGCTTCAGCGCCTTGGGCTTCCTTTGGTGCCAAATTGTTGCGCACCAGCCAGCGTAGCACGGGCGTGGGGTCTAGCTGAAACCAGATTGCTTCGGTTTCGGTGGGCACGCAGTAGATGGGGGTCTTTCCGTCAACCGCAGGAAAGGCCCGCAGTATACTGCGCTGGGGATCGCGGGAAACCCGTGTGTATCCTATCGCAGCTAGTGCGATACGGAAGTTGCTGATTAGCCGAATATTGCTGAATCCCAACAGTCCCCTCATCCGCTCAGACTCCTGCGGGTAGGATGCGGCACCCGACCCATCCAGGGTGCACCATCGGGCCGCTGCCATCGCGGGAGTGGTGAGCTCAGATGTGTCTTCCAGGATGGCATGCTCCACCAGTTGACGGCTCGGCGGCCCGATGGTGGCACCTGCAGTGAGGCGACCTACCTCAGCAAGCGCCTGTGAGGAAGGGTCATTTCTCATCTGGTCCTCCATGGCCCGTGCCCGCTCTGGCGCAACCTGTCGTAGAACCTCGAGGACTTGCTGGGCGTCGGGGCTGAGTTCCCTCTTGGCCACGGCCTCCCGCACCTTGCCCGGAAGGAGACCCCACAGCTTGGCCAGCAACAACCCCGTACTCGATTTCTCCAGGCTGATGAGCAGGCTCTCCTGCTCCTTGTCGAAATTGAGGAACGGCAGCACGTGTGCGAGGTGGTTGGTCGGCTCCTTAGCCTCCACCTGGCGCTGGAACTTCTCATTAGGATTTGCCTTGCTGTACTCGCAATTGCAGGGCCACATCCGCAATCCGCCAAGCTCCTTATTTGAGTCCAGAGAGTACCAACGGGCATCGCGGGTGCGTCCTGGGTTGAATAACCTGAGATTGTGGCCACGGTACTTCGAGTCATACTCATCGGGGAAAGAAAGCTCCTGCAGCGCGCCGCAGTTGTGTATCTGGACCACCGTCATCCGGCCCAGCGGACCTTGGCAGCGTGGGCACACCCCAGGACGAGCCCTCCTCTGCTTGAGACTGACCAGCTTCGCGGTATAGCCGCAGCGCGTGCAGCTGAAGCTGCTGGGGAAGGGCTCCATCAGCACGCGACTTGGCTGCCCTATCGCAAAACCAGCAGGATTGAGCCGGTTGGCAGGATAACCCTGGTGGAAGGCCCTGCCGTCAAACTCCCAGCGCCTCACGTAGTCGTCAACAAGGTTCAACAGAGCCCGCTGATTGACGTCTACCTGAGGATCCAGTTCCACACTCGTTACCCGGCTCATGCCGAAGTCCTCATGTTCGGCCAGTGCCCCAGGCAGAAAGTTGTATAGGATTTGTGTCCTACCCCGCTCCATCAGCGCCCCCCCGTGTGAACCACTTTGCATCCTCAATCGAGTAGCTTGTTGTCAGGTTGACCTGAACCCCCTCCTCGACGTCGCGGAGGCTGGTCATCGGGTGGATGGCTTTCGTTAGATACCGCTCCTGGCTGCTCGATAGCGTGACTTGCACCTGGTCTAGCTCCTCCTCCAACACGACCGCCATGGCCTGCTCGAGATCCGACGGATAGGCCCCAGCCCCCAGGCGGTAGGCTTCCTTAAGCTCCCCCAGTACCTGCTGGCGCTGCTGCGACAGGTATTGGCGAGCACTCTCCCGCTCCCACAGCCTGTTCGCGCCGGAGTGGCTTCGTCCGAGGAACACCGATGCCAGCACCCCGGGTAAGGTGCGGCGAAGGGCGAAACGAGCGAAGCGGTTGATGGCCACTGGATGCACCATGCGTTCGAGGTTGTCATGGTACTCCACGAAACGGCTGTACACGCTAGAAGCACGCAGGTTATAACTGGCCAGGATGACCACAACTAGGCCCACGTGTTGCCGCCCAGCCCGGCTTGAGGCCTGGATGTACTCCTCCACAGTGCCCGGCAGACGATCTAGGGTCATGAGGTTGATGCGCTCGAGGTCCACCCCATGGCTGATCATGTTGGTGGCCACTAGCGCATCAAGGAAGCTTTCCGACCCAAACGGAGGCGGGTTTTCGATCGAGCTCACCACCTGGGCGATATGGGCCGGGGTGGACTTGTTATGGGTGTATTCCACACGGAAGACCTGCCCTGATTCCAAGGTGTCCTTGATCCGACTGCCGTTGGCCCGGCTGCCCACGTAGGCCAACGAGGTGGAGTAGAGCCGAATCAAAGCGCCCGCCTCATTTGGGCTCAAGGTACGGCCTACCACGGCACTCAACTCATAAGGATTGCTGGCGAGGCGCTTGATCTCATTCAGAAGGATGCGGTGCACCAAGGCTGAACTCTCAGCGGGGTGGGGACGGCTCCAGAAGGCGAGGAAGACCCGCGCGATCTTTTCCTGCCCCTCTTCCCGCGCCACCTCGCTGTAGAACGTGCGGTAGCGATCCATCCCGCGACCGGGGAAGCGCACCGCGTGCCGAACCCCGTAGAGGTGTCTCAGCTGGTGCTCGTAGCCGGCGATGGTCGCTGTGGCAGCCAACACTTTGGCGGGCTTGGGCTCGAGTGAGCGGATCGTTGTCTCGTAGTGCCCGGCGAAGGCCCCCAGCTCCTCTTGTAACAGGTGGAGCTCGTCCTGGATGTGCAGGCTTGGCCCAGGGTCGTAGGCATTTACGGTCTGCAGTTGCCGACTGTTTACGGAGCAGTTCCTCACCAGGCACTTGTCCAGGAAGTACCCATGCTGCGGGCAGGACCTGCGTACCTGCCAGAGCATGCTCAACGCGGGCTGATAGGCCAGCGCTGCCATCTTGTCCACCGTGCCCACCACCACCGTACTCTGGTGCCGCAGCACCTCGGCATCGCTTACGTCCAGTGGAAGCTGGTACCCGCACTCTCGGCAGCGATGCTCGAAGCACAACCGGTCAGCCTGGGGATACACTTCCACCGTCTCTAGCCCCCCGCAGGCTGGGCAGTTGGGCACCAGCCGCAGTTTCTCCAGCTCACCCGTCTGGCTCCAGCGCTGCAGCTCGGTGGCGTCGAGTTGGTTGGGCGAGTTTCCTTTGCCCGCGAGGTAACCCAGCCGGAATGGGTCCCCCTCGAGGCCCAGCGCTAACCGCTCCTGCTCCGCCCCATACAGCACGCGCATGGCCCGCTGCAACTGCTGCAACGAGAGCATCCGCAGGGGAAAGCGCAGCCAAGCGGTGACCCCCAGCTTCTTCCCACGAAGGCGGTCGTAGAGCATGGCCGTGCACACTAGACCCAGATACGCTTCGGTCTTGCCACCGCCGGTAGGGAACCACAGCACCACCGCCTGGTCCAGGTCGTCGGCCCACTCGTAGCGCTCCCCAGCCCACTCGCCTGCCGTGATCCCTTCCCGCAACACGAGGGCAGGTAGCTGGCTGACGATGAAGACGATCTGAAACAGCCGCCAACTGGGGTAAGGGGATATGCAGGCGAAGACCCGGTTCATGGCGGTGAAGGCCTGCTCGAGCCGGGCATCGGCCTGGAGGGCGGCCAATCCGGCGGCAAAACGGTGGATCTCCTCGCGGAACTGCTGCAGGTCCGCCTGAGCCGCCTCGGCAAACTCGCCAGTATACCCTCTGTGATCCAGTTCCTGCTCCCAGGAGTGGGCGTGGGCCTGCATGGCTTCGTAGATGCCCCGGAGCACCTCGAGTGGACGTTGGGCCAGATCCTGAAAGGGAGCTGGAGGTTCAGAGCGCGTGGTCATGCGCTTCTGGCGGGATATTGCCAGACAGCGGGTGGTTAGGCAGTTACCTTCTCGTAGTGCTCCGCAGTTTCTTCCGACTACCCATACGCTGCGATCAAACTGATAATCCTCGGCCACAGGGAGGATCTCTACCGGTACCAGTGTGCCCTGCACACGCACCCGCAACCGAACGTCCGCGATGACCCGGTAGTTGTTTTCGGTGGGGTTGTTGCCTTGAGGGGTCTCATTGCGCAAGTATACGGTGACGCGCTTACAGTCCTCATAGTGCCGCGTCATCACTTGTAAGCGCACCTTAAGCGGGGGGATGTCGAGCGGCCTGTTTCCCAAGGCTTCCTGCAACCACTCAGCGAAAGCCTCTGCTGAGGTTGTGGCGTTCGCAGGTACCGAGGGTCTGCTTTCCATCACGCGCCACGCATCGGCTCGTGCTGCCAGAACTTGGATTTCTTTATCCAACAACTGCTGTAGCTGCCCACAGTCATCCCCGTCGATGAGCGGGAGCTCCAGTGGGCCAAAGGATAGGTCGCAGCGCTCAATGACCTCGATTAGGCCCTGTCCACCAGCTTCGCCAGCAACGGACTGCTGCTCTGCCAGCGTGGGTAGCCGCCGTACGTAAAAGGCAAGTTGGCCCTCGACTTCTATCCTCCCAGCTTCCTGATCACGCACCATGAACTCCAAACCTAAGCTACTTGGCTGCTTGTACGCATCGGCGTCCGGGTCATAGGGGGCCAGTACACCAAGCTGGCATACGTCCACCGGCTGCCGTGCTACATGACGTCTCTGGTCACGTCCCGCCAGTCGGTGTTCCAGTACTCGAGTTAGGTGATCCACCAGCTTGATCTCGTCGTTATAGCTGACTTGACTCATGAGCGTCGAACTACCCTCCTCACGTCCACTGCGCTGAGCAACTCTTCCAGGGATATCCCCTGCTGCCTCGCCTCTCGCAATGACCCCTCGTAGCCGCTGCCGCTGACGATGCTCTCCAGCACTCGGTGCAGCAGCCGGCCCAATTGGCGATGTCTCGTGCGGTGGTTCTCTATGGCCCGCCACAGCTGGGGGCGGTTCAGAGACTCGGGGAGCCCCATGATACTAGTCAGAAGCAGGAAGTCGTGGAACTGTTGGGGGGCAAGGGTCTGCCCCTTGGCGAACCAGCTGCGCACCGTTGTCGGGTCACGTTCCAAGCCACGACGTGCCAGCGCGCGGTGCAACTCTGCCATGTTGGGATACTGCACTTGTAGTTTTAGCTTGGCTGCTTCCCACAATTCCAAGTATAACCGTTCCTCCATCTGTACTAGCGGCTGCAAGGCTTCGCTGATGCGCTCGAACAGGTCATCGTACACGCCGTCGACAAAGATGATCATCCGGTCGCCGGGTTGTAGCTGTTGTGCAGGCTTTTCCACGTTGCCTTGCCCGGGCACGAACAGGGTGACCAACCGGGTCTTGGGCAGATAGAGGATCAACCCACCCTCCAGCTCCACCTTCATCTCTTCGACTGTCGGTCCGCGGTTCCCTCCGGTCCGGGGGTTTACTTGGTACTCTGCTAAGGCGTGCAGGTCAAGTCGCGGCGCCTCCTCCGTCAAGACACTTAAGGGCTGAACCACTGCTTTTTGTTTAGAAAATTCCAACCTGGTGACGGGAAGGTCTGGCGGAGAAGGGGGCTTTAGACCCAGGGAATGCAGGACTCGGTCGCGCTCTGTTACCAAATACTCCAGCCAGCGCTGACGCTGCTCGCAGAGGTAGCTCTCGATGCGTGCCTCGAAAGGGTAGGCTAGGACCGCTACATTGGCCGGACCTAAGTCCAAGTAGCGCTGACTGGCGCTGCGGTAGCCAAGCAGCAGCCGCTCTGATCCCAACCCCTGTGCCGCCCGGCGTTCCTCCTCGTTAGACCACAGCACCTCGGCTGAGCCTCCGAAGCCGATGAACAGCTGCCGTGGACTGACATCCATGCATAGGCTCTGCAGCAGGATTGCTTCAGTCTGGGTGGTGGCTACTACCCAACAGGATCGCAGCTCCGCGTTGCGCTGCTCCAGCCACTCCACGAGGGCGAAAAACTTGGGCGGCAGGTCGCGGTGCTGCAAGGCTTCGTAGGCTTCGCTCAGCCGATCGAGCACCCGTTGCCAAAGCAGGCGCTGCACCGGATGGGAGGGGGCTTCCGGCTCGAGGGAGTCCAGCCGGTCGCGCAGGGTGGGGCGTCCCTTATGCTTACGCAGGTTTTCAAGCCGGTACAGCGGCACGCTGAGCATGCGTAGCTGATGGAACAAACCCCAGGCTTGCCGGAGGGGAAAAAACCCCCCGAACATCGCCTGGGCCTCGGCTAGCTGCTGGTAAGCCGCCCAAAGAACCTTGTCCAGTTCTGCATCTTCAATCACCTCCACCCAGCGGTAGGATGGCGATGAAGCTGGATGCCCGGGATGTTCGTGCCTATTGAACTCCCGGGCCACCCATCCTTTGGCAGCCTCATCCCATAGCACGGCCGACCTGCCTAGCCGAGCTAGCGTGGCCTCATCCAGTGGCGGAGTAACGGCTAGGTAATGGTTGAAGGGCAGGTTCTCTAGGCAAGCCAAGACCCGGGGATCGGTGGCATCGATGATCACCGCAGCGAAGGGGTGCTCGAGCGGCCAGCCGGGGTTAGCTAGGTAGATCGCCGGTCGGCTGCCTGGCGGTTGGTAGCGGGAGAGGGTGCGGATTTCCCAAAAGCGCTCCAAGCTGTCGCCTGCTTTTCCCAGGCGGAACTCGCGCAAGCTTTCTCGCAACTGGCCTACTTGGCGGGTGACGATGAGCAGATTGCCTTTCAAGTATGGGGAGTGGTACATCTCCCGATGGAAGAAATCGGCGACCAACAGGCCCACCGCCAGGGTTTGGGGTAGGGGGCTCGGGCGGGTGGAGTCCATCAGGATCAGACGCCGTCTCTGCTCCCAGGCGCGCCGCCCCAGCACGCCGGATAACCGGGCATAGACGTCAAAACCCCGCGGGTAGATGCGGCGCAGCAGGGCATCGTCGATCAGACTATTTCGATCAATCCCCCACATCAGCAAATCGAAGGCTCTACTCCAAGGGCTACGCACTGGGCGGCATAGCTCTCAGCCAAGGGCTGCCCCTCGAGGGCCTCACCCAGCGCCAAAGCCACCGCGAGCAGGTTTTTGGCAACGGGATTCTCCGGACACCAGACCGCCTCAGCGTCCCCTCTGTATCCCAGTTCAAGCTCTAAGATCGCGTCGTATAGCTGGGCATTCGTACCGCGCTTGGAGTGATCATTGGCACTCTCTGCGAGCACCACCGCAGCACCACGCAAGCGCAGCCCGTTGACGCGTAAGGCGCTAGCCAGGGCTTCCCAGGCCCTGAGCTCACGGTTGTGGTAACTCAAAATGATCCGACCTCCCCTCCGCAAGCTGCGCAACGACTCCTTGAAGATTGCCTCGAGCCGCTCAGCATATCCTTCAGCGCCGACGCCGCGCATCGAATTTGGCACCGCCTCCTGCTTCTCGTCAGCAACCATCGGTCGGTACTGGCCCAGCCAGAAATGGAACAGCTGGGCCATTTCCCCGTATTGCACGTCATCAAAGTAGGGGGGATCCGTGAGTACCAAGTCCACGACCCTTCTTTTTAGGGCCTGTCGTTCGCTGCTACCTGCAACCAGCTGGACACGGCCCTTATTCTCCAACCCGTGGTACCAGTCGGTGGCTCGGTAGGCAGCCTCTAGGCGCCGTCTGAGCACACCTCGACCAACGTTTGCCAGCGGGTTGGCCTCAAAGGCAACAGGCGGGATGGCATAGCGATGATTTGCAACACCCTCGATGCCCTTACAGTATAGCCGATCCCAACGGGCTAGCAGAGCGGCCATTTCTGCCAGTCCCAGCAACACCATAGCCAAGCGGTTACGCACACTACCAGGCATCCGGCGCTCCTTAAGGTAGTTGAGGCCTTCGAGGATCACCGCAGCCTGGGCCTCGCTGTATAAGTCTCCCCAATACTGTAACCCGCTTCTGTGCAGTCGCCGGGTTTCCAGCCCGACCTTGATCGGTTGCCTCAACTGGAGGAATGTGTTGCTAGCTGGGATAAAGGCCACCGGATCGCCCTCCACGGTGGGGCGCACCAGCACTCGGCCGTTGTTATCTTCCAGTACTAACGGAGCAGTCCAGCCGACTGTGGCAACGGAGCCAGCCACACCGCAGTGGGGGCAAGCCACTTTTCCTGCCGGGGAGGCAGGAAGTTCATAGCCACAAGCACATCCAGCCTCAAGAGAGACATTACCACATCGGCGACAGCCGTAATATGCCTCGCTCCCGCTGCGTCGCACCTTACTCAGTACTCCTTCTGGATAGAGTGGAAAGGTAAACTCGCATTCCAGGCAGCGCACAACCCTCACCCGCAGAATGCCCATAAGCTCCCGGCCATCCTCTCGCTGGTAGTATCGGCGGAGTGGGTCGAGGTGATGCAACAGGCGTCTCCCTTCCACACGCAGCCGTTTAGGATCGACCTGGCTCAGGGCCGTCTGTAGGCCGAACACCGGCCATGGGTACAGGTCCTGCGCATATGCACGCAGGCCTAAAGCCGCCGCCTCGAGAGCCACCGTTCCACCGCCGCTGAAGGGATCCGCCACATAGCGAACCCCTTGGCTTTGAGCAGCCTCTAGCAAGGCTCGAATCACGCTATGGGGGCGCCGGGCCCACCACCGGAACACCGAGATAGCAGGGTTATGGTGCTCCCTCCGGCGGATTTCCTTATCTACCGTGGCATTCAGTGTTGGCCAATCAATCGCGGCTATGATGCTCATACGACGTTTTCATAAGGCGACTGGTTAAGAAGTATCTTATTTTGACAGTCAGTCCTTTCTCTTTCCAAGATACCCTAGAGGACGTACTACTGAAAGTTGTTGTATTATTTATGATCCCGGCGTCCCGCCGCTGCAATGGAGAGACAGGCAAGCTGGTTAGAGGTGCGTCGTGGCAAGGTCTGGACGTACCAGGTGCGGGCCAGTGGGGCCTTGCTGGACTGGGAAGCGCTGCGCCTGGGTCAGCTTGTACGCGAACGGTGGGGGCATCAAGAACCATGACTTTCTGGTGCGTGATGTGACTTTTGGGCAAGGATCATTGTCGAGTGCGGGACCAGGCAGCTAATGGATCTGGCCCGCCTCCAGGCGTTTATCATCAACTGTTTACACGCGTGGGGCGTGTCCAGCATGACCACCGCCCTTAAGCGTATCGCCGCCAGGCCCTTTGAGCTACTGGCACGGTTGGGGGTAGCTTGAGTTTACGCACCGGCCCTGAAATCTTACTAAACCTGCCCCACCCATCCACAGAAGGGTGCCAAATAGTCTCTTGGGTTTTGTGAGCCCTATGGATGTTAGTGCTAGGGTAGTTTTATGGGCAAGCAAAGAATCGCCCGTGCACTAGGTTCGGCCAAAGCATTGGAGCCCTGTTGTGACCACCTGCGGGGTCACCCGCCCCGTTGCCAGGCGATTGTGAAAAGCACGGGCAAGCAGTGCAAAAAGGCTGCGGTACGAGGGCTACGGGTCTGCCCCAATCACGGCGCGGGTTATCCCAAGCGGGTTAAGGAGGGAAAGCGTAAAGACCCTATGACAGCTTCTGTGAAGCACAGGCTCTACTCCGGTCTGGTTTACGATGACTTCTCCACTTTGCTTGATCGCATCCTTGCAACAATAGACGAGCATCACGCCACCAACCGCGAACTGGCAGTGGTTAAAAGTGCTTTGGAGACTGCTATAAACCGCTATGCATCCCGACCCAACTTACTCGAGGAAATAGATCACGCATATAAAGCTCTGGAACGCAAGTTAAGCCATTTCGCACAGGTCGGAAAACCAATAAAAGCTACCGCGATACGTAAGGAAATCCAGGAACTCAACGATTTGCTCTACTTCTCGGAACAATCGTCTAATCAAATTGAACGTCTTGCGAGCAAAATTATCATGCTCGAGAAGACCCGGGCCACTATTCGCTTTAAGTTGGCCAAAATGCTAGAACTTCAACAGCTTATTCTGTACATCAGCGCAGCACGAGATACTTTCGCAAAGATAGCCAGCCAAAAACAACTGGACTTATTAGAGGAAAGCCTAAGGAGAGAGATTCTGAACCCACTTCGTTTAGAGTTATTGCCTCTTGGAGCCACCACTACCAGAGCAGGGGTTCACTAAACAAGATTAATAGTCAACAACAGCTTGTGTTGCCCTCACGAGCCCAGCTTCAGTCTCGCCCCTCCCAGCTTCGGCCTTGAATTTGTCCACAAAACCCTACAAGAACATGGTCTCGAGTTCTCAATCTTTGGGGTTGCCAATCTAGCAAATGCAGACATGGTCGGTATAACTTCCACTCACACCAAGGGGAGTTACCGGGGAGTTACCGAATCCATATGAACTCGATTTAGGTCGTATGTGCTAGTATGAAACCGGATGAACAAATTTCAGCTTTATACCTTGAGAAAAGCAAAAATGCGACCTCGTCATCTTTCTCGTAAAACGCCAAAAGAGTGCGACATACCCTTGGGGTGGGTGTGGTCGGAGGTTCAAATCCTCTCGCCTCGACCAAAAGAAAAGCCGTTCAGGACAAGATTATTGATACATGCCAAATCAATCCTGAGCGGCTTTTTCGTATTTTGGGCGTTACCGGAACTTAAGGGTTCCACGAGGCTATCGTTTACAAAAGCAAAGCGGGATTAGCCTAAAAATTACATCTTCACCAGCCCCTGGGCGGTGCTAAGGGCACGCCACAACGATCCCATCAGTTCGCGGGTGGCAAAGTCCACAGAGGACTCGGGATAGGAAACCCAGTGTATCCCCAGCGAAAAACCTGCGTCTTCGATGAACAGGAGCCGCAGCAGGCCGGCCTCGAGCTCGGGCCCCACAAACGAGCGGCTGGCTAGGCCCACTCCCAGCCCGGCGGCAGCAGCGGCTTTGACCCCGTATAGGCTGCCGCACTCCAGCAAACGCGCTGGCACAATTCCGTGGCGCTCTAAGAACTGCTCGAGCCGCAGACGCAGCCGCGAGTTGCGCTGGGGCACCAGCAGTGTCATCCCCTCGAGCTGCCCTAAAGCCACACCCCCTAAACTAGCCCAGGGATGGGAAGGGGCCACCACAAGCACCATCTCTTCGCTGGTCAGGCGTTGGGCCAGCAGCGGCTCGGGCAGGGCATCGGTTCCCCCCAGCACCAGCGCCGCGTCCAGATCGCGCTGGAATACCTGCTCGATGAGCTCCAGTGTGGTACCGTTTTTTAGGTTTAGCTCGGCCCGGGCCTGGTGGGCCAGGGCCCAGCTCAGCAGGGGGGCCTGGTAGCGTGGTATCAGACTCCAGGCCAGGCCCACCTCGAGGCTCGGGATACGCCGGTGCCGCTTCTCCTCAATAAAACGGGTGGCCTGGGCCAGGCTGCGGCTTACCGCACAGGCATAGGGCAGCAAGGCTTTACCAGCTTCGGTCAGGGTGATACCCTGGGGGGTACGTTCGTAAAGGGGCTGCCGTACAGCGTCCTCGAGGGCCTTGAGGGTCTTGCTCACCGCAGGCTGGCTCAGGTACAAAACTTCGGCGGCGCGGCTCAGGCTGCGCAACTCGGCCACCACGCAAAATACCACCAAGTACCGAGGATTCAAACGCATGTGCTATACCCCAAGGTTCATAGATAGTATAACTAAATTTCATTTGTCATAACTGCAAGTTATCACTACCGTTAACCGTTAATGGAAAAGGTAAACGCCTAACAGGGAGGTTGCACAATGGTTGAAACCCGGGAACAGCCTTTTTTTGTTCATTCCAGGAATAGATTACACCATAAAATCCTGATCATCGGAGGGGGCACGGCCGGATTAACCGTGGCAGCACAGCTTCGCCGCAAAGGGGAGTCGGACATCGCGGTTATCGAACCCTCGAGCCGGCATTACTACCAGGCCGCCTGGACGCTGGTTGGAGCCGGTACCTACAACCCCGACGCCACGGTTCGAGACGAGGAAACCCTGATACCCAAGGGCGTGAAATGGATTCAGGATTATGCCGAGGAAATAGACCCCTACCAGCGAACTGTCACCACGAGAAGCAACCAGCAAATCGGCTACGACTTCCTGGTTGTAGCATCGGGCATTCAGCTCGACTGGCATAAGATAGCTGGACTGGAAGAAACCCTAGGCCAAAACAGCGTTAGCAGCAACTACCGCTTCGACCTGGCACCCAAAACCTGGTCATTTTTACAACAATTTAGGGGTGGTACTGCGCTGTTTACCGCTCCCAGCACCCCAGTCAAGTGTGGCGGAGCGCCACAAAAAGTTATGTACTTAACCGCCGACTATGTGCGGCGCAAAGGACTGGCCGGGGGTACCCAGGTGATTTTTGGTTCTGCTGGCACCACCATTTTTGCTGTGCCAGAGGTCAAATCAGTTCTGGACAAAGTAGTCGAACGTTACAGCATTCAAACACAGTTCCACCACGAACTCGTAGCAGTAGATGGCTCCAAAAAAGAAGCCACCTTCGAGTACACCCTCAACCATCCCCAGGTCAAGGCCAATCCGGGCGCTCCCAGACCCAGGGTCACCATCCCATTTGATTTTTTACATGTGGTTCCTCCACAAAGTGCGCCCGACTTCATCAAGCAACGCCCCTTGGCGGATCCCAGCACACCCTTGGGATGGGTTGAGGTAGACAAGCATACGCTTCAGCACGTGCGTTTTCCCAACGTGTTTAGCCTGGGCGATTCCAGTAATCTGCCCACCTCCAAGACCGGCGCCGCGGTGCGTAAGCAAGCGCCGGTGCTGGTGGAAAACCTACTACAGGCAATCAGGGGTCAAAACCCCAAGGCTAAGTACGACGGTTATACTTCCTGCCCACTCGTAACGGCCTACGGCAAGATGTTTTTAGCCGAGTTCCTCTACGACAACCGCTGGCACCCCACCCTACCCATCAACACCCAAAAGGAACGCTACGACATGTGGTTGCTCAAGAAGCACGTGCTACCAGTCATGTACTGGCAGTTCATGCTGAAAGGCCTGGCATGAGACTTTTGTGTCTTCAGGGGGGCAGCGCCTTAATATCCCCCATGGGTATTTGACAAAATACCCCCTGGGGATATATCCTTACGGTCAGGAGGTTAGCGAATGCTT
>FWPU01003437.1_pt1 | contig 14750 bp, 14 predicted proteins | sample 2228361 | NCBI WGS metagenome assembly FWPU01 (sample SAMEA103939777, study PRJEB20133) | metagenome
TAATAAAAAGGAGATTTGATTTTTTCAAATTTAAAACCTTAAAATTTTAAGATTTTAAAAAGGAGGTTTTTTATGAAAAAATTTATAGTGCTCTTGATGGCAGGTGTGGGTTTTCTCGTCTTGCAGGCAGAGGAGAAGAAGTTTGAATATGTAGGAAGTGAGAAATGTAAGATATGTCATAAGAGCGAAAAGAGTGGAAATCAGTGGGGAATCTGGGAATCCTCAAAACATGCAAAGGCATTTGAGACGCTTGCTTCTGAAGATTCAAAAAAGGTTGCTAATGAAATGGGAATTGATGACCCTCAGAAATCTGATAAGTGTCTTTCCTGCCATAATGGATGGGATGGAGAGGAAGCGGTTGGATGCGAGGATTGCCATGGACCTGGTTCTGAATATAAATCAATGAAAGTAATGAAGGGTATTTTCAAAGGGGAGTTAAAGGGAGAAGATTATGGTCTTGTAACTCCGGATGAAGAATCTTGTAAAAGGTGCCATAATGAAGAAAGTCCCACCTATAAGGAATTCAAATTTGAGGAGTTTTTAAAACAGATAGCTCACCCTGTTCCAAAGAAGTAGGGAAATTAAATTTAACTTTTAAAATGTCATGAAAAGGTTAATATTAATAAGTGGATTGTTATTGTTTTTTTTAAAATGCAAAGCTCCCACCTTGAAAATAGGTTTGATTTTACCTGAGGAAGGACCTGCCTCTATCTATGGTAAAAGTGCTCTTAAAGGTGCCAAACTTGCTTTTGAGGAAAAAAATGAAGAGAGGTTTTTGGGTAAAAGTGTAGAAGTTCTTATAAAAGATAATAAAGGAGTTCCTGATAGAACCAAGGAAATAATGAGAGTTTTTGGTGAGGATAAAGATGTTATATGTGTTATAGGGCCTGTGATATCAAAAAATGCTTTTATCTCCGCTTCTGTTTCTCAAAAATACTCGCTTCCTGTAATCTCTCCAACTGCAACTCATCCACTTGTTACCAAAATAGGAGATTTTGTTTTTAGAGTTACATATACCGATTCAATTCAGGGAGCAGGTCTTGCAAGTTTTATTTATAAAAATTTAAAAAAGAAAAAGGCAGCAATCCTTTATGAAGCAAATGACCCCTATTCTGAGGTCTTGTCAAGAAATTTTGAAATTGTTTTTAAAAAAATGGGTGGAGAAATTGTAACTTCAGAATTTTTCCTTGAAGAGGATAGTATATTTTATTCAAAACTTGACAAAATCAATTCATTGAATCCCGAAGTTCTGGTTTTGCCCATATATGCAAATTATGTTCCTCTTATAATAAAACAATCCCTTGAGATCAAATTTAACCCGATTTTTGTTGGCGGGGACGGATGGTATAGTGAAGATTTGATAAAAGAGCACAAAGATATCCTTGAACAGGTTAAAGCCTATATCTCCTCTCCCTTTACTTCTGATTTACCTTCAGAAAAAGTTGAGAAATTTGTTAAAAAATACAGGGATAAATATGGAGAAATACCTGATTTTGCATCCGCTCTTTTCTATGATGCAGTTATGATTGCTTATGAGATTTTTAAAAAGATGGAAAAACCGGAAAGGATTGATTTTATGAAAACCCTTATAGGTTTTGAATTCCAGGGTGTTACTGGAAAAATTTCTTTTAAAAAAGGGAAAGACCCTCTAAAAGATATTTTTATTCTTCAGGTTCTACCAGAAGGGTTTAAATACTCCACAACAATCCATCCTGAATGAAGAAATTTCTTTTCCTTTTCTTATTTTTTTCTTTCTGCACAGAAAAAAAAGAGCCAAAAGTAGTGGTTGTTTTACCCCTTTCCGGTAAATACTCTTTTTATGGCAAAGAAGCAGAATTAGGGGTAAAATTCTTTTTAAAAAAACACAAAAATCTATCTTTCAGCGTAGAAATTTTTGATTTTAAAAGTGATTCACAATCTCTAAAAAAAATCCTTGAAGGTATTTTTGAAAATCCAGAAATTTTATGTGTAATAGGTCCTCTCACATCTAAATTTGCACTCTTTGCTTCAAAAATAGTTGAAGAGAAGGGTATCCCTCTTATAACTCCAACTGCGACTAATCCAGAAGTGACAAGGGATAAAAAATGGATTTTCAGAATGACCTATTCTGATGAAGAACAAGGAACAATTCTTGCAAAATTTGTCAGGAAATATTTAGGGCTTGAAAGGGCTGGTATATTTTATATAAAGGATGACCCCTATTCCTCTGTGCTTACAAGGTTTTTCAAAGAAACCTTTGAAAAAGAAGGGGGAAAAATAGTGGGGATTGAAGAATTTAAAGGTGATATAGAACCCAGAATTATTTCTATCAAAAATACAAATCCTCAAATATTATTTGCCCCTCTTTATCTTGAGGAAATAATAATTCTCATTGAAAAATGCATAAAGAGAGAATTTACCCCTCTTTTTATAGGAGGTGATAGCTGGTATTCCAATGAATTTATTGAAAGACTTAAAAATTATATTGATAACATAAAAGTTTTCATATCTTCGCCCTTTCATCCAGACAGAAAGATTGAAAAAATAAAAGAATTTATTGATGAATTTGAAATAGAATATGGCAAAAAACCAGGAACAGTATCTGCTCTTTCCTATGATGCGTTTATATTTATAAATGAGTGCTTTAAAAGGGAAAAAATTAAAACAAGAGAAAAAATGCTTAGCTGTATGGAGAATTTAAAAGAGTTTGAAGGAGTTATCGGAAACTATGTGTTTGAAAATCATACACCTAAAAGAAGTATATGGATATTGAGACCCCTGGATAAAGATTTTGAAACTATCCTTGAAATGAAGATTGAATGAGGGAAAAAAAGATTAAAAAATATGGTAAGTATTCTCACATAAAAAGACTTCTGTTTTTATACTTTGGAATACTTTTTATATTCTTTGTTATAGTAAGACCCTTTTTTGTTCCAAAAACTTTTGGAAAGTTAGGGCATTTCAGAGCAGAATCAATTGATGAAAATGTCAATCTTCCACTTAAATATGGAAATACAGAGGATTGTTCCTACTGTCATGAGAAAGAATATAATGAGGTAAAATTATCTTCTCATAAAAGTGTGAACTGTCAGGTTTGTCATGGACCCCTTTATGCTCATATTGAGGACCCAATGGTCCAAAAGCCTGTTAAAAACTCGGGAGAAAAGTTCTGCTATTTATGTCACTTTAAAATTGAATCAAGACCCTCTTTTTTCCCTCAGATTGATAAAAAGGAACATTTTGAAGGAGAATGTGAAAATTGTCATTTGTCTCATAGCCCAAAGATAGAATGAAGAAAATTTCAAGAAGAGAATTTATAAAGAAATTTTCAGGAATTTTTATAGTTGCGGGTGTTAAAATTAACTCTCTTTTAAATCTCCTGATTTCAACCTTCAAGTATGGAAAGGATAAATGGGGTATGGTGGTTGATATAGATAAATGTATAGGTTGTGGAAGATGTGTTGTTGCATGCAAGGAAGAGAATAATGTTCCTCCAAATCCTTTTTATTTCAGAACATGGATAGAAAGATACCTTATTTTTGAAGATGGAGAAGTATATGTTGAATCTCCAAATGGTGGAATGAATGGTTTTAAAAAACTCAATCCACCGAAAAAAATAGCAAAGAGTTTTTTTGTCCCAAAACTTTGCAACCAGTGTGAAGAGCCTCCCTGTGTTCAGGTTTGTCCTGTTGGAGCGACTTACAAAACAGAAGACGGAGTTATCCTTGTTGATAACAAATACTGTATAGGATGTGGTTATTGCGTGCAGGCATGCCCTTATGGTGCAAGATATTTTCATCCAGAAACAAAAACACCTGATAAATGCACCTTCTGCTATCACAGAATTAAAAATGACCTTTTACCTGCATGTGTAATTGCATGTCCTACATCTGCTAGAATTTTTGGCAAGATAGATGACCCTGAAGGTCCTGTTTATAAAGTTTTGAAAAAATATCCTGTTCAGGTTTTAAAACCTGGCTTAAGAACGCATCCAAAGGTTTATTACAGGAATATGGATATGGAGGTAAGATAATGGGTGAACTTGAGCATCTCCATGAAGTTTTAAAACATGTTCAGGGGTTTATATATCCAAATGAAATAGAGTTAAGATGGGGTATTCTTATTGTTCTTTACCCCTATATTACAGGACTTGTAGCAGGAGCTTTTATACTTGCTTCTCTTGAAAAGGTTTTTGAGGTAAAAGATGTAAGACCTACTTACAGACTTGCCCTTTTGACCGCCCTTGCCTTTTTAATAGGTGCTCCTTTACCTCTTCTTTTCCACATAACGCATCCATTGAGAGGGATTGAAATTCTTTTTACACCTCATATAACTTCTGCAATGGCTGTTTTTGGATTTGTTTACCTATGGTATTTAATGGCAATTTTGCTCATAGAGATATGGCTTGAATACAGGAAAGAAATAGTTGAGTGGTCAAAGGAAGAAAAAGGAATAAAAAGAATAATATATAAAATACTCACCTTAGGGGTAGGTGAAGTCACTCCTGAAGCAGAGGAATTCGATAAAAAATTTGGAAAATTTATTGCAATTATTGGGATACCTTCTGCTATTTTATTACACGGTTATGTAGGATTTATATTTGGTTCTGTTAAGGCAAATCCATGGTGGTCAAGTGTTATAATGCCTGTTATTTTCCTTTTTTCAGCAATGGTATCTGGTATTGCCCTTGTTCTTTTTCTTTATATAATAATTTCCTATATAATGGGAGAAAAACCTGACATTCCCTGTCTTGATGCAATATCAAAGTATCTTTTATATTCAATAATAATAGACTTTTCTCTTGAAATGCTTGATTTAGGGCAGAGATTCTATGAGGCAGAGGAATTTTTTGATATGTTTACCGTACTTATAGGGGGGAAACTTTTTATTTCCCTTTTTGTAATACAGATATTAATAGGTGCCATAATACCTATGATTATTTTAAGTTATTTGAGAATATTTAAAGCATCGGATAGTGTAAAGAGATTCTGGTATTTTCTGGTGAGTTTAATGGTTCTGATAGGTATTTTTGCAACAAGATGGAATATTGTAATAGGAGGACAACTTTTTTCAAAAAGTTTAAGAGGACTCACGATATATAAATTAGAGCTTATAGGAAGAGAAGGAGTTTATATTACAATTGGTATAGAGTTAATTCCCTTTTTAATTCTTTTAATTTTTTTATGGATTTTACCTCCCTGGAAAAAAGAAAAAAAGAGTAAGTTGTGAAAAGAAGGGATTTTCTAAAATGGATTTTTAAGAGTACAATTTTTGCATGGATAATGGGGATATTGGCTTTTATTCTTACATTTATTAAAATTCCAAAAGAGGGGAAAAAAGAATTTGAAAAAGAAATTGAAGTTGGGGAAAAAAACAGTTTAAAAATTGGGAATGGTAAATTCATTCTTCATTTAAAAGAACCTATATGGGTTATAAGAACAGAAGGTGGATACATTGCTTTATCAGCAGTGTGCACTCATATGAAATGTATTCTTGAATATAAAGAAATTGAAAAAATTATAAAATGTCCATGCCATGCAGCGATTTTTGATTTAAATGGAAATGTAATACAGGGTCCTCCGCCTTCTCCACTTAAAAGATACAGAACTGAAATAAAAGGCGGAAAGCTCTATGTCATTGCAGAATAGGATAATAGAGTGGTTTGAAAAAAGGCTCCCTTTAAATGAAATACTTTCCTTTATCACAAGTTTTGGTATATTTTATTATCCTTTTCCCTTAGATAAACCCTTAAGAGAAAATCTCAAAGAAATGGCAAGAAAACCGGTTCCCTATTATTCCAGATGGCCATATTTTCTGGGAATCCTTATATTCATTCAATTTTTATTTCAGATATTCACCGGTTTTTTACTTCTTTTGTATTATATTCCCTCAATGGAAAAAGGATATGAAAGCACCATTTTTATTATAAGAGATGTTCCATTAGGATACTATATTCTAAACATCCACAGATGGGGTAGTATCTTGATTATAGTGTTTATTATAATAAGACTTTTGAGGTTTATCTACAATAAAATATACCATCCCCCAAGGGAGCTCTTTTGGGTTTTTGGATTTCTTATTTTTTTACTTCTTTGCCTCCAGTACATTACAGGGACCCTTCTCCCAATGAGCAATACAAATTACTGGGAAGTTGAAAGAATCCTTGAAATAATAAAGATTATCCCTTTTATAAATTTAATCTTTTCGTTCCTTTATGGTGGATTTATAATAGATGAACACATGCATCTCAGATTTTATATATCCCATATATTTGTAATACCTTTGTTTTTATTCACATTATTTTATTTGCATTTTCTCTCTGTAAGAAAATTAGGATTTTTTACTTTGCCAAGGAAAAAAGAGCCTTTGTATCCTGGATATTTTTATGATATTTTAATAATTTCTCTTTTTCTTTTAGGTGTGCTTTTTACCCTTGCGGTTTTCTTCCCCAGTAAGTATACTGGAGTTTTCAACCCTTTTAAAACTCCCTCTCAGGTTGTTCTCCCTTTCTTCCTTTTACCCTTTCATTTTATGAAAATAAAACTTCCTGAGATACTCGCAGGTATTATCATGCTGGTTCTTACAATTGCATTTTTATTTTTACCATGGATTGATAAAAGCAAACTCATTCCCTTATACAAAAAACCTGTTCCTCTTTTAATTTTTTCAGTTATTTTCATTTTTTTAATATTAACAGGGATTTTTGGTTTTTATCTGAGATGATAGGAATTTTACTTATGTATATAATTTTTGAAACAAAAGGGTGTATGATATGTCATTCAGAGATTAGAAAAGAGTATTTTGAAAGTATCCACTATAAGGAAAAAATTGAATGTGTTTCCTGTCATGGAGGAGATGAAAGTGTTTTAGACATTAAAAAAAGTCATTCTGATGGTTTTATAGGTGTTCCGAACAGGAAAAGAATTATAGAGGTATGTATTTTATGCCATAGCTCCCCTGAAAAAATGAAGCCCTATGGCCTTCCCTTTGACCAGGAAATTTTATATTACACTTCTCAGCATGGAGAATCTTTTAAAAAAGGAAATGATGAAGTAGCAATATGCACTGATTGTCATGGAACCCATAAGATCTTGCCCCATACAGAACCTCTTTCCCTTACAAACAGGATTAATCTTCCTACTATATGTGGTAAATGTCACAGTGATTTTAACTTAATGAAAAAATACGTAATTTCTTCTGATGTTGTTCTGGAATACAATTTATCAATTCACGCAGAAGAAGTGAAAAAGGGAAATCCTAATTCACCTACTTGTGTGGACTGCCATGGAACTCATGGTGCAGTTCCTCCTCGTGTAGGGGATATTGAAAAGGTTTGTGGAAAATGTCACATTAAAACAAGAGAGTATTTTCTTAAGAGTTATCACAGCAAAGTATGGGAAGAATTAGGGTATCTTGAATGTGAAGGGTGTCATAGTAATCATTATGTTAAAAAAACTTCCCATAATTTATTTAAAGAGAAATGCATCACCTGTCACACTCAGGATTCAAAAAATTATAAGATTGCAGAGGAGATTTATACCCTTTTTATTACAGCAGAAATGGAGATTTTAAAGGCAGAGGAACTTATTGAAGAGATAAAAAAAATTCCTCTTGATGTTGAAGATTTCCTGGGAAGGATAGAAGAAGCCAGAACATACCTTATAGAGGCAGAGCCTGTTTCCCACTCACTTTTAATGGATGAAATAAAAACTCTTATAAACAAATCAAAATCAATTGCAAAGGAAATTCAAAGAGAGGCAGTAAGAAAGAAAAAACTCTTTGAAAGTAAGAGGATTCTTTTGCCGATTTTATGGTTTTTGATATTTTTTACAATTGCCCTTATAATATACTATAGAAGATGATAGAATTGAATGTAAAAGGTAGATGAGAAGAACTCAATTTATTTTAATTCTTTTATCTTTTTTTGTTGCCTTTGCTATTATTCTTTTTTTTGTTATGATACAGATTACCTCTCATCCGAGGTTCTGCGGTTCATGCCATGTGATGAATCCCTATTACAATTCCTGGAAAACATCTTCTCATAATGAAGTTCCGTGCGTTGAGTGTCATATACCTCCCGGAATAGGTTCGGAAATAAGGAAAAAATATGAAGCCCTTGCAATGGTCGCAAGGTATATAACCGGTACATATTCAACAAATCCATGGACCGAGATTGAGGATGATGCATGTTTAAGATGCCATGAAAAGAGACTTCTCGCAGGCAGGGTTTTATTCAAAAATGTTTTATTTGACCATACTCCCCATCTTACAGAATTGAGAAGAGGGAAAAGATTGAGATGCACATCCTGTCATTCTCAAATTGTTCAGGGTATGCATATAAAAGTTACTGAGACATCCTGTTTCCTTTGTCATTTTAAGGAGGTTGAAATAGGTGAAGGAATATCGGATTGCAGAATATGCCATGGAACCCCGGAAAAGAAAATCCTTAGTGAGGGGTTTGAATTTGACCATGCAAATGTTGAAAGGTTTAAGATGAACTGCCTTTTCTGCCATTCCCATTCAATAGAAGGAAAAGGTAGTGTTCTTAAAGAGAGATGTTATACCTGTCATAACGAGCCTGAAAGGTTTGAAAGATATGGAGAACCAGAATATTTGCATCAAACACACATTGCAGAGCATAAGGTGGAATGCATTGCATGTCATCAGGAGATATACCATGGAAAGCCAAGAGATATAGAAGCAATTGTAAAAACTCCTTGTTCTGAATGCCATACCTCAGGTCATTTACCGCAGAAGGACCTTTATATGGGAATAGGAGGTATAGGGGTTCCTCCGATGCCTTCTGTAATGTATAAGGCTGGAATAAGATGTGAAGGGTGCCATTTTATAGAAGAAAAACTTGATGGGAAAAATATAAAAGTATCAGGTGCATTTTCCTGTATGAATTGCCATGGGGCATCATATTATAAGATTTATGAAATGTGGGAAAAGAGTATAAGAGAAAAGGTAAAAAAAACACAGGAAATAATTGAGAGGGCAAAGAAAATTTTACCCCATACTTCTGATGAATTAAAAGATGCCATTTTTAACTTTAATCTTGTAAAAATAGGTTACGGTATACATAATGTTGATTATTCAACAGTTTTACTTGAAAAGGCAATAGAACTTATAAATTTGGGACTGAAAAAAACAGGAAATAAAGAATTTTTTGAAATACCATGGATAAGATATAGTCCCACAAGAAGGGTTTGTATGAGGTGTCATCAGGGAGTAGAAGATAAAAAGGCTGTAATTTTTGGAATTTCCTTTAATCATAAAGCCCACATAGAAGAAAAAGGATTTAATTGCACCCAGTGTCATAGACCTCATTATGAAAAACCAGAAGGGGAGATTACTAAATTCGATAAAACTGGATGCATCACCTGTCATCATAAAAAAGAGGTTAAAAAGGATTGCATTTACTGCCATCAGAATGTTTATAATAAAACTCTTAAAACAGAAATTGGAGAATTTTCCCATGTTTTTCATACTGAAGAAGTTGAACTTAAATGCATGGATTGCCATAAAAAGATTAAAGTTAATTTTAAGACCTGCGAGGATTGTCACAGTTAGTTTGTTTTTATTTAGCGGACTTTTAAAATCCGATTGCGAGAAGTGCCATCCAAAATCTATAAAAGATTCTCTTTCTTCCTCACCCCACTTTGTTTTAAAGTGCTCTGATTGTCACATGGTTTTTGAAAAGTTTCCTCATCCCGATACTTCTGTAAAAGCTTTTTGCCAGGACTGTCATCCTGATATTGTGATAAACTTTGAAAAAAGTGTTCATTTTGGTGAACTTGAATGTTATGAATGTCACGGGAAGCATAGAACTATTCCTTTTAAGGTATATGGGTCCAAGATAATAATAGAAGAAAAATGCTCTTCTTGCCACATCAAAGAAGGCAGTGATTATGAAAAAAGTATTCATTTTCATGCAGTGAGAAAAGGCATAAAAGATGCCCCAACCTGTGTGGATTGTCATTTAGAACATAAAATCCTTTCCCCTCTTTCTCCGGAATCTCCTGTATATCTTTTAAAAATCCCTGAAACATGTGCAAAATGCCATGAAAATACAAAGATTACTTCCCTCTATGGTGTTCCACCAAGAAGATTTTCAACCTATAAGAAAAGCTATCATGGTATATTTCTTTATAAAGGAGAAGTTCATGCTGCAAACTGCGTATCATGTCATGATTATCATAAAATTCTACCTGCCAGTGACCCTGAAAGCTCTATAAATCCAGCTAATCTTGTGAGAACATGCGCTAAATGTCATAAAGAAAGGGACTGGAAATTAACAGAAGGTAAAATTCATGTAGAAGCAAAAAAAGAGGTTTCTCCTGGAGTTTACGCTGTTAGAATTTTTTACATTTCTTTTATAGGATTCTTGACATTTATGTTTTTATTTCACATAATTCTTGACTTAAGAAGAAGGAGAAAAAAATGAAAGGCGAAAGAAATATTTTAAGATTTTCAAAAAACTGGAGAATCCAGCACTTTTTGTTAATGGTTTCTGTTAGTCTTTTAATTATCTCAGGTATCGCTCTCAGATTTTATGACTCATGGTTTGGAAAATTAATAATTTTCCTTGAAGGAGGTTTTGAAGCAAGGGGTGCCGTTCATCGGTTTTCAGCGATTTTACTAATAATCACTGCAATTTATCATTTTATCTACATTATTTTCACAAAAGGTGGAAGAAAGGAATTTAAAGCTCTGCTATTTAGAAGAAACGATTTTTCTGATTATATAAACCTTATTCTTTACAATATTGGAAAAAGGGAACAGAGACCCAGAATAGGAAGATATGGTTTTAGAGAAAAACTGCAATACTGGATATTTTTTGTTTTTGCACTCCTTATGATAAGTACTGGTGCGGTTATGTGGTGGCATAATTATTTCTTTATTTTTCTTTCCAAGTGGATATTTGACCTTGTTTACGGAGTTCATGGGTGGGGTGGAACACTGATTTTGATTTTCATAGTTTTCTGGCATCTTTATGAAGTGCATTTAACTCCTCCAAATTTTCCTGTAAATATGAGTTTCTGGGATGGTTATGTTTCAGAGGAATGGCTAAAAGAGGAACATCCTATGGAATATGAGAAAATAAAAGAGGAGGAGAAGAAATGAAAAAAATTGTTTTATCTTTTATTTTATTTTTCAATCTCTATTCTCAGGATGTGGTTACAAAGAATAAAAGATGTTTTCTCTGTCACGGAAAAGAAGATTACAAGATAATTGAAGATGGAAGAGAGAAATCCCTTTATGTATCGCCTGGCGAATACTATCAAAACGTTCATAAAAATATGCTTTGCACAAATTGTCATTACGATGTAGTAACGATTCCCCATTTAAGAAAACCTAAAAAAATTCACTGTTTACAATGCCATTATGCAGGAAATGTTGTAGGGGCGCCTGTTAAGGAGATGCCAGAAAAATATAAAGAAAGTATTCATGCAAAAGCAAAAGAAAAAGGTAAAAAAGCTCCTGATTGTATTGATTGTCATACGATTCATTATGTTAGATACCCCATGGATACCCTTTCCACAATCCATAAGAAAAACATTCCGGTTACCTGTGGAAAATGCCATGCAAAAATAAAAGAAGAATACTTGGGTTCTATTCATGGCTATGCACTTTTAAAGGGTATTATGGAAACCGCTGTTTGTTCTGATTGCCATCGTGAACATGATATTCTTCCTCCTGAAGATCCTCGTTCCGCTTTAAATCCCAAAAATGTGGTTCACACCTGTGAAAGGTGTCATGCGGATGTTACAATAATGAAAAAATATGGAGTCCCTGTAAAGCAGGTTGAAGCTTTTAAGGAGAGCTTTCATGGAGTAGCACTTGAGTATGGAGTTGTGAGAGCAGCGAACTGTGTATCCTGCCATGGTTCTCATTATATACTTCCTTCAAGGGATCCTATTTCTCCAATTCATCCAGAAAACCTTGCAAAGACATGTGGCAAGTGCCATCCCGGGGCATCGAAAAATGTTGCAAAGGGCAGGTATCATATAATAGCGGAGGAAAAAGAAGCAGGCATAGTCTATTATGTATATAATTTCTTTAAATGGTTCACACTTATTGTTATTTTTGGACTTGTTGTTCATATAATTCTTGACCTAACAGGAAGAACAATGAAAACAGTAAAGACAAAGAAGGGAAAATGAATAAAGAGGAAGAAGAAATTTACAAGGAGATATTAGAAGAGATAGAAGAAAAGGGAATTGAATTGAACGAGGAATTAAAAGAAAAAATTAAAAAAGAGGTAAAAGAAAGGATTAAAAAGGAGACAGAGAAGGAGGTTAAAAGAATAAAAAAGGAAAGGGAAAAAATTAAAAAAAAAGAGGGAGAGTATTTCCAAAGATTTAGCTTAAATGTAAGGGTTCAGCACTTTATTCTTGCCTTTGGTTGTATAATTCTTATAATTACAGGACTTCCGATAAAGTTTCATGAGACTTGGTGGGCAGAACTTTATTTTAAAATTACAGGTGGCATACAGATATCAAGATTTTTCCATAGGATAGGAGCAACACTTCTTGTTATAGTTGCAATATGGCATACAATCTATCTTTTCACAAAGGAAGGCCGGAGCGAGTTTAAAGAGCTCTTGCCCAGAAAAAAAGATTTTCTTGATTTTTTAATAAATATAAAATACTTTTTAGGTCTCAGTAAAGAGAAACCAAAATTTGGAAGATACTCTTACATAGAAAAATTTGATTACTGGGCTGTTTACTGGGGTATGGTGATAATGATAGGTTCAGGAACCCTTATGTGGTTCCACAATTTCTTTTTGGGAGTTATTCCAAAATATATTCTTGATATAGCAAAGGAAGCTCACTCTGATGAAGCCCTTCTTGCAACCCTTGCAATAGTAATATGGCACTTTTATAATGCCCATCTTAATCCGGAAGTTTTTCCATTTAACCCCACAATTTTCACAGGTAAAATAAGTAAGGAAAGAATGTTACACGAACACCCTCTTGAGTATGAGAAGATGTTAAAAGAAAAAGAGATAGGAGAATGAAAAGAAAAATTTTAATTCCGATTATAGCTATCTTAATCCTGTATCTTTTTTACCTTTTTATAAGAATTTCTGACAGACCTTCTTTTTGTAATTCCTGTCATATAATGAAACCCTATTATGAAAACTGGTTATCCTCAACCCATAACAGAGTTAATTGTATAGATTGTCATTACAGAAGTGGGTTTTTAGGTTATATAGAAGGTAAGTTCAGATTACTTGCAGAAATGATAAGATATTTTGCAGGTGTTTACCATGTTAGACTTCATTCCAAAATAGATGATGAGAATTGTATGAATTGCCATGTTAAAGAAGAACTTGAAATAGGGGAAGTTTTGTTTGCCAGAAGAATTAAATTCAAACATGTTAAACACTATGAGGGTGAAGTAAGAGGGGTAAGGCTTGCGTGTCAGTCCTGTCATTCTGAGCTGGTTCAGGGAAGACATACTGCTGTGAGCAAGGATGTCTGTATTATGTGTCATTTTGCAGGTATAGAGGCAGGAGAACCTGTTGGTGGTTGTGATGCCTGTCATGGTCCCCCTAGAGAAGTCATGCTTGTAAGAGGAATAAAATTTTCCCATCTTAAATATGCAGAGACAGGCATTGATTGCAGGACCTGTCATATCCATATAACAGAGGGAACAGGTGGGGTATCCCATGAAAAATGTATGCAGTGTCATGTAGAGAGAGATATTAAATACAGGGACCACATATTTCTGCACAATGTTCATGTCACAAAGCAGAAAATACGATGTGGACAGTGTCATGGTGATATAAAACACAGAAAGGTTGAAATGTCCTATGCCCTTTCTCCAAAATGTGAGGAATGTCATGGTGGAAAACATACACCTCAGGAAAAATTTTACATAGGGACAGGTGCAGTTGATGTACCTGTCACTCCTGACCCTATGTTTTTATCAGGTGTTTCCTGTATAGGATGTCATCAGGTTAAGGAAGAAAAAATTGTATTTGGACATAAATCAACATTTACCCTTGCTTCTCCAGAAGTTTGTAATGAATGTCATGGAAAAGGTTATGATAAACTTGCACTCATCTGGCAGAAGGGAATTAAAAGTAAAATTGAAGAAGTTGGCGAGCGAGTGAAAAGGTTTACTATCCTTTCCCAGATAGCCAATATCCCTGTAAATGTGAATTTGATAAAAGATAATTTTGATTTTCTCAAAGAGGATAAAAGTTATGGTATACATAATATAAAATATGCTCACCTTATCTTAAACAGAATTGAAGAGGAGCTGGATAAGGCTGAAAGAAAACTTTTTAACTTAAAAACAAAAAGGCTCCCTCTGGAAGTGCTTTTTGAAAGAGATCCTGAATGTCTTTCCTGCCATTTTGGGATAGAAAAGAGTAAACAAAAAATTAAAGATAAAACTTTTGATCACTACTTTCATGTTTATAAAAATTCCTGTGGTCTCTGTCATTCAAAGAAAAATCATGGTATTACATACAAAAAATCATATAACTGCGATTCCTGCCATCATGAAAAAACAGATAATTGTAAAAGCTGTCATGAAATCCAGTATAAAATTTATAAAGGAGAATTTAATGGATTGTCTCCTGATGTAATGGCTGAGGCTGAGGTTGATTGCAGGGACTGTCATGAGAAAGATAAAGTCATAAAAAAACCTTCAGAAAATTTATGTGCAGACTGTCATGATGAAGAATATGAAAAAGATTTTCTGGAAAAGAGAAATGATATAGAAGAAACAATAAAAAGAATTGAAAAAATTCT
>FWPU01009838.1_pt1 | contig 14747 bp, 14 predicted proteins | sample 2228361 | NCBI WGS metagenome assembly FWPU01 (sample SAMEA103939777, study PRJEB20133) | metagenome
GATGAGCCGTGCTTGCTCCTCAGTAGCTCAATGGTAGAGCATCCGGCTGTTAACCGGAGGGTTGCAGGTTCGAGTCCTGCCTGAGGAGCCACTTCTCAAAACTGGCCGTCTCGGCCGCAATCTCCCCGACAGAATCACCCGCCGCCTCGCGCGCAAGTGCCAACATGTCAAATGGTTGGCGGTATTGCGCGGTCAACGCGCCGTCCTTCCACACGCAGTTCGATAGTAGGAAATTGAGGAGGCGCCGTTTTTCCGCCGGTTCCTGGCTCTCGAACAGCTCGTGCGCACGGTGGGCCAGGTTCAACAACTGCACGCCTTCCTCGATGTAGGTCCGGTTGGCGGACTGGTGCGTCTCGATGTCGCGCAGGATGCGGTCCTGCTCGGCGCGCCATTCGGCCGACTTGCGGTCGAAGAAGGCGTTGTCGATCCGGCCGTCCAGCTTGTCTACGTACATCGCGTCGATGCGGTCCTGGAGACGGCGGTATTCCGCCTGGAGACGTCCGATGGCTTCGTCGTGGAAGGCCTTCTCGTCGCGGTGGCTCTCGCGCAACGCGCTGACCATCCATTCCAAGACGTCCTGGGGAAACGTCAGCTTCCGGAGCAGTTCCGAGAAGCGTTCTTCGAGCACCTCTTCGCGCGTGTACGGCTCCGGGCAGCGGCCCTTGTACCGCGAGCAGTGGTAATAGACGTACTGTTGCTTCTTCAACTCGCCGACCATGGCGCAGCCGCAATGGCCGCACCGGATGAGGTTGCTGAAGGCGAATTCGTGCCGGGCCTTGCGCGGCTTCTGGCGGCTGCGCCCGTCGAGCCGGTCCTGAACCTCCTGCCACAGCTCGCGCGTGACGATCGCCTCGTACTTGCCGGCGTAGGTCTTGCCGTCGAAGTCGAAATCGCCCGAGTAGATGCGGTTCCGCAGGATCTTGTGGACGGTGGAGGTCGGGACCGGGAGCTTGCTCTTGGGGTATTGCAGCCCGTCCTGCCGCGCGAGTTTGGTGATCTCCTTCAACGAGTGCTTGCCGGTCGCGTACCGCTCAAACATGCGCCGGATGATCGGCGCCAGCTCGGGGTTGGGGGTGATGGTCCGCTTGCCGTCCGGGCCCATCACGTTCAGGTAGCCGAGCGGCGCGTAGGAAGGCCAGATGCCCTGGCGCGCCTTTTCGAGCATCCCCTTCTTGGTCTCCTCCGACAGGTTGTCGATGTAGTTCTTGGCCATCAGGACCTTGATGCCGTGCATGAACTTCTCCGACGACCGCGAGTCCTGGGAGATGACGATGTTCTCTTTGACCAGGTGGATTTCGAGATGCAGTTCGTCGAGCGTGACCCAGTCCTTGAGGTTGCGGTAGAGGCGGTCGGTCTTCTCGACGAGCAGGATGCGGCAGGACTTCTCCTTGCGGAGGAAGGCGAGCATCTCGCCGAAGCCGGTCCGGCCGGCCTGCTTGGCCGTCTCGACGTCGACGAACTCCTTCAGGACCGTCAGGCCGCGGCTGGCGGCGTAACCGCGCAAGAGTTGAAGCTGGGCGGGGATGGAGAAGCCCTCGCGCTCCTGGTCCTTCGAGGAGACGCGGGCGTAGAGGACGCCCGCCAAACTCGTCCGGTGTTGAGCACCGATCTGGTCCTGATGAACAACGGCGCGTCTGCTGGCCATGCCCCATTGTACAGTGTTTAGTACACGGAACGAACGAGCGCAGCCGTCAAGGAAGCACTTTCATAAAGCTGCGGTAGAGTAAGGAGTTGACGCCATGCAGTGTGAGACGCGATTGATTCTGAACCTGCCAGCCCAACCCGAGCGCTTTGAGCATCGCGAGCGGGGGGATTACGACCTGGACCGCTTCGATCAGGAGTTTCGCGAGCGCCTGTATTCGGACAAAGGCCGGGAGATCCTGCGCGAGTGGGAGGAACGTCAATCGCGCCGGGCCGACGGCGAGGACCGCTGACCGTCTCGCGCCCTGCCCGGTTTGCCTGATTTCCTCCGGCCCATTTCGGAGGGCCGAGGGGACGCTTGGGTCCGATGGTCGCGGGTCCGAAAACCCCATAAGCGACTAGAATGAGGACTTAAGCTATGGCAACCAGGAAGAAGAAGGGCGACTCCGGCGGTGAGGGCCGGAGCGCACCCGTCGCAGACTACCGCCACCCCGAAGCCACCCGGAAGAACAACCCGCCCGCCAAGATTGCCGCCGAGGGGCATGTACCGCTGCTGCCGAAGGCCGAGTACAGCTACAGTCCGCGCCTTGCGCCCGTGCTGCGCTTTGACCCCACCGGGAGCGCGGACGAGTTGCCGGAACTGCTGGCCGCGGCGACGCGCCGGCCGCTGAATGAGGCCGAGGCGTGGGCTCTGGCCGAAGCGCTGCGCAAGCATGAGCCGTGGCTCGAGTGGGCGGGCAAGCGGGAAGCGAAGTCCTTTCTGGTGGACCCGGTGGCGCTACACATCCACGAGCGCGTCAGCGCGCAGGCCATTTTGAAGGTGGCCGCGCGGGAGGATGTGAACCGGTCGCTGTTCGCCGACCCGGAGCAGGAGTACAACGAAGCGGTCCAGTTTTACCGGCATGACGTGGACTGGTCGAACCGGTTGATCCTGGGCGACAGCCTACAGGTGATGTCGTCGCTTGCACGGCGCGAGGACCTGGCGGGCAAGGTCCAGATGATCTATATCGACCCGCCATACGGGATCAAGTTCGCCAGCAACTTCCAGCCGGAGATCGGGAAGCGGGACGTTAAGGACAAAGAAACCGACCTCACGCGCGAGCCGGAGATGGTGAAGGCGTACCGGGACACATGGAGACTGGGCATCCACTCGTACCTGAGCTACCTGCGGGATAGATTGATCGTCGCAAGAGAACTCCTGGCCGACACAGGCAGTATTTTTGTCCAGATCAGTGACGAGAATCTACATCGAGTTCGGAACGTGCTCGACGAAGTGTTTGGCTCGGCAAATTTCTGTGCGGTAGTCAACTTCCAGAAAACTGGCAGCATGGCCGCGAACCTTCTTCCAAGCACCGTGGATTATCTCCTCTGGTATTCCCGCGACATAACTACGGTGAAGTATCGCCAACTCTACGTGCCTCGCGTCAAGGGCGAGACGGGTCTGGATCGGTACGACCAAGTGGTTGAAGCTTCAGGACACATTCGACGGCTATCGACCGCCGAGGGCGGCGGAGAGGAACCAATCGTTGGTGAGCGCATGCAGTTGACCAGTCTCTTCTCAGACGGATCGTCAAACACTCCGCAGTCCTTCGAATACCGCGGTCAGACCTACCAGCCAAAGGGTAATGCGCATTGGAAGACAGGATTGGCGGGGTTGGCGCGTTTGGACAATGCTGGGCGAATTGAGCCCCAGGGAGATCGCCTTCGTTATGTTCGCCTTGCAAGCGACTTTGATGTTCTACCCATTTCAGATCGGTGGGAAAGCGTCCAAGCGGGCAAAGCAAATCTATACGTAGTCCAAACCGCAAGTCGTGTCATCGAGCGCTGCATGCTCATGACCACCGACCCTGGCGATCTCGTGCTCGACCCCACCTGCGGCTCGGGCACCACCGCCTTCGTCGCCGAGCAGTGGGGCAGGCGCTGGATCACGATCGACACCAGCCGCGTGGCCATCGCCATCGCCCGCCAGCGGCTGCTCACCGCCAAGTACGAGTACTACAAGCTCAAAGACGAAGCGAAGGGCGTGGCGGGCGGGTTCCGCTGCAGGACCGTCCCGCACATCACGCTCAAGAGCATCGCGCAGAACACGAACCTCGATCCGATCTTCGCCAAGCACAAGCCGATCCTGGACGCGCGGCTGGCGGACGCCAACGCAGCCCTGGAGCAGGTCGCTGACAAACTACGCCATGAACTGCGGATGAAGCTGGCGCTCAAGCAGAAGCAGGAGGGCAAGAAGTCCATCACGGACGCCGACCGGCGCCGTTGGGATCTGCCCGAAAAAGGCAAGGGCTGGCAGCACTGGGAAGTCCCGTTCGACACGGACCCGGATTTGCCGGAAGCGCTGAAGAAGGCGGTGGAGGCCTACCGCGCCGCCTGGCGGGCCAAGATGGACGAGGTCAACGCCTGCATCGCGGCCAACGCCGACCAGGAGGAACTGGTTGATCAGCCCGAGATCGACCGCAAGATCACCCGCGTGAGCGGACCGTTCACGGTGGAGGCGGTGCAGCCGCCGGAGATGTCGCTGGGCGACGCCATCGAGGTTGAAACGGGGCAGTTCGCCGGCGAGCCGGACGAACTCGAGACGACCTTCGTCGTGCGCGAGGTGCAAATGGGCGACACGCCGCAGAACGTCGAGGCCTACCTGAGCAAGGTGGTGGATCTGCTGCGCATGGACGGCGTGCGCTTCCCGGATAACAAGCAGCGGAAGTTCACGCGGCTCGATCCGATTTACGCCGGGGGGCGGTCGGATGGGATTCACGCGGAGGGCCGCTGGGTGAACGAAGGCGAAGCGGACGACGATCCCCAGGGGCCGGCCACCGTGGGCGTCGTGTTCGGGCCGCAGTACGGGCCGATCACGGCCAAGATGGTGGAGGAGGTGATCCGCCCGGCGGCACGACGCTACGACGACCTGGTGTTTGCGGGCTTCAGCTTCGACGGGCCGGCGCAGGCCGCGATCGAAGAGGGCCACCCGCGGCTGCGCATCCATATCGCGCACATCCGGCCGGACGTGAATCCGGGCATGAACGGACTGCTCAAAGAACAGCCCGGCAGCCAGTTCTTCACCGTGTTCGGAAGGCCGCGCACGAAGGTGGAAGGGCCGGACAAGGACGGCATGTACCGGATCGAGATGCAGGGCGTGGACATTTACGACCCCGTCACGAACAGCATCGTGGACACGGGCGCGGCGAAGGTAGCGGCGTGGTTCGTGGACGGCGATTACGACGGGCGCACCTTCTGCATCACGCAGGCGTTCTTCCCGGACCGCTCGGCATGGGACAAGTTGAGCAAGGCGCTCAACGGCGTGGTGGATCCGGAACGCTTCGAGGCGCTGTCCGGCACTGTTTCGCTGCCATTCCCGGCGGGCAAGCACAAGTGTGCGGCGGTGAAGGTGGTCGATCCGCGCGGCAACGAGGTGATGCGGGTTCATCCTCTCGGCGGGGATGGGAGGTAGGGGATGGCGCGCAGGAACGGGAAGGCGGTTGCGCTGGGCCAGGAATCGCTGCCGGTGCAGCCGGTGGAGCGGCCGATCCTTTGCAGCCCGTATGAAGAGCCGCGCGACCACTGGATTTACGACAAAGAGACCGGAGCGGCCAGCCGCGCGGGAACGCGCCGTCCGGCCAGCTACTGGTACATGACGGAACGCACCGGCAGCGCGCAACTCACGCTGACCGGATTGGCCGAGGAGGAGCGGGACGACCTGCCGCTGGTGAACGCCCTGCGCGAGGACGTGCGCAAGTGGCGCGAGTCCGGCTACCCGGGCGCCACCAACGTCACGCGCGATCTGCTGCGGCACTGGTGGCGCGCCGACCGTGCACGGCGGCTGTTCTTCTGCCAGTTGGAGGCCGTGGAGACCGTCATCTACCTGGCCGAGATCTGCGTGCCCGGCCGGCGCGATAAGCGGCGCAACTACCAATTGAGTCACGAGGACCTGGCGCGGCTGCTCAGCGGGGAGCGGCCATCCTTCAGCCCGCCGGGCCAGGAGTTCTTCCCCCGCCTGATCGATCCCGCGCCGGACCCCGGCCTCGTCCCGCTGCGGCGTCTCGCCTGCAAGATGGCGACGGGCAGCGGCAAGACGGTGGTGATGTCGATGCTGATCGCGTGGGCGTTCTGCAACCGCGGGCTGAATCCGGCCACCGTCCTGTTCCCCAGCGGCGTGCTGGTCTGCTGCCCGAACCTGACGGTCAAGGAGCGCCTACAGGTGCTGCGGCCGGAGCGGCCGGACAACTACTACGAGGCGTTCGACATCGTTCCGCTGAAGTACCGCCCGCTGATGCAGTCGGGCAAGGTGCTGGTGACCAACTGGCACCGGTTTCAGCCGGAATCGGAGCACGTCGAGGGCGGCAAGTGCTATGCGGTGGTGAACAAGGGTCCGGAAACGCCCGAGGTGTTTGCCCGGCGCGTGCTGGGCGACCTCTATGAGCGGCTGCCGATTCTGGTGCTCAACGATGAGGGACATCATTGCTGGCGTCCCGCTCCGGCCACGGAGGAATTGACCGGCGAGGAGAAGAAGGCGCTCGAGGAAGAAGCGGTTGAGGCGCGCGTCTGGCTGGATGGCCTGGACCGAATCAATAATTGCACCGCGAACGCGGCCGCCCATCCCGGCATCTCCTGGTGCGTGGACCTCTCGGCGACGCCGTTTTACCTGAAGGGCAGCGGGCATCCGGAAGGCCGGCCGTTCCCGTGGATCGTGAGCGACTTCGGTCTGGTGGACGCGATCGAAAGCGGCATCGTGAAGATCCCGCGGCTGCCGGTGCTCGACACAACGGGCCGGCCCGATCCGAAGTACTTCAAGCTGTGGAAGGCGATCAACGAGAACCTGGAGCCCGGCGAGCGGCTGCCGGGCAAATCGGGACGACCGAAGCCAGAAGTGGTTTATCGGGAAGCCGAGGGCGCGCTCCAGCAGATCGCGTCCCAGTGGAAAGAGCGGTGGGAGCAGATGCAGGCGGCAACGCCCGGGCAGGAGCGCGTGCCCCCGGTGCTGATTCTGGTTTGCGACAACACGGACATTGCCGAGATCTTCTACCGGAAGATCAGCGGGGAAACGGAGGTGGAGACGGTTACCGAGGCCGAAGTGGCCGAAGTGCTCGGCGAGGAGGAGGAAAACGAGAACGGGAGCGGCAATGGCGGATCGGGGAAGGCCAAGGGCGGGAAGCGCAAGGCGCGAACCGTGTATGGCAAGGGCGCAATTTTCCCCGAGTTCTTCTCGAACACGCCGGAGCAGAAACGCACCATCCGGATCGATACCAAGCTGCTGGCAGAAGCCGAGAGCGACGATCCAAAGAAGAAGAAACAGGATGCGGCCGAGGAACTGCGCCAGGTGGTAGCGACCGTGGGCAAGCAGGGGCAGCCTGGCGAGCACGTCCGTTGCGTCGTTTCCGTGTCGATGTTGACGGAAGGGTGGGACGCGAACAACGTCACCCATATCCTGGGAATCCGTGCGTTCGGCAGCCAGTTGCTCTGCGAGCAGGTGGTCGGGCGGGGGCTGCGGCGCATGGACTACGTCCCGGATCCCAACACCGGCCTGCTGACCGAAGAGTATGTGGATGTCTATGGCATCCCGTTCAGCGTGATTCCGTTCAAAGGCCGCCCGGTGAAGGCGCCCGCGCCGGATGACCGGCCCAAGAACCATGTGCGGGCGCTGCCGGAGCGGAAGGCGATGGAGATGCGGTTCCCGGTGGTCGAGGGATACGCCTTTGCCTTGCGAAAGAACCTGATCCGCTGCGACATCGACAAACTGGAGCCGCTGATCATCGAACCGAACCGCGAACCGACGGCGACGTTCGTGCGGCCCACGGTCGGCTATCAAGAAGGCAGCCCGGCGATGCACGTGACTCCGTTTCAGTTTGTGGAACAGGATCGGGAGGAGTACTACCGCGAGACACACCTGCAAACGATTGAGTTCCAGATCGCGCGCATGATCGTCGATCAACTGACCGGCGCGGCAGGGCCGCCGATGGACCGCAGGCGCCGGGTGCTGGCGCTGCAATCGCGGCATCAACTTTTTCCGCAGGTCTTCCGTTACGTGGACGAGTACGTGCGCCGGAAGGTGAACTTCCAGAACTGCCATCCCTGTGAGCTGGGCCTGGAGAAATACGTCCAGCGTATGGTGGAACGCTTGCGCGACGGCATCGTCCCCAACGATTCCGAAGGCGAGGCGCCGCTGCAGCCCATCCTGAACCGCTACAAGCCGATCGGGACGACGGCGGAAGTCGATTTCAAGACCACGCGGCCGTGCCACGCGACGGTGAAGAGTCACATCGATCAGGTCGTGCTGGATAACCTGGTCTGGGAGGCGAGCGCGGCTTTCCGTCTGGAGGCATCGAGCGCGGTCTCTTTCTACGCGCGCAATGACCATCTTGGGTTGACGATCCCTTACGAGTACATGGGAATCGACCACGCTTACGAGCCCGATTTTCTGGTCCGCCTGGGGAACGGAGTCACCGTGGTGCTGGAGATCAAGGGGTTAGAGGACGACCAGACCAAGGCGAAACACAATGCGGCGAAGCGCTGGGTGGAGGCAGTGAACAACTGGGGCCAGTTGGGCCGCTGGGCGTTTCATGTGTGCCGGAATCCCCAGTTACTGGAGAAAGAGTTGGACTACCTGGTTCGGGAACTGCCGGCGACGGTATGAATCAATCTGTGACGCTGGCTTCGAAGTCCAGCAGCCCCTGTCGCTGTCTGGGCGGGTAGAACACGCCGATGACGACCCAGGAGTTGTACGGGAACGTGGTGCGCATGAACAGCAGGGGATCGCGGTCCTTGGAGAACATCCAGTTCAGGTACTTCTCCTTCACGCTCTGGGCGGCGAGTTGTTCGCTGGCCTTCCGGTCGCGCTCCTTCAGGTAGAGGACGCCCAGTTCCCAGTCCTCAATCATGGCGCGATGCGGCGTGTCGTTGTCCTCGCAGCGAAAGACGTAGCTGAACTTGAAAGGGATCTTGGCCAGATCCTTCGGGGCGTCGCCGAAGAGCGTGAGCTGGTTGAAGAGCGCTTGCCACTCGGGTTTCCATTCCGGATCGGCGGGCTCGATCTCCAAATCGAGCATTTCCGCAGGCCGGACGATGCCGATGGAAATCCGGTCTGAGTCGTACAGCGACTTCCATTGGTTGACCGTTCGGACCGGCATCTTTTCGATGATTTCCCGGCGCTCGCGCCAACCTTCGCCGGTTGACAGCGGAGGGCCCAGAATGCGAATGGAGTCCAGGTCGGGCCCGCGGCTTTCCGAGCGATTGTCGTTCCCAGCGCCACGGCTGGCGAGGCCCACGTTGATCCACTGGTACTTGTGGAATTGTTGATTCTGGCTGCGGTAGCGGTAGTCGACCGGGTAGAGGCGGACCCACTCGAGGTTGCGCGTGATCCCAGCGGTGCACACCAGTTCCTGATATCCGCGAGACGGGTGCGGGTAGGTCATGACGGTGATCAGAACATCAGTGGGCTGGTACTGGGTGGGCTTCGTCACTGGACAGCTCCACGACTGGCAGATTGGTCCATGCAGAGATGTGCTCGGCGAGCCGCGTGCGATGACAGCACGCGGGGTCCGCCTCCATGCACATCAGGGCGCTCGGCTTTGATTTCACGAGGGCGATGGCTTGCGCCACAGCGGCGCACTTGCTGCTGGCGAGTTCGGACGCGTACCAGTCGAACAACTCGGCGTAAGCCTTCGGACCGCTGAGGTTCTGCCGGCGATGGGAGGGTACACCTAGATCCGGAATGTGGACATACTCTATGCCGAGGTCGGCCGAGACGCGTTCCAGTGTGCTCTTGTGAAAACCGTAGCGGCGGGCAACCGGATTGCATCGCACGTCTATCAGCCGTGCAATGCCGGCGCGCAGCAAGCGGTTCATCAACCCATCGACCATCAGACCTTCATAGCCGACCTTGTACACGGCAATCGGCGCCTTGGGCAACCTTGCCGCTCACTTGCTCAAATCCAGGCTCTTGGCCGTGTACCAGGGGTAGCGGCGGTAGACGTCCGCGACCAGGTCACCCACCGGCATGCGGCATAGGTGTTCAGAACACGATCGAACTCGGCGGCGAATCCGAACACCAGATCGCGGGGCTCGTCCTTTCGCAGACCGAGCAACCGGACGCGGGTGTTCGTCGTCTCGATCCAGCCCTCCCGCGCAAGCTGCGCCAGGTCATAGTAGAGCGTGAACGAGTACAGCCCGAATTTGTAGGGTACAAACTCGTAAACCGCACTTCGGGGCGCGTCCTCGGCTTCCTGGCTCAGCAGGAAAGCGAGTTTGACCAGGTGAAGCTTCGAAGCGCTGCCATTGAGCCGGCCAAGAATTTTGACGAGAGTACTCTGCCGGGCTGTCACGCCGGGCCCCCGCCGTGACGCCGACCTGCGCACCCATTGCCGTTGATCCACGTGCCGAGCGTCATGATTATAGTCAAACGCATCAACGACTTCCGGACAAGGACGGCGACGACAAAATCGCGCAAGAATGTTCGGGCCCAGGAGGGGCTTGACGGAAGATAATCGCCGGGTGTACAGTGGTTAGTACACATGCAGACTTCTGGATCGAGGGCCGGGTCATGAACCCCAAAAAGTTCGGAGCCACCATCCGTGCGCTCCGCGAGCAGCAGCAGATCAGCCTGCGGAAGTTCGCCGACAAGGTCGGCATCAGCCCTACGTATCTTTCCAAGGTCGAGCGGGACGAGTTTCCGCCTCCGGGCGAGAAGAAGATCAAGGAAATCGCCGAAGCCCTTGGCCAGGATCCGGATGAATTGCTCGCGCTGGCCGGGAAGGTCTCCTCCGACCTGCCGGCGATCATTCAGCAGCGGCCGCGGGAGATGGCCAGCTTCCTGCGCACCGCCGGCGAGTTGAGCCCCGAAGAGCTGGCCAGGCTGACCAAGTACGTGGAGAAGATGAAGCGCTCGGGCTGACGTGGCCTTCCGCGCCGGCCGGCAAACCATGATGAAGATGAGGATGAACCCGAATGGAAGTGAAAGTTCCCCGGATCTCCGAGCGAACCATTGAGGCGGAGGCGGCCGCCCTGCTGGATCGCTACTCCAGAGAGCACGAGCCGATTCTCAAGCCGCCGGTCCCGGTGGATGAGTTGCCTGAGATGGTTCTTCAGGTCCGGCTGGAATTTGACGATCTCCGGAAGCTCGTTGGGCGCGGCGACGCGATCGGCGCGACGTGGTTCGAGACGCGGGAGATCTACATCGACCAGAGCCTGGATCCCACTGAGCATCCGCGCAAGCGCGGACGGTACCGCTTCACCGTGGGTCATGAGATCGGCCATTGGGTTCTGCATCGCCGCTTCGTTCCCGACCGGGCATCGCAGATGGCGCTCTTCGAAGGCCGGGCGCCCGAACCCTCGATCCTGTGCCGGGAGGCTAACAAACGCGAGCCCGCCGAGTGGCAGGCGGATCGATTCTCCTCCTACCTGTTGATGCCGCGGGAACTGGTCGTGAAGGCCTGGCGCGAGAGCCGCGGGATGGCGCCGTGGGTGTTCGACCTGGCGAAGTACCGCGCCGCCGTGGCGAACGGATTCACGGACTCTTTCGATGCGGTGGCCAAGGAGATGATGAACCACGTCGCTTCCGATTTCGCTCCTCAGTTTGGAGTTTCGACCGAGGCGATGCGGATTCGCTTGGAAAACTTGGGATTGCTGAAGAAGGTGCAGGGGCGGCAGCTTCTGGATCTGGAGGCGGCCGGATAGGCCTTTTTGTGGGACAAGGGTTTAGTGTGAAGCGGACACTGGACAACACGGGCCACTACACCACGCCCCGGGCCGCTGGAGCGTTCGAAACCTCCGACTTCTATTTGGCCTGCTATCTGCGGTGCATCGGCTACACGCTGGACGACGTGCGGCGGGACGGGCGCCGGGTGGTCTTTGTGTTCGGAGACAAGCCGGACCGGAAGACGGATCTGATGGCGTTCTTCGGCAACAAGGCGGAAGTGAACCCGCTGCACTTCGTCGCAGCGATTAAGGATTTGAAGACACTGATCCACAATTCATAGGGGATGTTGCATGGACAAGAAGCCGAATCCGGAGACCAGCGCCGTGGCCAAGGCCGTGGCGAAGATTGAAGCCGAAGTTCGTGACGGTCTGAACCATGGGCACTTCGACCTCGGCATCTCTTGCAGGATCACGAACAGCGGGAAGCGCGAGCTGGTCGTCAAGGCCGGCAAGAACTACCGGTTTCTCATCCCCGAGAACGAATTGAAGCAGTCCGCGTAGTTTTGTGAGGACCTCCGCTCACGGGGGCCTCGAACCACCCACTCAACAGATCGCCCACCATCGGCGCTCATGCCGAGGTGGAAGGTCGAAGCCGGCGACGCGAGGGCGTCGTCCGGCGGGATCTCCACTTTCGGATGAGCGAGTCCAGACAAAAGTTCCTCGAAGACACCCGACGGTTCTGGCAGGAGCGGACGGACCGGCCGCTGTCGCTTGAAGACGCCCGGCAGATCGCCGCGAATGTGGCCGGGGTGTTCCAGGTGCTCGTGCAATGGGCTGAAGCCGAGGACCGCCGTCATCCGAGTCCCCATCAGGAGGCGGCGGGCCGATGACATCCAATCTCGTTCTTCGGCAAGTTCCCTGCGACTCGATCCGCGTGGTGGGCCGGCACCGGCGCGACATGGGCGAGTTGGAAGTGCTCGCCGAAAGCATCGCGACCGTGGGGCTGCTCCACCCTCCGGTCATCACCAAGGACGGCGTTCTGATCTGCGGGGAGCGGCGTTTGCTCGCGATGCGCGACATCCTCGGCTGGAAAACGATTCCGGTGATCGTACTCGAGGTACCGAGCATCGTTGAGAGCGAATACGCGGAAAACGAAATCCGGAAAAACTTCACGCCGTCCGAAAGAGTCGCCATTGGGAAGGCCATTGAAGCGGAGATCGGCAAGAGGCAGGGGCAGCGGACGGACAAGGGACTTCCGGTCAATTGCCCGGAAGTGGAACCTGGCGTCGAGACGCGCGAAGTTGCTGCCGCCAAGGCCGGCTTCGACAGCGCCAGTACTTACGAGCGTGCCAAGAGGGTTGTCGAGAAGGCCGTAGACGAGGTGGTCGCCCAGATGGATGTGGGCGCTCTGTCCATCAGCGCCGCTGCGCTGATCGCCGAGCAGCCGCCGGAGGCGCAGCGCGAAATCGTCCAGATGCCCGCCGCCGTGCGCCGTCAGATCGTGCGCCAACTGCGCGAGGCCTGCGAGCTCCCTTCGACCGCCGAAGCGCGGCGCATCGCGCGCGAGACGGGCATGCTCGTGGCCGACCGCACCGGGCGGTACCGCTCGGGCGCCTCGGCCGAGGAGCGCGAAGCCGCCAAGGAAGATCTTGATGCCATCTGGGCGGTGACGCGCGCCGTCCTGGCCTTGGCCGACACGCCGCTCGATCCCGTTGAACTCGCATCGCGGCTCGAATACTGGCACTGCCCGGGAATCCGGGCGAAATCGCCAGCCGCTCTCGACTGGCTCCATCGCTTTGAGGAGGCAATCCGTGAAAACACCCAGATTTCATGATTCGGAACTGTCACGCCGCATCGACGAGGTCATCCTGGCGCACCTGGAGACCCGCGAGCCCACGGCGGACGAGGTCAGCGCGGAGGTGCTCGAGCGTTACGGGGACCTCGTGAACGAGTACGGCCGCGAGCTTGCCGTGGCGCAGGTGCGCTCGATCGTCTCCGACCGCATGAAGAAGACCCTGGCGACCCGGAAGGGGCGCGCGCTGCAACTGCGGCTCGACATGCGCTTCGGCGCGCTGGAGCCCGAGTCGGCGCTGACCTTCAGAGACGACCGCGGAGCCATCCGCTATGTGGCCACGGCGCGGGCCACCGAGGAACACCACCGCCGCTACATCGCGCTACTGCGGGAGCAGATCGAAGCCGACACGGCGCGGCTGAAGGTAGCCGAGTGGTTCTACGCCTGGCTCGAGCCGGCGTTCGCTGCACACCCGGGCATCACGACGGCCGAGGCGATCGCACTGCTCGCCCCGGAAGGCGAGGCGGCGTGAGGAGGCTACCCGTGCCTGAAGCCGCCTTCGCCGATGTCGTTGCCGGCCGCATTCTGCTGCGGACGCCGTTTGCGAACCTGCTGCTCTGCAAGCGGATCCCGGGCGGAGCTTGGGACAGGGCGCGGCACCTGTGGACCTATCCGGCGACGCCGCACCATGCGCGGCTGATCCAGTCCTGGATTCCGCGGCTTGAAGCCACCGACAACTTCAGGGCATTGTTGGCCCCCAGGGCAACGACGCCAGAACCGCCGGCCCAAGCTCCAGAGCCGGAACCGGCGGTCGAACTCCCGGCCGGACTCAAGACCACGCCCTGGCGGCATCAGATCGAGGCGTTCCGGTTCGCCATGGAGCGCCTGGTGCGCGGCGCGGGCGCAGCCCTGCTCGCCTTGGAGATGGGCGTCGGCAAGACGCTCGTCGCGCTGATGGTGCTGGCTGCGATGGCCGCCCGGCGCATCCTCATCTGTTGCCCGCTGCGCGTCGTGCCCGTCTGGCAGCAGCAGATCGAACGGCACCTGGATCTGCCGCTGGTCGTCGTGACGCTCGACGACAACGCCGGCAGCGTCGCCAACAAGAAAAAACTCGCCGAGGAGAAGCTGCGGCTGGCCGAGGTCACTGGCCGCCCGCTGGTGGTCATCATCAATTACGACTCGGTCTGGCGCGCGCCCTTCTCCGAGTGGGCCGAGAAGCAGCAGTGGGACCTGATCGTCGCCGACGAGTCGCACCGATTGAAGGCGCCCAGCGGCAAGGCGAGCCTGGCGTTCAAGCGGCTCCGTTCGCGCGCCCGGGCGCGGTTGGCGCTCACCGGCACGCCGCTGCCGCACTCGCCCCTCGACGCCTACGCGCAGTTCCGCTTCCTCGATCCTTCCATCTTCGGGCCATCCTTCGCCGCCTTCCGCCAAAAGTATGCCGTCATGGGCGGCTTCCAGAAGAAGCAGGTCACCGGCTTCCAGCACCTCGATGAGCTCGAAGCGCTCATGAGGACGATCACCTTCCGGGTGTCGAAGGACGTTCTCGACCTGCCTCCCGAGACCCACATCACCTACGAGTGCGACCTCTCGGCGGAAGCCCTGCGCGTCTACCGCGACCTTGAGGAGGACTTCGTCGCCGATGTCCGCGAGGGCCGCATCACCGCGGCCAACGCGATGGTGAAGC
>FWPU01009839.1_pt1 | contig 14745 bp, 9 predicted proteins | sample 2228361 | NCBI WGS metagenome assembly FWPU01 (sample SAMEA103939777, study PRJEB20133) | metagenome
TGTAAATCCGTAAAAAAACAAAATGAGTGTAAAGAGTGGATTTTCTATGAAGCTAAAATGTTTGATGATGATAAGGAGTATTTTTCCTTTGTACCTTGTAATATAAAATTGGAAGGAAACAATAGACACAAAAGACTTTTACTGAATTATGGGAATGATTTTATAGGTTTAGCAAAAATTACTCAGGGCATAAAAAAACTCAATCTTTTCAATACTAAGGAAATATGGAAAAAAATTGTAGATGAAGCATTAAAACAAGGTTTTGCCTTAGCTACAAGTTTTGAAGAAATACAGTAGATAAGGTTTTATCATAAAACCATTAGCCCCCAATTAGCAATAAGCGAAAGAATAATGCCAATGTATTGCAAGTAAGTCAATTTTTCTTTGTAGATAAATACACCTATTGCCAAAGGAAGGGTGTCGCCTATTACTCGTATTATCAGCAAAGAAGAGAGAGGCACAAACAGATAAGAAAGATTGCTAAAATATACGCCCAATGCTCCCAAAAAAGCTATTAGCAATAAAAACAGAAAACTCTTACCCGAAAGCGTAAAAGTTTGGGTAAATTTTCTTTGCCATAATAGTTGAAAGCCACTAACGCATAAGATGGTCAGTTCTAAAATAAATCCAAATCGCGAAGGTCCTAATTTTTCGGTAGTTTCTTTGAAAAAAGCATAACTGATTGCCCAAAAAATGCCTGCTAAAACAGCAAATAATATGCCTCGGTGCTGTAGTTGAGCATTTATAGAACCTGTTTTGAAGGTAATAAGCAAGGAAGCAAAAAAGGAAATGCCAAACAAGATAGCTTTTTGCCACACAAAAGGCTCTTTGTAATAGACAATACTCCACCAAAAATGAAAAAAACTACTCAATGCTAAAAACCTACCAATAAGGCTCAAAGGCAAATACTGCTGAGATTTTACAAAAAAATACAAACCCCAATACGAAACAAAAGACATTAGCACCGAAAAAACTACGTCTTGCCAAGAAAAATGATGATTTTCTTGCATAATCCAAGCCACAATTCCTAAAAAAGTAGTAGTCCATAAGTTGCGAATAAAAATCCCTTTTTCTGCCGAAACTTCTCGCAAAGGTACTTTCCAAAGCGAATCGGCAATGGCAAAAGCGAAATGAACAATTGCTACACTGATAAGAGCAAGTATTTCAGGTTTCATAAATTTCAACCTTGAATTTTGCTTTTTGCCCCAAAATGCAGATTTTTGCCTGAAATTACAAGCACTTTCAATGGAGAACCTACTGAATAGTTTTATAGAGAGTTTTTGGCAAAAATTTCCTTTTTTACTTCCCGAAATTAGCATTGCAATCGGTTTGAATCTCTTGCTTTTGCTTTCGCTGTTTGAAAAAAAATGGCAAAATAAAATTTGGTTCGCCTCGCTACTGGAAGGTTTCTACGTTCTTATTTTACTCGTTGCCTTATATTGGGCGTATCAGATACACCAGGAGCCTTCTTTTTCTGCTTTTCGTCAGATGATTTTGTTTTCTGCTTTGCTTGTGGCTATTTTTTTTCCAAAGCCGGTTCAAATTATTCAAAATAAAGTTTTGGGTGAGTATTACTTTCTGCTCCTATCGGCGAGTTTGGGGCTAATGCTTATGCTTACCAGCCAAGAATGGCTCACTTTGCTTATTTCTTTAGAACTCTCAGCGGTAGCTTTGTACGTGTTGGTAGTGCTTTCTTGGCAGAAAAATAGTTTGGAAGGTTCTTTGAAATATTTGCTATTCGGCATAATGGCTTCGGCAATAATGATTTATGGCATTTCTTGGCTATATGGTTTGCAGGGCGGTGTTTTGAGCTTTGAAAATATCCTTTGGAAAATCAGTAATACCAAACTGGCTTATGTGGCTTTTATTTTGGTGCTTTCGGGATTTTTACTTAAAATTTCTGCATTTCCTTGGCACATCTGGACCCCCGATGCCTACCAAATTGCTCCTACTTCGGTAACAGCCTTTTTAGCTACTGCCCCTAAAATTGCCAGTGTAGCGATGCTTTACAAAATTTCGCTTGCTTACGAGCCACTCTTGCCTGCTCTGCCACAAGTTTTTTTTGTGGTGGCAATGGCAAGTATTTTGGTGGGCAATCTTGTAGCTTTTTGGCAGAAAAATCTTAAACGTATGCTTGCGTATAGTTCGGTAGCTGGTGCGGGTTTTTTGCTTATAGCTACCAACTTGCACAAAAGCAGTGATGAAAAAATCCTTTTGTTTTTCTTGCTGGTATATGTGCTGGCAAACTTTTTACTCTTTGCTTTGGCAGAGCATTACAAAACCAAACATCAGATTACAGAAATTCAACAATTTGAGGGCTTGGGGCAAAAAGATACTTTCTTGATGATAGCAATGTTTGTTGGCTTTCTGACGCTTGCAGGTTTGCCCCCTACGGCAGGTTTTTCGGCTAAAATATTGCTTTTTTCTTTGCTTTGGGAAAAATACCAAAGCTCGCAAGAAAGTATTTTACTGGCTTGGCTGGTGGTGGGGTTGCTGGCTACATTTTTGGCACTTTTTTATTACCTCAAAATCCCGTTTTTAGCTTTTTTCAGACCTTCTAAAAATTTTCAGAGGCAAAAAAACTTACGTCTGTATTTCTGGGTATCACTTTTATTAGTTCTGATTTTGCTTTTATTTTTCCGTCCTTTTTTGCTTTTTAAGTAAGTTTTTCTATCTTGCCTTCGGCAAAGCTATATGACACTATGACCGAGGAGATACTCAAAGCCCTAATGCAACTATTTGGTATTACGGCTTCTTTGGAAGGCACACAACCCACTTATAGGAATTTAGTAGAAAATTTTTTGCAAGAGCATCTTAGCCCTGAACAGGTGCATAAATACTTGCTGATTTTTGAGGAATTTTCCAAACTTCGTACCGTAGAAACTGATGATAGTGGCTTAAAACTTACAAGTACGCGTATTTCGTCGCGTATGCTCGTGATATGTACGCGTATCAATCAGGAGCTTACCCAACAGCAAAAACTTGTAGCTCTTATCAAAATGATTGAACTTATCGCCGCCGATGGCGAAATCAGCCCTAACGAATGGGAGTTCATTCATACCGTTGCCTCTATTTTTAATTTTGAACAGAACGAAGTAGAAAATTTTATCAACTTCATCACCATTGATTACATTGAAAAACATTTCCTTGAAAATACGCTTTATATTACACCTTTTGCCAATATTCATTATGCTTATCATTTGCATCAGCCTCATCTGCAAGGATTTATGCTTGTTTTGCGAGTACCCAATCTGGAAACGTATCTTTTCAAATACATTGGCGAGCAAGATTACTATCTGAATGGCTTTTTGCTCAGAAGCGGGCATATTTATTTCCTTTCGCCGGGCAGTGTTATCAGAGGAGGACGCATAGAAGCCATTTATTACAGCGATATTGTGAGCATTTTCCGAAAAACCAAGCAAGAGCAAAGAATTTATTTGGAAGCCAAACGTGTAACTCATCTTTTTGCAAGCAAAAAAAATGGTATTCGGGAAATTAGCTTTGCCGAAAGCGGTGGCAAACTTTTGGGGATAATGGGCGAGAGTGGTGCAGGAAAATCTACACTGCTGGAAGTGCTTAATGGAAACCTAAAACCTCATAGCGGCGAAGTGCTTATCAATGGGCGTAATGTGCATAAAGAAAAATTAGAAGGTATTATCGGCTATGTGCCGCAAGATGATTTGCTCATTGAGCATTTGAGCGTTTATGATAACTTGTATTATGCGGCAAAATTGAGCTTGGGTAGCCAGAATGAAGCACAAATTCAGGAAAGTGTAGAAGAGGTTTTGAGGGATTTGGGTTTGCAGGAAGTTGCTCATTTGCAAGTTGGCTCGCCGCTGGAAAGAACCATTAGTGGCGGGCAAAGAAAACGCTTGAATATCGGTTTAGAGCTATTACGCAAACCCGCTATTCTTTTTGTTGATGAACCTACTTCGGGGCTTTCTTCTCGCGATTCGGAAAATATTATGGATTTGCTCAAAGAGCTTGCTCTGGAAGGCAAACTTGTGATAGTAGTCATTCATCAGCCTTCAGCAACGATTTTCAAAATGTTTGATAAACTGCTCGTGCTGGATACAGGGGGCTATCCGATTTATTATGGCAGTCCTATTGATGCAGTGCCGTATTTTCGTAAGCACGCAAGGCAGGTGAGCCGTAGCCAAGGCGAATGTGGCGAGTGTGGTAATATTGATGTAGGACAAATTTTTGATATTATTTCCGCCAAAATTGTTAATGAATATGGACGCTTTACAGAAAAAAGAAAAATCTCGCCCCAACAATGGCACGAAATTTATCAAAAAGAGCTGGAAAGCCAATCTAAAAATGAAGTCCCCATTCAAGCTGAAATTACCAATCAGCGTATTCAATTACCTAACCGAATTAGGCAATGGTGGATTTTTTTGAAAAGAGATTTGAAAAACAAAGTAAATCATTCGCAATATTTGCTTGTCAATTTGTTGCAAGCACCGCTTTTGGCTTTTGGCTTGGCGTATGTGAATCGCTATCACGAGCCTAATAAGCCCTATACATTTGGTGAAAATGAAAATATCCCTGCTTATATTTTTATTGCAATTATTGTGGCATTATTTTCGGGGCTGGTAGGGAGTGCCGAGCAGATTATCAGCGATAGAAAAATTCTCAAAAGAGAGGCTTTTTTGCATTTGAGTCGTAATAGCTATTTGCTTGCCAAAGTGGCGGTGCTTTTTATGCTTTCCTTTGTGCAAACACTGGCTTTGGTATGGATAGGCAATAGCCTTTTAGAAATTCGCGGAATGACTTGGGAGTATTTTATGGTGCTTTTTTCTTGTTCGGCTTTTGCCAATGTTTTGGGCTTGCTGATTTCAGACTCTTTCAAATCCGCAGTTACGGTGTATATTCTGATACCTCTACTATTGATTCCGCAACTTGTTTTGGGGGGCATTGTGATTCGTTTTGATAAAGTGAATCCCGACTTCAAATTTTCTGCCCAAGACCATATTCCTTGGTTTTCGGAGCTTTTAGCGTCGCGTTGGGCATTTGAGGCTCTAATGGTGGTGCAGTTCAAGGAAAATGCCTACGAAAAACCTTTGTACGCTTACGATAAAATCATAGCAACCGCCGAATACAAAAAAGTATTTTATTTGCCTGAATTGCAGAAACTTTTGGATAAAGCCCGAAGCAATCCGTATCAGTCGGGGCAGACTTTTTGGCTCATTCGGAACGAGCTTACCAAAGAATTAGAAAAAATAGATAGAAAAGAAATTCCTACGCTTTACGCCCTTACAGAGGCTAAAAATATTGCAGGTACTTACAGCCAAATTGAAAAGATTTTCAAAAATATCCGAAAATATTACAAACAAGAACAACAAGCGGCTACAAAAGCCAAAGATGATTTTTTACGAAAAAATCCTGCTCATCAGAGCCTTCGGCAAAAGTATCATAACGAAGCGGTGGCTCGTTTGGTAAAACAACTGGATAGTGAGCAAAAATTAGTTGTTTTGCAAAAACATATAGAACCCATTGCCAATGCGGTTTATATTGATGCCCAAGATGTTTCTGCTCATTTTTTTGCCCCCAATAAAAAATTTGCAGGTGAAACGATAAGCACTTTATTATTCAATTTGGCTGTTTTGTGGATAATGATAATTGCCACTTACTTTATCTTATATTTTCGTTTGCTGGCACGCTTTGTAAAGTGGTTGGAAATGCTTTTTTGGAAACTCAAATTTACTTTTGGGTAAAAGAGAATTATTTTTTACATTTGTGATAAGAATTTCATAGCCTAGCTAAATGTTGATATATGAGGGTTTTGCTCCTTCTGATAAGTTTTTTTGGTTTTTTGCTTGCAAATGCTCAAACTTCTGCCCGAAAGTATGCCATTCAGTTTTTGAGGGTACATTCCCGAGAACACGCCTATCTTTTGCAAAAATACTATCAAACCAATTCGGTAGTGAATTTGCCTGGGGCTACTATCAATATCGGTAGGCATTTGGACTTTATGATTTATCTTACCGATACCACCCACCGTGATATTATCATTCACGAAATACCCTTGATGATTCACGAAATCTATCACGATTATTCTCGGCGTGGGGCTTTCAGGTATTTGGAAGAAAAACCGCAACTTTTTGAAGTAGGCAAAGAATACTTGCTTTTCTATTTTGATGAAAACAAGGAAATTTTTTCCGAAATTATCTCTACTTTTCCTGCCAGCGAAATAGCCAAAATTATTCCCAATCACTTGCGAGAGGAGCGTTACAAAACGTTCATTGATACGAAAAATCTTGCTCTTTTGCCTCAAAAAATAGGCTTTTTTGGCTTATTGGACGAATGGAACGCCTTTTATCATCAGACTTGGGTAGCATTTGAAAGCAGAGAGTTTTATGAGCGAGAGTCGTATCAAGATGCTAAGCACTGGGAGGGCTATTTTTCCAATTATTACGATAGCTATCACGCATACGTGGAGTTTAAGTATTACATTCTCAAATACTTACAATATGCCAAACACAAACACCCCAAAATTTATGAAAAAATAGTTCTAAATTCGCAAGTAAAAGCTATTTACAAAGAAATTGATGAGCGTTTCAAGAAACTTTTAGAGGAGTTTGTTAAATACAAACCTTTGGTATTTGGTTTTTTAGAAAAAAAGGGAATACTACTTGCCGAAGAGGTACATAACGAACACACTATTTTGTTTATTATGGGAATTGGCGTAGATACACAAGATAAAATTTTCAAACTCTACGAAAAGGCTTTGGAAGATGAAGAACTGAAAACTTTGGATTTTCAACTTAAAAATTAGCAGGATTATCGGGATTAGCTTGATTTTTCAAAAACCTCAAACTTCAAACCCCTCAAACTTCAAACCCCAAACCTCAAACCTCAAACCTTCTTGCTATGGGCTATTTGTATATTTTCCTGACCATTGTACTGACAGCCTACGGACAGATAATTCTTAAATGGCGTTTGAATCTCAAAGGCTCAATGCCCGAAGGTTTTTGGGCGAAATTGCAATATTTTTGGGAGGTTTTTTGGGATTTTTGGGTAATTAGTAGTTTTGCTTCGGCTTTCTTAGCAAGTTTTACGTGGATAGCCGCACTTACCAAGTTTGATTTGTCTTTTGCTTATCCATTCACAAGCATTGCTTTTGTGCTGGTGCTATTTTTGAGCCACTATTTTTTCTCCGAGCCACTTTCTTGGCAAAAAATTGCAGGCACTTTTCTGATTGTAGGAGGCATTATCTTGCTGGCTCAGAGCAAGTGATTTTTTCAAAATTTTGCTTTTCAGGCTGAAAAAGGTACAAGTATTTGAAGCCTTTTTGGAGCGTCAATTTTTTGAGTTCCTCTGTTGTAAAACCTTGTGTCCAAGTTTTTTCACGCAAGCTATGGTCGTAATAACCAAAACCATACGCACCCACAGGATATTTGGGGGGAGGCAAACCATTGAGGAGAGCCAGTCCTGAAACGCCCACCAAATACATTCCGTCTTGTGTTGCAAGGGCTGTTTCCCACTGCGGGAAATGGAGTTTATGAAAAGGAATATACAACAAAGCCTCTTCTTTTTCGGCAACAGGTAGTTTGTTTAGCTCTGCAATTTTTTGAATAAATTGATAGTAGCTATTTTGTTGGATTCTGATTTGCAAGCTATCGCTGAATATTCTTTTTGCCTTATGCCAATCAGGGTGTTGGGGACGGAATACATTTTCAAGATAATGCGTAGCTTTCCAAGAAAAATCATTGATTTGCATAATTTTCTTGCGAGCCTGAAAATTTGCTTCCCACGAATCATTAAAATTGTTTCGGTACATCATATACATCAGCAAGGCTATCCCTACGAATACGGGATATTTGAGCCACTTCCAAAAATTAAAACTTAAAGCAGGAATAAAAGGGAAATAGGCAAGCAAAAAAGCCGCCGCCAAAAATCTTTGTACGCTCAAAAAATACATTCCTGTACTACCAAAAAGCACAAGCACTACATTAGGAGCTATGCCCGCCAAAGCAACTACCCAGAGCAGTTCAATAAAAATGGTATCGGTTCTACGAAACCAATTTGATAGGCTAATTTTTTCGTTCCAAAGGTAAAGAAAAGTTGCTACATACAGAGTTCCATAAAAAACTATCCAAAAGTTAAAAGGCTCAAAATGCTCTTGGCGGAAAAAATGAAACCACTCCATTCGTCCCTCGTAGCTTTTTTCCTGACCACTAAAAGGAATGGTTTCAGCAGTAAAAAGGTAGCAAATCACTAAATTTGCCAGCATCAGCAAAATCCAAAGCCAATAGTACCATTTTGTAAAAAGTTTTTTTCGTAAAAACAAATAGCCTGCACCTGCCGTAAGGGCTACTACAACAGCAACGTGAGCCGTTCCTAAAACAAAGCCAAATACAGGCAAAAAGAACCAAATCAAAACCTTTTTTTGGCTTTCCGTTTGCCAAAAGGTAATTAGGCTTTCTACAAAAATGAAAAAGAAACCCAGTGCAATGGTGTAGGTGTGTGTTTGCACAAAATGAAGCCCCAAAAGTCCTCTTGTATAGATATTATCGGGTAGCGGGAAAAGGATACACAAAAAAATTACCCAAAACCAAAGCGAAGTAGATAAATTCGTAAGTGTAGAAGTTCTTTTTTGAGCGAAAAAAGCAAAAAGCCTTTGTACAAGTTCTAAGAAAGCAAAAATCCAAAAAGCGAAAAATACAATCGGATACGTGAGGTTGTAGTATTGATGAATGGGTATTTCAAAAAAATAAGCCAAATGCCCACCAAGCCAATGCGTAAAAACATTGTAGTTCATTGGAATAGTGCCGTCCAAACCTGTTGTAAAAACTTCATAGGTTTGAAACATTTTGGCACAAGCACTATGATACACCGTATCCAGATAGGTATGTGGTAAGTTCAGTGCAGAAAAGTTTTCAAGAAGGATAGGGGAGAAAGCGAATTTGTAAATATGCCCCAGCAAATAACTACCCACTAAAAGTGCTAAAAAGGCGTATCCTACGATTTTTTTTACCGAAAAAGCACGAGAACTTGCAATAGCCCCGAAAATATACAAGCCTGCAAGAATACCCAACAAAGCAATGCCCCAACTCAAAAAGCCTAACCATTCTGCATAGCGTTTCAGAAATCCTAAACTTGCAAGGCTCAAAAGCAGATACACACTTTGCAGGCTGTAAGTTCGCCACCAGAGAAGTTTTCGGGGCTGTGGTAAAAATTGAGGCAAAAGCAAAATAAACCAAGCCAAACCTAAACTTTTCAGAAGCGTAACCGAAGGCATCTGAAAGCCCCAAATATAAAGCGGAATGATACAAGTAATAAAAAAACTAACCGCAGCGGCGATAACGGCATTTTTCCGAAAAAGCATACCTCAAACTTTCGGTAAAAATAGAAAATTCGTAAAAACCAAAATTAGACAAGGGAAAAATTTATGTCAAAACTTACAAATTTGCGTATTTGTAGAATAGCCAAGTTGGAAAGAATAATTTTACTCTTTTGCTTTTACTACGCAGGCACACATACGCACTTGGCGAATTTTGTACCAATTCCAAAGATATGACAAAGCAATGCCTACAATGCCCAAAATATCTAAAAAATGCCTATGAACAAAAATCTGGCTTATCAGAATAAGAGCAAATGAAAAAATCAGTAAAAGCAAGGGAGGGGCAAATTTATGCAAACGCAAATCTTTCCAAAGAACCGAAAAACCAATCACAAAACTAATTAACGTAATGCTTATTTCTACCTCTTCCGAAAACCATTCGGCTACGGCAGGCATAAAAGCAAGCAGAGCAGGGGTGGCAAGGCAATGCAAACCACAAAGTAAAGAAAGTGAAAATCCTAACTTAGCTACAAATTGATGATAAAAGCGTTTCATTGTTTCAACTTTGTTGCAAATATACAGAAAAGCAACAAAGTTGCAAATGTTTTTGTTCAATCAAGGGGTAAATTTTTTTCAAAGTCGTAGAGCGTGAGTAGTCGGATTTTGTAATAGCCTACCCAAATGGCTTCTAATTGCTTCAAATAGTTTTGTTGTGAAAGACTTTGGCTGGCAAATGCTCTTTCCAGCTCGCTTAGGTTGGTGTTGCCATTCAGGTATTCTTGGTAGGTCATCAGATACACTTTTCGGGCAATGGTCTGATTTTTTTTAGCAATTTCTAATTGTTTTTGGGCTACCAACCAGTTTTTTATTTGCAGTTCCAATTCCAGTTCCAATTCTTGCATTTCTCTTTCAGTTTCTTGCAAAATCATCTCTTTTTGCAATTGAGCCACCCTCACTTGCGATTTTCCCCTTTGCCAATCCAGAATCGGAATTTGAAACGATATACGAGCATTTTCTTGGTCTTTTACGTTTCTATACACATCTCTGATGGTTTGTCCGTCTTTGGAAAGCCCAAAAGCCAGAGAAATATCAGCTTTTAAGCCTGCATTGGCACGTGCTTGGGCAAGTTCTTTATCGGCTTCGGTAATTTTCCGCTGAATTTCTATGCTTTTACGACTATTTTTGCGAAAACGTTCCAAAGCTATTTCCAAATTTATTTCGGCTACCAGCTCGCTGGGGTATTGCAGTTGCACATTTTCGTTGAGCTTGAAATAACTCTGAAACTGCCTTAAAGCGAACTCATACTGATTTCTGCCTTGGGTGAGTTCTTGCTCGGCTTGTAAATAATTGATTTCATTGCGTAAAAGCTCATTTTCCGTGATTTTCCCTACTGAAAATCGCTTTTGTGCCAGCACAAAAAGGCTATCGCTGAATATTTTTTGTTTTTCCAGCATCTGCAAATTTTCTTGCTCTAAAAGCAACTGAAAAAACAACTGCATACCCTTTACTTTTGCCATTTCTGCATCTTCTTTGAACTTTTTTTGTGATTCTTGGTAGCGTATAGGCTGAATTTTGTTTTCCCAACGCATTGCATTAAAACTACCCAAAGGTTGCCTAATACCTACGAGAGCAGGATAGGCAAGGTAAGAAACGGCATTGGTGGGCTGAAAAACGTCTATACGATTGAGCTGTGAGGAAGCAAAAATAGTTGTACCTGTGGAGGCAATATTTTGGGCAATAAAAAGTTCTACCAGCGAAGTAGCTAAACTTCGCTCACGGAAAGCCTCTACACCATCGTTTTGCGTTACGGGAATGATAGTTCTGCTAAAATTAGGCAAATCGCCGTTGAACATTAGGCGGGGTTTGTTGTTAGAAAGGTGATAGCGATATTGCCAAAAACTAATTTGAAACTCTTTTTCTGCTTTCTGGAAATCAAAAGTCTGACTGCCCGACCAACGCAAAATATCCTCTAAACTGATATTTTTTTGAGCAAATATTGCGGTAGTAATGAATAATGTTAAAATTGCAAGCCAAGTTTTCATTCATTGCACGTATTTTGAGGCTTAAATTTAAGAGATTAACTCAAAATTTTGCAAAAAAACTTTCAAAACTTAAATTTCCATTTGAAAAACTTTGTGGCGTATGGTTAGGAAAATTATCAGGCGAAAAAGCAAATTACAAAGCAAATTCATAGAACCTTTGCTTTCTTGGGTATGGTATTCCTTTCCTATGCGACTACTTGTTTTGAATCTACGTAAAAATCATCTATTAGTTCTTGCTTGGCTTTTACTCATTGGAATAGTTACCGATAGCGTAGGCAGTATGATAGGGCTATCTTACCTTTTTTTAGAACCCGAATACATCAACCGAGTGAATGAGTGGAGTATGGCGATTTTGGGCGTTACGCTTGGGGGCTTTACTATGTCGTATCAAATCACTTGCTATCTTTGGGACGGACACCGCTTTGGCATCTTGGGGCATCTGAAATATCCATTTTTGAAGTTTTGTATCAATAATAGTTTTTTCCCAACGCTTTTTTTGGGGGTGTATTTGTGGGAGTTTGTTGTTTTCGCCCGAGAAAATGCCTTAGAACTTGAAAGCAACATCTGGACGGAGGTTTTGGCTTTTCTGGCAGGCTTTTTCTTGATGTGTAGTTTTTTCTTCTTTTATTTTTACCTTACCAATCTGGATATTTTCAAAGTGGTAAGTCGTGTTACCGAAGGGCTGAACGTAGGTTTGCGAAAAGTAAAAATCGTCAGAATGAGCATTAAAGAACGTTACGATTCGGCTCGGCACGATAAAATCCGTGTAGATTACTATTTTGCTCACCCTTTTTCCTACAAAAAAGTACAGGAACTTATCGGTATTGATAGGCAGATTTTGATGAAAGTGTTTAACCAAAACCATATCAATTCCGTCATCATTCAATCTACGATTTTTGTTGTGGTAATGTTTTTGGGCTATTTTGAAGAAAATCCTTATTTTCAGATTCCTGCGGGGGCGAGTCTAGTGCTTTTGCTTACGCTGGGCATTATGTTTGTAGGGGCATTTACGTTTTGGTTCAAGCGTTGGGTATTTACCGCCCTGATTGTTTTTATTTTGGGTTTTAATTATGTTACCCAAATGGAGTGGTTCAATCAGGCTTACGAAGTGTATGGTATTGACTATGATAGCCCTCAAAAGCCTGAATATTCTACGCAATCGGTGCGAGAAGCCGTAAATGATGATAACTTCAAGAAGGACTATGAGGAAACATTGGAAATTTTGAATAATTGGCGAGCCAAATTTCCTAAAAAAGAAAATCCCAAAATGGTGCTTATCTGTGTAAGTGGAGGCGGACAAAGGGCTTCGGCTTGGGCTATGCGTACTTTGCAATATGTAGATAGCACCCTTGGCGGCAATTTGATGAACCACACGGTACTTATTTCGGGTGCTTCGGGGGGGCTTGTAGGAGCGGCGTATTTCAGAGAGCTATATCTACGACAGCAACAAGGTGAAAAAATTGATATTTATGCCAAAGAATACTATGAAAACATCACCCGCGATAATCTTAATGCTATTACATTTAGTTGGGTGGTGAATGATATTTTTTTTCGTTTCCAAAAATTCAATTACAAAGGCAGAACTTATTACAAAGACCGCGGCTATGCTTTTGAGCAACAACTTAACGAAAACACTGACGGCGTAATGGATAAAGCCCTTTGCGACTATAAAGAACCTGAAAAAAAGGCTCTTATCCCTATGATGATACTTTCGCCTACTATCGTCAATGACGGTAGAAAGCTCTATATCTCACCGCAGAATGTTTCTTATATGTGTACGCCAAGCCTTTTTCAGAAACGCTTTCTTAACCAAAAAACCAAAGGAGTTGAGTTTTTGCGTTTTTTTGAAAAGCAAGATAGTAGAAATTTACGCTTTCTAAGTGCTTTGCGAATGAGTGCTACTTTCCCTTATGTTGCCCCTAATGTAAAACTTCCTTCCAATCCCGAAATGCAAATTATGGACGCAGGTATATCCGATAATTTCGGTGTAGAAACAGCGGCAAGATTTTTATATGTGTTCAAAGATTGGATACAAAAAAATACTTCGGGGGTGGTGTTGGTTTCTATACGCGATACACAAAAAAACAAACCCATTGAAAAGCGTATTCAGCAGTCTCTTTTCCAAAGATTATTTACACCGCTGGAAGGTATCTATATGAACCAAGAGTATATGCAAGACATCAACAACGACAATCTCATTGAGTTTGTGCAGGGAGCTATGCCCAAAACGCAAATTCACCGAGTAGAATTTGAGTATGTACCGATTTCTAAAAATTTAGATGAAATTCACAAAGCCCTTGAAAACCCTGATAAATATCCTATGCCCTCTAAAATCATCATAGAGCGAGCCGTTTTGAGCTGGCACCTGACCAAAAAAGAAAAGCAAAGCATCTTTCAGACTATTTACGAACTGCGTAATTTTAATTCAGTTCGCTACTTGGCTTCGCTATTGGGCGTAGGGATATAGGCTATGAAGTGCTACAAGGAAATTTTCCCACTCTTTTTGCCATTCTTGCAAAATAACTTCCCAGTGGGGGTAGCTTTGCTGTTTGATTTCTTTTTCAGCCCAAGCGGTTTTTTCAGCAAAACGGCTCAAACCTAATGTAGCAGTTGCACCTTTGATAGTGTGTAAAATTTTAGGTATTTCGGCAAAATTTTCTTTGGTATAAAGTTCCCAAATTTCAGTTATTTGTGTTTGAGTTTCCGTGATGCACTCTTGCAAACTCTCTGAAAGCATTTCTTTGCTGGTAAGGGCTATAAGCGAGTTCCAAATGTTTTCATCAATCCAAGCATTGGCATTTATTTTTTCGTTGGAAAAATCAGTGGGCTGGGCGGTTAGTTTCTGATACAGATTTTCTAAACGAATGGGTTTGGCAAGATAATCATCAAAACCTTCTGAAAGCAGTTTCTGGCGGTCTTCTTCCATTGCGTAAGCGGTAAGGGCAATAATGCGTGGCTGTTGGGCTAAATTCATTTTTTGGATATGATGAAGAGCTGTTATGCCGTCAATTTCAGGCATTTGGATATCCAAAAAGATAACTTCAAAATTTTCTTTGGCAAGCCACTCGAAAGCCTGTAAGGCATTTTCGGCAGATTTGACTTCGGCACCGAGTTTTTTGAGCATTTCGGAGGCTACTTTCCGATTGATAGCATTGTCATCAACCAAAAGCACTTGTAGCGGTTTTTCTAATTTTTGCCAAATAATACAGGGGGAATATTGTTGTGTTTCGGCTTGGCTGATAGGGGCTTGGAATGTAAAATAAAAAATACTGCCCTTGCCTTGCGGATTGGGTAAAAAATTGATTTCGCCTTTCATCATTTGAGCGAGCTGTTTGGAAATTGCCAGCCCCAAACCTGTACCACTTTGGGTTTTGGTGAGGCTATTATCCAACTGGCTGAAATTCTCAAACAATTTAC
>FWPU01009840.1_pt1 | contig 14740 bp, 14 predicted proteins | sample 2228361 | NCBI WGS metagenome assembly FWPU01 (sample SAMEA103939777, study PRJEB20133) | metagenome
TCAGAATGAAAATCAATTATCTTTTCGGAAAAGGGAAAGCACAGATAAATGCCTTTTTATCGGCAGCAGCGTGGAATTTGAGGAAATTTATAGAGAGGTTAAAGAAAAACTTTTCTTTTTTGTTCATTTTTCTCAAAATTATTAGAGTATTTTGAGGAAAAAATTTCCGGTATTCTTTGTATGAAAAAATATATATCTTTTTTGGAGTGGCTTTTTAAGGATTAACTAAATAATAATCAAGTAATGGTAACTATAACAAATCAGACTACTGCAAATTCGTTATTTTTTCATCTCGGGGATTACTTACAAGAAAAAGGAGTAATTACGAGAGAAAAATTTAATTACCTTTTCGACCCATTTTTTATGCCCACGCAACAAATTTATCAATTTACAGTTCTGTTGAAGCGTTGAAAATTTCTCAAGATATGATGAAGAATATATTCATTCTATTTATTTTATCATTAATTATAGTGATGATGTTCGGCAAATGCAAACCAAGTAAACGTTTAGATCTTTCAAAAATAGACAGCACATATTTTATAGGAAGTTATACTTGTAACTTAGATGGCAAGATTGAGCGGATAACATTAAAAGCGGATGGGACATATGAATATCATTGGGAACCGGAAAATATAAAAATTGAAAATGCAGGAAAGTGGTTTTTTGATAGAGAAGATTTGGGGCGGGTTGTTTTATCTGATTTTCAAAATTACAGAAAAGTAGTTTTTAACGATGAAGATGAAACGTATCGTTACCTGTTAAGCTTATCAATAGACCAAACTTTTGAGTTAGGCAATTTAGAAACTCTTATTCGTGGCGGAGAACAATATTATATTTTCAAGCCCGATAAACGAAAAAAAGTAAATTGAAAATCATATATTTGGCGGTAGCAGAATAGGATATTTGATAATAGACAGTTAATTTTTATACATGAGGAGAAAGGGGCGGGTGATAGTTGTAAATATTGGAATACTGCGGTTTTCTTTTAATTTTATTTCCCACTCTTTAAAAATTCAAATAAAAGACTACCTGTGGGGGAATATAATCTAATGACTTCACCAAATATTGAAACTTTTAAATGGGAAATGCCCTGGGTAGTTTCTGAGAACAATAAAAAAATGAATGGTCGAGGAATAAAGTTCTATCCTGCTTGTTAAGTTGCTTCGTATTGTTTTACGATTACTGTTTTTATCAGAATTGCAAAAAAAATTCAAATGAATCGTTGGTCAATGCCATACTATCCCAAAAAGTGTGTAAAGTTGAACATTTATAATTTTGAAAATGTAAACATTAAAAATTAAAAATAATGAAAGATTTCAATTTTATACAAGAGCAAGTTACAAAAATTTTAGAAGAAATTGCTCAGAAAAAGGATGGTTTTCAAGAAGTTTTAAAAATCTGCGGTATTCAAATTTCTATTTTTGAGCGATAGATAAGGTCTTTACTGAATATCCATTGTTTATTGTTTCTAAGTTGCAAGATGTATATGCAGCTTAGTGATATCGTTTGTTGGGTAGTTTCTTGCCTCTCAATCTTTCTTTGCATTGATTGATATGAATGTATATTTGTTAATTTTGACGCAATGCAAATAAAAAATCTATATTTTTTCAATTTATTGATTTTTCTCTGGATATTGGCAGGAGCATTGTTGTTATTCATTTTTGATTTTGCTTCTTTGCATCTGGCGTTAAACAGATTTCATTTTTCGTGGTTGGATTTTGTCATGAAATACCTGACGCATCTGGGTGATGGTATTTTTTTTGGTTTAACGGTTCTGTTTTTTATCATCAAAAAAAAATTCCGTCTATCGAAAATATTGGCGATTACCGGAGTGGCCGTTTTATTATGCACTCAGGTTTTAAAACGTTTAGTTTTTCATGAAGCATTAAGACCCGTAAATTTTTTGGATCAGATGCCGGGTTTGTCATTACCTGAAGGCGTTGAGTTGCATCAATGGTTTAGTTTCCCATCCGGCCATTCGGCCTCAATTTTTTCATTGATCACCATCGCTGCATTTTATTACAACAAACCCTGGCAGCAAACGTTGCTATTTTTGACGGGTTTGATTGTGGCTTATACGCGGGTATATTTGTCGCAACATTTTTTTCATGATATTTGGGCCGGTTCACTGATCGGTTATGCTTTGGCTGTGGTTACGTTATATTTCACAAATCCTGACTCAAAATGAATTTAATTGACACAATCAAATTGTTCGTATTTTTATTGTTGGCATTTGTTGCTTTTGTTGCTTTCAACGGAAATACTCATTTGTTTGATTGGGATGAAATCAATTTTGCCGAAGCTGCTCGTGAAATGATAGTTACCGGCGATTATGCCACGGTGAGGATAGATTATCTTCCTTTTTGGGAAAAACCACCATTGTTTATATGGATGCAGGCCATGAGCATGAAAATGTTTGGTATCAATGAGTTTGCAGCACGTTTTCCCAATGCATTGGCCGGTATTTTCACTTTAATCACGGTGTTTTTCATCGGTAAAAAACATTATGACATTTCCATTGCGTTCAAATGGATGGTTTTGTTCACCATCTCTTTGTTGCCTTTGTTTTATTTTAAGTCGGGTATTATCGATCCCTGGTTTAATTACTTTATTTTTACGGGATCTTATTTCGTATATTTGGCATCTCAGACACGCAGGATATCGCACATCATTGCGGGTGGAATTTTGCTTGGATTGGCTGTAATGACCAAAGGACCGGTGGCTTTGTTGCTGGCGGGTTTAACGTATGCGATGTATGAGGTTTTCAATAAATTCAATTCATTTTTGTCTTTAAAACTTATTATTACGGGTATAATTTGTGTTTTTTCTGTCGGAGGCATTTGGTTTTTGCACGAATGGTTAAATGGTAGGTGGTATGTGATTGAAGAATTTATTTTGTATCAAATACGACTTTTGCAAACAGAGGATGCGGGACACGGAGGTCCTTGGTATTATCATATAGTAGTATTGTTGTTGGGAGTTTTTCCCTCTTCGGCATTAATGATCGAATATTTCTATCGTAATGGCAGCTGGAAGAAATTTCATCTGCAAGTATTTATGTTTTGTTTGTTTGCCGTAACGTTAGTCGTATTTTCGATTGTGAAAACCAAAATTATTCATTATTCCTCACTCTGCTATTTTCCTGTCACTTTTTTTGGTGCTTTGGGGTGGAATAAAATAGAACAAACAGGAAAAGCATCCATTTTCTTTAAATTGATATTTGGTTTGACAGGATTCCTTTTTGCTTTGGCTTTTTTACTGGTGTCTCAGATTGAAAAAATTAAAAATTGGATTTTTCAAAATATAGAGATTAAAGATCCTTTTGCTTTGGCCAATTTTAAACAAAACATAGAATGGGGTGGGTATGAATGGTTGCCGGGGTTATTGATGTTTTTGGTGATGGTGGTACTTTTTGTAAAAACCGGATGGAAAACAAGGTTTAAAGTAATGTTTCCATTGATATTTGCTGCTTTTTGGAGCGCAATCGTGATGATAACGCCTCGTGTAGAAAAATATTCACAAGGACCGGCAATTGCCATGTATGAAATGATAGGCAATCAATATCCCGGAGTGGTAGTTTATCCGTATGGTTTTAAATCTTATGCTCATTTGTTTTATAGCCGCAAGAAACCCGGCATGGGCAATGATTGGCAAGAAGAAATGCAAAAAGGACATAAGGTGTTTGTGGTGACAAAAGTGATACACGAGGAAGAGTTTCAAAATAAGTTTCCATCAATGAAACCTGTGATGAGAAAAGGCGGGTTTATTTTGTGGACTAATGTGTGAAAAACTCTTTGAATTTATCAAAATAACTTTTTGATTTATGGGTTTCGGGGGTTTGGAAGTTAGGAGAATTTTTCAACTGTTCAACCAATTTTTTTTCTTCTTTGTTTAATTTTTCAGGGATGTAAGCATTTATATGCACAAGAAAATCGCCTGTGCTTGAAGTGTTTGGATGTGGCAATCCTTTTCCTTTTAGACGAAAAACTTCACCCGGTTGAGTGCCGGGTTTTATTTTTATTTTCACTTTTCCGGTTAATACAGGAATTTGTATTTCGGTACCGAGGATTAAATCGGCAATATTCAGAGTTAAGTCGTAGAGTATATTCTGACCATCTCGTTTGAATAATTGATGAGGAATTTCTTCTATGACCACTATCAGATCGCCGGGTATCCCACCTCTTGGCGCAGCATTGCCTTTTCCGCTCAATCTTATCTGCATGCCTTCCTCGACACCGGCGGGAATATTAATTTCAATAATTTCCTCTTCTCTTACGATACCGTCTCCAAGACATTTTTTGCATTTGTTTTTGATGCTTTGTCCTGCACCACCACATGATGGACAAGTGGTGGTTGTTTGCATTCTGCCCAAGAAAGTGTTGGTTACGCGTGTGACACGTCCCGAACCGTTGCATGTGGCACAATATGAAAATGAATTGCCATTTTCTGCTCCCGTACCATTACATGATTGACAGGAAACGAATTTGTTCACCTTAATTTTTTTCTTTACTCCGGTGGCAATTTCCTCCAAAGTCAACGACAGTTTGATTCTGATATTACTTCCACGGTGGACAGAACGGGAGCGTTGTCCACCAAATCCAAAATCTTCAAAACCAAAAGCCCCTGAAAATATGTCATTGAAATGTTCGAAAATGTCTTCAACGGAAGAAAATCCGCCGCCAAAACCTCCTCCACGCATACCTGCATGGCCAAATTGGTCATACTGTTTGCGTTTATCCGGATTGCTTAATACTTCATAAGCTTCGGCGGCTTCTTTAAATTTTTCTTCGGCTTCTTTATCACCGGGATTCCGGTCGGGATGATATTTCATGGCCAGTTTTCTGTAGGCCTTCTTGATTTCTTCTTGAGAGGCGTTTCTACTTACTCCTAAAACTTCGTAATAATCTCTTTTTGACATAAGTTAAGATTTATTGGCCTATCACTACTTTAGCATGACGGATAATTTTTCCGTTCAAAGTATATCCTTTTTCTACCACGTCAACAATCTTTCCTTTTAAATCTTCAGAAGGAGCAGGAATCTGTGCGACGGCGTTGTGTAATTCATAATTTAATGCGTCTCCGGGGCTTACTTCGATCTCTTTTAATCCCTTTTTTTGGAGAGTATCATGCAATTTTTTGTGGATCAGGCGGTATCCTTCTTTTACCATTTCAATGTCATCGGTATTTTCGATATTTTTCAATGCCCGGTCAAAATCATCCAAAACAGGCAGTATAGATGAAATAATATCTTCTCCGGCTGATTTGATAAGCTCCAGGCGGTCTTTCGAAACTCTGTTTTTATAGTTTTGAAATTCTGCGTAGAGACGTATATACTTATCTTCCCATTCTGTAGCTTTTTCTTCCCAATTGACCAATTCATCTTCCTGATGAGAGGGCAGGGCCTCTTCTTCACTTACATTTTCATTCTCAACATTGTTTTCACCGGCAGATTCATTTTCTTTAAAATTGGATTCATCTTGCATCTGCCCGTTTGATTGATGTTGATTTTTTATATTTTCATTCTCACGATTCATAGGCTTGCATTTTGGTTTTGATGAGCTATTCTCAACTATTTTGCCAATTAGTGATTAATTGCCAAATTGTCAGTATTTTAAGAGTAATAGCGTCTTTTTTTCCAGGCAGAAGTTGAAGAAGGGGTATGTATCTTTGTATCTTTCTTCAAAAATGCCGACTTATTGTGATAAATCCATGCAGATAAAATGGCAGCCGATTCATTTATAGCTTCATCGTTATTTTGAAGCGAAACAGGATCAAAGTATTTGTCTACAAAATGTGTAGTGAAGTTTCCGTTTTGAAATTCGGAGTGTTGTAAAACAAATTTACAGAAACCGAGAGTGGTGGAGATTCCGGCTATTTTATAATCGTTGATGGCTCTAATCATTTTGTTGATGGCTTGCTTACGGTCCGGAGCATGGACGATTAATTTGGCAATCATGGGGTCGTAGTAAATTGGAATTTCCATGCCTTCTTCAAAACCATCGTCAACTCTTACACCGGGTCCTCCGGGCACTTTATAGACATGAAGTTTGCCAATATCGGGCAAAAACTTGTTAGACGGATCCTCTGCATATACTCTCACCTCTATGGCATGTCCATTTATTTTCAAATCATCTTGTTTGAACGACAGCTTTTTGCCTCTTGCAATTTCAATTTGTTCTTTCACCAGGTCGATTCCTGTGATCATTTCGGTAACAGGATGTTCCACTTGCAAGCGTGTGTTCATTTCAAGAAAATAAAATTTACCTTGACCTTCGTATATAAACTCGACGGTGCCGGCTCCTGTATAATTACAAGATTTGGCAACCATTACGGCACATTCTCCCATGGCCTTTCTTGTTTCTTGATCAATCACAGGGGAGGGGGCTTCTTCAATCACCTTTTGATGCCGGCGTTGAATAGAACATTCACGTTCGAACAAATACACATAATTACCATGTTCGTCGGCCAAAATTTGAATTTCTATGTGTTTCGGATTGGTTATATACCTTTCGATGAAAACCGAACCATCGCCGAATGCGGCCTGAGCTTCACTAATGGCTCTTTGTAGTTGTTCGGGCAGTTCTTCTGCGTTATGAACGATGCGCATACCTTTCCCACCGCCACCTGCCGAGGCCTTGATCAACAAAGGAAAACCTGTTTGTTTTGCAATTTCAATTGCTTCGTCCAATGATTGAATGGCTTCTTCGGTACCGGGTACAAGTGGCACATTATATCTTTTCGCAGCTTTTTTTGCTTCTATTTTACTTCCCATTATGCGTATGGCTTCTGCCGACGGACCAATGAATTTTATGCCCGCTTGGGTTACTTTCTCTGCAAACACAGGATTTTCCGATAAAAATCCATATCCGGGATGTATGCCATCGGCCCGATATTTTTTTGCCACTTCAATGATTTTATCCATGTTGAGATATGATTGGGCGGATGGTGCCGGACCTATGCATTCGGCAAAATCGGCATACTTAACAAAGGGAGCTTTGCGATCGGCTTCAGAGAAAACAGCAATGGTTTCAATGCCCATTTCTTTGCATGTACGCATCACACGCAAGGCAATTTCTCCACGGTTGGCAATCAGTATTCTTTTCATTCTTTGGATGTTTTGATTTTTGAATAAATAATTCCTGCCAACAAAAATACTACAATGATACTTAATGTAAGTTCAACAGGAACTATAAACCAATGATGAACGATTAATTTAAAGCCAATAAATGCCAGAATGGCAGCCAAACTGTAGTGAAGATAATCAAAATTTAGGACCATATAGGCCAAAACAAAATAAATAGAACGTAATCCCATTACAGCCAAGATGTTGGAGGTAAAAGCGATATAAGAATCGGTGGTTACGGCAAATACTGCAGGTATTGAATCCACGGCAAATATCAAATCGGACATTTCGATGGCTAATAAAGCCAAAAATAAAGGAGTGGCATAAACTTTATTATCTTTAAGTTTGACAAATAGTTTGTTTCTGTATAATTTGTCTGTAATGCGAAATTTTGAAACAATCCATTGATAAATTCGTGAATCTTTAATGTTGAAATCTTCGTTTTTTTGAGTGATCATTTTGTAGGACGAATACAACAACAATGCTCCGAAAATATAAAATGTCCAGGTGAAAAGAGATATAAGTTTAATTCCTGCAATAATGAATGTCGCTCTGAAAATAATGGCTCCCAAAATTCCCAAATAAAGTACATTATGTTGATATCTTACCGGTATATTAAACATTTCGAAGATCATCGCCATCACAAACAAATTGTCTACACTCAATGATTCCTCAATTAAAAATGCCGAAATATATGTCAATGCCGCATTTGTGCCGGATATATCTTTTTTATCGTTGAGATACAGTCCAAACCAATGATTTTCATATGCATAATAAATGAAAATGGAAAAAGACAAACCAATGCTGACCCAAATGATACTCCAGGTGGCGGCAGTGATAAATGACGGTTTTTTATCTCCGATGTATTTATTGTATAGCAATAAATCGGCAGCGATAAAAATCAAAAATAAGATAACCGTATATATCCATAAAATGGAATGTTCCATAAGTTTTAGAATTGTGGCGAAAATACTAAAAGAAATTTTGGGAGAATGTAAATTAATAATTCTTTAAATAAAAATTTAATCCTGATAGTTTATGTTCTATATAAAGGAAAATGTATAAAGTATCTGCAACTTTCAGAAAATTCTTAATGTAGAAGCATATAATTGTTGATCTGATGCGCCTGTCACAATATATTCTCCCGGTGGAATATTCTCTCCGTTGATGATTTTTATGCCGTAAGGAGTATGATAATAGCAGAAAATTCCATAATACTCTTCTCCATTTTTGTTTCTCAAAACTAATAGAACTTTGTTGGGTTTCTCACATAAATGAAGAGGCGTGTCTTCAGGGGTTATGACGTTAAAAGATTTGTCCTCCTTATTGCAAATCGCCACTGCGGAATATGAAATAAATTTTTCTCCGTAAATATCTTCTGCCACCAATCGATAATAGTATTTTCCACTGCAAATGTTTTCGTCCATTTCAAAATAGTCAAATTCTATGGCAAGTTCGCCAACTGCAGGCATGGTTTTGATAATTTCAAAATTTTTTCCGTCGTTGGATCTTTCAATATAATAATTTTTAATCGCTTTTTCGAATGTGATGGTCCAATAAATATAAACCTTACCATGATTATAAACAGCTTCAAAACTTTTGAGATGCAATCCGGTATTTTGGCGGCTTGCATTCATTTTATTGGAAAAAAGCACGCTTGAGATCAATAAAAAAACAAAACTTAAACGATTTTTAAGATATGTATGTAAAAAGTTTCCGGCCAAATTTTCTAATTTCGTTGCGCAAATACAAATTTAAAATTTTTTTTTAAAATACGAAAATGTTAGAAGATAAAAATAAAAAGGTCACTCCCTTGGACCAACTGGGAGAGTTTCCATTGATAGAGCATTTAACCAAGGATTTCCCTGTCAGTAGTAATAAATTGATAAAAGGTGTTGGTGATGATGCAGCAGTGATTGACAATGGCGATGAGTATTTGCTTATTACCACCGATATACTCACTGAAAACATACATTTTGATTTTATGTATACGCCGCCCAAGCATTTGGGATACAAAATGGCCGTGGTGAATTTCTCGGATATTTATGCCATGAATGGCAAACCTGAAGTAATGACAATAGGAATGGCTTTATCTAACCGAATGTCGGTGGAAGTATTGGAAGAGATATACGAAGGGGTAGCCATGGCTTGCGAGAAATATGGGGTTATGCTTGCCGGAGGCGACACTACCTCTTCGTCCGGAGGGCAATTTTTTTGTATAACAGTAACCGGACGGGTCAATAAAAACAAAATAACCTACCGATCGGGTGCAAATACCAATGATTTGGTTTGTGTAACGGGAGATTTAGGGGCAGCGTATGCCGGTTTACAATTGTTGGAGCGGGAGAAAAGAATTTTTTTAGAAAATCCACAAGTTCAACCGGATTTATCGGAATATGATTATGTTTTGCAAAGACAGTTAAAACCGGAAGCGCGAAAAGACATCGTGGAATGGTTTGAAAATCAAAATGTGGTTCCTACTTCAATGATAGATATTTCCGATGGACTTTCGAGTGAGACTATACATTTGTCAAAGGCCTCCGGAAAAGGCTTGATTATTTATGAAAATAAAATTCCAATTGATTGGCAAACAGCCAAAGTGGCAGAAGAATTAAACATGCATGCAGTAAATCTTGCGTTGAACGGGGGAGAAGATTATGAACTGTTGTTTACCATAAAACCGGGAGATTTTAATAAAATCACACAAAATAAAAACATTCACATTATAGGTTATGTCGGAGACGAAGGCCAAAAACCTGCTTTAATTACCAATGCAGATCAATGGGTTGAAATGAAAGCCTTGGGATGGAAGTCTTTTTGATTCGATTGTTTAAAAAATGTTAGATTTTCTGAAATGGCTTTAACTATGACTATTTTTATCATCAAACAATAAAATTTTAAATTATGAATAAGAAAAAAAATAAAACTCCAAATTATTTGGAAAATTCCAAAGAGATTGCAGATGAATTGAATGAATTACTTTCTGATTATCAAGTTTTTTATATGAATGTCAGAGGTTTTCATTGGAATATCAAAGGTGAAAAGTTTTTTGAATTACACATGAAATTTGAGGAATTATACAACGATTTGGCGATGAAGATAGACGAAATTGCCGAAAGAATACGCACACTTGGTTTTTTCCCGTTGCATACTTTCAAAGATTATTTAGAACATGCAACTGTAAAGCCGGTCAAAAATCAATCAGAAGGTAAGGAATGTGTCAAAGAAATTGTCAAAGCCCTTGAAACCATTTTGCCAAAGCAGCATAAAATTTTGATTATGACCGAAGACACCGATGAAAGTACCAATGCTTTAATGAGTGATTATTTGAGAGAACAGGAAAAATTGCTTTGGATGTACAGGTCTTACCTCGGTCAATAATCATCAAACAACTCGTGTAAAAAGACAGTATTTTATTCTTTTTTCTTAAAATCCTTTTTTGGGCATTAAAATATCAAAATGAATCAGGAGATAGATTAAACGGATTTACTCTGAATGATTATTCCTTGTTATCTCTTGATTCAATTCATCCAGGCATTTTTTTAATTTAGAAATATTTAATTTTCCTTTAAATACTTTATGTAACCAATTTTCATGGTCATATACCAAAGTCATTGGGATGGTATCAATCCAACAATCTATAAATTTCAAAGACAGGCGATAGAAATTGTCCTGTTTAAGTTCATTTTTTTCAAGATATTTTTTTATTGTGTCTGTTTCTTCATCACTAATAAAATAAAAAGAAGTATGAGGATACTGCGAAGTCAATGCGATTAATTTTTTTAAATCTTTTAAACATGGCCGGCAATGGCTATTCCAAAAATAAATCACGATTATATTTTCAAATGAAAAATCAACAGTGTATTCATCAAAATTCAATATATTAAATTGAAAAATATCATATTTTTCTTCGTCCGGAATTTCAAAATAGTCATCAGGCAAAGTGTCCACGAAAGGTATTAGATTTACATTCTCAGTTGGAAATAGAAAATCGTTGAGACGGTACTCTTGTGTATTGTACATCTCTTGAATATTATATGTGTATGGTTTGGTCTTGTAAACCTGCCAATTTATATATGCAAACCAAATCCAAATGATAATACCTGCAATCAGTCCCGTGATAATTCCTTTGATGAAATATTTATCAAATATTTCCATCTTTATGTATTAAAAAATCAAAAAGCTAATCAAGGAAAGTATGCTTACTCCTGCAAGGAAGGCAATAATGACACCAAAAAAAATACCGCCAAAAAAAAAATAATACATCCAATCAATTCAATAACTTTATCAATTTTCATATTATCATTAATTTATAGTTTTAAAAGTCCCCAAGCCAATAGCAACCAAGCGATACCTTTGAGCAAAAAAAATAGAAATCCGGCTTTAATCAAACGCCTGTATTTGGGCTTTGAATGAAAAAACTTAATCATTTTCCAAAATAATTGACGATTTTTCTAAATATATCAAAATAAAGTGTCACATACAAAGTTAAGGACATTAACCAAATGACCATGATATTGACATAAAATGTGTCGGCATATTTATTGAAAATCTTTTTGTGTGGGGCAAAAAAATGTGCCCTGAATTTTTTGGGAGTCATAAAAATAGGATCTGCCAAGCGATAAATTCTTCCATCTTTTTCGATGATTTTATTAAACTCGTTTTTGTTTGTTACCAAATCTGTAAGGGCATCATTGGTATACTGGTCTTTCATTCTGATAAATTTTTCTTTATCTTCGGGAGTGGAAGTCATTTTGACTATTATGGCGTCTTTGGCTTCGTTGGCTAGATTATATTGACGAATGTAAAATCGATTGAGTTCATTCAAATAATTTTCGGCTTTTTGCAAAACAATTTCATCAGGTTTTTCCGGGTCTACTTTATCAAGGTCAAAACCTATGTTAACTTTTGGGTTTTCTTCCAGTTCTTCACGAACTGTATTGGCAAATACGGTCCATTCATATCGTGGGTCAATTTCTTTGTTTTGAGTAATCATATAGAGCTTGATGTTGCTAAGTTTTTCACGCAGCTTGGGAATTAAAAAATTTTTCTTAAAATCTGAATTTTTCAGGATATAATCGTATTTATAAAATATTTTTTCAAACATATTGTCTTTAAATTGTTTAACAGCCAATGCCTCGAATGCCCAGCGGGATGTCATCATTTCACCGGCCAATGGCACACTGTTGGTAACTGTGAGCATAGGGTTAAGTTTTTCAAATTTAACGATGACGCCGCTTAATATCAACTGAGGAATTATCATAAATGGAATCAAAATATAAATTGTGACAGCCGAGTTGAAGGCCGACGAAATGTTAAGTCCAAGCATATTGGCAAAACAAGAAGTGGTAAAAACCAGGAAGAAATATTCCCACCACATGCCTTTAATTTCAAGAATGGAATTGCCCACCAATAAAAAAGACCATGTTTGGATAAATGAAATCAAAAACATGATGAAAATTTTGGAGAAAAGGTAGGCAGTATTGCTTAGATTGAGAAACTTTTCGCGTTTGCGGATTTTTCTGTCCTTGAAAATTTCTTCGGCACTAACGGTCATACCTAAAAAGAGTGCAACAATCACACACATAAAAAGGTATGCAGGAAGATTCTCATTTTCTCTGTAAATATATCCTATGATGTTGGTTTTGTCGGTATTGTAATAACGTATGAGGAAACTGAGTATAAATGCCAATAAGGGTGCTTCGAGCAAATTGATATACATGTATTGCTTGTTTGCCAGTTTCGATAAAATATCCCGTATGGTAAATACTTTCCATTGTCTGAAAAAATTGGGGATTTTCAGGTTGCTTTTTGGGACGGTTTCCGGGTCGGGAGGAAGTGAAATTTTTCTTTCGATGTTTTTTAAATATTCGGCATACCATTCTCTTGGAGGAATTTTACGCGTAAGAGTTGGATTCCCGTATTCATCCAGCACTTTTGTTTCGATGATATTAAAAATTTGTTCAGGATTGACATTGCCACACAATTGGCATTCACTTTCATCGCTGTTGACATGGTTGATTTGTTTTTTAAAATAAATCACAGCGTCAATGGGGTTCCCATTATATATAGGGTATCCGCCTGTATCTAATATAATCAATTGGTCGAACATTTTGAAAATATCGGACGAAGGTTGGTGAATGACTACAAAAACAAGTTTGCCCTTTAAAGCCAGTTCTTTCAGCAAGTCCATGATATTCTCCGAGTCGCGCGATGATAGTCCTGATGTGGGTTCATCTACAAACAACACGGAGGGCTCCCTGATAAGTTCCAAAGCGATATTGAGCCGTTTTCTTTGTCCGCCGCTGATGGTTTTTTCCAAAGGACTTCCCACTTTGAGGTCTTTGGCTTCATACAATCCAAGATTGATCAAAGTATCATTGACAAGTTGGGTGATCTCTTCATCAGTTTTATCTGCAAAACAAAGTTTGGCATTATAAAAAAGATTTTCAAATACCGTCAATTCTTCAATGAGGAGGTCGTCTTGTGACACATAACCTATGACTCCTTCTATTTTTTCCGGCTCTTTGTGTATGTCAATTCCGTTGATGGTAACTCTTCCGGTGGTTGGATGATAAGTTCCATTCAGCAGATTGAGCAAAGTGGATTTGCCGGCGCCGGATGCTCCCATAATTCCCACCATTTTGCCGGATTCGCTATAGAAGTTGAATGGATGCAGGCCATAATTACCTTTTTTAAACTTATAGGTAAGATTGACAGCTTTAAAGATGATTTTCTCCCGATTTGTCTCAGATAGAAATATGCTGACAATATCGCTGTAGTAGATCGGTTGAATTTTAGAACTTCTCAGAGAAGATCCTTGAGTGAAAATGTAAATTTTTTCGGGAATTATTGCTTGTCCGTTGAGAAGCAACTCGGTTTTGCCAAAATAACGAAATGCAAAAAGTCCAACGCTTTTTATCCGGAGTATATGTATTTCATCTTGCAATCCGTCTATTAACAAATGTTTATAGGGTTGGATGTTTTCACTTCTTGATGAAAGTACCAATACATTGGGATTTTTGATTCTTTGCCCTGCGGGTAATTTGACAAACTCTTCCAATAATTCAAATTCTTCGATATCTACATTAAAAGTTTCTGCCACTGTGATGAGAAATTCTTTTTCCTGCTCGGTTACGATGTCTCCGGAATATATAAATTCGAGCAGACGAAGCAGAACGATTATTTTTTGTTTTTGTGTGAGTTCTTCATTGATTTGTGTACAAATTCTCAGTACTTTTACTGAATTGACCGCGGTACGTTTGCGTTTTTTTGACGAATCGGTACCTTTTTGTTGTTCAAGGTATTCATCAAAAATTTTTAAATACTCATCAACAAGATCTTGGCTTAATTGCTGTTTCAAAAAACTTTCTACTACATCTCTGCTTCGCCAGCTGATATCTTCCACATCGCAAATGATTGCAAACAACTGCATTAGGGCTTTTAATATCCTTTCACTCATCTTAGACAATAATTTTTGATGTGAATTTAAAAAAAAAGGCGTTATGAATTGTTCATAACGCCTAAATTAAATACTAAATTCAACTAATAAATGCAACTTTTGGAGTAAAAAAATTATATTTTTCAAGGAAAGGGAGAAAGAAAATATTCTTTCTC
>FWPU01002199.1_pt1 | contig 14737 bp, 11 predicted proteins | sample 2228361 | NCBI WGS metagenome assembly FWPU01 (sample SAMEA103939777, study PRJEB20133) | metagenome
AGCGCTGATGAAAGTGACGACAACCTGATCCCGGTTGCCATTGTGGGCATTGTGCCGGTCAAAGTCTCGGCAGAGAACGGGCCGATTCGGCGCGGCGATCTGCTCACTTCGGCTTCTCTGCCAGGTCATGCCATGAAAGCCACCGAAGTCATCCCTGGGGCAATCCTCGGCAAAGCGATGGGAGAATTAGAGAGCGGCACAGGAGTGATCTTAGTCCTTCTATTGATGAAATAGGAGGAGCAAAATGAAATCCAAACTGCTCCCAAAACTTGTCATTTTCAGCGTGCTCGTCATTCTGGTCAGCCTGCCGATTGTCACTGCGGCGATGAGTTCTGCAAGCTATAAACTGATCAGCAGTTCCCTTCAAGGAGGCGGCGCTGGAGGGGCTACCGCTTGGAAGGCTCCTTTGGTGGTATTGTTGCGGTTTCCAGTTCAAGCTCTTCTTACAAGGTCTGCAGCGGGTTTGTCTGTAGCGGACTCGGCTTGCTCTATCGTCTCTTCCTGCCGATTATTGTTCGACAATAAAGCAGATGTTTTTCCAAAACCAAAAGCGGGTCGAAGGGTTTCGACCCGCTTTTGGTTACCAAACCGCTAGGTTGTCCAATCAGGCGAGTTGGTGCTGCAAAACCAACACCGCTTCCTTCGAGCAAGTAATCTCGGTTGGATCGCCTACTTTGGGCAACGTGAGATAGGGATTGTTGAACGTATCCATGTAAAAGACGCTCTCACCCAGCTTGACCTGAATGCGCACAATGGCGCCTAAAAAGGTGATGTTCTTGATGGTTCCTTTGAGCACATTGGCTTTGCGGCCTTCGGTGGTAAAACTCAACCGCTCTGGGCGGATGGCAACCATGATCTTATCTCCATCGCGGAAGCCATCCAGTTTGTCGGCGGTCTGAACTTGCTGACCATCAAAGCGTAAGAACCCATCCTTTTTATCTACAATTTCTGCCAACACCGCATTCAACGTCCCAACGAATTGGGCGACAAATTCGGTCTGGGGGAAGTTGTAAATCTCGAACGGCGAGCCAATCTGTTCAATGTGGGCGTTGTTCATCACTACTACGCGATCAGAAATCGAGAGGGCTTCTTCCTGATCGTGGGTGACATAAATAGTGGTAATGCCCAATTCCTGTTGGATAGCGCGGATCTCTGCCCGCAGCGAAACGCGTATTTTTGCGTCTAATGCCGAAAGGGGCTCATCGAGCAAGAGCACTTCCGGGTGCATGGCAAGTGCCCGCGCGAGGGCAACGCGTTGTTGTTGTCCACCCGATAATTGGTGCGGATAGCGGTTCTCAAAGCCAGGCATGTGAATCAGCTCTAACATTTCCTTAACCCGCTGTTCGATCTCTTCTTTCGGTCTCTTAGCGATCTTCAGCCCAAAGCCGATATTTCCGGCAACCGTCATGTTGGGAAAGAGCGCGTACGCCTGAAAGACCATCCCCACCGGGCGTTGATTGGGGGGTGTATAGGTCATGTCCTTCCCATCAATCACAATTTTTCCTTCGGAAGGCACCTCGAACCCCGCCACCATGCGTAAGGTGGTCGTCTTTCCACATCCGCTCGGCCCGAGAAAAGAGACCAATTCACCCTTGTCAATTTGTAGGTTGAAATCTTTGACGGCGATGGTCTTGCCAAAATATTTACTCACTTGATTGATTTCTAAAAACGCCATAGCTACCTCGCAAGAGTTAGTGTCCAGCAGCAACCTGCTCTGCCCCCCTTGCTCCCCGTCCGATCCACTGGATCAACATCATCATCGACCAGGTGATGCCGAAGCTGACCAGTGAGAGCGCTTGGGGAGTATATGCTCGCATGGAGCCAATTTCCTCCAAATAAGTGGCAAAAGCCGGCCACGAAAGTAATGAAGCAAAGACAAATTCACCCATCACAATGGCGAACGTGAGAAAAACACCGCTTAAGATCGCCACGCGGATATTGGGGAAGATCACCTGTGTGATAATTGTTCCCCACCCTGCACCCATACTCAGCGCAGCTTCGGTGAGGGTTCGGATATCAATCGCTCGTAAACCCGAATCGACCGAGCGAAACATGTACGGTAAGGAGAGAACGATATAACCCGCAATCAACGGGACAGGGGTCGTCGTCAAGACAAGAGGGGGCTTCCCATACAAGCGGATTAATCCAAAGGTCAACACCACCGCCGGTGTCACAAAGGGCATAAGGGTGATGAATTCCACAATTGGGCGCGCCTTTGGCAGTCGCCAATGCACCCAATAAGCAGTCGGCACAACCAAAAGCAGGCTAAAGAAGATGGTCAGGGCAGCCCAGAGGAGAGAGTAACCGAAATTGGAAAAAAACTTAGGGTCCTGAAAGGCTACCCGATAAGCTTCAAACGAATAGACACCCTTTTTCATCCTGAGACTAAATTCAAAAGTAGAAATCAACGGCAGGAAAAAATACACCACCCCCAACAAAAAGATCAACCAAGCAAAGAGATTTACCTTTTTCATTTCAACCACCTCGAAGCTCGGCGTTGTAGGCTGATGTAACCGGTCATCGTTAGGGACATAATCATGATCATCCCGAGAGCTAAAGCATTGCCTAAACCGGGATTGTATAAAACATCACCTTGGATTTGAGCGCCGATCAGGATTGTCACCAGATTAATAAAACTGCCGGAAAAGGCGTAAGCTGTCGCATAAGCTCCAAAAGCATTGCCAAACAACAAGATCATCGTCCCTAATAAAGTCGGCATCAAAATCGGAAGAGCGATGTACCGCCAATAGTGCAACTCGCTACCACCCAAGTTCTCGCATGCTTCCCGCCATTCGCGCCGCAAACCATCTAAAGCCGGCGCCATGATAAGCACCATCAAAGGAAATTGAAAGTACATGTAAACAATACTCAATCCGTAAATGTTATATATTGAAAATCCCAATTCCCGGGTATTGATATTAAAGATTTCTTCAATCAGACGGGTCACTAAACCGGCATTTCCCATCGTTGCTACAAAAGCAAAAGCTAATGGCACCCCCGCAAAATTGGAGGCGACGCCAGAAAAAGTTAACAGAAATGAGCGTAACGGGCGCGGCAAACCACCCATGATCACCGCATAGGCTAACAAGAAGCCAAAGACTCCTCCCCCAACAGCAGTAATCAAGCTGATGGTCAAACTAGTTCGATAGGCATTGATGATATCCTTCACCGTGAACAATGCGATAATGTTATCGAAGGTAAAATTGCCACTGCGGTCCTGAAAACTGCGGATAAAAATAGAGACCGATGGCAAGAAAAGGAACATCGCTGCAAAGGTCAAGAAAGGCAGTAACCCCAACCAAGCTGCCCAATCTGAGCCACTGCGAGAAGGGCGCGCTTTTGGCGCGCCCCTATCTGCAAGGCGTGTATCCTGTCTTGTTGTCACGCCCATAACGACTACTCTCCGTAAACCTCTTTCCGCCAATTTTCGGTAATATATTCTTTCATCTCAGTTTGCTCTTCGACGGTTAAGAATACGGCTTTCTCGTAAGCTTCCGCAGGCGGCAGTTTATCCAATAGCTCTTGCGGGATGACGCCACGCTTGCCCATATCATTGAAACGGATCGGATGGGCATATCCTTTGAGGTAGATCAATTGTCCTTCATCGGACATGACAAACTCCCACCACAAGCGGGCAGCATAGGGGTGCGGCGCATAAGCACTAATACCGCCAGCATAAGGACCACCCAAGACACCCGTCTGTGGAACAATGATTTCCAAGTCTGGGTTACCCGCAAGGGCATCGCGGTTGGCAAGCGCAAGGTAGTCCCACTCGATAACAATCGGAGTTTCTCCCTGAGCAATACGCCCCTGATCGGCGATCACCGGGATGAAGTTCCCCTTGGCGTTCATCTCTTTCCAAAACTCCAAGCCTGCTTTGGCTGCCATGCTCTTATCTCCTCCGGCGCGGGATAAACCAGAAGCAATGACCGTCATCACAGATTGGTTGGATTTTAACACATCACCCGCCATGGCGACTTTGCCTTTATACTCAGGTTTCAACAAGTCTGGCCAATCTTGCGGAACGGGGATTTTAGGGTCTTTGATCACCTCAAAGCACAGAACGCCGTAGTATTCAGCCCACCAGTAGCCTTCAGGGTCTTTTAGCGGGATGCTATCCCAGGTGGCAACTTTGTATTTGGCAACCAATCCCTCTTCTTTGGCAATCTTGGTATAAGCAATGCCGATGTCAATGACATCTGGCGCCTGCGGTCCTTTGCTATCCTTGTTGGCGCGAATAGCTTCCAGTTCATCGGCCGAGCCGGCATCCGGATTCAATTCGTTGATCTTAATCCCATAGCGCTCCTTGAAAGTGGAGAGCATCTCACCATAGTTTGCCCAGTCGTGGGGTAGAGCAATGGTGGTTAGATTTTTACCCTCGGCTTCAACCGCTTTTACCAGCTCTTCTAAGGGGATTGTCTCGCCGCTGGTCAGGTCGGGCAAGGACACTTCAGGCGGGGGCGTGGCTTTCGGCGCGCAAGAAGCCAACACTGCCGCTCCACCGGCGAGGCCGGTAAGTTTCAAGAATTCACGTCGAGAAAGTTTGCGTTCCATCTTATCCTCCAATTATTTTTAATATCGCGAATGATTTAGGTGCAAGAGCCATCAAAAAGACTTACGCAACATGACAATCGTACTAGGCACCACCTCCTTTCAAAAGCAAGTGTCATCCCTTGCCCTTTCTTGTCGATCGTATGTCGAGGATGGATTTACCCATATTTTTATTACATTTTACATTAATGGGGATTTTCATTATTAAGGATTCTTAATTTTGCAAATTTTATCATAAAGCATATCACCTGTCAAATTAATTTTTTTCCATATATCGGCTACCGTCAACCTCCTATTTTAGAGCAATGCTGTGTAAACAGATTAAGAAGTGGGTAAATAGGTTGTAAACGATCCTTAAATTCACTATTATCGTAGGCCAATTCATTATATAAAACGAGGTAGGTCGAAATTCATTTCGACCTACCTCACAAGCGATTTTACTCCACCGGGATTTCTTTGTAGACTTTTTCGACGTCGATGCCTTGGCGGCGGCGGTAGCGGTTGAAGCCAATGTAAATGGCTGCTGCCAGTAGGTAGTTGAAGAGCATGAAGAGCATCGAGCTGACGTTCGACCAGCCGATAGCATACATTGGAAAGTCAAACGGTGCAACATGCGGATCCCACAGCCACTCGATCAACAGCCAGTCTAGGAATGCCAGGAAGACTAAACCAGCTGAAGTGATTACCGGTAGCAATTCTCCCTTAATGAATCGGGAACCCACATAATAGAGAATCCACAACAGCATCACGGCATTGACCACCGTCAGCAAGGAAACTAACACAACGATGAACCAGGTCAAGCCATCCGCTCCGATTGCCGATAAACCCCCCAGTACGCTCTGCATGTAGCCAAAGGAAGTGATGATTAAATACACGGCTGCAATGGCATACAAGATCATCACCAACCATCCCAAGGCAGAGGGAGTCTTATATTGGGCTATTGGTGAACCTTCAAAGATTTCTTTTTGACGCCATGGCAGCACCACTGCAGCAACGGTCGTGCCCAAGAAGGTAACCGCAATGACCAGTGTGGCATCCAAAGCAAGGGTCTGGAAGTCCCAGATATTGAAAGAGTACAGAATGGAGATGATCACCGAAGGAATGACCATCAGCAGCAGCGCATTGATGGGTGTACGAGTGCGCGGCTCAACCGCAGAGACCCACTCTGGCAACATGCGGTCAAAGGCGGCTGCAAAGATCACCCGCGTTGAGCTGAGAAAGACCGTTCCCGACCACCCAAACCACCATAAGCTCATCAATAATACGACGATGAAATGCACCGCCGGGCTTTGGCTCATGAACGCCGCAAACAGCACCGGGTAAGGCCAGAATGGCAGCTGAGGAGCTTCTTCGGTGTATCCCCAAGTATAGTTCCAGAATGCGCCGTTGGCTTTGTTATAGAAATCCCAGCCGATGGATTTATTGATTAGGGCAAAGAAGATCAGTGCCAAAACGGCTGTAACGATCACTGCGGATGCCATGCCCCAGAAATTGCGCTTGTAATCGTTCGCCCCGCGCACTTCTCCATACAAAGTCGAGCCCCAGTTCGGCCATAGATTGAAGAAAACGATCATCGGGATCAAAGCCATGCTGGCGCCAATGGCGAAATTACTCAAGGGCGCGGCAACCGTGCCGGCTGCCTCCCCCGCCGCTAAGGTTGCTTGATAGAGATCACCACCATTTGCCCCAAAGTATTTCGCAGCAAAGATGTTTAAGTTGGTGATAAAAGTTTGTTGATTACCGAACAAGAGCAACAGGAATACGATAAACAGACCGATCATGCCGCCAAAGAAGCAGAACTTCTGAACGCGGGCATACCACTTCATCCCCACTGCAATGTAAATGAAGACAATCAGACAAACCGCCAAACATCCCACCAACAAACCAGTGGAAGTATTGGTAAACCACAAGGCAGCGTCTTTAGCGCCAACAATTGCCAGAATGGGGGTGAAGAAGGTATAAACCAACATTTGCCCATACAGCGGCACCCAGAGCCAGAGAATAAACCACCAGCCGGTGACGGCCAGCAAGAAGCCGATCCCCCTGCCGAGAATGCGGCTCTGCCAGACATAATCACCACCCGCGCGAGGCATTGCCGAGATCAAGCTCGCATAAACGATGACTTCGAAAATCGTAAATGCGCCGCCGATCACCACCGCGGTGGCTAGATTCCCCTCGAAATAATAACAATAGGAGAAGATATACAAACCGAGGGTGATCAGGTTGATCGAGAAGGTGGCGTAAATGAACGCATCAAAGGTTGACCACGCCCTAACCAAGCCGCTCGCCTTCCGCACAAATAAAGTTACTTCACTCATGCTTATCTCCTTTCATATGGTTTTGGTAACAGATATCTGCCAACCGCCGAATCGATGCGCATTGGCACTGTTGAGAGATTGCCCGATCTTTCCGATAATCACCTCCTCCATTTGGTTTGTCCTCATCCCTCCGAAACATACTACGAACCATCACAGTCTGAACTGGAGGGTTCTTACCCAATCTAAGCTCTCATTAGCCGGTCGTCAGCACGTAACTGCGGATCTTCTTCGGCTCTAACTCTACCACAACCCCTTGTAGGATACCCTGCTCATACTGACTACCGGCATTGATACACAAGGTGCGGCGATATTTGCGCGTCCCTTTGCCTTCATGGATATGACCGTGTAAGCTCAACAGGGGTTGATATTTCTCGATGACCTGCAACACCGCCTTACTGCCCACGGGGATCATCGAGCGGCCGGCATAAGCTAGGCGCATATCCTTGGTCAACTCCGGCGCTTCATCCAGCCCGCTGCCATAGGGCGGAGCATGTAGGTTGAAAATGGCATTGCCGACATTTTGCACCTGAGCCACCATCGCCTCGATGCGTTTGAGCAGCGCGTCCTCGTCTTCCTCTCGGTGGGTATCCCACGGCGTGGGGTTGGACCAGCCTGTGCTGATCATCTCGTGATGATCATCCAGCCAGATCACTTTACCCTCCGCCAATTTGACCGTTTTCGACTGAGCAATCACCTCATCGATCTCGAACACATCATCGTTGCCCGGACAGACATAACAGGTGATCCCGGTGCCGGCCAGTTTTTCATCTGCGTATTCCATCCAGCGTTGGACAGTTTTCAAGACATATTCGGCAAACAATTCATCCGAACGACCTGGCGTTTCGGCGATCTCTTTGACCTCATCCGGATCGGTGACATGCGGATAGTAACCGCGGTTCATAATGGTCGTGACCATCTTATCCACCGCTTCTTTTCCTTCCAGGATGGTCTCCTGTTCCAACAAGGTCACTTTCCATTTGTTGTTTCCCTGAGCGATAATCGGGATAATGGCTTTACCGGTCATATCGCCACCGAGAATCAAGGTATCCACTTCGTAGAATTTGCCCCCGCTGATAAACTTCTTCCAACAAATTTCCGAGCCATGCACATCGGTTGCAAAGAAAAATCTCATGATGCTCTCCTTCTATAAAGTAAACAAGCGATTCTGAAAAACCGTTAACCACTCAAGCCAGTTTACCGCCATCTAAACGTCCTGTATTACCCAGCGATCACCCTTAAATCGGGGTCACCTCGCCGCGCACCATCTCCGGAAATGCAGCCCGAATGCGGGCTTCGATATGGGGTGGAAAGTTTGGCGGCTGAGGGTTGGCAAGGATTTCCGCTGCCCGTTGTTTGGCGCGTTGATAGGCATCCAGCGCGCCGCGTTTCTCCCACACCTCGCGCGGGTCGCGATCGGCAATGCGCGGCATCAAAGCGACCTTGCGCATCCACTTGACGGTGTGTTTATGAGTCATAAAGCTGCCGGCGGGTTTCACCTCGGCAATCACATCCAAAGCCAGATTTTCCTCGCTGAATTCCATGCCCCGCCGAATGCGTTTTAGCATCTGGGCGATCTCATCATCGATGACCGCCTTGGCAAAATCAAAGGCTTTCAAAGCATCGAGCAAGCCGCCCATGTTGAGCATATTGGCGCCGCCTAGCAAAGCTGCGGTTGAAGAAATGCCGGTTTCAAAACCTGATTGGGCATCGTTGATCTTGGCATTGCTCAAGCCAATATAGCCGCCGCAAGGCACACCGTAGAAGCGTGCCATTTGGGCAAACGCCATGTGCAACATGCCGCACTCGACGCCCCCGGAGGCATAAGCGCCGGTGCGCATATCAGCAATGGTCGGCAGGGTGGAATAGATCAACGGCGTTTGCGGTTTCACCATTTGCATCAAAACGGCGGCGGCCAAAAATTCTGCGTTGCCTTGGACTAACGTTCCACTCATCGTCATCGGCGAGGTCAGGCCTCCATTGGGGACAATGCTAGGATAAACCGGCAAACCTTTTTCGACGAAGAAGATGGTCAGCTCGGTTGAAGCTACATCCATCGTCAGCGGCGAGACCACCGGGCAGAAGTGATGCGTTATAAAGGGCCGTTGAGCATAGGTCTTCTCATCGCCGGCAATCAGCGCCCCAAGCTGGAGCACTTTCTCGGCGTCGTCGAGATCGGTAGCTGTGCTGCGCACCGGTTTGAGACAATTTTTGAGCGCCGGGTAGAGGCGCGCTAGGGTGAAATAGCCGGCAGGGGCATCTTCGGCAAGGGTTGAGATGGAGAATACATCATAACCAGGCAATTCGTTGATCAAATAAGCAATGCGGGCAATGTCCTCGGAGGTCGAGCGTCGTTCCTGCCCACTAATGGGATCGATGATGTTCGGGGCAGAAGAAGCCGTGACGATTACCGGGCTATCATCGGGCAAGACCTTATCGAATTTTTCGTCCCGCCCCCGAAAGATGAATTTAGGCGGCATCATCTGGCGAAATTCTTCTACCACCGGCGGCGGAAAACGCACCAGGTGCGTCTCTTCATCCACCTGACAGCCATGACGGGCAAAGATTTGGCGCGCTTTGGGGTTGCGCACCAGCATACCGACTTCGGCGAGGATTTGCAGAGAAGCCTGATGGGTACGTTCAACTTGTTCGGCGGTTAGCAATTCAGAAAATGTGAACACGATTCACTCCAAAAAAACAGATTTAGATAAAGCCTCCCGCATTCGTCTAAATTGCGGGAGGCTTTCAAGTTATTCAGAAATGCCCTTGTCGAGTTCCTTCAAATACCAGCGCAGGAAGCGATCCACGTTATACTCCTTGTACGTCGAGAGCGGTCCCGGCACATACGCTCGCGAATTGACGCCAAGTTGGGCGTTTTTACAGATATCCCAATCCTGTTCGGCGGTCAATTGCCAGAAGGGCAGCAGTTTGTCCAAATCATAATCCTTGCCTTCTTCGGCATTTTGATCCACCAGCCAGTACATGCGCACTTTCGTGGAGTAAATCCCATTAGGGGTCAAGCGCACCGTAACGCCATGGTCGCAACTGGAGTGGTTCCAGAAATTGGGCATGGTGCGGATGCGCAGGGTGCCCACATCAGGGTCTGGATAGTCGCCCATCAAAGGAGCAACTTGTTTGCCATCCATCGTTTCGCTAACATAACCATCCACTAAGGGGGTGCGATTTGCCAGATACCATCTTCCGGTATCCGGGTCGGGGAACTCGGACATGCCGGCTTTCGTATGGGTCACTGCCAAACCGAGCTGCGCCCATTTCTCTTGCGAGCGCGTCGTCACCGCGTGCAATTGGAGAGCAACTCGCTCGATGGTATCATCCTCGTTGTAGTGATCGAAGTTCGCCTTGATATATTGCGGGTGGTTGACGTTGCAGTGATAGCATTCGCGATTGTTCTCCCACACCAGCTTCCAATTTGCCGGCACTTCGTAATCGATGATCTTGGCAATCTTTGCGCGGTTGAAGCCTTGCGGTTTGGCATAAAAGGCAATCTCTTGGTAAGCAGCCTCGAAATCTGGGGGTGTCTCGGCTAAACTGATGAAGATCAACCCTTCTACATCGCGGACATGCACGGGACGCAACCCCAGTTGAGATTTATCCAAGCCTTCTTGCATGCCACGATAGGTAATCAAGCGGCCATCCCGTCCGTAAGCCCATTGATGATAGGGGCAAATAAAGCGGTGCACATGCCCCTCGGGTTCCACGCACACCAGCGAACCGCGATGACGGCAAACATTGTGGAAGGCTTTGACTGCGCCATCGTCGCCGCGTGCGATAATAACCGAATCGGTATCCACATCATAGAGGAAATAATCGCCTGGGTTGGGAATCTGACAGGCATGCCCGGCAAATAGCCAACCTTTGCGCCAGAAGACCTCTAAATCTGCCCGATAGACCAATTCGTCATGATAAAAGGGACGCGACAATCCGTATCCCTCTGGGCGGGATTGTATATACCTTTTTAAGATTGTTTTTTCCGTTTCTGTAAATGCGCTCATTGCTGTTCTCCTTTACCGATAAATGATGTTAGTTCATTTGAGTTATGGGTTCGGCGTAGCCACCAACCCCTACTCGTCAGAGTGTTATTGAATAGATTGTCCACCAACTCCACCGCGAGCCGGCGGAGCAGTCGCTCTGGGGTAGCGGGCCGCTCCGCCTTACGCGGTGGCTCACGATCGAATCGTTCTCCAATCCAGATCCTCACCATTAGGCGCGCAATTTTTCGCCTTTTGCATCCACTAATACCGTCGGTCCGACGACCGCCGGCACACGCTGATCAAATAACTCCACATGGAAGGGATTGCCGGCTTTGGCAAGCTCAATGGGCAAGTAGGCATAGACGATATTTTTGCCTACAGTGAACCCATAACCACCGCTGCGCACGCGGCTGATCACTTTACCATCCAAATACACTGCCTCACCGCCATATACCGGCAGCCAATCCTCGCCTTCCAAGGTGAGGGTGCAAAGCTTGCGTTGGATACCTTCCTGTTTGGCTTTGACCAAGGCTTCTCTGCCGATAAAATCACCTTTATCCAAATCAACACAAAAGCCCAAACCGGCCTCGTAGGGATTCTCGCGCGGGGTGACATCGCCGGTAAAGTAGCGATAACCCTTCTCGAGGCGCAAGCAGTCGGCGACTTTATAACCGCAGGGCTGAATGCCAAATTCCTGCCCGGCTGCCCAGAGCAGATCCCAAACTTGCATTGCCCGCTCCCAAGGCACATACAACTCCCAGCCCAGTTCGCCGATATAGCTCACCCGTTGCGCCAAGACCTTCGTCCCGTTGATCTCGATCCATGCCGCGCGCAGGTAGGGAATAGCAGCATTGGAGATGTCGCTATTGGTGACCTTCGCCAGGGTAGCGCGCGCCTGCGGACCCCATAAGGGGATACACGCCCACTCGGTGGTGATATCGCGAATTTCCACTGCGCCATCCTCGGGGCGCTGGTGCATGCGCAGCCACGCCAGATCGTTGGCGATAAACGAGGAGCCGGTAATGACCCAGAAGTGCTCCTCGCCCAAGCGGGTGATGGTCAAATCGGCTTCCACCCCACCGCGGGTGTTGAGAAATTGGGTGTAAATGGCACTGCCGATCGGTCGGTCGATGTTGCTATCGGCGACGCGTTGTAGCAGCGGCAAGGCACCCTCCCCGCGCAGTTCGATCTTCCCAAACGAAGTGAAGTCGAAGATCGCCACCCGTTCGCGCGCTGCGGTGTGTTCCACACGCAGGCGCTCGAAATAGGGAGGTTTGCCCCAGCCCCATTTGCGCTGATCGGCGCCCATGCGGCGGCTCTCCTGACCAGGCTGGAAGTAATTGACCCGCTCCCAGCCGAATTTCTCGCCGAATACCGCGCCGAGCTCCTGCAGGCGGTGATGTAAGGGCGAAACGCGATGCGGGCGCGCCCATTCGTTTTCGTCATTGGGGAATTTCAGGCGGTAGTAGTACTTGACGCCTTCGCGGGTGCGCTCGGTAGTGTAATAATAGCTGGTGTAGTAATTGCCAAAACGGGTGGCTTTAAAGGCGTACACATCCAGCGAAGGCTCGCCATCGATGATCCACTCGGCTAAAATCTTGCCGATGCCGCCTGCCCCACCAAAACCATTCAAGGACATCCCACACGCCATCCACAGGCCGCGCACTTGGGGCATCGGGCCGATCATCGGCTGGCAATCTGGAGAATAGGCACCTGGATGGCAGATCAGCTTGAGCATCTCGGCGTTCTCCAAAATGGGAATGCGCCGAATAGCTCCCTCGAGCAGTTGTTCTACCCGAACGAAATCGGGCGGCAAGGACGCGTTGCCATGCTCCCAAGGCACCCCGTCGATCCAGCGCTCTTTCGGGTTCGGTTCATAACCGCCGATGACCAAACCACCCTGCTCCTCGCGCAAGTAGATCAGATTATCCGGGTCGCGCAAGCAGGGCGTCTGATGGCTGAATTCCTTGCCTGGAATCGCCTTGAGGGCAATGTGCTGATGGTCAACCGGCGTGGTGGGGATGTGAACCCCAGCCATAGCGGCGATGCGCGGCGCCCACAACCCGGCGGCATTGATCACGATTTCGGTGCGAATGGCGCCTTTATCGGTCAGAACACGCCCAATTTCCCCGTGGGGCGTCAGCTCGATACCGGTAACCCGCGTGTTGGTGCAGATTTCCACCCCCATCTCCTTGGTCAAGGCGGCCATTTGGGTTGTCGTCAGATACGGATCCAGATGACCATCATCGGGCAGATAAATCGCCCCATATAAATCCTTCTCGCTCAGGGCAGGCATAATCTTGATCGCCTCGGCGGGCGAAATGATCTCCACTTCCATACCAATGCCCTTGGCGCGGCTGACGCTGCGCTGCAGCTCTTTGAATTGCTCCGGGCTAGAAGCGACGCGCAAACTGCCCACCACCGAAAGCAATCCCAATTGCGTATATAACTCAACGCTGTATTTACGGATTTGCATCAGGGCTTCGGATGTGGCAAATTGAGTGACCAGCCCCGCCGCATGCCCGGTTTCACCGCTGGCGATATCCATCTTTTCGAGCAGGACAACGTCCGTCCAACCCCGCTGAGCGAGATGGTAAGCAATGCTCACCCCAAAAATGCCTCCCCCAATCACAACGACCTGGGCTTGTTCTTTCACAAAATCACCTCCATTAGAGATTGATGTCCGTTGACGGACGAACGTTCTTCAGCAACAACGATTCCGCTTGCGAATCGAAAATCCTATTTTCGACAACTTGCCCGATAAGTCATCTAAACTGCTACAGCGATCGTTGCAGCCAACACCGAGGTGGGAAAGTCCGCTCAAGCAGCTACGATCACGTCAATTGAACGAGTGATCAAAGCCATGCGGGCGTTGGCATCCAAGCCGCGATCGGTGACCAGTTTATCCACCTGCTCGAGGCGAGCGATGAGATGATTGGACACCGCACCCCACTTGGTGTGATCGCTGACGATGATCACCGGACCCTGGGTGTGTTCAATCATCAGGCGGATGATTTCGGCTTCGGGAAAAGTGGACACCGTGCAGCCGTATCGTAAGCTGATTCCCTCGATACCGATAAAGGTTTTGGTGGCATAGACCTGACTCAAATTCGCCGAGGTCAAGGGACCAACAACGGCTTTGGAGAGGGGCAGATAGCTGCCGCCCAGCACGACCAGTTCATAATCGACCTCGGCGCCGTTGCTGAGCAAAGCCGTGTTATTGGTGAAAACGGTCACATTGGGTACCCCGCGAATATGGCGCAAGACCTGTTCGGTGGTGGTGCCCGAGTTGGCAAACACCACATCGCCGGCTTCGACCAGTGCAGCAGCCGCCCGTCCGATCTGGCGCTTCTCTTCGATCATGCGTTGGGCTCGCTGGACGAACTCCGCTTCATATCGAATGCGTTCATTCAGGATGGCGCCGCCGCGCGTGCGTTCGATCAGACCCTGCTTTTCCAGAATTTCCAGATCGCGGCGCACAGTAGATTCGGAGACATTCAGCGCTTCGGCTAAGGCAGCGCAGGAGGCAATCCGTTGGGCAGCCAGATATTTGAGCAGCAATTCATGCCGTTGAGCGGGGATCAGGGAAAGGGTAGAAGGAATTTGCACCGTATCCATAAGGTTAGGCTTGCCGCACGATGAAAAATCTTGATTTATCTTGATAGCTATTATAGCAAAACTTGCACAATTTTGCAAGATTTTGGCAAGAATTGGTTTGGGGGCGTGGAGTTTCAATCCACGCCCCCCGCGAGGGGAGCGACAAAATTGTCGGGGGAGATATGTTTGATTTGTTTGGTTTCAATCCACGCCCCCCGCGAGGGGAGCGACGGAGCTAAAATGACTAAGACAGAAAAAAATGGTTTCAATCCACGCCCCCCG
>FWPU01009844.1_pt1 | contig 14736 bp, 16 predicted proteins | sample 2228361 | NCBI WGS metagenome assembly FWPU01 (sample SAMEA103939777, study PRJEB20133) | metagenome
TTACAGGAAATTTTTTAGCTGGGCTATTTCAGAGCCTCAAGCCTGGCTTAATCTCCTTGTTAAAAAGCTTGGTCTTTTTCTCTCGTCAAGAGAGATTATAGCGAGCTTTGCTCCTGAATTTTACCGTGCTAGGAGTTTTATTTTAAAATTTCTTCCTTTAGGTTTTGGGCTTATTTTGCCTTTTGCATTTTTTGCTCCAACATTCCGCGCCTTTGCTGGCCCAGCATTTTTCTGGCAAATAACCTTTGCTCCAGCTTTTCTTGCAAGTTTTGCTGTTTTGTCTGTTGAACCGTCATCTACTACAATAATCTCAAGATTCGGGTAATCCTGTCTATCTATCGACTCGATACATCTTCTAATATATTTTTCCTGATTATAGACTGGCACGATAACCGAAATCAAAGGGATTTCACCCATATATCTTCCTCATCTTTCCTTTACAAACATTCTCTTAATCCTAGATAGAATTTCTTCCCTTATACTCATCGGGGGCACTAAATAGGTTCTGATTTTCCATAATTTTCTCAACAGTAACCAAAGGGTGCTATTCTGGATTTCGATTAATTGTGAATCTAACCGATGGATTTGCTCCATTGCTTGTTTATAGTCCCAACGAAGATTATTCTGGTATTCAAACATTTGATCATCAATTCTCCTAATTAACCGGGAGAGATGTATATTTTGATTGTGGCTCCCTACCTTCTCAAATGCTTGGCTGTAAGCTTCTAACCAAAGATAAGCATTGTTTGATAGCAACCATTTTTCCTTGAGCGTCTTCTGAGCATTACTTCCTATCGTCTCTCTCAGATCTGGATTTTCAATTAATTGAATAAGATGGTTTATCCATTCCTCTTCGATGGTTGCTAGAAATCCATTATACCCATGAGTTACAACGGACATATAGGGCTCAAGATTACTATACACCCCGGGCACTCCTAGAGCGCTATATTCCAAAAATTTTATCCCGCTTTTACATTAAAAAGAGAGTCCTTGAGAGGAGCCATAAATATATCTACCTTAACAGTTTGAAAATATTGGACGAATTCAGGATAAGAGGGTATGTCAATTGGAATATAGCTAATATAATTAGATACTGATTTGTCGAGTAAATCTTTACCCCAGAAAACGAAACGTAAACGATTTGGATACATTGCTAAAAGATAGTTTATCACCGGCATAATCATCTCAATATCGGGCTTATGAGAATGGCTGCCCATGTATCCAATAACAAGAGGTGAATTTGTAGATATTAAGGGGGGTCTTAAGCTCCAAAGTTGATCATCGATAAAATTTGGCAAGATTATTACATCATCTCGAATCGGTGCAAAGTAATCTTTTAATCCCTGAGATGGAACAGTAACTAGATCAGCTTCAAGTAAAATCTCAAGCATAGGGAGAAGGGCTTCACTAAAATATTGGCTCAACCTATCTGGGTGCTCTGGAGATAAATCAAACAGCAAGTCATCAATTTCCCATATTATCGGTTTTCTTAACTGACGAGCTAGTTGGACGATTTTTCTATAACTCTGTAGATTTCGCGGTATATCTCGCTGAATTACAAGGAGATCGCCATCTTTCACAGCTTGAATGTTTAAGTTTCCATTTTTGTCAATCCCGCGCAAAACGCTGATTCCTAGCATTCGAGCTGGTGCAAGGATGCGATGATAAGCAATTGTAGCGTCATCCGGACCATAATAGAAGCCAGTGATCCGGCTTATCTGGCGACGCTTGATATTGGAGTAAACTTCACCGGTCATGCTTGCCGCTTTCTAGAAGAGATTGATATAACATGATTGTCTTGTTGTCTATAACTTTCTTAGAAAACTTCTCGACGGCAATCTTTCTGCCAGCCCTTCCCATTCTTATTCGGAGCTCTTGATCGCTTATCAACAATTCTAGAGCATCACCCAATGCCATGGAATTGCGCGGCGGAACTAAGATACCGTTGACACCTGGTATAACTACCTCGCGACATCCGGGAACATCTGTCGCGATCACAGGCTTTTCGGCTGCAATTGCCTCAATTAATGTTGTGGGAATTCCTTCCCTATAAGAGGGAAGCACGACAATATGACATTTTTTATAAATCTCTGCCATATCATCTTGCCAACCCCACCACTCCACAAATTTATCTTTGACCCAGTCTTCTAATAACTTTAAGGGGATTGCACCGGGATTCCCCACATCAGGGCTGCCCACTAATACCAATTTAAAGTTGTGTCGGTTATGGACGATACGAGCAGCTTCGATTAACTCACCTAAACCTTTTTCCCATAGAAAGCGTCCTGCATACAGAACAATAGGAATTCCTTCAGGCTCATTAGATGGGGTAAATCGTTCAACATTAACTCCGACCCCTTCGATAATGCAAGAATTTTCACGATCAACCAACATCTTTTCAATAAAAAGAGAGCGATCATCTTGATTTTCAAAGATTACGAAAATGTTAGGTTTCCGCAGAACATAACTATAACACTTAAGAATAATAGCTCTAATGAGTTTGACTCTTATTGTCTCTCTTAAAAAAAAATATCCTAAACCAGTTATTGAATTGACAATGTGCTTTATGTTATTGAAGGATGCAGCAAAACTTCCATAGATTACTGGTTTGACTGTGAAATGGTGAACAATATGGGGTTTAAGCTGACGGTATATTTTTTCGAGCTTTATAAAGGATAGAATCTCCCACAACGGGAAGATAGATCTTCTCTTTAATGGCCACTCAATCCAATAAAATCCTTGTTCTCTAAGGCTTTGGGAATATTGTCCTTTTGGAGAGACGAGGTACACTTCAGATCCCAGTTCTCGAAGAAGCTTTGCAAGGGATACTCTGTAATTTAATAAATACCAATCAGTATTTGCTACCAAAGCAATTCGTGTTCCCTGAAACAAGCTGCGATTTAATTCCATGATAAAAAAACAGAAGAGGTTAAAGTGTTGAGTAAAGATGCAGTAGTCGTTCACTCATCTTATTCCACGAATAATATTCTTCATATGCACGCCGACCATTTAGACCCATTTTCTCACGCAAGACGATATTATTCGATAATTGGGTTAACGCATTTTCGAGCTGATTTAGATCTCCGTAGGGCACAACGATGCCGCAAGCAAACTTTTTTACAATCCTGTCAACATTTGTATTCTCTGCCACAATAATAGGTTTTCTTAGCATCATTGCCTCAAATAGTTTATTGGGGCTTGCATAACGATGATTCGGGATTTTGGGATCATAGAGAGCGATAACTACGTCGCATTGAGCAGTGAGGGAAATTGCATCTTCATAACAAATTCGCCCATACCAATGTACATTCTTTAAATTTTTTGTTCTTTCAAGGATCTCTTGTTGGTCTCCACCAAACCCTGCTAAGAATAAATGCCAGTCGTGGTGACTTTCTAAAACAGTTATCAGGTCAAGAATCCCCCTTTCAACTTGCAATAATCCCACATAGGCAATTTTCATGATAGCATTATTCACCTTAACATCTCTGGATGGTAATGCGTTTACATCCTCTGGGGTGTTGTAAATAACTACTGTGTTTTTCGGTTTGACTTCCCCGACCTGATTTTGACGAAACTCATCTACCAAAATGATCGCATCAGCATTATTTATACACCATCTATCGATGACACGTATCACCGCCTTAATCCAATCAGGTGTCCTACGCAAGTGGTCAGCATAGTAGTCAAAGATATCATAAATGACTTTTTTGCCAAATAACCGTTTCATAACTAATGAAGGGAGTATCGTATCAAAATCACATGAGTGTATTACTCTATACTCATTGCGATGAGACAAAAGCCATTTCAGTAGTGAAAATTCCCAAACGATTAGCATAGGTAAATTGGAAAGCCCTGTGCCGTAATTAGCCTTAATCCTTAATCTAACCAATCTTGCAAACTTCTTTTTTTCTACAACAGGCAAATTACCTATTCGGTCCCAGCCAACAATCGTAACATTCCAATTGCCTGTTGAAAGTGCGCGAGCGGTTTTCTCAACACGCGGATCAGGAGCAACTGGATTTGATCTGGAAATTACTACGCTTTTTTTGTCCATCAAAATGATTATACTTTAGTAATCTTGCCAAATCTGGTACTATAAGGGGTAACGGTTCTTATTATGTCAGTAATGGAGGCGTCTTTGATCAGAAATTCGATAAATTGAATCAATTGAGTAATAAAGTAACTATTGGGATGTCAATATCGTCATCCATAGTATTTGCGCAATTTACAACAGCTTACATAAACTGGTTCCAAGGAGTTAATGTGAATGACTTAGTATCTATTAGCTTAGTTAACGTTTTCATTTCTCTATAGCTTTTTTTACCCCTTAATACCGAGAATTATCAATTGATCAGGGAATTTCTCAAAAATACATATATCCATTACCGTAACAACAGGCGCTTTATTTTTGCAATTAATTGGACAAACTGCCATGATCGACTGTTATAAATACAATTTAGTTGTTGGTTATGGAAATCGAGTTGGTGAGCATAGTGTTTATTATCTTCTCTCAGTTGTTGAATTAACTTTTCATTTTCTTCCGAGCGGGCACAAAGTTGTTCGGCAAAGCGATAATATGCGTACCGTATATCATCTGGCTTTGCAAAAATGGATTTCCTGCTGGCAGTTGTAGTAAGTATATATTGCCACTTATCCAAATGTAGACTCATCTTTCCATGATAGTTGTAATTGAGATATGCATTTTGGGCTATATGATCTCTAAGCTCTTTATCATTTATCAACAAATTCAAATATTGATACCACTCTTCTGTTGTTGAAACCAGAAATCCATTTATTCCATGTTTTAATACTCTTATGTAGGGTGCAATACGACTGTATACTCCTCCACGACCTAATGCGCTATATTCCCAATACTTGATCGAGCTCTTACAACGGTTAAAAATGTTATTTACGAGTGGGGCAACAAAAATATCTACTTTCAATTGGCAAACCAATTCAGCATGCTTACGATAATCAATGACTTCTTCCATGTGATGGAGATGCGTTTTGCCTTCAATTTTTCTACTTGGAGCAGAGCCCCAAAAATGAAATTCAATGGTGTCCTCGTGTTCCTCGGCAAGTTTTTCGAGTACCGGGAGAATCATATCTAAATCCACGCCATGAGTAAGTCCTCCCATAAAACCAATACGCACTTTGTTATCCTGTGATTTGTTCGATAGACTGGGGGGATTTGAAGGCCAAATCCAGTCTGGCGGATAGGATGGCCAAATTTCAATGTCAGGATTGAACGGCAAGAGTACTTCTTTGAGAACATCCGAGGATACAATCACACGGTCTGACTCAATAATTGCCAGCAAAATATATTCTAGAGTGGGAATGAACCATTGCAGAAAAGGATGCTCTTCTGGCATAGCAAGAAGTAGATCATCAATTTCATAGATAACCGGTTTATTTTCTTTTCTTGCGATATTCATGACTTGCCGGTAATTATGATATGAGGCAGGAAATGTCCGTTGAATTAATACATAATCTGCCTTCTTAATAAGATCAAATTGACATTGACCATCGCGCCAGCCCCGCATAATAATCCATCCCAACTTTTCGGCTGGGGCTCGGTAGCGTTGATAAGCCAAAGCATGATCCCATGGGTCAAAAGAATAAATCACTAATGTTTTGTTATTATGTTTACTCATTAATTAGTTACCTCCCGTTTGTCTTTGCTGACCAATACCGCAGGAGAGTGTCCAAATAAATGAATGTTTTTACTTTGTGTTTTTTGAGTATAGTTCCTGTTTGAACCAACGGATGTTATAGAAACGCGGGTCACTTGCGGGGTCATTGCCGAAAGTCGATGCTTCGAGGGCATCCCAGATCTCCAGGACAGCTTGTGCTGCTCCTCGTTCTGCCGAGAAACCCAACTCGCGCTGGATTTTATCCCCCAGCACATAATAACTCCGTTCTCCGCTCTGCACGCTGCGATCTCGCTTGACTTGGATGCTTACCCCTCGGTTTTGCTCCAGTACTTCGGTAACCCAAAAAGCTAATTCCAAAATTCGGTAGTTCTTGTGCAGCACGTTGAAGATCTCACCGCGCACTTTTTCAAGCGGGGCTGAGAGCATGTAAATATACGCATCGACCGCATCGCGGATGTGCAGCAAGGGACGCCAAGCTTCACCGCTTCCATATACCGTCAGTTTGCCGTTTTTCCAAGCGTTCAACGTGAAGACATTGATCACCAAGTCAAATCTCATACGCGGAGAAAGTCCGAACAGGGTGCCTTTGCGCAAAATGATTGGACAGAACTCTGCAGTCTGTTCGGCGATGCGCAACAGTTCAATTTCGGCTAAGCGCTTGGTTTTGCTGTAATTAGCTGTTGGAGAGACAGGCGTCTCTTCACTTTTTCCATGCATATTGAGCTCGGCTTCCGGGGTGGCGGTGTAATACACCGAACAAGATGAGGCAAAGATAAAGCGGAAGGGCTTTGCTTCCCGTTTTGCCTTTTGGGCTGCGAGCTCGGCTAATTTTTGGGTTGCCATCACATTACATTCGGCGTTCAATTGCGGGGCGAAATCGGCCGTGGGGTCATTGGACAAGCCGGCTAGATGAATAATTGCCTCTACACCCTCCAGCCAATCTGCTTCGGCATAACGCACATCTCCCCGAATCACCTCTAAACAGGGATGGTCTGGCAGAGGGTTCTCGAACCATAAGGTATCCACTACCCTGACCTGTTTGCCCAGTGCAAGCAATTCGGGGACTAAAACACTGCCTACGTAACCTGCTCCACCGGTGACTAAAATCATCTTTGTTTTCCTCCAGAGATTTGGTTGGTTCGTTTCTCCCGTTGACTCAGGTAATCTGCTAGAGCAGCTTGCCATTCTTTTAGCGGAGCAATGCCTGCTTTTTGAATGGCTTGGTTTGCCAAGACGGAATAAGATGGTCGGCGGGCGGTGGCTTTGAATTCTGCGGAGGTGGTGGGTTGGAGATGCGGTTGCAGCTTTGCCAGCTCGAAGATCTTGACCGCGAATTCATACCACGAGCAGTCTCCTGAGCAAGTCAAGTGATAAAGTCCATAGGGGGCTTTTTCAATTAGGTTTATCAGCCCTCGGGCAAGTTCTTGGGTAAAGGTCGGCGAAAGACGTTGATCGTTGACCACCCGAATATCTTTGCCTTCAGCGGCTAAACGCAACATGAGTTCGACAAAGTTGCCCCCTTTGCCTGAAGCACCGCGTAGCCCATATAAGCCGGAGGTGCGCACAATCCAGTGCTTATGCCACGTGGCTTGAATGGCTTTTTCTCCGGCAAGCTTGCTGATGCCGTAAACATTCAAGGGGGCAGGACAGTCATTTTCTGCGTAAGGCGTCGTACGGTTTTGCTCACCCCCAAAGACATAGTCGGTGCTGAGAAACAACAATGCAATATCCATCTCTCCACACTGTCGGGCAAGCGTGAGCGGTGCAATGGCATTGACCGCAAAAGCTCTCTGCGGATTGCTTTCTACATCATCGACTTTGTGGTAAGCCGCAGTGTTGATGACGACTTGGGGGTGAGATTGTTGGAGCACTTGTTGAACTTGGTCGGCATCGGTCACTTCGAGATCGGCATGAGTCAGCGGAATGACCGCGTGCTCAGGATATTCTTCGCTTAGGATTTGCACCAAGTCGCCGCCCAATTGACCATTTGCGCCGATCACCATGATCTTCATCGAATGCCTCTACGGAAATGCTGGATTTTCAATCGGAAGAGCGTCGTGTAGGGAAAGAGTGTGCTGGATTTTCAAGATATTGTCTCAAAGTCATCCCATTTTGATCTCGTTTGGAGAGAATGGGGTTCTTGATCGGCCAGTCGATGCCGATATCCGTATCACTCCATAGGATCGTCCCTTCGGAGGAAGGGGTATAGTAACCGGTTTGTTTGTATTGCACTTCGACGAATTCGTCCAGCGCTTCAAAGCCATGACCAAAGCCGGGTGGGATGTAGAGCTGCTTCTTATTCTCGGCGCTTAGTTCGACGGCAAAATGCTTGCCGAATGTCGGGGAGCTAACTCGTAAATCGACAGCCACATCGTAGATGCGCCCAACCGTACAGCGCACCAGCTTGCCCATTGGAGCGGTTAGGTCTTGATAATGTAGCCCCCGCAGAACGCCGTAGTGCGAGCGGGAGTGACCTTCTTGGACGAATTCTTCAGTGAAACCGGCTGCTGCAAAGTCTCGTTTGTTCCATGGCTCGATGAAAAAGCCCCGCTCATCTTGAAAATATTCGATTTCGATGATCCAAACGCCTTCTAAAGGGGTCGGTATAAGGTGAGTTTTCATATTTTTTCCTTAGATAAATTTATTTTACCTTATGAAAAGTCCATTTTCCGAATAGAGATATATGACCATAGATTTCTTCAATTGATTTATTTACCCTAATTTGGTATCCATGATCATGATCATCGTACATCTCGGAGTCTTTAGAATTATGCACCGCTACACTGACCTTATACAGCCCTTCCAAAAGCGGCAGTCTCTCTACTTCATAGAGCACCCACCCTTTGCCTTCTACCCGGCCAAGGTCCAAGCCCGCAAATTGGGTGTTCGGACCCGTGATGTGCATGCCATCGTTGTGATGAATCGCCATCCCGAAAACCGGCGAGTCAATCGGTTCATGAGCCTCATATTCCATCCGCAGGGCAAAATAATCACCCGTTTGAAAGATATTCTTCGCTTGTCCGTTCTCGTCGAGAAATTCCACTTTGGTAATCTCGATCTTCCGGTTACCCCAGCGCCAAGCTTGATCTTCAGTGTGCGTTTCGCTTAATCGTTCTTCTTCACGTTGGCGGATTCGTCCAAGATAACGATCGACCACTTGGGGAGCGCTTCCTGCGGCAACAATTTGCCCATGGCTGAGAAAGATTGCCCGCTGGCACATTGTCTCTACCCGCCCAATATCATGGGTGACCAGTAAGATGGTTGTCCCTTGGGCTTGAAAACTTTGAATGCGCTCGAAAGATCGAGTTTGAAATTCGGTGTCACCGACACTGAGAATTTCATCTACAATCAGGATTTCAGGGCGCTCATCGGTTGCCACCGCAAAACCCAACCTGGCAACCATCCCCGATGAATAGGTGCGCAAAGGAGCATCGATGAACTCTTTCAAGCCGGCAAACTCAACGATGCGATCTACTCGCCGTTCCATCTCCCGTTTCGGGAAACCCAATATCGCGCCATTCAAATAGATATTCTCCCTGCCGGTTAGTTCGTAGTCAAACCCGGCCCCTAATTCGAGCAATGGCGCTACTTTACCGACCACCCGCACGCGCCCCTTGGTCGGTCGTAACACCCGTGAGACAACTTTCAGCAAGGTGCTTTTCCCTGCTCCGTTTGGCCCGATGATCCCAAAAACCTCACCCGCATAGACTTCTAAATTGATCTTCTGCAATGCCCAGAAGGTCTGCTGGCTCACTTGACCGCGCAGGGAACGAATGACATATTCCTTGAGGGTGGGAATCTTTTCGCTGGGTAAGCGGTAACGGACTCCGACATCGTTCAAAACGATGACCGGCGAGTTAGCCTGTTGAGAGGAAGGAGGATTAGATGCGGTAGGCAAATTCATCTACCTTACGGGTGAAGATGATCCAGCCGGCTAACAGGGTGACAAATGCCAACGCAAAAGCCGCTGTCCATAAAACCGCTGAAGGTGGGCTACCTTCATAAATCAGCAGGCGGAAAATTTGGAGCAAATGGACGAGGGGATTCAAACGAAAAATGGGCAAAAAACGTTGCGGTAGAATGCTGATTGGATAGATGATGGGCGTAAGATAAAACCATACCGAAAGCAGAACGTTGAAAATATATACAAAATCCACAAAGAACACAGCCACCGTGGAAACCAACAAACTAAAGCCTAAGGCAGACATAGCAAAGATCAGAATCGCTGCCGGCAGTGCTAATAAGTTGATGGTGAAGGGATGGCGCAGGATGAGCATGACCACCGCAAGGGGTATCAATGCCAGCAGGTAGTTGATCAATCCGTTCCCCACCACCGCCACCGCGAAGATCGTCCGTGGAATATAGATGCGCTTCAGCAAACTGCTGCCCCAGACAAGGGTATCCATCGCATCATTGGTAGATTGGGCAAAAAAGTTCCAAAAGAGCAAGCCACTGAGAATGTAAACGGCATAATTGGGTACGTTAAAGCGAAAGATTTGCGAAAAAGCGATGGTTAGAACGAGGGTGTTCAACAAAGGATTGAGAAGAGTCCACACTACACCGAGAACCGAACGTTTGTAGCGCGTTTTAATGCGGTTGACGATCAGCAATTGTAGTAAATCACGGTAGCGCCAAAGCTCATACAGTTCATTGATTGCCGGATCGCGCAGGGTAGCGGTATCATAAACCCAACGGCTTTTAACAAATTGGAGCGAAGCTTTTTTGTGACACATTATTGACACCACAGATGATTATCATCCCAAATCTTTACCCATTTCCGCAACTGTAATTTTCTAAAATGGAAGATGGATTGCCGCCAAAGGCATGAACTCTGGGTAATTTTACTATCCGCATGACAAATGATAAATTGGTGAAGCAAGCAAGTGACAGCCGTCTAACAGAGGGTAAATTATTTCGAGACCTTGACAGTACAGCTTTGATTCCGATTATACCCCCGAGAAAGGGTTGGATAAATGTGATGTATTAGCTAAAATCTACCCCATGGAGCTATCGGAATGCTTTCAAAAGGGCTGGATTTGTCTTTACAATATAACCTCACCTTTTGAGCTTCCTTCATGGCATTATTTCCAATTTACGATTAGCTGATTAAGAAGGCAATCGTGGCGTGAAGCTTACCCCTATTAAACACTTAACCATACTCCTAAGAATGACAATGCCCACAGTGAAAAAACTGCACAGCAAAGCTCCACTTGCCAGGTGACCGCAGTGAGTAAAATAATGCTTTACTCAACTACAACAAATTCACGCTTACCCTTGTATTCTTCATTCCAGATTGTGTATGTTTTGGATTTTAAGATGTAAGACAAGCCACGCCTACTTGTTGAAATCAATCTTTTGAACGGGCGTCTATTTCAAGTCAATTGAGGAGCGCAAATGTTACATTTCAAATTTGCGTTTTGTACTTTATATCGCAGCTTTCTTTCCAACAACATCGGAGGTGCAAGACAATTGCCACATCATTTTCGCTGCGTACTTTTATCTAGCTTCATATTTGAAATGGTGTGCGTCTAATCCACACTGTGGATAGAACCAAACTGTATCCCCTTCTGCAAGGCAATTTGCATAATCTGTTCCGGTTTTGCAAGTGTAGTTACTGATCGCTTTAAATCTCAGTAGGTTTTGATGGAGTACATAATGAGTTGCTAAAAGATCAATTCCTCTGTTCTATCTCAACACTAACGGGATATGACAGCGTGTCAAGCCAAAAGATAATGTTACCGAATCGGGCTACCTCCTTAGCTGAAAAATTGAATACAAAAAGACGAACGAGTCAATTTGGAAAGTTGTCCGTCCATCTTGGTTGAGCGGTGTGGATCGATTGGAACTTGATGCGAAAGAAGAAAGCATTGATCTTCTACCTCATCACAACAACAAGATGCTCTTCCAAGGATGTAAAAAGGGACAAGCATACATCTTCCAACTGACCGTCCTGCAAACCGGGCAAGGCATACAGATGATCAATCAGGTTTTGAATTTCTTGGCGGAGAACCATCGGGTTAGTGCGGCGGCGCAGGGATAGTCCAAGCTCTCCGCAATCTTGCAAATGGCAGCCTCCACTTTCGCTCCATAGGTCTTGCCACGTTGCTTGCGACACGGTTTGCGAGCTAGTTCGCCGTTGATCAGCCGCAGCAGCGACTTGCGATCGTAGCCGGTCACGGCTTGCATCTCGTCAAGCAAACTGCTGCGTTCTTTCTTTCGTTTGGTTTGCCAGTAACGAATTCTCATCTTGTACAAATACTTCCGTCGTTCATCTACGTTCATTGGGTCTGTTTCAGCCATCGTTCCCTCGGTAACATTTTCTTTTGAGTGAACGATGATACTTCAGTAACATTTTATTGAAAGAACGCAGACAGTTGACTCTCATCAGAATTAGTATATAATATAATTGATAAGGTAGACTTAAAACCGTTCATAACCTTCGAGAGAGTTAAGGGATTGTAAACTAGTCCAAAAGTGATGTTTGAGGGTCCAATTCTTTGCTAGCTACCCAAAATCGAGGTGTATTCTAAACGTTCTTAAGTGTGGAGATAAGTAATGGAGAATGAGTCTCCTTCGATTCGTATAAAAAGAGAAAACTTAATATACGAGAATCTATATGGCAAACTTTTTGATGACGATGTGATCTTTTTACCTCAATCGGTCGAGGGCAAATATATTCGTTGGGCTTGGAAAGCCCCATACTCCGTTGCTGTCCTTCCTATGTTAGAAGGAGGTCAAGCATTACTCATAAAAAGCTTCCGTCATTCTGCCAGAAAGGCCTTGCTTGAGGTACCAAAAGGATTCGGTGCACCTGACGAAGATCCAACATCGGTAGCAAAAAAGGAACTTGAGCAGGAAGCTGGTTTACGTTCTGCGAAAATAGAACAAGTGGGAACAGTAATTACAGACCCATCATTCGCTTATCATCCAATGCATCTGTTCATTGCATATGATTGTGTAAGTAGTAAAAGCCAGCATGAATTAAGCGAAGTGATTATTGAAACTCTGAGAATAAACGTAAAGGACGTTTCACAATTATTCAACAACAAGGTAATCGAAGATGCTGTCACCCTATTGCTATTGTGGCTTGCTAATCATCTATGACTAAAGCCGACTTATTTCTAACCGAAGTAGATATTCATCGTGAACCTCCACTCAGGGGGAAAGAATTACGTGCTTATATTATCCTTCATGCTCTCTTTTTTGACGAGTTAATTACGGGCGACTCTCAGCTCAACAACAATCCATCCCTGCGGTCACTAATTTGGGACGACGAAAGCACTGAACACCTAGAAGAGAAATGCCCAAGAGATTTATCCCTTCTTCTAAGAGAAGGTTACCTGCTACCAGCCATTCGCAAAGAATATCGCTCTCTTAACGATTTACGGGTTGAGCATTTGGCTCGTAATGTTAAGGATGTTCCCAGCGAGCATTATACAACCTTTGTAGACGAATGCTTAAGTGGAAAGAGAAGAACGTACGATGGTGATATTGTTAGCCTTGTTTTTCGCAATTCCGTACTTGACGCATTTTCTTCGCAGGATAACATTGGCAAGGGAAAATTAAGCAAGCAAACTGCAAAGCGCGTTTATGAATATGTTGCAAGCCAAGATAAGCTTCTATACAATTCATTGCGTGATTGGGCTTCGCAAGAAGTCCAAAATGGCAACCTAACAGAGAGGGAGCGTAGGTATATTGATAGAGTCGTTGGAGGATGTTATCGTCCTAACGTAGGTTTATGCTTAAATGTAAATATTGATGTTCCGATCTCCTCAACAGGAGCTATCTACCCGTTTTCTATATTGTTAGGTAACAACGAATTGTTTCATGCTGTCGGACAACAACGGCAGGAGTGGGAACTTTCTCCAAAGGTATTTCTCTCGCGTGAAATTTTATCGGTTATTCCGGCTGAAGCGCTTATTCCAGAAAACACAACCCAGCCTCCGCTATACTACATTGACAAAGACACTAGAGCGTTTTAGGCAAGGACAAAATATCAACATCGAGGAGCTGGTCGGTTCGTTGGAGGAATACCTTGCTGAGGTAGAATTGATTTTTATAGACTACCTATCCCAAAAGAAACGTGAGGATTATCTAAAGCGAAAGAAAGAAGCAAGACGGAATGCGAATGTCAAGGTAATTATTGATAGTGCTGTTGCTATTCTTGGCTTATATCAGTATATCGAGCCGTATATCGACCCGTATATCAACCGGTATATCGGCAATGCCATAAATGCCATAGGTCTCATCCATACAGCATTTGGAGTAATTCGCGATCTTAAAGAAGTTTCTAAACAACAAGACTTCATACATGGTTATCTTATGGGACGTACAATGGATAAACGCCTTTTCAGGATCGAAAAAGGCAGCCAGAATGGTGTATATTGATCATGTCTTCGTAATGAGTACACGGAAAGTTGGCCGCTAGTAGTTCTGAGAAGTGGTGTGGACTTGTCCCCTTGTATCGATGAACGTTTATGTACTAGGGAGTAGATAGAAAATTGGATGCTATTCTTCTCAAGGTTTATGAAGAAGCTCACCAGCATTTGCGTGCTACTGATAGCAAACGTGATCAAATCATAGGATTTTATATTGCTTTTCTTGGCTTTCTGCTTAGTACTAGTGACAAAATTGTTGGGGTGCTTCCAGAGCAGGTTATCCTCTTTTTGTTAGGTATATTAACGATTCTTGGTATTGTTGTAGGAGGGGTAGTTAACCAATTACGCTTTTGGCATACCGTTTATGTCAATACAGCAATTGTTATACAAAATCTTGTATTTCACAAGTCACAATTAAGTGAAGAGAAAATTAAAGAGACGTGGGAGGCATACCAAACAAGTATCAAAAGTATAAAGAAAAAGTGGAGTCTCGGCACAGAAGACTTAACTTTAATTGGATTCTTGATTGTTGCGTTATTACCACTTTCTTTATTACTTTATTACCTGCTAGAAAATACTCTTTGGCTAATGGTTGTTAGTATCCATCTCATAAATGTTTTTGTTGTATCAATACCTTCGCCAATTACTGACTAGAAAGCGGTTGTAAAACGGGGTGAATTGCGCCCAAACGGGCAATTCGCTGG
>FWPU01009845.1_pt1 | contig 14736 bp, 16 predicted proteins | sample 2228361 | NCBI WGS metagenome assembly FWPU01 (sample SAMEA103939777, study PRJEB20133) | metagenome
CTGATTTAACACAATTCTGAAGTATTATCTTATATTTTTTAATTTTCATTTTTTTTGATTTGACAAACAAAACATTTTTAATTATTTCTATTTTATACATATACTATGTATATGTATAATTATAGCAAAATAAAAGGAGAAAGCTATGGCACTTTTAAATTCACAGGCACAAAATGAAACCAGAGAAATATTAAAAGAAATGACTGATCCAGTTAAAATGATATTATTTACAAAAAAACAAAATTGTATTTATTGCGAAGATACAAAAAATCTATTAGAAGAAATTCGGGACCTATCTGAAAAACTAGAACTCGAAATATATGACTTTGATTTTTCCAGAGAAAAAGCAGAATTTTTTAATATTGATAAAACTCCAGCCATCATTCTTGAAAATAAAGAAGATTATGGAATCCGATATTATGGAATTCCTTCTGGCTATGAATTTGGTTCCTTACTACAGGATATTATTTATGTTTCTACACTACAAACAGATTTATCTATGCAAACAAAGGATTTTATAAAAAAAATAAATAAACCAATTCATCTACAGGTTTTTGTTACACCCACCTGTCCTTACTGTCCAAGAGCTGTATTACTTGCCCATCAATTAGCTCTCGAAAGCAAATGGATAACAGCAGATATGATTGAGGCCACAGAATTTCCAGAATTAGCCAATAAATATCGTGTCTATGGAGTGCCCAAAACTGTAATAAATGATAAAATTCATATTGAGGGAGCAGTACCTGAGCCACACTTTCTCAAAGAACTTTCAAAAATTTTATAAGCAGGAATTCTCCTGCTCTTTTTTCAAAAAATAGAAATCAATCTGTTAATCCAGATCCCATCCAAACACTATGAAAAAATAAGTCAAACATTAGAAGAGAATTAAGAATTTAAAAATCCTTTTCTATAAAATAAAAAATAGAATTTTGGTAATATGAATCCAGATATAGAAATATCATCCCGATATCATCATTCAGATGTGGAAAAAAAATGGTATGAAGAATGGGAAAAAAACAACACTTTCTCCCCCGAATTTCTAAATAAAATCAATAGAAAAAAACCATCAAAAAACTATTGTATAGTAATTCCGCCTCCTAATGTTACCGGACAACTTCATGTAGGTCATGCATTAAATATGACCATACAAGATGTTTTGGTTCGCCTTGCCAGAAAACTTAATTATAATACTTTATGGATACCCGGAACAGATCATGCTGGTATTGCTACACAGAGTAGAGTTGAAAGAGAATTAAAAGAAAAAGAAAATTTAACTCGATTTGACTTAGGAAGAGAAAAATTTTTACATAAGGTATGGGAATGGAAACATCATTATGGAAATGTAATTACCCATCAAATGAGAAAGCTGGGAGTTTCTGTAGATTGGACACGAGAAAGATTTACAATGGATGAAAATTTGTCTTTTGCAGTAAGAAAAGTTTTTGTTGATTTATATAAAAAAGGACTCATTTATCGTGATACAAAAATGGTCAACTGGGATCCTGAAACCCGAACAGTTTTATCCGATCTGGAAGTTGAATATGAGGAAAATTATAAAGGTGAATTATGGAGCTTTGCTTATCCCCTTGTAGATGGCAATGGAGAGATTGTGGTTGCTACAACCAGACTGGAAACCATGTTAGGAGATACAGCCATTGCTGTACATCCTGAAGATGAGCGATATAAACATTTGATTGGAAAAAAAGTCAAACATCCTCTTGTTAACCGCCAGATCCCTATAATAGGGGACGCTGAACTGGTAGATCCCTCTTTTGGTACAGGCGCTGTAAAAGTTACCCCTGCCCATGATCCCAATGATTTCCTTACAGGGAAAAAACATAAACTGGAATTTATTACTATCTTTGATGAATCTGCAAAGATTAATAGTAACGGTGGAATTTACGAAGGTCTGGATCGTTACGAAGCTCGAAAAAAGATAAAAGAAGATATTACTAAATTAGGATTATTTAGAGGAGCAAAAGAGCATATAATGAGTATTGGAAGGTCCCAGAGAAGTAATGCTATCATTGAACCTATTATATCCACTCAATGGTTCTTAAACGTAAAGCCACTGGCTGAAAAAGCCATTGAATTTGTAAAGAAAGAAAAAATTAGATTTATCCCCAGAAGATGGGAGAATCTTTATTTTTCATGGATGCAAAATATAAAAGACTGGTGTATTTCACGACAGTTATGGTGGGGACATCAAATACCAGCATGGTATTGCCAACATTGCGGCTATATCAATGTTTCTCTTGATGATCCTAATAAGTGTGAAAAATGTTCATCCAGTGATTTAGAGAGAGATCCTGACGTTCTCGATACATGGTTTTCCTCTGCACTGTGGCCCTTTACCACACTGGGCTGGCCAAAAAAAACCGAAGATTTAAAAAATTATTATCCCACATCAGTTCTTGTAACAGGTTTTGATATTATTTTTTTCTGGGTAGCCCGAATGATTATGATGGGAATAGAATTTATGAATTCTGAGCCCTTCAAAGATGTTTATATTCATGGTTTAATGCGGGATGAAAAAGGGAGAAAAATATCCAAAAGCCTGGGGAACAATATAGATCCAGTTGAAATTATTCATAATTACGGAGCAGATGCATATCGTTTTTTCTTAATGGCAACCCTAACAGAAGGAAAAGATCTCATTTATTCAGAGCAAAGACTGAAAGGTTATCAAAATTTTGCAAATAAATTATGGAATTCCTTTCGATTTGTTATGCTTAATATAGATAAGAATTTTGTTCTTGATATAGATAGTATTTATAAATTAAATTTAAATTTAGCCTTAGAAGATTACTGGATTCTATTTCATTTAAATCAAGTGATTGAATCCATTCAGAATTTATTAAAAAATTATAAATTCCATATTGTTGCTGAAGAAATCTATGAATTCATATGGCATTATTATTGTGATTGGTACATTGAAATTATAAAACAGAGATTAAAATCAGAAAATAATGAAGAAAAAAATACAGCACAGCAAATATTATTCTTCGTATTGTATACTATCATAAATATATTACATCCCTTTATGCCATTCATTACAGAGGAAATTTATTCGTTTTTAAAGAATCACATTCCGGAAAATCAAAGAACTTTTTACCTGATGTGGAATGAAATTCCTGCCCCGATAGAAAACCTAGAAACAAATTTGGAAAAAATTAATCTTATGGAAGAATTTAAAGAAATTATTATTAAAGCACGCTCTATAAGGACAGATTTTTCCATTCCTCAAAATAAAAAGATTGATTTATATATATTCACAAACAATATAAATTTGATTCCTTATTTACAACACAAAAAAGATTCACTATTAAGATTAATTAATGGGAATTCCTTAGAAATCATTACAGAAATTCAAAAAACCAGTGATAATAAAAATAAAGCTGTGGAAGTGTTAAAAAATGGCTATGTGGAAATTCCACTGGAAGGAATCATTGATATTGAATTAGAAATTGAAAAACTTAAAAAAGAACAAAAAAATTTAGAATATGTGATTCAGGTAGCTGATAGTAAATTAAATAATGAAAAATTCATCAATTCTGCCCCTCAAAAAGTAATTGAAGAACAAAAACAAAGAAAAGAGGATGCATTGCAACGATTGGAACATATTGAAAAAACTTTAGAAAAATTTATAAATTTAAATAAAAAATAATGAGAAGAAAATACGAATTACTTGCACCCGCAGGAAATTTTGAAAAATTACAAATTGCCTTTCATTATGGAGCTGATGCTGTATACATCGGAATTCCAGAATTAAGTTTACGCAGTCAAATAAAAGATATGAATTCTGAAGTTCTTAAAAAATCAATTGATTATACCCGCCAGCTTAATAAAAAAATATATATAACTATTAACATATATCCTCATAATAAAGATCTGGAACTTATTAAAGAGCATCTTTTGATTCTGGAAAAATGGAAACCTGACGGCATTATTTTTTCAGATCCAGGTGTATTTCAGTTATCCAAAAAATATGCCCCTTCCATACCACTTCATATCAGTACTCAAGCTAATATTACCAACTACGAATCAGCGAAGTTTTGGGAATCCCTGGGGGTTGATAGAATCATTCTTGCAAGAGAAGTCAGTATTGAGGAAATAAAAGAATTTCGAAGACATCTTTCTACTGATTTAGAAGCATTTGTACACGGTTCCATTTGTATAGCTTATTCGGGAAGATGTTTTTTATCAGCATACATAACCAACCGATCAGCAAATAAAGGCGAGTGTACCAATTCCTGCAGATGGAAATATACCCTTTACGAAAAAAATGATTCTCAATATTTCTTGAAAGAAGAAACGCGGGATAATCAATATTTTCCAGTTTATGAAGATAACCGCGGAACTTATATAATGAGCTCAAAAGATTTATGTATGATTGAACATTTACCTCTCCTTGCTGATGCAGGTATCAACAGCTTTAAAATTGAAGGAAGAAATAAAGGAATTAACTATCTTGCAGGAGTAGTAAAAACATATCGTGAAGCACTCGATTTATTAGAAAAAAATGAATTTGGCATAAAAGAGCATTGGTATGAAGAACTACAAATGTTCTCCAATCGGGGTTTTACAACGGGAATGTATTTTGGAAAACACCCTCTGGATGGTTTTCAACATAATGGTACCTCAAGAAATTCAGTTTCCTGTACACTTGGAGGAGTAGTTCAGGGAAAAGATAATAATTATTTATGGATTACAGCACGCGACAAGATGAATGTAGGCGATACCATTTATTTCTTAAAAAAAGGTATGGAAAATGTAAAGTTCAAAATAGAAAAAATTATAATCGACAATAAAGAAAGCAATATAGTAAAAAATTCTGAAACAGCAAAAATAATATTTGATAAAGAAATTCCAGAGAGCGTCGAAAAACTAGATATTCTAAGAAAACTATTATAGCTATACAATAAATCCAGAAGCTTCATACAATCTATTTATTATTTCAGAATTTATCCTGATTAATTTAACATCTCTATTTTTGTTTTCGAATAGCTTTTTCACTTTATGCTGAAGATTATATTTATAAATAATAACGCCTAAAAGATAACCCATATAACAGAAGAAATCTACCAGAACTTCCTTCGATACATCTAAATTTTTTGGTAAATAAACAAATAAAACTCCTTCTTTTTGTTTGCCATAAATAAGAGGAATATTTACAATTTTATAATTTTTTTTGAATTCATCAATATATAAACATTTTACTTCATCTCCATTATCCCAGAGAATTTTATTCAAAAAAGCCGATTGTCCACATAAACACTCACCCAGAGTAATTTCCTTACATTCTTTTTTAATGATATCAGGTAAATTTATAGCTAATTCTAATTCTAAAAGTTCTTTTTCTTCTTTCCATAAAAAAACCCCATATTTTTTATCAATTTCTGGTAAAAGATAATCAAAAATATCATTAATAATTTCAAATAGAATTTGCTTTAAACTACTGTTATAAAAATCAACCTGAGATAATTTAAGTAAAATAGAATCCAAGCTGTTTTTATGTACAAAGCTGACAAAACTATCTATGGGATGCATTATGGAAAGATATTTAATAATTTTCCCCAATTCATTCTCTATGGGTAAAATAACAGAAAAAAAATAATTGGATGTTTTATCTTTATTTTTATTTTTAAAAAACCCAATCCATGGATGCTGTTCTTGTTTTATAGTATACCATAAATTGGAAAAAATGGATTTTGGCATATCAGGATGTCTTACAATATTAAAGGGAAAACCTATAATATCCTCACTTCGAAATTTAGAAAATTTGAAGAAATTATAATTTGCATATTCTATAGTTCCATAATGATCTGTTACTGATATAATATTGCTTTTACCAATTTTCTTTAAATAATGAAATTGATATTCCAATTGAAGTATATTCATAAAAACCCTCCTTATTTTTATAATATATTTTCTTTATCTTACGACAATCTTTTTTTAAAAAAAATTTATTTTTCGATATTTTAGATATATAAATCTTTAAACTTGATTTGCATTTGGATTTTATATAGTATGTCTTATTTAAAAATTTCTGATTGATTTTGTTTATTCTTTTTAATTTTTAATATGATTTTTTTCTTCAGAAGAATTTCATTTTTTTAAGTCACATACTGACTGTAATTATATTTTCTCTTTATTTTTTCTTATTTGAATATTCTGTATATGGAAAACGATTAAAATTTCCTTGAATTCTCCAGAATAATTAAAAAAAATCTAACAATCATGGAAATACAAAATTACGATTCCTTAATAAAAGCTATATCTCAAATTTCAATAGATGAACCTGTAATGGTAATTATTTCCGGTAAGGATCCTCAAATTTTCAGTTTTCTTTCCAATTATGTGGAAAATATAATTTTTAAAAATAAACCTGTTGAAATCAATATTTTAACAGGTGAAAATGAAGATTATTCGAAATTTATAAATGATCTTTATAATTTCTCTTTATTTATACCAAATCGTTTATATATATTAAAACAGGCAAATATCATTTTTAAAAATACAAAAGATTTTGTTTTCAAAGAAATTCCTCCCAGGACATGGATTTTAATTGAATATGAAGGAAATCCTCCTTTAAAATTATTTAAAAATATAGAAAAAAACTTAATTCACTTCCCTACAAAAATCTTATATGAAAATCAAATTGATAATTTTATCAAACAATATGCAAAGAAATATAATTTAATTTTTTCCGATGAAGCAATTCTGGAAATCAAATATTTATTTCCTCCCAAAGAATCTTCATTGAGGATGGTGATTCAAAATCTTTATCAATATTTTAAACATCAAAGCAAACAAGAAGCTTATTTTGTAACCTATGAATCTATTCGCGATGTCTTTTATCCCTCCGGTGGATGGGATATGTTTAAAATCATTGATGCTTGTTTTTCAAAGGATTTAAATACTTTTTTAAAAGAAATAGATAAATACAATCCACCTGAAGATAATTATTTCGCATTATTAAAAAATTTATTAAATAAAATTGATGAATTTAGAAAATACTTAATTGCAAAACAAGTTAATATGGAACAAAAAGAAATTTTACAATTATTGGGAGCTGATAAAAAACATTTTGTAATTCAAAACAAAGTTCTAGCACAGCTTGACTATTCTCAAAGATTATATAATATTCATCAACTGAAAAAAATGTATGATTTTATAATTGACGTGTCCCTGTCTTTTAGACAAAGTGTTGATGAACCAAATCGAAAAGCTATTTTTATAAAAAAAGCAATAGAAATTTTTTTTAGTTAGTTTTTAATTATAATTTAAAATATGAAAACAAATTTATGGATTTTATCAACTGGCACTGAACTGACAAGAGGATATTCTAGAGATACTAATAGTTCGGAAATATCTCAGCGAATTGTAAATGAGGGCTATGAAGTTCTGGGAATTAGTATATTGCCTGATAATCCCTCTATTTTAGAAAGTCAAATTCAAGAATTAACTGCGAAGAAAGAAATAAAAGGAATTATAATGACAGGCGGATTAGGCCCAACTGATGATGATCATACAATAGATGTTCTGGCAAAAATTTTCAATAAAAGAATTATTGAAGACGATTATGCTTTAAACAAATTAATTACTCTTCAAGAACGTTTAAAAAAAATTACTATTGAATCTGCAAGACGGCAGGTTAGAATACTAGAATCTGCGATTAGAATTCAAAATGAGGTAGGACTGGCTCCTGGGATGATTATTGAATTTGAAAAGGATTCACAAAATAAATTTATTGCCTGTTTGCCAGGTGTACCCATGGAAATGCGAAGTATGCTTCCTGAGGTCATTGAATATTTAAAAAAAAATTTCCCTGTTTCTCGTTTTTACCAGAAAAAAAATTTTTATATTTATTTAGAACCAGAATCTGAATTTCAAAAAATTTATCATAAATTAGTAAATGATATTCAATTTTATTTTCCGTGGGGTATTTCTGCTATTCCAGGTTATCTTAAAGTTTTTATAGAAAATCATAATGAAGAACAGAAAGATAAATTTGAAAAAATAATAGAAATGATAAAAAACTTTTACAAAGAAAAATTTATAAATAATTTAATAAATGAAGAACTTCATAAATTATTGATTGAAAAACAAAAAAAAATCGCTTTTGCAGAATCCTGTACAGGAGGAATGCTTGGTAAATTAATTACAGATATTCCAGATTCTTCGAAATATTTTTTAGGTTCCTTTGTAGTGTACTCAAATGATCTGAAAACAAGAATTCTGGGGGTACAGGAGGAAATCCTTAATCAAAAAGGAAGTGTTAGCAGGGAATGTGCGGAAGCTATGTTAAAAGGTGTTTTTCAATTAACAAATGCAGACTACTCTCTATCCGTTACAGGTATTGCTGGCCCCTCAGGGGGAACAAAAGAGAAACCTGTTGGAACAGTTTACATAGGAACAGGATCAAAAAATGATTTAGAAATAAAAAAAATTTTTTATCCTGCTACAAGAGAGAGAATTAGGGAATACACCAGCAATGTAAGTTTATTTTTTCTTTATTCATATATAAAAAGAGACTTTACATCTTAAAAGTATTATAAAATAAATTTATTACTATGAAGAAAAAATGGATAGAACTATTTAGAGGTTTACAGGAAGGAAGCATCCCTTTTGAAGAAGAAGGTTTTATTATTGTTTCGAGATTTGATAAGAAATCAATGTATTCTGTATTCGAATTGATTTCTTTTAAAAATGTAAAAAATATATCACCAACTGCAAGTGGTGTAATTTTTCATTCAGATGGATATAAAACATATTTAATTTACGAACCAAACAATTATCAATATAGATTTCAAGAACCATATTTAAGAGATGGACTCGCACAAGCACCAATGCGATTTAGCGAAACTAAAATTTTTGAATTAGCACGTAGAGATCGTATAATTGTTTCAAAAGAACCCTATCTGAGCTCAGGAAGCTTTACAATTGAAAGACCTAATGAAGGAAACTTCGTATATTATATTTATGGAACAAAAAAACAACATGAAAGTCAACTCGAAAAGGAAGAAAATGTTTTAGAATTTTTCGAAAAAATATTAGTTAAAGATTTTTCTGTTCCAAAATCAATTACAACTGAAGTTCTTAAAGTCTTAGAAGAAAATTTATCAAAATATAAAAAATTTAGCATAGATTAAGATGACTATATTTACTAGCCTATTGATTGTAATTAGGGGAAGAAATTAGGGAATAGGTAGGAATTTTTATAAACGGAATGTTATAATCAGAATTGTTATTCTTATTGGAGTTCTAATCAATGTGAAATGTGATTAAACTTGGTTTATAAAAAGAAATCTGTGATAAGATTGAAATAAAGTTTATAAAGTCTATCAATAAGAATTGTTATTCTTATTGATAGAATCTTTTGTATTTTCTATAGTCCTTGCTTTCTAACCATAATTCAAAATTTACTTTATTTGATACATTCCTCACCTAAACTCTTCACTTTGAAAATATAATCTTAATTTCTATTCTAATTTAAAAAACTCCCTTTATTAATCAAAGATCATTTCCCCCTAATAAATTTTATATAATATCCTGATTAATTCTTATCTCATTCTAAAATTTTATATTTCTTCTTCCTCTAAGAATAAATATAAATACTACCTTGCTTCTATCTCTATCTCTCAATTCGGGGGTCTACTCCTTGAACTTATTCTTACCTCTACTTTCCTTCTTAAGGGATATACTTTATACTCTACCGTCATTACTTCTACAACCCCTTCATTCACAGGAACTTCTCTCTCTTCTTCTTTTAACTCTATCCCCACCTCTCTTAATGTCTCTATCACCTCATCATACCGCCCTTCATTCATCTCCCATTCCAGCATCAACCTTACCATAAAACTGATACTTAACCCCGTTGATGATTTAAAACCTTTTAGGGCTCCCCAAACCCCATTCTCATCCATCGTAAAACTTATTGTAATATATCCATCTCCCCTCGGTTGATAAGTATCTATATCTCCTGTTTTATATTTAGATAAACTCTCTGCCCTCAGTTCATATTTGTCTTTCAAATAAAAAAGAACTCTCTCCACTGAACCCATCGATTGAACTAAATTCATCAAATAGGCAATATGCCTTGCTGGTAAATTCAAACTGTATTTCCTCTTCCTTGGCTTTTCTGTTTCCATCTCTTATATTATATATATACTAAACCACAAAAATTTTACTAAAAAAATTGAGAAATAATAGAAATTTTTTATATCCCCAAAAACTCAATTTAAAACAAATTTCAGCAAAGATAAAAAATTTTTTTTAATAACTAAACAAAAGAATAAGAATTTACCTTGTCGTATTTTAATCCAAAACCTTCCTAATATCTCTCAGTAAACTATAAAAATTCTCACAATATTACCCAAACTAACTAATAAAATTCAATTAACAATTGAATTTTAGATAAATCTTCCTCAACATATTTCTTATAGATGAATTTTTATTCCCAATAATGAAATAAAAATATACTTACCACAAATAAGCCGTCAATTTTCATACAAGTTTAAATCATATAGAAAGATAATACTGAAAATTTATTTGATAAGTTTTACGGTGTAATAAAGATAGTCCCTTTTTATAAATTGCTCTAATATGCTCTTTAGTTCCATAGCCTTTATTTTGTTCAAAAAAATAACTCGGAAATTTAGTAGACATTTGAATCATATATTTATCTCTAAGATGTTTAGCAACTATGGAAGCAGCAGCAATTGAGAAATTTATTTTATCCCCTTTTATAATATTTTGGAAGTTGAATACAAACTTTTCTCGTTGATATCTTATTTCATATTGATTTTTATTTTTTTTATGAATTTCCAGATTTACATAATGTTTTTTTATAAGATTTTGAAAATCAAAATTATAATTTCCATCCAAGTAAATCTTAATTTTATAATAATTTTTGTTTAATAACAAATGGTGAATGATTCGAACAATACCTAATTCAATAGCTCCATTAATTCCTAATTCATCTATTTTTCTTGACGAAATTAAAATATTTCTACAGAAGATTGCTTTATTATAAATTTTATAATAAATAGTTTCTCTCAAAAAAGAATTGAGCTTTTTTGAATCTTTAATCCATAATAACTCTTTATCTATTTTATTTTGATTAAATAATACATCCCTTAAGAATTCGAGGGTAAATGATACAAGTGAAATAGATACAGGGCCTGCTATTGCACCGCGACCAGCTTCATCGAAACCTAAAACCAGATCAAAGCTATTGTAATCTTTTATTTCAAAATTTTCAAGGTTGTGAATAAGAATATTTTTCAACTATTCAAATACTTCTTTAAGTTTGGTAGATTTACCAACCCTATTTCTAAGAAAATACAGTTTTGCTCTTCTTGCTTTTCCGTGTCTTACAAGTTCAATATTTGCAATCCATGGACTATGATAAGGAAATGTTCTTTCTACTCCCACTCCATGTGATATTTTTCTAACTGTAAAAGTTTTATTAATATCTTCACCTTTAATACGAATAACCGTTCCTTCAAAAATCTGAATCCTTTCCTTGTCACCTTCCCGAATAATATAATGAACTTTTATTATACTTCCGGGCTTAAATTGAGGCCATTGCTTTTTTTGAACAAGATCAGACTCCGTAATAATTTTTTTACCACTAATAAAAATTTCTTTTTCGTTATTTGATTGAGTATCATCTATACTCTGTTGATTAATTTCTTGATTCATCTTTTGCGTTTTCTCTGTCATAATATTCCCCTAACTGTAGAATTTCTTTTTGCTTATGTAATCTAAGCAATGATTTTTCCAAACTTTTTTCTTCTCTCCATATTGCAATTTTTTTATGATCACCTGTAAATAAAATTTCTGGCACTTTCCATCCTTTATATTCTCTAGGTCTGGTATAATGGGGATGCTCTACAATTTCTATTGTCCGACTATCCAAAAAGTTTTCTTTTTGAAAACTTTCCAACGTATGACTTTCTTCTTTACCCAAAAAATCTGGCAGGAGTCGAGAAAAAGCATCAATAAAACATAAATTTGCTGAATCACCTGAATTTAGTATAAAATTTCCTATTGAAATTTCATAATGGACTAAATTATCAAGGATTCTTTGATCAAAACCCTCATAATAACCACTAAGTAAAGTTAAACCTTTTATTTCCGAGTCAATATTTTGAAAGTACCTTTTGTAAAAATAATGTATGATACGCTGATTCAAAGGAATACCCGAAGCTGTCATAGCAATTACTGGGAACTTAAATTCAAGGGAATTCAAACAGCTTTCAACAGGTTCAATTCGCAAAACCATTCCTGGTCCTCCTCCATATGGTTTATCATCAATCTTTTTTTTCTTATTTTTGATAATTGCATAATCCAACAACTGATATACTTTATAATTTAAAATTTTTTTCTCTATTGCTTTTTTGAAAAGACCAGTTTGAAAAAAGGAATGATATCTTTCAGGAAAAATAGTTATAATTTGAAAATTAAACATTTAGATTAAAAAATATTCCCAGTTTCTTAAAATAATTTTTAAACTACTATTCTGCTTTTTTATAATTACGAATTCATCTACAAAAGGAACCATTATTTCCTTTTTTGATAATTCTTCTAAATTCAGCAAAATAACCAAAACTCCCTTATGAGAATTATCAATATAATCCACAACTTTACCTATAACTCTATGATTTTCATCATAAACTTCTTTTCCAAAAATTTTATAAAAGTATAATGCCTCTGCTTTTTCCAGTTGAGCCTCATCTAAATATATTAGATTTCTAATATGAATATTAGGTAGTTCAACGAATGCTTCATAAAGCAAAACATAGTAATACTTTCTTCTGAAGAGAATTTCCAATATCTTTAGCTTTATAAAATTGTTTCTTAATGTTTTAGTATCAACTTTTCTTAAACTATAAAGATTCAGGTTCTCTTCTTCAGATTCTATTTGTATATAAATATAAAAAGGATTTTCTAAATCTGACAAAGAAGAACCTTTCGATGTTACTAAAATTTGATTTTTAGTTGGAACAAAATCCTTAATAATTCCAACAGGAATTAATTTGATTTCATTCAACAAATCTAATCAATTACTTCTACCAGATAATGTTTCTTTTCTTTACTGGATAAGGCAGAGATTATGGTTCTAATAGAACGAATTACACTCCCACTTTTTCCAATTACTTTTCCTATATCAGAAGGATTGACTCTTATTTCCAGAATCACTTCTTTGCTTGATTCAATTTTTTGAATCGACACATCATCTGGATGTTGAACAATTTGTTTTAAAACAAATTCTACAAATTTATCGGGTGTATATTTTTCCATAAGTTATGAGCCTTTTTTAGCAAGCTGTCTATCTTTTTTAATTCTATCTTTTTCCCTAATAAGATATCCAGGAATCTTTATATTTTCTTTTGAAAACAAAGAATAAACTGTTTCAGTAGGTCTTGCTCCTCTATTCAACCACATCTCAGCTTTATCTTTTTCAATTTTAAGTCTAACTTGAGATTCATTAGCAACAGGATTATAAATTCCTATTTGATCAATATAGTTTGAATCTCTCCTCTTACGAGAATCTACTACCACAATTCTATAAAAGGGACTTTTTTTCTTCCCAAATCGATGTAATCTTATTCTTACCACAAAATCAATTTTTTTTAATTTCATTTTATGTCAATTCATTTCGAAATAAGAAATCAAACATACTGAATTTCTTCTAAATTTCGCTGTATTTGCGAATCAGAAATTTCATAAATTTCAAGCTGAGCTTCTAAAAAGGCTTGATATGCAGATAAATCTAAATGACCATGCTCTGATAAATTAAAACAAATCACTTTTCCCTCACTATTCACTTCACAATCCAGATCAAAAAGATTAAACGCAAAAGCTAATGATGAACTCCATTGACCTGAACCAGTCTCAAACAAAAGAACAATTTATGGAATGGACCAAATCCATTTGGACAATGAACGCAGAAAGTGCAAGAAGAATTGGCCACCCAGCACCTTTTCCAGAAGAATTACCTTACAGACTTATTCAACTTTACTCTTTTAAATGATAAATTGAAGGTCTGTTCATCTAAGAAACTTTGTTCTAAACAGACAGGAAAGTGCTTACTCGAGCAAGCTCAGCATAAGTCTAATCTGCTACTGCACATACACGCAAACCGTTGGCGGTCATTGTAAAGACAGACACTTCACCACCAAGACAACTCTCCTCTAAAATCAAATATTCAAAAAAAACGAAAAAAAAATTGCGAAACCGAAAAATTGTGCATATATTTGCAACCGATAGGTTTCACTATTTGTTTGACAAATTATGAGAAGAGATGTTTTCCAAGCAGTAGCAGACCCCACCAGAAGGGCAATTATCGCATTGATTGCTTTTCAGGCAATGACACCTAATGCTCTTGCGAAACATTTTGAAATAAGCCGACAAGCTGTATCAAAACACCTGAAAATACTTACCGAATGCGAACTTGTAAAACAAGAACATCAAGGTCGTGAGTCTTATTAGCAAATTAAAATTGACAAAATGAAAGAGATAGAAAATGTATTAATAAAATTTGCAAGATTTGGGAAGGTCGATTTAACCAAAAGGAAAGTGGGAGTATGATATGGTTGGCCCGAATGGTGAGAGACACAGTGCTATTCAGGTTTTTGAAGAAATAGTTTTTGAAAAATTTTTTTCGGGTATTGATGCCTTTGCAGACGAATTAGGTCAGATAAATGAAAGTATGCCGGTTGCAAA